>Ga0209725_1000012_pt1 | contig 115451 bp, 117 predicted proteins | sample I18A1metaG_FD_184145 | JGI IMG/M metagenome (GOLD analysis project Ga0209725, IMG submission 184145) | Lake sediment bacterial and archeal communities from Gulf of Boni, Indonesia to study Microbial Dark Matter (Phase II) - ​I18A1 metaG... | ecosystem: Environmental > Aquatic > Freshwater >...
GTCAGGGATTGTTCATGATCAAGACCAGCGGCCAAGGAGACATGTTCATCAACACCTTCGGAGCCATCGACCAACACTCCCTCTCACCTGGCGAATCATTTGTCGTCGATAACTTTCACCTAGTCGCCTTCAGCGACACATGCCAATACAAGGTCACGAAGTTCGGTGGACTAAAATCAACGCTTCTAGGCGGTGAAGGCTTGGTGACGAATATCACGGGTCCAGGTGAGGTTTACTTGCAGACGAAGAATCTGAGCGAGTTCAGCGAATGGCTATGGACGGTGCTGGAGCCGAAGGTCAGGGCTGTGATGGGCGCACGTTAGCGTCCTAAATCAATTTTCAATCGTCCGGACAATCATATCCCGATTACTTTCACTCTAAGCGCGACTGGATTTTTGGTTTTCGTATCTTCTTCGCCTATTGTCAGGTTCATCTGTGACACGCAAATATTCTTAATCCATCCCAGCCTTCCCCAGCTTCGTCCGGTGAAATTTGATGGTTGAAAGACGGCTACTCGACGACGCAGGTTTCCCGAACGAATGGCCAAAGAAGGAAGAGCATGAGGGGCATGAGGTTCGCTGGAAAGAAGGCGTCAGTAAGGAGTATGGTGTCCATGGCGTCGCAGTTGGAGTAGACTTCGACATCTGCATAGCGGACGGGATCTGCATATCCGTCTGCCCAGTCAACGTCTTCGACAAGTTCGATATCCCAGCAGAGCAGGAGAAGGTCGACAAGAAGATTCCGAACGACAGCGGCAAAGTTCTACTGGACCGATGGAAGGCAGACCCGGTCCGTGAAAGGGACTGCATCTTCTGCAGGGCATGCGAGATCCAATGCCCAGTCCAAGCGATCAAGATCACAGAAGGCGTAGGACCCTTCGCTTAGACATGTGGTCATGACGAGTAACGGCGGATATCCACTAAACAGAAACCCGCACCAAAGCGTCAAGGGCGTCGCTCTCCCAAGTCAGATTTCACGATGAGCCAATCTGACATTGGCCCATACCCCCAGATTGGAACCAGCCCAAAGGTCGTAGAAAACCTCCGAAAAACTGAAAAAGCGAACAATGCGGCGATGTGGACATTCGCAGCCTACAACCAAATGAACTCGCTCTAATATGCTGTAATATGAGTAAAGCTCTCGAACGCAATGATTGCCAACCCGAAAGTCCTGAGAAATAGCAGCTTCAATCGCCTTCCGGACGCTCTTTCGTTGGAGACATGTCTTGTCGTAAGATTTTTCGCATTCCTAGGTGGATGTTCTCTTGCTCAAGATCTGTGCCAGACTTGGTGTGACTAGGATTAAGGGCACGCCAAGGCCTTCTGGTGTGACAGTTGGATCGTCGACGGATTCGAAAAAAGAAAACATGATGAGCCCGGTCAAGAGCTTTGCCGAGGCTATGAAAGCTGAAACGGATTGCCTTTAATAGATTGCAAGCTACAGGCTCGGGAGTAGAGACTCTGTGAGGCAACTCACGCTCATTTCTGTAGTTGTTCTTCTATGCATAGCTAGGTCGCCAGCCGTTGTTGACGCTTGGAGCATTGAAGGTCATTGGATTATCGTCAGAATGGCTTCTCAGTTGCTCCCTGATGAATGGGCAGGCTTTTTCCTGTACCACAAGCCGCTCTTAGAGCAGGCGACAGCATATCCTGACACTATCTATCGTGAATCAGATAGGGGTGAAGACTCGCGGCACTACATTGAGGTGGGCTTCTGGGATCCGAGCAAGCCATGGACTGGTACTCTACCGCAGGCCGTAGAGGAATTTACGCTGAGGATGCAGTCTGATATCAGAGCGCGTCTCTGGAATCAGATGTTTCTAGACGCGGGGCGACTCGCACATTACATGGCCGATGCAGCTCAACCGTATCACGTCACTCGCAACTACAATCCCATAACTCGCGACGGAGTTGGGGTACACGGATTAATCGATGCATCCGTAGCGGTTCACTCCTACGAATTTAGATTTGTGACACGAAAGGACATAGGGCCGGTCAACCCAGTTCAAAATATTACCAAGTTCGTTCTCGACACAGCTGCAGAGAGCCATTTCTTTCTAGGGACTACTAATAGAACCCTCATCGAAGAGGGACAGTCATGGAGTCCTGAACTCACCAAGATCATAGAGAACAGGACAAATGCCGCGATCGTAGCAGTCGCTAGGATATGGTATACTGCCATCAGCTCCGCGGAAACATCGCCCCCGTTGCATGTTCTTAATCTTTTGCAAGGAAACCCCATTCAAGCGGAAGTTTTCATTGCCAGCCTATTGTTGTTAGAAGTCGCTATGATCTTCCGATCTAAGGCTCGAAGTATTTTTCGGAGCATAAGGACGTTGCGCGGCCGTGCAGCACAAAACATCTCTGAAGCGGCTTAGTGAAGTGGCTAGCCGTTCTGCGATGTTCCAATGTGTGAAATATAACGCGGGTGTTCCGCCATAAAGTTATGCCTAGTTACGAATAAGATAGGAACAGATCCGATCTTTCTTGGAGGACTGAGGTCCAGTTGGTGGCGATCCAGAACAAACGCCCACCACCGCCAGCGCGTTTGATTTTGTATGTGACAATAACGGTCATACTCGTTTCTTCATCAGATGGTGTGGTTTCAGCTGTACCCGTTGCAGATACGTTGAACTACAACGCATTGGCAATTGGCTTAAATGCGCACACGTGGGATGCTGACACGCCTTATTTTGCTGAAGATCGATATTTTGATCTCGTGAAGGCAACCGGAATCAGTTGGATAAGATTGAATGCGGTAAATCCGTTCAGCAGGGCAAGTTCGATGAAACTGAGTCAATTCATTGAGGCGCTACATGATAGAGGAATAAGAGTTCTTATCGTCCTCTCCAACAATCTAGTAGGCAATAACGCTAGGTTCTCCTATGCTGATTGGAATATCTCTCTTGCTTCGTTCTTAGATTCGTTTGCGTTACAAGTTGATGCATGGGAAGTCTGGAATGAACCTAACTATCCTCGCTTCCGCTTGGGCTACATGGATGGGAGCGCACAGCATTATGTGGATTTGCTCAGGTCTGCCCATGAGATGATCAAGGGGGGTATCCGACCCAACGTTCCGGTAATTTTTGGTGGTCTTGCCCCCACGGACAACGCTGTGGGTTTTGCGAGACAAGCTCTTGATCTCGGAGCATACGAGTACTTTGACGCTTTCGGTTTTCATATTTATGGCGGTAGATCCTACTCCTTTTTGCGAACGATCACTTCTCTAACTGGATCTAAGCCGGTATGGATCACGGAGGTAGGGATCGATAGTCTCCGATACGGATTGGAAGGCCAAGCGCGGCAACTCCACGTGCTTCTCGATTATCTGCAAAGGAGGAAGAACTCCTACAACTTGGAAATCTCTTTCGTCTATTGCTGGATGGATTATGCGAAAACGGGCGATGTGACCAATGTTTTCCAGAATCCAACGAGCGTTGAGGACTTTTTCGGCCTCGTAGGCGTTAACTTAGAACCAAAACCTGCCTTCTACAAGGTGAGGGCGATAGCTCTACTGAGATCTTAAAGTCTGGATGCCAAGCAACTGCCTCTGTGAGAAACTACTTGTAGAAAAAGGGGAGAGATCAATAGGAGCACGACAAAGTATGCCGCAACCGGTGGCAAGGCGGTCACTGTCGGACTATTACTCAGGACTTCTACTTGGCGCCATTTGGGATAGATTTCCCACAAGGGGACGGTTCTTTGAACTAGTCGATATATGGAGGCCGTTCCGAGTAGTACCGACAAGCTAGCAACTACTCCGAAAACGATTTGTCCTTTCAAACTCGAAGCAAGTTGGAGTAGGAACTTTGCTGCAATTGGAATGCATAATATCAGTACTAATCCCATCATTCTAAAGGGATATAACAATCCCTGGAATGTCAGCCCAACAAGGAGTACTGCCATTAATACGCCGTTTACACCAACGATAATCGTAACACTGTTATCAATGTGGAAGTACCATTTACCCTTTCCACGACTCGGTGCAAGAACGGCCCCAACTACCAGAGCTAGGATCAACGATGGATATGTGAGGAAGAGCAACTTGTCAATCGCGATCAGGTTGGCGAAACTTGAGATGTCAACGGAGGTAAATTCTGGAGGGAATTCAACTAACGATCGGCGAAGCACCTCAGCCAACGCGGTGCCCCACCTTTCCATTTTCTCGGGATACAAGAACATACTTGAGACATACCAAAATAGGACTGCATACGATACAAGAAAGGATGGTAAGCGCACACAGTTCCTTGTAAACCTACCAGCCAGATACAAACCGGACAATGCAAATATGAGATATAATGAGCTAAGGTGGTGCGTCAATGTTAGGATTGATGTGTAGGCTGCGGCAAGTACTAGTCCTCGGCGGCTTTGCGGCTTTCTCGAGGCTCTGATACACAGATACAGCGCTAGTAGAAGTAACATTTCTCCAATGAGTTGCGGGCTATAGTTCAGGTTGTAGCTGTATATGGACGAATCAATGGCCAACAGGAAGACAGCCATGAGACCCGCCCTTTTTCCAACGCCGATTTCTTGAGAGAGGTAGTACATTGTAGATAACTCGACGGCGTAGATGAAAATCTGTCCCCACATGAAAAACATCTCGACCGGGATACCCAACTTCGTAATCGCGTACCCCACAAGGAAAGAAACGGGCCATCCATACGGATAGGTACCGGGGGCCATTTGGACACCTCCGACAAGCCAGAGATGTATCCAAGGTGCATAATTGTAGAGGACATCGACATTGAATGGCGCAGACATTATGATGCTGAGCACTATTCTCATTGATATCATGAGGAACCATGAAGAGACAATATTAGTGAAAGCTCTAATGCGCTTGAGTCGGAAACTCAAGATTTGCGTCACAACGATAATGCAAAGTCCAATCCAGTACCCAATCGGCAATGTGCCGCCGACAAAGAAATCGACTGCCGTGATGTTTCTGAACTCTCTTCCTATGCTTATTGCTCTTAACGAGATAAGTGTCGTCAGAAAGCCTCCAACGCTTCCGAGAAATAGTCCCAGCTGATAGAGAGTAGATGCATCCGTATGCCTCAAAGGCAAAAATATTGGAAAATAAGACCGGACCGGGGTACCTTCTCCTACACGTGCACGCGATTCCGTCAACGCGTTCTTCTGTCTCGCATATTCTGTAGGTTTCGTGTTCAATTCGAGCTAAGAAGCGACGACCTTCTGCAGCATGGTCCAGTGGCGACCTCTTCTGGCTGTCACCAAAAGGCATCTATCGGCCGCGTCTACGACGCTGCGTAGGATTCGTTGTTCCGTATGTAGTAGGTTCTGTATGTCGAACTGATTACTGAAGAACGCGAACGCATGAATCATAGGATTTCCAGACCAAGGCAGTTCATGTCTGTTTATGGCAAGCAGCTTCTTCACGGCTTCATCTTTGTCTATTTCCGACATGCTCTCATTGCCGTGCTGCAAGAAAGCGATGGTTCGTATCGTCGTCTGAGTTCCAATCTTGTCTGGACCGAGGATCGACTGAGGCTTGACCCTCATTCCGCTGTTAATGAACCTGTTTGACATAAGAAAGCCTACGCCTTCGATCAAGGCTAGACGAGCAAGTTTGCAGACGTCCGCGACACCGAGCTCTTGAGCAGTTGTTCGGGATAGCAATGACGTCATCGGAAGCGAAAGAGCTAGTGCGCTATCGTCTATGCAAGTCATATCGTCTGCGAGAAAAGTCACACCATCTCTCTTCGAGAGAGCAAGACATGTCGATGTCTTCCCGACATTTGCGAAAGCAGGTATAAGAATGCCTGCCCCGTTTGCATCGAGGCAACCTGCATGCAACAGAGTGTTGCCCAAGCTCAGTAGTTTGACCATCATTATGGACTTGAAAATATCCACCATGCTGAAACCTTGGTTCACCAATTCCGAAAATCGCAGATAGATGTTCGAAAGAAAGATCTCAGTGTGAAGTGAATCTATGCCGGTTATGGCTGCGCGTATCCGAAAGAGCCACGGATACGAGAAGTATACACCATGAAAGTCCTCCAAATAATAGAACATGACGTTTACCCGCTCTAGATCTTGTTCATGCCACTTCGGGCTGATGCCTATGTTTACAGTAATAGAAGGCTCGAAGTTCTCCTCAGATGTGAAGGACGAAAAAGTATTATCGCAAAAATCTGTATTGCACCTTATGCACAGAAGATTGTGAAAGTTGTAAGTTTTGAGTCTCTCGTTAGCGATGCGCACTAACATCCGACGCTGAAACTGCTCAGTCGATATCTGCTGAGAGCAAACTCGTAGGCTCTCTCAACCGTATCTATTCGCTTGTCCCATGTGAGATGAGTTGTTGCATATTGTTTTGCACATGCTTGGAGGGCTTCAACGAGCCTCTTGTTCTTCAGAGCGAAAATCAAAGCCTCGGCCAACGCTTCCGGGCAACCCGGTTTCACCAGTATTCCTGTTCGCATATTCGTTATGATATCTGATGCTTGGCCCACTGCCCCCGCCACTACGCATCTCCCTGCAGCCAGGTATTCAAGAAGTTTTGTGTGCGATGCACTCCTGTGTATCCTAGTATCTCGCATGGGGAGAGCAGCGATATTAGCCATCTGGAGTATCTTTAGCAGAGATGTCTGCGTGACTCTGCCAAAGAACAATACCTGCTCAGTGATACCAAGTGATTTCGCGAGTACCACGAGTCTTTCACGAATGGGTCCGTCTCCAATGATCAGAAGTTTTGTATTTTTTCTTTCTCTGAGCACATACCGCATTGCCTTGATCAGCAAGTCAACGTCATGTTCTGCTTTGAGGGATCCAACGTACAAGATGGATTGGTCAGGCTCGCATTGTGGCAAGTATTCATTTGCATCCGAAATTCCTGGAAAGTCCTGGAGAAAGATTCCGTTTGGAACATAGAAGACTTTCTTGTTCTCCACACCCAATTGAGCTATTCTTCGTTGTAGAGTTCTGCTCGCTACCATGACTGCGTCGGCATAAAACGGGATCTTTCTCTCAAGCCATGTAACAGTGAGCGACCAGACTTTCTTCCGCCAATGCATCAATGGCATCTCTTCGGCATACCCACCAACGCCTTCCCAATCATCACAATCAAGGACCAGCGGGATCTTCGACGCAAGCCGTTTCAGAATAGCGCTCATAGCCCCGTTTGGTTGAGGTTTGGAAAGATGGACAAGAACAGCGTCCGTTCTTGACACCTTATAAACCATTTCCAAGCACGTCCTAATGTAAGGGATCAGACCTGAATGTGAACGACAACCAATTGGGATCATCCTCACTCCATCGCCGGGTTTTGTTTTGACTGGTTTCATAAACTGCGGGATAATTACTGAAACATCGTGTCCTCGTCTTGCAAGGCACTTGGCGATTGGGATGGTCCTTCCGACAGTTGTTGAATGCTCGACTGCGGTACAGCTGATAATACAGATCCTAATATCTATCCACCTCTGACAGCTGAGACACACTGATACTCGTAACGAGTCGCTAGTCTGATCGAAGACCGTCGTAGGTTTTCATAGAAGATGCCGCAAGTAGGTTTCGTATCGGGTTACTATTATATCCCAATCGTATGCCTTCGCTCTTTCAATGCAGTGATCTCTCAAATTCATGTCGAACGCTGCGACGATCTTCGCGCCTATCTCCTCCGCAGAAAGCCCGCAGAGGAGCCCGTTTATCCCAGGTTCAATCAATTCTCTTGCGGCGTTCCTGTAGTGATCGATTGTTATGACCGGCAATCCACATGCATTAGCTTCCATGGCCACGATGCTTGAGCCCTCACGAGTCGAGGGCAATACGAAAACCTTCGCTGCTTTCATAAGTGAAAGCACCTCTCTATGGTCCTGTATAAACCCAAAAAATTCCAGATTCCTTTCCAAGCCGAGATGAGTGGTGAGACTCTCTAGTTTACTTCTCTCTGGTCCGTCGCCTATGATGAAGCATCTTATGTTTGCGATCTTCTTCCTTACCACCTGCATCGCGCGCAGCAGAAGATCCACATTCTTATCTTGTATTAATCTGCCAGCAAATATTACGTCTGATTCGAGCGAGGATCTCGGCGTCCGGCTTATGTCGTGAAAGTCTAAACCGTTAGGGATAATTTCTACATTCTTTACTAGACTTTGAAGCCTTCGTCCTGTCGCTTCTGAGACAGCTATGTTCGCAGAGGCTAGGCGTGCAGTTACTTGCTCGATGAACTTCCCGATTATTCCTCTTCGCCCGAGGTATTCGTACCAGTAATCTGCCCATAACTCGTGCCACGTGATCACAAGTGGCGACCTTCGGAGCATTGAGTACGACTTAGCAGCGAAGCATGAGAAGTATGGAAACTCCTGACAGTCTATTATGTCGAACCTCTCTCTAAGCAAAGGCGGAAGCAAGGCAATTCCAAAGGCAACTGCTTCCTCGATCGATCGTTTGCCATCAACGTAGAGTTCTAGGGGCGAGCACACGCCGTGCAGGAATATTCCATCATACTCAATGTCTTTTTCGCCAAGGCCCTCATACCACCAAGTCAGACCAAACCAATGAATCTCATGGCCTTTCCTGACTAATCTCTTCGCGATATCATGCGTTCTCTTCTCCGCTCCACCTTTGACCCAGGGGTAGACTGCGTCGTAGATATAGGCTATCTTCAACTCAGAAGCTAGGAAGGTTCATTTGTCAAGTCGGGAAGATGAGACTCGTTGCAGTCATAAGTGAGCGACTTGTTCCGTCTCTCGCTTTCGCGAATAGTCAGCTGATGAACGCTCAGCGCAGGCGCCGTTCATGCAAGGATTTGATCATATCGGCCACAAGACCCAGCGAGAAGAACTGTGTCCCTATGCTAATCAGCAAGACCGCAAGGATAGCTGTAGGAAGACGTGACACAGTCCCTGTTAGTGTCCACTCGACGATAGTCCCCAAACCAAGCAGCAATCCGACAACGAATGAGGCCGCTCCGAGACCGCCAAAGAAAAGTAGGGGTTTGTAATCTCTGACCAATCTCAGAATGATTCCGACTATTCTTATCCCATCTTTGATTGGATTCAACTTGGTTTCTCCGAGGCGTTGGTAGTATGCTATTGGGACCTCAAGTATTCTGGCACCTGCGTTATAGGCCTCAGCAAGCATAGCGGTCGCAAAGGTCATTCCACCCGATTTTCCAAAAACAGATATCAGACCTGGATTGAGTGCCCGCATGCCAGTCTGTGTGTCAAACACGCCTATTCCTAGAAGACTGCGGCAAAGCCATGAGATTAGACGATTTCCAAGTCGATTGGTTGATGTCATGGCTCCCTTTTCCATTCTGCCGAATCTGTTTCCCAAAACCATGTCAAAATCACCTGTCAGAATCGGAGACGCAAGCTTCGGAATGTCGTCCGGATCATATGTTCCGTCAGCATCCATTAGCACCACGACACTGGGATCAAAGCGGGTCACAGCATACTCGAATCCCAAAGATACGGCGTCACCGTACCCATGCCTTCCTTGCCTCAGGACTTGGGCTTCCCGATTCTTCGCGATTTGAGTAGTTCCATCTGTAGAGTTCCCATCGACAACGACAGTCACGAAATTTCGTCCTTGCAGTGCCGTTTGGATATTGTCAAGGACTTTGTCGATAGCGACTGCTTCGTTGTATGCTGGCAGCACAACAGCAATTTCTGTTTTCCCCTCGTTATTGTCAGAGGTAGTATGGAAGAGAGAATAACGATTTAGCGTGAAACTCCTAGTGACCATTATCCGGCAGAGATCTCCATTAGTCCGAGATACCACGAAAAGCTTTGATCCTGTAACCAGTATCGCATTTGCGGAACCCAGTAAAAAATTCCGTTTGACTTGTACAGTAGAGAAATAGCATAAGTCTTCCTGCGGCCGGCGGCTCGAACTCTTGTTAGAAAACATTCACGCAGCTTCAGAACTATTCGCATCATTTCCATCACCAGCTTCGTGTTTCTGATTCCTCCTCGAACCCTTGACATCCACAAGGCGCAGCGGAAGAGAGCCTTCTCCAAGTCGGTTAGTCGAGCCCAGCGACCATTTCGGATACTCTTCCTCCACCAGTAAACCAAGAATCGATGTCTGAGTATGGTGTCGTTTCTATTGAGTCGTATTACGATCGGATGATCAGCTTGAGTAAGTTCGTATGGGGCCATTTCTGCGCAACATTGAAGTCGTTGCAAAATACAGAAATTATGAATCAGCCGGCTAGAATTCGGAACACAAGTTTTCTAGAATTCAGAACTTAGAGCAGAAGCTTCAGGTTCTGATTGAGGGCGGGCCGGTCGGCACGCCCAGAGAAAGACGTGATGGAGCATCAGTTATCGTTCGCAATGTGGTCCTATGATCAAGTGCGGAAGTCAAAGGGACAGTCTGACAGGTGACTGTAGTATTCACTTGGAGGAACGGGATGGCATCTGCTCCTCTGAGAAGCTGGATGTTTGCATTTGGACGAAGAACAGTCCGCGGCTACTGCCCTCAAACACTATGTCGCCTCGAGGAAGTGATCCCGAATCAGATAATCAGCAATAGGATAATGGTCGATGATCATAGCGAAGACGACACAATAGCCATACGTAAGACCCACGATTGGCGCGTGTACACAAATCCAAGGCGGGGCGTCGCTAGCGGGACATACGAAGCGCTTCGTCACCTATCTACAAAGAATTTCATTTCATCGCAAATGATGACGCTCGCGGCGAAGGTGTGAATGTGCTACGGGAGCCAAGGGGAGGTAAACTCAGAAGAAGGAAAACCAGTCGCTTCATTCATGCGGTGCTTGATTCTCTTTTGACTTCTGCCAATTGATGGAAATACTCAGCCCTTCGTCTAAGTCAACCTTCGGTCTCCAGCCTAGCTCCAGAATCTTCGAGATGTCCGGAATTCTTCTCTGGACATCGTATTGAAAGCTCGGCGCGCTCTTTACTTCAAATGGCTCGATTCTTCCGCAAAGTTTCCATATTTTTCTCGCCAAGTCCAGGACAGAGGTTTCAACTCCGGTGCCAATGTTGAAATCATTGTTCTCGCATCTTTCCGAAAGGTAGATGATGGCGTCGGCGATATCGTCCACATACGTGTAGCTTCTTGTTTGGTCTCCGGAACCGAGTATCTCTAGAGGGTATTGGCCCGAGAGTGTTCTCTTGATCAGGTCGGGTATCACATGCGCGTATCCCACGTAATCCCCCGGCAACTCGCCAGGTCCATAGGCGTTGAAAGGTCTGACTATTAGATACTTGATCCCATATTGCTCATAATAGGTTCTAGCGATATACTCCGCCACCAATTTCGAAAATCCATATCCGCTCATCGGTGGCGGGGAACTCAAGATAGCGGTCTCGGGGGTTGGAAAAATCTCCGTCCTCTCAAAAACCATTGAAGAGGAGAGGCTCCAATCCTGGCCGCAAGATGAAAGCAGATATCGACGTTTTGCAGAAGCTTTCTCGCAACCCGGCTATCCAAGAGACTATTCTTGATGAGATGAATTCTGTTCAATACTTCATCTAGATTTGTCGCCTCTCCCTTGGAAAGGTCGTCTACAACAGTGACATTTGCGCCCAGATCAGCGAGTTTTCTTACGAGTCTGTGCCCGATGAATCCGGCCCCGCCCGTTACGAGGACAGATCTCTCCACCCAGGCGGTCATCCGGCCGTTCCAAACCTCCTGTATTGGACATTCTTGAAATCCGTAGGCGTGAACGTGCCCCAGACATCGTAAAAGATCTTGGAGCCTGATGCATCTATCCTCGGCGCCAGTTCATTGAAGACCGAGTGATTTGTCGCCAGTATCACAATCTCCGGACTGCGTAGAGCGTCATCCAATGACTGTGTCTGCTTGATGTATGGGTCGTGAACGATCACCTCGGCACCATACGCCTTCAATATTTCGACAACTTTCGCGGATGGTGATAGCCTTGCGTCGTCGCTGTTCGACTTGAAGGCAAGCCCCAATACGCTTACTTTCTTTCCATAAAGGGATCCAAATTCTTTCATCAGAGACATGACCACGTGTTGGGGGACGGCTTCGTTGAGTTTCCAAGCCGTGGATATTATGCTACTGAACGTCGTGCTATTGTCTAGAAGGATGCCGTCCTTCCCTAGACAAGGTCCTCCCGCGAATCCTGGTTTCGGAATGTTCGTCCGCGGATAACGCTCATTTGCGATTCGAATGATCTCATGAGCATCTTCACCATACCGCTCAGCCCAAATGGCAAACTCGTTCGATAGAGCGAAATTGACGTACCGGTAGATGTTTGTGAAAAGCTTTGCCAGCTCCGCGCCGGACGGACTCGTCACGAGGATTCTCTTTTCCGGGCTGATCTTTCTGAAAAGCTCCGAAGCAATGACGACGCTCAGTTCATCTATTCCGCCAATTATCTCTGGTAGAACGTAGAGTTCTGTGTGCGCCTGTCCTTCGAGGATTCTTTCTGGACACGCAGCGAGAGCAAATTCACCTAGTCTCAGACCTGATTCCCTGAGAAGCAATGGAAGTACTATGTTTGTTAATGTACCAGGCACCGAGGTCGATCTCACCAAGATAGCTTTATCCCTTATACCAGCGCTTGCTATTCTACGAAATGCTGAATGTATCTGAGTATAGTCTAACTCGTGCTGCTCTCCCGTTGGCGTGCCAACAGTGACTACTACTACATCCGACTGCTGAATAGAGACTTCTGATGATGTTGATACAACGAGCATACCCGCCCCAACAGTCTCCGACAGCCACTGCTGAAGCGCTGGATAGTAGAACGGCATCTCTCCTCTGTTGATCATCGAAACTCGACTTGCGTCCATGTCCACTCCGATGACTTTGAGTCCTGAGCGGGCCATTACAACAGCAAGAGGTAGACCAACACGTCCCAACCCCAATATTGAGATAACTGCACTGCCATTTCTGATCTTCATAGGAATATCATGCAGCATAAATTGACACCTCTGCTAGCTCCCCTAGAACGACTCGCAAGGAACGACGGGTGTTGGAGAGAAATTTCGAGCGCGCGTCGACATGTCGCGCCATGATCTAGGCCGAATCGCATGAACAATGGATGGTCAAAGATACCACGATCGAGTTCGTAGTAGTGAATTGTGAATTGAATAACTAGAAGAATTGTGCTTTTTCTAGAAGAAAACATCTGAGCAGAATCGGTGGCATTCTTTCACCATTGCGGGATAGCAGGACCTAATCAACTAATCATTAAGGGTCTTCTAGAAGTCGGGTTCGCAAGTTTATTTATGGGCATAGCGGTTGGTTGGATTCATACGAGAAAGTCAAGGCGCTTGTTCTACTGCGATGGATGCGGCACTAGAGTCGCCCGCCAGTGAATCTTAGATTTAGTGCGACTTTTCCTCTCGGAACCAGTTTTTGGTCTGCCAAAATGCCCTGGAAGGGTGCAGAATCATAGGTCGTATCATAGCACAAAGCAGAAATCCACGTTGAATTAGAAGTACCGAACCTCAATTGAGTCTCAGCTACGTGGCCAGAGCGATCGCTGAATCCCCGACACTTCGACTGAACGAAGAAGCTCAGTTACTCCGTGAGCGTGGTCAGCCTGTAGTTCATCTTGGGATCGGTGAACCCAAGAATAAGGCTCCGATCAGTGCCATCTTGAGTTCAGCGGCGAAACTGAATACTGGTGACATAAAGTATTCCCCAACAGACGGAGATCTTTCACTGAAGAAGGCGATCATTCAGTACACAGAGGAGAATTACGGTAGGGTCGTTGAGCCTGAGAATGTGATTGTTTCGTCCGGGGCCAAACAATCGATCTTCAATTTACTTTACGCTGTGCTCAATCCTCAAGACGAGGTGATCATGCTGGCGCCCTACTGGGTCAGTTATCCGGAGATGGTCAAGATGGTGCATGGGGTCCCCGTTATCGTGACACCTGAGGACGGAGGTCTTCATCCGCGAATGGAAGACATATCTCGGGCAGTGAGTTCATCCACAAAGGCGATTATTGTCAATAGCCCAAACAACCCTTCTGGCTTAGTGTTTTCAAAGGAATTCATTGCAGAAGTTGTTGAGTTCTGCGAGAAGAAGAACATCTACCTCATCACGGATGACATCTACCATAAACTTGTGTTCGATGGAAAGAAGGCGGCATCATGCTACGAATTCACGAACAGAAACCTGGAAGATTCGAGGGTCATTGTGATTAACGGGATTTCCAAACTATATGGGATGACGGGATTCCGCATCGGTTGGGCTATCGCTCCACGCAAACTGGTACAAGTGATGACCAATATCCAAGCGCAGACCACATCATGTCCATCCGTCATATTGCAGGCCGCGGCCGAGGGTGCACTCACAGGCCTCCAAAGCGTTGTTGAAGGTCTACGCCTAATGATCGAGAACAATCGCAACATCATGATGCAAGAGCTGGGTTCCTTCAAAGGTATCAGGGTAACACGGCCGGATGGCACATTCTATTGTCTGCCTGACTTTCGCGCATACAGCACCAACTCAGTTGAATTATCCGAATTCTTGCTCAGAAAGGCTCTGGTCGTCACCGTGCCCGGTAAGGAGTTTGGTATGGAAGGTCACTTACGTCTGAGCTACGCCGGATCAGTGAAGGACATCACCGAAGGAATCGCGAGAATAAGATGGGCGCTCGATCCAGATTCACCCAACGAGATCTACATAGGCGACAAGAAAATGGTCAGAGACTGGCTATGAACAATATCCTGAATGTCAGGTCCCCAGCCCAAGGAGAGGCATTGACACTCAAGAGCGATCATGGTCTCGAAAATCACGGGTTGACGAATCTCCATCAAGTGTACTGGAATTTGCCGATGGAAGCGCTCTCTGAGGAGATCGTTTTCCGAGGCGAGGGGAAGGTCTCGCATGGGGGAGCCCTCGTGGTCAATACCGGAAAGCACACTGCCCGGTCCCCTAACGACAAGTTCATCGTCAAGGATAGAAGCACCGAACAGAGCATATGGTGGGGAGAATATAATCGTCCCCTCAGCCCAGATAAGTTCAATGACATGTTCAACCGATTGCAGGGGTTCCTTCAGGGTAGAGATATATTTGTTCAGGACTGCTATGTTGGAGCAGATCCTGCGTACCGGATGCCTATCCGTGTAATTACGGAGCTTGCGTGGCATAGTCTCTTTGCACGAAACATGTTCCTACTTCCCGGGACTCGCGACGAATACAAGCGTCACGTCCCCGATTTCACTATCTTGTCTGCGCCATCGTTTCAAGGGCTCCCACAGATCGACGGCATTCCAGCCAATACTTTGATTGCCCTCAATTTCGGCCAAAGGTTATGCATTATCGGCAACACAGCCTACGCCGGTGAGATCAAGAAAGCAGTCTTCACTGTGCTGAACTATCTGCTCCCCTTCCAAGGCGTAATGCCAATGCACTGCTCGGCCAACGTAGGCGAGAAAGGGGACAGTGCATTGTTCTTCGGCTTGTCTGGCACGGGGAAGACCACGCTCTCAGCAGATCCGGGGCGGCGTCTGATCGGGGATGACGAGCACGGATGGAATGATAACGGAATATTCAACTTCGAGGGAGGATGCTACGCGAAAGTCATCAGGCTGTCCTCCAGCGCCGAGCCACAGATCTACTCCTGCACAAGGAAGCACGGAACAATTCTTGAGAATGTCATTATGGATCCGACAACGCGTGCGATCGACCTCGAGGACGATTCCATCACCGAGAACACCCGCGCCTCGTATCCGCTGGAATACATAGACAACGCAGTCGCAGAGAAACGGGCAAGCCACCCAAAGAGCATCATCATCCTGACTTGCGACGCCTTCGGTGCGATGCCCCCGATTGCTCACATGACGCCTGAGCAAACACTCTACCAGTTCATTTCCGGCTATACATCCAAAATCGCAGGAACCGAAATTGAGCTTGGAAGAGAACCTGAGATCACCTTCAGTACTTGCCTTGGCGCCCCGTTCATGGTCCATCACCCGTACACCTACGCTGAAATGCTAAGAGACAAGATCCTCCGCTACCGGGTAACCTGCTGGTTGGTCAACACAGGCTGGATCGGAGGGTCCTTCGGAATCGGCAAGCGAATCAGCATAGCTTACACCCGCGCCATGATCAACGCAGCTCTAAGCGGCAAACTACTCGAAGGTGAATCCTACACTGATCCCATCTTTGGATTCAGGGTTCCGAAGAGCTGCGAAGGCGTCTCAGCTGACATATTAAACCCGGCAGAATCTTGGCCCAGCAAGGAAGCCTACATGAAGAAGTACAGACAGCTAGCCCTCTACTTTGTCAACAACTTCAGGAAATATGAGTCTCATTGTCCCCCTGAAATCCTACAAGCGGGACCACGAGTGTGAGGTCGCCGGTTTTCAGCCGCTAGTTCTTGTCTCTAGGTAGGCATGTCTCTTCACACATGAAAATTTGTGGCTAGTGTCTTTCGTAGTGACGCTGATCGGTTTCTGAGTGGTTATTTATTGTTGAGGTGGGGGTGGGGGCAGTATGCGCGTTTTGGCGCACTCCCTTCTAGAATTGCGGGCATGTAAATAGCCCCATTGCGTTTTCCTCCCACGAGGAGCCTAGCGCCTCTATGAGTCGCATCGTTCACCCATCTCTCAACCCTGATGGCCTCAGATTCTGATATCATTGGACCTACCTCCGTAGACTCATCCAATGGGTTCCCGATTTTCAGCTTCCTAGCGTCCTGAACCAATCTCTCAACCAACTCTTCGTACCCTGATTCATGGATCAGGATTCGCTGTGCACGTATGCAGTATTGTCCCTGGCAGTTGAACCCTGCATCCACGATCCAGCTCACCGCCAAGTCCAAGGAAGCGTCATCCATCACGATGACCGAACAATTGCTGCCCAGCTCCATTGCCGTCTTCCTTAAACCAGCAGCTCTAGCAATCTTCTCTCCTGACTCGATACCACCCGTGAAGGTCACAACTCTAACGTAAGAGCTGGAGACAAGCTCAGGACCTAGTTTTTCGCCTTCACCGGTAACCACTTGAATGTAATCATCCGGCAGGTCCGCTTCTTGCATTGTTTCAACGAGCTTGACAGCGGACAACGGGGTCAAGTTGGTAGTTTTCAGTAGAACCGCGTTTCCAGCCGCAACAGCGGGTCCCAGCTTGTGCAGAAGTTCAAGGGATCGTTGAAGGGCGTGATCGCTGCAACCAATCCTGCCGGAACCCTGAACCAGTATCCAGTCCGGTCTTCTCCTCTAGGTTCCGCATCAAAAGGAATAGTCTCCGATGACCTCACCTGAACACTTGTCCCTAACCTCAATCTCGTTCATTTTCTCACTTTCCTTGTGAAATCCTCAACCTATGAATCGCCAGTATATCGCTGACCAACCCGTACCCAGCAGAATCGCCACCTGCCCCCGGGCCAACAATCGTCACGTCCGGTTGGACGTCCATAGATATCTGGAGGGCGTTCGACACACCATTTACGTGAGCAAGGATGTCGGCATCTGGAACAAGCGTAGGCTTCACGCTCCCCCTAACCTTGCCATCATCGTTTTTCGAAGCCGACGCAATGAGCTTGATACGTTTCGAATCCTGTGCAGCCTTCTTGGTCTCATCGACAGTTATCTGGTTGATTCCCTGTCTTTCCACTTCCCCGTAGTCCATTTCGCCATCCATCAGAACATTTGCGAGAATCGTTATCTTGGCCGCAGGATCGTACGCTTCCACATCACCTGCAGGATCGGCTTCAGCATAGCCGAGCTCTTGAGCTCGCTTCAAAGCATCCTCATAGTTCTTCCCCCGGGCCATCTCCGTCAAGATGTAGTTCGTTGTGCCGTTCAGGATTCCCCTCAGTCGGGTTATCCTTGCCCCAAGTAAACCGAATTCCTGCAGCTTGAAGACTGGTGTGCCGCTCATAACGGTTGATTCAAACCTCAACTGGCGTCCTCTAGACCTCGCTATGCCCAACAGTTTTCTGAGGGCCAAGGCGATGGGGCCCTTATTCGAAGTGACGACATCCATCCCAGATTCAAGAGCCGTGATGATGTGGCTTAGGCCAGGCTCTCCGTCCTTCAAGTTCGTCCAAGTCGTCTCGATCAGAATGTCGGCATTTGAAGTCTTTATTGTGTCCATCGAGGAGAGCCCGCTCTGACCCTTCAGAACCTTACTGTCCAGCTTCTTTCCGTTTTCCACGAACTCCAAGGCCCTTGAGAGATCAATACCTTCCTCGTTGTTCTGAATGAAACCCTTTGCTATGTCTGCGATTGCTACTACTCTGTAGTCAAAGTCGTATTCTAGCTTCAGGTATCGTCTGTTCCTTACTAAATGCCAAGCGCAGCCCTGTCCCACCGTGCCGAAACCAACGAAGGCTAGGCTGAGTTCTACCAAAGGCGATTACTCCATCTAAATTCGGAAGGTGCAGATTCGTAACGAGCGGTCGGCCCCTTGTAAAGAGGGTTTCTGCTAAACAGATGTGGAATTAATCGAGGAGGTCTCTACACTAGACGCCTTACGGTAAATTTCGGTTGGCGTCTCTCTATATTTTACATTCTGAAGATTTAGACACATTCAAGCCGGTATTCTACGAAGCAATCCTTGGCCTATTCTGGGGGCGATCCGATGTCCAAGAATGCCTTGAAAAGGACTTCGAGCCTCTGCCCGGAATGTTATCGAGTTCTCCCCGCGGAGCTCTTCGAATTAGATGGCAGAGTCATGATGAGCAAGTCTTGTCCAGAGCACGGTCACTTCGAGGACCTGTACTGGTCCGACTTCGAAGCGTGGAACCGCGTGAGGAAGTATTCCGTTCTCGGAGATGGTCTTGAAAACCCCCGAACAAGGGTCTCACGAGGTTGTCCATATGATTGTGGTATCTGTCCAAACCACAAGTCTCAGACTGTTCTTGCAATAATCGACGTAACCAACCGATGCAATCTCAAGTGTCCAATATGCTTTGCAAATGCGGCTGCTGCAGGCTACATATACGAGCCATCCTTCCAAGACGTCTGCAAGATGATCGACAACCTCGCTGCAAACAGACCTGTATCGGTTAAAGCGCTCCAACTGAGCGGCGGAGAGCCAACACTGAGAGACGATCTCCCAGACATCGTTCAGTATGCCCACGATGCGGGCATACATCACGTTGAAGTAAACACCAACGGCATGAGGATAGCCCGTGACTGTTCCTACCTCAGGGAACTTATCGAAGCAGGAGTTTCGAGCTTCTACCTCCAATTTGATGGCGTGACACCAGAGCCATACAAGGTCACTCGCGGCCTTGACCTACTCCAAACGAAGCTAACAGCAATAGAGAATCTGAGAGCGGAGGGGCATGATAGCACAGTCTTGGTTATCACCCTAGTGAAGGGTGTCAACGACGATGAGCTTGGAGGCATTATGAACTTCGCTGCGAAGAACCATGACATTGTGAGGTGTGTTAACGTCCAACCAGTTTCCATGACGGGCAGGATTGATAGAAACAAGCTCGCTGAATACAGAATAACCATACCCGACTTCATGAGACTTGTCGAAGAGCAGACGAGGGGGCAAATCAAACGGAGCGACTTCTACCCAGTTCCGACAGTTGTGCCATTTGCGAAGGCCGTTGGTGCACTTAGGGGAAATAGATACCCCGAATTCACTATGCACGAGCACTGCGGCATGGCAACCTTTGTCTTTGTACAAGACGGAAAAATGGTTCCAATCACCAGGTACGCCGATATTGACGCATTCATGAATTGCATGAACGACGCCGCCAAGTTGGCTAGAGTGGGTAAAAGAGTCCGAGCAAAAATCAAGATGATGGAAAGCTCAAAGCATCTCAGACTTAAGGTACTTGCGCCACTGGTCGGGGGCATCATAAAAGAGGGTAGCTATGAAGCCCTAGGCAGCCTGATGCGCCAAGTAATAATGATAGGCGCCATGCACTTCATGGATCCCTACAACTTTGACCTTGAAAGAGTAGAGCGCTGCGGCATTCACTACGCAGTCCCAGACGGCAGGATCATACCATTCTGCACAATGAACACGCTCCACAGGGAGAAAATCGAACGACTATTCGCCAAGGCTGCACAAACCATTGTAGCAACATAGCGAGTTGAACGAGTCCAAGTAAACAACGCTCATAGGCCAATGTTCTTTCGCCTCAGCTGGATATCCATGGTGATGAAATCACATGTACGCAGCAGCGGCCTACAGACCGCTCAGCCTTGAAAGCATCGGAAGAGAGCCCGATTCGACTCCTATGGTTTAGTGCTCGCATGATCTGTGAGTGGGTCTGACCTGTGCTCACAGCGATGCCGTCGATGAGGTGGATTAGGCGCTCCGGTACTCGAAATCTTACTATTTGTGATGGCCTGCGTGGAAAGCGTGGTGTTCCCATTCATGCACGACCACATAGCAGTCCACAGATGTCTTGATGTTATGTTTCGGTAGGATCATCATGTGGAAGTCGGGAAAATATGCGCCTAAGGCGCCATGCCTCTTGAGCCAAGCGGCGTTCATGACGATGGTTGCAGGAGGCACATCGTAGATACTGCACAGAAAGCTCATGTCTTATCCATGAGAAAGCAGCCTAGTCAGCATCTCTCTAAGGTTTACGAATTACTATAATCCAGAACATCATATCGATCAATGATAGGTTGTCGTGGTCAATATTTGACCGACAGTCTCTCCATTCCAATTCTAAATCAACTAGTACCTGAGGGCATTCCACTGGAAGATGGAGCTCACGGTGTACTCGATGTCAGAACTCAGGAGGTTCAGGGTAGCCTCGAAAGTTTTCTGCGCGTGAGGTCAATGAAGAGTCAAACTCACGACAAGAAATGGCACCGTATCATCCTCAATAACGATCTGACAGTTGGACTGGAATAGACTGGATTCTCAAAATCGCAGTCCCTAGACGCGGCAAGAAGCGACACAACAGCGACTAGCCCTAGCTAAGTTTTCTATTTCCCGCGCAGATTTAAGCGAAAAAAGAGGTTCAGTGCAAGAGGCAGGTTGATCTGCCACGTCATCTTGCTCAGACAACGCAGGTCGTCTTCGAAACCGTTGCTGAGGAATTGTCGAAGCGCACTGTCGAGTTGCATATCGTTCATGAATTGAGACTTTATGTCGCATTCAGTGACCACTTTGATTCAGCCAGGAACCTCAGTGTATGTGTTGACCATCTTACCTGTAATCGGTCCTTCTAGAAACTCGATGATTAACTGGCTGGGAGTTCTCTGTCACTTTCAAGTTAAGAGAGGTTTCTCACAATAGTTAGCCACGCCTAATGAGCTGGCAAGAAGTTTTATTTCCAGTGAAACATAACCGGGCTCGGAAACGAGGGTGTATTGAGGATGGCGATTAAGCCCAAGATCGAAACTGCGTTCAATAATCATATGAACAAAGAATTCTACTCGTATTACCTCTACATTTCACTCGCTGCCCACTTTGAGTCCGCCAATCTGAAAGGATTCGCTCACTGGCTGCGAATCCAAGCGAACGAAGAGTTGGGACACGCAATGAAGTTCTACGATCACCTCCTTGACCGAGGAGGAAAGGTAACACTCAAGCCAATCGAGTCGCCTCAATCGAAATGGAAGTCACACGAGGAAGCGTTTCAGTCTGCCTATGAACATGAGCGGAAGGTCACAGAAGCAATTAACCAACTCTCCGATCTGGCGAAATCGGAGAAGGATCACGCAGCTGAAGTCTTTCTACAATGGTTCGTTAATGAGCAGGTAGAAGAAGAGCTAATCGCGAACGAGATTGTGCAGAAAATTGGACTCATTGGCGATGAAGGTAGCGCTCTACTGATGCTCGACGCTGAGCTTGGGAAGAGATCCGCCAAATAGAATCACCACGTCAAGAAATTGGGAACAAACCCTAGCTCCCTTCACGCGCCCATAGTTCAGGCCTTGATTCGATGAGTGAGCTCAAACAAGGCCAAAAATCATAAACGCATTCTTCATGCCTAGGCGGAGGTGGACGCCATGGCGCTGGTTAACTTAGATCAAGTGATCCTTCACATAGCAGTCAACACCATAATCATCGGACCGGTCCTGTGGCTTGCGGGACGAGCTCTTGTAGGGAAGAAGAAGGCGAAGTTCACAGATGGTCTCTGGATCGCCGCCCTCGGAACCATAATCGGTTCGTTACTGGGGTTCCTGTTTTCTGGGATAATTGCCTCCATAATTGTTGTGATAATCTGGTTGGCGCTCATAAAGCGCTTCTTCGATTGCGGATGGCTGAGGGCTCTGCTCATAGCGATCGTAGCCATAATCATCTTCATCATCATAACCGCCATGCTGGCACTGATCGGATTTGTCGCACTGAGACCATTCCTCGCCAGACTATTCTAATGGCACAGTTTCAGGTGCATCCATCCGAGGATACCACCGCGAGCAACGCAATCTAACTACCGCATTCATCCCAAGTGGAATGCGCTCAGAATTGAGCTAGACACCCGATGAATAGATCCTAATCATCCAAGAGCCTTCTTTCTCTCTTCTAGTTAGTACCCAATTTAACGTAAGTGCACAAGACTGAAATAAGCAAAGCAGATTCGCGGCCAGACTGTAGGGGATTCTAGTTTGGTACCTCAAAGGTCGGTTCTCATGAAGCGTAAGAAAGCTGCAAGACCTAGAAAGAAGGTCGCGCCGAAGGTTCCCCGTATCACCTATGCGACCCTTGCAGTCACCCCCAAGGATGACGAAGCCTACGAGAAGGCCGTAGCTCAAGTTCGCAGCAGACTGGGCGGCCACTTTACAATGTTCATCAACGGTGAGAAATGGACATCAACTGGAGAAGAGATGTCGCATGTCAGTCCCGTTGATACGAGAATCATTGTTAGTTGTTTCCCGAAGGGCACCCGGGATGACGTGAGGTCCGCCATCGCAGCGGCTCGCGACGCCTTTCCCAAATGGAAGGCGTTACCCTACAAGGACCGCATAGCAATTCTTCGTAAAGCCGCAGATCTGATCATCGAGCGACTATACGAACTGGCGGCGTGGATGGCGTTTGAGGTTGGTAAGAGTCGCGCCGAATCCTTGGCTGAGGTCAATGAGTCTGCCGAGCTGATCAGATACTATTGTCAGCAAATGGAAGAGAACAAGGGGTTTGTGCGTCCGCTCGAGTCACCAGGCCCGGGGCAGGAAACGTCCAGTGTCTTGCGGCCCTATGGAGTCTGGGCTGTGATCTCGCCGTGGAATTTCCCCTTAGCATTAGCAGCTGGCATGTCCGCAGGAGCTATGGTTGCAGGGAACACAGTCGTCTTCAAGCCTTCAAGCGAATCCCCGGTAATCGCGTATGAATTGACCCGAGCCTACTTGGATGCAGGAATCCCGCGAGGCGTCTTTAACTTCGTGACCGGCCCGGGTGCGACGGTCGGAGCCGAGTTGCTGGATAATTCAGGGATCGACGGAATGATTTTCACCGGCTCGAAAGCCGTTGGAATGGGACTCTACAAGAGTTTCGCTAGGGATTATCCCAAGCCAGTTATCACCGAAATGGGAGGAAAGAATCCTACTATAGTCACTTCAACCGCAGATCTTGATCAGGCCGCCGAAGGGGTAGTGCGTGCGGCCTTCGGATTTGGAGGCCAGAAATGTAGTGCCTGCTCACGCGTCTACGTAGAAAACAGCGTGAAAGAGAAGTTTCTTGCGTTGTTGATAGACTACACTAAGAAATACGCGAAGATTGGCGATCCAACTCGCAAGGAGACTTTCCTTGGTCCCGTGATAAACAAAGCTGCGGTTGAGACGTATGCGACGGCTTCCGAGGAAGCCAGCCGTGACGGCGGCAGATTCCTTTGCGGCGGCAACCAGCTCAGGGAGGGAGACCTCCAATATGGGTACTTCGTTGAGCCCGCAATCGTTGACGGCCTTCCAGTGACGCATCGCCTATTCAAAGAAGAGCTGTTCGTCCCCTTCCTCGCTGTTGCAGGCGTAGAGTCCTTCGAAGAAGCTCTGAAGCTTGCGAACGATTCTGAGTACGGATTGTGCGCTGGCATTTACAGCAAGAAGAAGGAAGAACTGGAGGCTTTCTTCGACCACATCGAGGCAGGTGTAACTTACACCAACAGACGCGCAGGCGCAACGACAGGCGCATGGCCGGGCGTTAACTCCTTCGGCGGATGGAAAGGCAGCGGCTCCACGGGCAAGAGCGGCCTAGGACCCTACTATGTCCAACAATTCATGCGGGAACAGTCACGCTGGACTGTAAAGTAGACCCCTCAAGAACTAAGCAGACCGTAAACTCTGAAGCTACAAAGATCGCAATCGTCTAACGCTTAATTCAGCATGCTGGTTCTCTTTCTTCTCGGTGCTATTGGAGAGGCCACCAATTGACTGGCAGGGGCAGCTTGACTATCCGTTGCAAAATAGGAGAGAAAGCAAATGATCTATTGGACGCAATTCAGGATGCTTCTCAGGGTTTTCTCAGTTCTGAGAGAGCATATTGTACAATACCCGACTGAACTCCTCCAGTCTTCTTACGTTGATATATTCATCTGCTATATGCGCTGTTTCTCCAGGTCCTAGAATCACTGTCTTTATGCCAGCTATCTGGTCAAAGTATATGGAATCTGTCCGACCTGATTCAACCCTGAATTTGGGATTGTATCCCAGTGTTTGTTGCACGCTTTCCACGGTCAAAGTCACAGTCGGATGTTTTCGATCTAACAGGTAGGATCTCTGTGGCTTCAAGTACTCGACCTTGAAGTCGATTTCCTTCACCGTGGACAGCGCAGCGTCAACTTGCTCTTTGATTTCGTCCCAAACTTCGTTTGGTAATACCCGGCGTTCGCAAGTTATCTTGCATTCGCCTGGTACGATGTTGATGGCGATACCGCCCTGTATCATATTCACGTTTAGTTCTGTGTATGCCTCATGTTCATCCAATAGCATTCTAGCAGGGGGTAGCTTCCTAAGCGCTTCGATAACCTTCATCATGTCGTAAATGGCGTTGCGTCCTTCACGTGGATCGGAGGAATGGGCCTCTCTACCTATCGTGGTAACCGTGAACCCTACTCTCCCGCCGCAGCCTAGAGAGACCATGAGTCTATCACCCTCTACAGTGCCTTCGACATTGATTCCGCTCTCAGCCTCCAATCGATTATGTTCCAAGAAATAGGGGGCACCGAGCCATGTTTCGCCGTCCAAAATTATGTTGTTGTCCTCGTAGTTCGAAAACAATACCTCAAGTTTTTTGAAACGGCAACTATTCAGCTTGCTGAGCACGTACAGAGTCGCGGCCACGCCGCCCTTGTCATCTGACGTTCCCAGACCGTAGAGCTTGTCGTTCTCCAAGGATGCACGTAGCGGGTTTCTGGTCCACCTTGGGGTGGGAGGGACAGTATCGAAATGCCCATTGATCAGAAACGCCTCTCTACCCTGCTTGAAAGTCTTAGTGCCCAGAACATTGTTCAATCTATCAACGATGACGTTGTACCCTGACTTGGACAATTCATTTGAGAGATACTGTGCGCAATCGCGCATGCCATCTTCTTGGTAGGTAGGGAATTCTGTGAGTTTACTCAGAATATCTATTGTTGATGACCAATCGGACTTGCTGCTGGGCAAGGAGATCTACGAACCGTCACAAGGTCTAGAGAATCTTGACAGATTCTGTCTTAATGATGACGCGTTTTTCGTCGGGCCTTGACTTTTGATATCTCCCTGCATCCGTGTATTTCTTGGGGAACTCATCGATATGGGCGTCTGCACCATCATATGTCTGTGCAATGACTTCCCCTGATCACAATATCGTCGTGGGAATTGTTGTGGTCAAAGACACGAGGCTCGCGCTGAACGGTGAGCAATGTAAGCTTAGCTGGATGTTCAGGACGAGGCTTGGCCGGGGGATGGCGTTTACATCATTCCTGGGGGCATTCCGCCAGGCATTCCTCCCGGTCTGCCCGGGGGTCCACTTGGGGGTAGTCCTTCTTTGAGACCTTTCGATGACACTACATCATCGATTCTGAGGAGCATGCTTGCTGCTTCTGTAGCAGATTTGATGACTTGCTGCTTAACCCGAAGTGGCTCGATAACGTTCTCGGAGAGCATGTCAGTGATCTTACCTGTCCTTGTCTGGACTCCGAACCATTTGTTCTCGGCACTCGAATGCTTTGACCTGAGTTCAACCATAATGTCGATCGGATCTAGCCCAGCGTTTTCAGCTATTGTCAACGGAATTGCCTCCAGTGCCTCAGCATAGGCTTCGATGGCAAGTTGCTCACGGCCGCCCACTTTGACGGCATACTCGCGGAGCTGTCTCGCCACTTCGGCCTCCGGAGCGCCTCCGCCAGCTAGAACCTTGCGATCCTCGACGGCGTTCCTGACAACGCACAGGGCGTCGTGAAACGACCTTTCCGCTTCGTCCACGACATGATCAGAGCCACCTCTAATCACCACAGTTACAGCTCGGGGGTCTCTGCAATCGCGAACGTAAACTAGCTTATCGTCTCCAATTTTGATTTCTTCGACAAGCTTCGCCTCCCCGAGAGTGTCGGGGGTGATGTCTTTGGTGCTTGCAAGAATTGCTCCACCGGTGGCTTTTGCCAGCTTCTCCATATCGCCACTGCTGAGGTTCTTGACCGCCAAGATGTTCTTCTTGGATAGGAAGTGTAGCGCGAGGTCGTCGATCCCTTTCTCGCAGAAGATGACATTCGCTCCGCTGTTCTCTATCTTGTTGGCCATATCGCGGAGCATGGCTTCCTCCTCGTCGAGGAAGCGTTTCATCTGGTCAGGCGAGTTAATGTTGATCTTTGCGTCAAACTCAGTTTTCTCAATCTCAAGCTTGGCGTTTAACAGAGCGATCTTCGCATTCTTCACGGATTTTGGCATTTGAGCATGTGAGATTTCCTTATCGACTACAACGCCTCGAACGAGTTCGCTCTGTTCCATGCTTTCGCCCTTCTTCTTGACAACCTTGACTCTATCTATGTCCGCCCTAGTCTTCCCTTCGCTATCCTCCATAATCTGCGTAACAGCTTTGACCGCTAGTTTGGCGAAGTGGTCCTTTGACTCGGAAGCAGCTTTCGTTATCATGGATGTCACGGCGACGAGCGAGAGCATCTTCTCGTCGTCAGGTTTGATCTCGATCGCGAGATTTTGAAGGCTCTCCAAGCCTTTCTCAGAGGCTTTCTTGTATCCCTCGACTATGACCGTTGGGTGTATCTCTTGATCGAGAAGTTTCTCAGCTTTCGATAACAACTCGCCGGCGAGGACGACGGCGGTGGTTGTTCCGTCTCCCACCTCATTATCCTGGCTCTTGGCTACCTCTACCAACATCTTAGCGGCAGGATGCTGGACATCCAGTTCCTTCATTATCGTAGCTCCATCATTCGTGATCACAACATCGCCGATGCCGCTGACCAGCATCTTGTCCATACCGCGTGGGCCGAGTGATGTGCGAACGGTCTCGGTCACAATCTTGGCGGCCAAGATGTTGTTCCTCTGGGCGTCGCGACCACGTGTCCTCGTTGCGCCTTCCCTCAATATCAAAACGGGAACAGTGCCCTCAGACAAGAATGTTAACTCCGGCCACAGCATACAACTTGTCCTAGATAAATCAAATGGCAAGAAGGGGCCGCCCTCGCAAGTGGGTTGGAAAACTTTAACTTCTTTGAATCTGGTTCTGCGAGCGATTTTCGTATCCGCCGAGGCAACGGTTCATGGCTCACGTAAAAGAAGCGAAACGAAGCAGCAAAGCAAGCTATCGATCGCTAATTACCGTCTTGATCCTTGTTGTCGCTATCGCTCTGGCTGCATGGGCTCTTGTAACGGTTAGCACTACAAGCCAAGTTCCGTCCACAGACTTTGTAACATTACCTAACATACCCCTGTCCAAGACAGGAGAGCAGGTCGTATTCGTCTCTGTTTCGGCCATCACGGAGAAAGACGTTGCAATAGGGATGAAGGGATACTTGCACACTATTTCCGGGAAACCTGTTGCCGGCGCCACTGTCTATTTGACCTACCATCTGCGAGGCGCATATCGAACGCAGGCTGCAACCGCGGACCAGAATGGGTATTTTGAGGCCCGTTTCCCAATGAATTGGACGGGATGGTTGCCGGTGACTCTCACTTATTTCGGTGACGACCAGCATCAGGGATTGACTCAAGTTTTCAATGTTCCTGGAGAAAACCTCTAGCTGAAAGAAACCATGCGCTAAGCGGATTGCAGATACGGTCAAAGAATTGCCTGAGATGCTAAATGCCTTCAGGACGCTGCGCGAACTCAATTCGGACGTAATTTCTTGCGAGCTTTGTCCGAGGCTTAGGAGGTATTGTCGCCTAGTTACGCGCGAGAAGCGAAGGCAATTCATGGATTGGTATTATTGGGGTAGGCCGCTTCCTGGTTTCGGTGATCCTCAGGCCCGACTGATGATACTTGGTTTAGCTCCAGCTTCCCATGGAGGTAATCGCACGGGGAGGATGTTCACGGGGGATGGGTCTGCCCAGTTTCTCATGGCTGCTTTGCATCGATTCGATTTCGCAAACAAGCCAACTTCGATCAGTGCGGAGGATGGGCTCAAATTACATAACGCGTACATGACTGCCATCGTTAGATGTGCTCCGCCGATGAACAAACCAACGGCTAGAGAAGTTGAGAACTGCAAGCAATACTGGACTCAGGAAATTGGGCTTCTGCGAAAAGTGAGAGTGGTGCTGGCTCTGGGCAGAGTCGCTTTCGACGCCTACGTCAGATTCCTAAAGGAGCGAGACCTCGAAACGAGGGATCTAAGTTTTCATCATGGTGCATTCTACAGACTCCCAAGACCGTATCCGGCTCTCTGTGGCTCGTATCACCCGAGTCGCCAGAACACTCAAACGGGCAAGCTGACTGCGAAGATGTTCGATCGAGTGTTTCAAGACATTCGAGAGTTCTTGGGGTCAGAGCCTGCGAATGTGCTATAAACTAGACCGCTATTATTTGACACGGCGTCAGTTGATGGAGCAGCTTCCTCAGAAGCCTGATGTCGTTTACTGTAGCGGTTGTGGCGCACTAAATCCAGTAGGTAACAAGTTCTGTTATGGTTGCGGTGGATCACTCTTCACGATGACGTGTTCGTTCTGCAGTAGTGTTAATCCACATTATGCAAAGTTCTGTGGATCTTGTGGAAGAAAACTAACCGTTGAGCGGTAAGACTTCGTCTATTTATCAGTCTTTTATTATCTTGAGGCCTAGTCCAAGCAATAATCCGAAGCCCGCATAGATCGGCATAGTAGCACCCCCGCCCATTTCCCATCTTCCAACGAACACGTCTAGACGCGGTAGCAGCAAGCTCGAGGTGGTGAAGTACTGCACGAACACGAAGGAGGGCAACATTGAACTGAACATTGCCAAGAGGAGAAGGATACGGGACTTAGTTTTGTAGCCTACCCGTGGAGGTATGATTCCTTCCGGCTTCAATGAGAAGTAAGTCACGATCAGAGTTAGTGCCAACGGGAGAAGTACGAAGGAAAGGTACATGTTGAAGGGGAGAAGATCGAATCCTGAGAGGACTGCCGCAATCGTGTAACTCAACCCCTTACCGCGCACGTACACCGGGTTGATGCCAACCAGCCACGGCAAAAACAAAGAAACAACATCGGCCGCGGAGGATCCAAGCGCTATCACAACGGCCAAATCAATTCCGGGTTTGTTAAGACTCGCGTAGGTGAGCTTCTTCAGCGATTTCCGTGTTTGCGCCGTGAATTTGATAGCTGTTTCCAATCTGACCCGGTCGATTTTCGGATGAGTTGCGACGAACCTTAATACCTTCTGTTCTTTCTACATTGGAATGTTCCGCCATCGCTCAAGAATCGACAACATTTCTGTACAATGGCGCTCCTCAAAGAACTTCCAGACCTCCTTATCCCGAATCATCTCTCGCTGAAGGCTCTCGGCAATCTTCGCTTCGTACGTGGAAAGGATGATGCAGTCTGCATAGCCTGACGCCACAGCGAGGGCGGAAACCAAGTACTTCGTGGGGGCTCTAGGATGACCGGCATACAGTTCTATGTGGTAAGGTTTCGAGATCTTTCTCCTGAAACAATTGGCGAGTATGTCCAGCCAATAGACAATCGAATAGTCCATGTAAAGAGGAGTTGAAACAAAGTCAACGTATCTCAAAATCTTCTCAAGGTCAAGACCGAATCTTTCTCTTCCATAGCAAGGATCGGGTTCAAGCGTTATGCCCAACTTGCATTTGACAGATTCTCGAACTTCTCCGATGAAAGACGTAATTTGCCGGGTCCGCCATTCGAGAGAGTCTTCGCCTGTCTTCCTCAGAGAATCCGTGCAAATGGGGCAGTCACAGTAACCTTCGCGAGGGAAACACACGCTGTCCAATCTTATTCCGGTCACATCATACTGAGCTACATTTACGATGATTTTCATGCAGTATTCCCGATACTCGACTCTACTGGGACAAACCCAATCCCAGAGAAAACGCTTTGGTGTTCCTCTAACAGCCTTTTCTCCTTTGCACGTGGCAACATGGTCAGGTTTTGTTTGCAAGATCGAGTTGTCAGCGAAGCAGTTTACGACATTCCATGCTCGTGACAGCGGTTGAAGTATTGTTCCGGTAGCGGGTTTTGCTTCGTAGAAGACGTGGTCAAACCCTGGGACGAGTGTCGGCTCGTCTAATAGAACCCCAATCTCCAATTGTGACAACCGTTTTCACTATAAACCATCGGTTCTAAATTTCTGTCTGACGCTCTTACTCGGGAGTAATCCGAATTGGCTAGGATATACACACGAACAGGTGACAAGGGGGAAACCGGCCTCTTGGGCGGCGAGCGAGTTCCAAAGGATTCGCTACGCGTCCAAGCCTACGGCAATGCTGACGAACTGAACTCTGTGATTGGGCTGGCAAGGGCACTCTTGAAGGACAGAGAAGTGGACTCGGTTTTGGAGAATGTGCAGCGGGATCTATTTGTGGTTGGTGCTGACTTGGCCGCACCTCAAGAAGCGAACGGAGACGGGTCCCGTGTCACGAAGGATATGGTCGCGTTCTTGGAGAGGACCATAGACAAATTTCAGGACGAACTGCCACCCTTGACGGTTTTCATTTTGCCCGGGGGAACTCAAGCAGGGGCTATTCTTCATTTCGCCAGATCCGTAGCAAGGCGCGCTGAAAGGAGCATAGTTGCACTAAGCAAGGCCGAGAGGGTTAACGAGAACTTGATTCCATACGTGAATAGGCTCTCCGATCTCCTCTTTGTGATTGCGCGAGTCATAAACTTCCGAGAGGGAACGAGAGAAGTGGAGTGGCATTCGCCAAAGTAGTGGCATAGGACTGGCTTTCGCGTCGCATTAGCAGCATTACTTGCACTCAAAAACCTCTTTAGTCGCACAGGGGAACCGTCGGAGCATATTCCGACAGGAGATTGACATGTCTCAACCTGCGATCAGAACTATGGGCCTTACCAAAGTATTTGGCCACTTTACGGCAGTCGACGCTCTGAACATGGATGTAGGGCGCGGAGAATTGTTCGGTCTTCTTGGCCCAAACGGCGCTGGTAAGACGACCACGGTCCGTATGCTTTGCACGTTGATGGAACCGACCCGTGGAACTGCAACGGTGACAGGTTACGACATCCGAAAAGAAGCCACAGAGGTTAGGCGTCAAATTGGTGTCGTGTCAGAAGGTGTATCGCTCTACAAGGATCTGACTATCGAGGAGAATCTGAAGCTGTTCAGCACGTTGTACGACATTCCGCGCGGAAAGGCAGACGACAGAATACGTGAGCTTTTGGATATGTTTGCGTTCAGAGAGAAATCAAGACGTCTCGTGAACGCCCTCTCAAGCGGATGGCAGAAGAAAGCTATGATATGTGCAGCTTTACTTCACGACCCCAAAGTTCTCTTCTTGGATGAAGTCACATCTGGACTGGATCCTCAATCAGCTATAGCGCTTCAGGATTTCACCAGAAAACTATGCGATCAGGGAGTGACGGTGATCTGGACCACGCACTACATGGGAGAGCCCGAGAAGATCTGTGATCGAGTTGGAGTCATTTTTGCCGGAAGATTAGTGCAGGTTGGGACCCCGAACGAGTTGAAAATCGGTGTGAATGAGATGAGGACATTGGAAGTTGAAACGCCAAGCCTCCAACGCGTTCATCTTGAAAGAATCGAAAACCTCAGCCGACACTGTAAGGTTACATACAAGGAGCCGATTCTTCGCGTTACTTATGACAGAAGCGAAGAGCTCGCTGAAAAGGTCATGAAGATTCTTCTCGATTCAGGAGCTAAGATCAAGACAGTCAACACGAGGGAGCCTACCCTAGAAGAGGCCTTCATCTCATTAACAGGCGGTGAAGAGGAAATAGACAGGTTCCTTGAAATGGCCGCTCAAAGAAAGTGACTTCGTCTTCTACGCGAACGGTCAAAATTAGGCTGGAGGGTTAAAGGACTAGAGATGCCAAGGGCAAGAGCTATCAGCGATATTGTGGCTGTCGCGGGTAATGAATTCCGCCAGTTCAGACGGAACCGCACGGCGATCCTCATCTCACTCGTAGTCCTACCACTATTCTTCACAGTCAGCCTCGGAGCAGCAGGGGGTGGGGCTACTGCTCACTTTTCACCCACAGCCAAAATTCCCATAGCATTCGTTGATAACGACCTATCGACTGATTCGAGTCATCTATTGCAAACACTATCGAGCTCAGGCGACTTCGACAGCCTGATTCTGGGGTATAGAGAGGAGAATGCGATCGCAGAATTGGGGAAAGGACGGATCTATGCGGTCATAGTTGTTCCGAAGGGATTTCAAGAAGATCTAGCCAACAACAAAACAAGTAACATAGTGCTCTATGCCGATGATGGAGAACCAGGTATCGCTGACCAAGTGTCCTCAACGCTTCAAGGCCTAGTACAGAACTTCAATCCCAAAGTCGAAGTGCAAACGGCTGAGGAAAAGAGTGTCTCAGCTGTTGACATCATTCAGAAGGGGGCGCTGTTTTCTAGCTTCAACATCGGTTTGGTCATCGTCTTGGGAGTTGTGCAGATCTTTGCAACTTTCTATGAGATAGCCGGTGGGATGTCCCGCGAACGTGAAGAAGGGACTCTTGCTCGTCTCCTTGTTAGCCCAATAAGCATTGGAAATATCCTGCTCGGTAAGACTCTTTTCGACTTGGCTCTGGGAGGGATACGGACGCTGATTGTTCTCGGGTTTTCCATCTACCTCTACGGAGCCCGCCCAAATACAGACATGAGCACTCTTCTTTCAGTTTCACTCCTCATAGCGCTCTTGACGATGGGTTTCGGTTTCTTGATTTCCGCGCTCCGAGTCGGAGCAAGGGCCGTTGTCATAGTGGAATTCTTCTTAGTGCTCTTGCTATTCGCCTTCAGCGGTCTATTCATAGACAAAGAACTACTCAGAGGCTTCTCGAGGACCATTTCAATCTACCTACCTTGGAGTTATGGATTCGAGATTCTTCGACGGACAGTACTGATTGGACGGCCTCTGCTGAGCCTAACCTATGAATTGCAATATCTCGCAATCACAACTATCTCATTCTACGGTCTTTCATATCTGCTCTTCAGATGGTCCCGGGAGAGGCTTGCTTTTTGAGGCAGCTTGTACGTGACTCGATCGCGATCGCATACAAGGAAGTTAAACAACTAGTTAGAGACCCGATCTCACTGATTCTCACATTCATGTTTCCAATCCTCCTGATCGGCATATTCATCATAATTGCTGGTGCTTTCAGCGCGCCGAGTTACAATATACCGGTCGTCGTGGCTGACCTTGATGGTTCGCAGGCTTCCAGATTCCTCGTAGATAGAATGACCGAGTCCCCAATTATTCGCGTGACCGAGCTTCTGCCAACCGAAGAGCAGGCTTTGCATCACGTTGAAAGCGGAGACGCCATGGGGGCGGTGATAATCCCACAGGGTTTCGGACGATCGCTTCTCACGAGCGGGAGGGCGTTCATAGTGATTCAGACGGATAATTCCAAGATAACGGCACCTACCTTAATTCAAGCCTCGGTGAATCGCGAGGCACAAGATCTAGCATCGACCGCAGGCGCCAGGTTCGGTATCAAGGCGGCAGCGGTAGATATAATCGTCCGACCAATCTCAGGTCGGCCACCAACTGGTGACACGATTCTTCCCGGTTTTCTGGGCATGATTACGATTCTAGGTGCTTTTGATGACATCGTGAATGCCGTAAGTAGAGAACGTGAACGTGGCACTTTTCCCCGCCTATTGCTAAGTCCAGTCAAAATTTTCTCGATCTATTCTGGTAAGATGGCTGCAACGGTCCTCCTCACAGCTCTCCGGACGTCGCTAATGCTCGTCATCTTTGTGCTCATGGGACTGGCCATACGCGGCGATGTTCTGCTGGTTTACCTTACGACCTCATTAATCGCCATTTTCACTTTATCTTTGGGTCTGGTTATGTCCTCTAGGATACGTAGTTCCTCAACTCTAACAGTCCTCGAAATTGCTCTTACGTTTCCACTCTTCCAACTTACAGGTGTCTTTCAGTCACCGGAACTGCTCGCCTCTGGCGGTCGTGCAATAGCTAGGTTCCTTCCATGGACATATGGTAACGAAGCGCTCAGGCGTGTTATCTATCTTGGGCTGGGCTGGGAGGCGATAGCTAGCGATTTGCTTGTGCTCCTAGTCAGTAGCCTATTGATGTTGCCTGTTGCCGTAGTGCTATCCAAGCGTACTATGTAGAAGATCGGATTGAGTTTCAGTTCTCCGATTCTTTCTCCAAGGCGGTAGGGCTCCGAGCGTCGCCACAAATCCCATAATAACCGATGTAGCGACTAGGGACAGTTCTGAAATCGGGATTCCGCTCTCCTCAAGTGTGATTGCTATTGCGGCGTTCGCTTGGCCTGCGCTGACGGTTAAGTCGAAGGCATGTGCTTCGTGGCCTTCGTTTCGACTTGTCCATTCGGTCACCGAGACATGATAATTTCCAGGGTCGAGGTATCCGTCGAACCAACCATCCCAAGCATACCAGTAGTATGTAGTTGATCCCGTCTTGAACTGGAACATTGCCCAGCTAATTGTTCTGACATCGTCATCCCAATCGAATCCAAGAACGGTTCCTTGCACGTAACCTCTCAGGTCCAGTCCAAACTCCACCGAGACCTCGCTTCCTTGGATCGCATTCCGAATTCTAGTGTAGCCTCTCTGAGAGTACGGTCCTAGATGGTTGTAGGGATAGAAGAACGATGATTCTCCCTGTAGAAGAGCCGGTGCAGGTGGGTAGAAACTTTCCGGACGGTACCAGTTTACAATGTCCACCATGATTGTCCAAGCGCCGCCGTAAGCGCCTGGGTGACTCGAGAACCCCCACACTCCATGATCAGGAGAGAAGAGGGTTGCTCTTCGTACGCTTTCCCCGCCTGTGCTAGGTTCTACGTAGCCGAAGAGACCCGCGAGAGCAACGTATTCCAAAGTCTGAGTCCCTACAGGAACTGGTTCAAGCAATAGTTTCGTTCCGTCAGCAACGAAGCCCGAACGTGATGTTGGAACCAGGCTTCCACCATCTGAGAATAGTGTGGCGGCCGCCACTAGCGTGTCTCCTTCATCGAACAGTCTGATTCTGACTGATGAGGTATATGGGGTTCCTGAGAAGACGCCTTCAGTCTTGAAGACGATTCGAATCGTGAAGTTGACGCCGATGATGAGTCGAATGCTAGAATCAGCTAGCGAACCCAGCCGGGCCACCGAAACCTGCACATTACCCAAGTCTCCAAGGCTTGCTATATTGTCCTGCACATATCCGTAGGTCCATGCATTTACTGCGTAGACTCCAGGATAGATGGCCAGATTCGAACGGAAAGTCTCAGTTCTGTAGGAGCTCGAACTGTAAAGAAAACCGGCATGGAAGTTTTGCTGGAGGAATACGGTGGTTGCTAAGTCCTGGGAGGGGTCTCGGGATGGAAAGTTGGGAATGTCGGGTCCAAATCTGTCCACAAAGGTCGAACCGTTCGTCACAATTAGACTCGCGCCGGGCCCGAAAGATGTTACCCATTCAGGCCATGGTAGACTTGAGAAGTCAGAGTTCTGTCGAGGGATCGTCCATTGCTTTAGTCTTCCGTCCCAGAAGTAATTCACATCAATGAATGCCTCTGAAGCAATATCATAAACTAGCACACTTACCGATGCGTTGTTCCACACCCATTTTCTCTGGACCGGAGGTCTTTCCCAATCAACCGATAGAAGAGTAGTGTTGATTCCGCCTCCCCGGTACATGTGTGTGCTGAGTACAGTGAGCCCTGTTCCAATCGTGATGCTTGTTGTCAAAGGTTGGTCTAATTCATGAAGGCTCATTGCAGGTGGCAGTGCTTGGATATATCCGCGCATGAACACACGGATGGTGTAAGTGTCGGTAGGCATTCCGTAATCGAACAGTCCCCCATATCTTGCAAGGGAATACTTCATGAAAGCCCTTGGGTCAGGCGGGAACACCGGACCAGCCATACCGAACCCGTTTAGAATAATCGAAGCTTGTTGGCTATCGGAGGAGACCTGTGTGAAGTTGAACGCCGCCAATGTTCCGTCGCTCGCAAATGCCTCGGCAATCAAGAATCTTCGTGGATCAGGTCCACGGATCGTAGCATCCCGTAAAGTACCGGGTAAATCATGGAAATGGATCGTGACGTTCATTCTCGACGCTTTCTGCAAGTCTATCGGAATGAAGACGTTGTGTGAGTACCCACTCCTAGGAACTTCAAAGGCATAATCGATGAACTGGGTTCCGTCATTCGAAGTCTGCACATACCCATTAACAAAGGCGCGTACGTAGTAAACGCCAGGACTCAGGCTATCTGTCCAAGTAGCAAAAACTTGAGGAACCATTCCAGATAACTTGGCGGGGGCACCGTAAACTGTTTTCGAACCAAACTGGAAGAAGAACTCGCTACTGGTTGATCCGAGAAAGGTTTCAGCTTCCAAGGAACTGAGTGGATTGACCCACCAAGACTGTGCCGGTCCAACCCCGTTAAAGACACCGAACGGGTCTTTGAAGTCCGGTTCTGAAGTGAAAGTATAGTAGCCAACCGGTCCCTCCCACGGGAAGGCAACGGCCTTCGGTCTGTTGGGCGGCAGTAAACCATTTTCCGAAAAGAGTGTGTCCCCTTCAACGTAGGATGTGTAGGGTGCGTGTGTCAGGTTGATCGGGGAATACGTCACTATGCTGTTAACATCGTACGTATTGCTGTCATATATCACAACTGTGATTGGAAGCTGTCCCGGCCATGGAGCACGTCCAAATTTCTCCTTGGAGAAGACTTGGCCCCGAATTTCCGGTCCGGCTTTCAAGTATGGATCAAGTCTGAAGGATTGTCCGCGCAGGATCTTGACGCCTTGGGCGGCCTTCTGTTCAGGGAAACCAGCAGCAGATGCGTAGATATCGTACACTCCCGGGGCTATGCCCTCAATTTCGAAATGGCCTTGAGCTGATGCGTTGAAGTATCCTCTTGCCTCTACGGGTCTCCCAGTTGATTCTCCAGTCAGAGGATCTATTGCGGTGCCTACGGCTCGAACTCGGCCGGGTAGGTGCAAAGGTAGGCCATAGAGTGTGCCATTTGCTATATCACCGTATCTGACCGTTCCCCAAACTATTCCAGGGTCAACCTCTCCTTTGACTAGCAGAACTGGCCAATTTTCCATGGGCATCGTACTATTGATGAGGCTAGGCTGGAATCCCTGTTGCCGGATGGGATAGTGATTGTCAAGGAATAGCTTGAAGAAGTATCTTCCAGCAACCTGAGGGGCTTTCATCTGATTGATTCTAATGTAGTACCATTCTGACCAGTTGTGTGCAGCGGTGAAAGTTATGTTTCGTGGGGCCGTAATGAACACGATCCACGATCCAGGCTCGAAGGGGTCGCTTCTATCAGCTCTAGTGACAAATATGTTCCCATAGCTATCCGTAATCGTTGTGATGATGTTTGTATTTTCCCCTGCATCCCAGTTGATTCCACCTGCAGGTTCAAATCCGTCTTGGATGAGAGCGCCCGTCTTGTCGAACACTGGGGCAGGGATATAGAGCGCTAGAGTTGCGTATGTGAAGTCAAGTTCCGGAATGCTTGAGGTAGTGAAGGCTTCGGGTTGGGAGAAGTTGACTGCAAAGATCAAGTCACCGACACTATCATGGTCAATGGTTGATGCTAGAATCGCGCCCTCTGGTGCATAGGCGTTATCTCCAACCTGAGTTGGTTCCTCGAAAGTTGTGAAGGGCGACTGGTATCCGGGAGGGTTTGATGCGATCCTCGAATACATGTTGAGGCCGCTACCTGGCCAGACATAGCCGAGTGGTCCTGGGACGTGTCCTCCAAGCGTGTTGGTCGGGTTCAGCTCATGGTCGTCCGATCTGAAAAACGGCCCAGACCCGTTCAGTTTTCCTAACGTGGTATGGGCATAGACAGGAGCAGAGAAACTGAGCCCAAGGACGAATAAGAGGACGATAGTGGCCCATCGGAGAGCCAAACATCTCCCTGCTCCGAATCATACAGGTCAGTCGTCGTCTTCACTTGGTCGTGGTCTGCGCAGCTTTCATTCGCCGTCTTCTAATGAAGAGATACCCGCCTACAGCAACCAGTAGGATCACTCCCACCACAATCAATGTCACTGGGAGACCGGGAGGCTCGACCGTCAATAACAGGAACTGTGTATCGTCGAGCGCAATATCCTCTTGAGTCCAATCAAACCTAAGATCCAGATTGTACTGCCTCGGCTGTGCTTTGCTATCGATGTCCATCGTAAAGAAAGCAACCTTAGTCTCGTTAGCGAGCATTGTTCCGAGAAAATCGGTAAGCGTTCCGGTGAAGAAGTTGCCGACGCGAAGTTGAACTCTTACGGAGTCAGCTTTCACAGAGCCGATATTCTTTATCTCAACCCTTATCACATCGCCGGCATCGCCCGCGTGCACAATGTTCGGCGTGACGCTTACCACATCGAATCGCACTTTCTCGTTAACATAAAGAGGAATCTGTCCCATGGGGATGAGTCTATCATCCATCTCCTCACCCAAGATAACCGAATACTGACCAAAAATCGCATCACTCGCAACATCGAGGACAAAATCGGCCTCGGAAACCTGCCCAGCCGGAATGTTACCGATGAAGATCCTGTCAGAACCACTTGATGAAGCCCTGAACGGACGAGTCACATCCAGTCTGAGTTGAATATCCTTCGCTAGACCTCTTCCAGAATTGACAATCCAAACCTTGAGCGAGACCTCTTTGCTATTCGGATAGATCTTGGTCGGAAGGGTCAGGATATTCTGAACGTGCAGTTCGCCCTTCCAGAGGGGGACATCTATTGTCAAATTGCTGTTGATCTGTTGGAGTTCCCGTGCCGATCTGTATGAGAGTTGAAGGTTATACCGGTAGATTCCCTCTTTGGCGTCAGAATCAACGGTGACCGTAAAACCTAGGGTGAAGCTTGACGCAGCAGCCATATCTCCAGCGGTCTTCGAAACTGATGATGCAGAGTACTTGACGCCGTCTTGGTAGTAGTTGTATGTCAAAGGTGGACCAAGAAATAGAGTTCCGTTGACCCCGCGTGCGGTGTCATCACCGACATTAGCTAAGATTATTGAAAGCTGAACGTTCACATCGCCTGGATGCGCCGTTATAGGATCCGTTGGATTCGAACCCCAATAGACATTCGTCACAACCACATTTGCCACTCCAATGGCCTTCACAGGGGGCGCAACGTAGGGTAGAGGCGCAGTAAGCGCCAAGAGAGCGCTCAAGACCAAGACTGCAATGCTTTGAACTTTCAAGGCGCACTCAATCCAAATGTTGTGCTCCGTCTGGTTCCTGTGAAGCACATTTAAGGTTGCGCTTCAATGGCTCTGTTCGCTAGTCGGCGGGTTTAGCTGACTGTTCGGTTTCGGCGGCTTTGGCGCTTTGTGTGATTAGCGACTTCCATCGGTTCTGCCCAAGTGGAGGCCTATAGGGCGCTACCGACTATTCTGGAAAGAAAAGCCGAAATGAGAGATGATTTGAATGGCAAACACAAAGGGCCACATGATAAGTTTCGCTACGATAATGCTTATCGTGGTCACCGTTGCCGCATCCGTTTCAGTGGCGGTGACGATTCTATTGATACAGAAACACGGAACAACATGGACGTCTTACGAGATAACATGGAATATTGTTCCCGTGGTGATTCTTACCATCGTTCTTCCAGCAACACTTGGCATAGTCGCTAACTATCTGTATTGGCGTCCACGATACAGAGTGCGCCAAGTAGACACCCGCCGATGTCGAACAGCTATTCAAAACAGCCACAAACCGAACAGAGCCGCTTCAATAGTCACGAATACTCGCAACATGACTAATGTCATTGACAACTCCTTGGTCATAGGCCCCGCTTGAACGCCAGTGTCGCTATTAGGACCATGATCGCTGTAAATACAGCTAGGAAGGTAAAGTCTCCCAAGACGGCGCTCAGGCTTCCGCTTTTGTACATCAACAATCTCAGGGCATGAACAGAGTAAGCCTCAGGGTTTACGACAGTTATGCTTCGCATCCAATCGGGGAATCCATCAATCGGATAGATAGCGCCGCTCGTAAAGTACAGAACCAAATTGATGGGGAGGGCGCTGAACTGGTAGACCTCGGGCGCTGGGGCTCGAACTGCGAAGGCGGTCATCATCGAGATCAGTCCCAGAGCAGTAAGGAAAAGCGTGAACAACATCAAGAGAAAACTAGCAGGGTTCGTCATAGGTCGAACTCCTGCGAAGATTATCCCCAAGAAGAGCATCGCTAGCGCGGAGAACATCGCCTTGATGACACCCGCGAATAGAACGCCGACCACGATTTCCACCTGCGCTAGCGGTGTGACAAGGTATCCCTCAAGGATGCCTCTTTGCTTGTCAAACAAAATTGAGATACCGCCGCCGATTATGGACGCTATGAAGATGGCCTGAACAAGGGATCCCGGTGCCATAAACTCGATGTATAGCACGTTCCTGTAGAAATTAGCGTGATCAATGGTTACTGTCGCCTGCTGAGGAATCACTAATCGGATTTGAGCTGAAAGCTCTTGAGCTGACCTCGTTAATCCACTGGAAACGGCCGCGGCACTTAACGGGTCTGTGTTATCCAAGTAAACTGTGAATATCGCGCTGTTAGAATTGCCGAGCTCATTATCGAGGCCTGTCGGAATGTAGATTACGGCTTTCACTTGGCCTTCGCGAAGCATCCGCTCCGCTGTATCCAAGCTCGGTACATCCCTCAGGCGGAATGCGTCACCACAATGGACTCCGCCGAAGGCGCAGTTCTGTTGCTCCCTAACAATGTCTAGAAAGGTAGACGAATACAGGCCATCGCTGTAGCGCACCACCGCTATCGGTACATGTGTAATGGAGCCGCCGAAGGCCGAGCCAAGCAGAATAAGCATGAGGAATGGTCCCACAAGCGCAGAAACCATGACGAAAGGCTGTCTGACAAACTTGCGGATGTCTCTCTCACAAACCCACAACGCACCTCTCATCGTCTCATCGCTTCCCATGAGCTGACAAATCTCTTGCGTGTAATCGCGGTGTCTTCTCTGATGCTGCGCCCAGTGAATTGAAAGAAAACGTCATCCAAGGTCGGCTCACGCAAGGTTATTGAACGAATCTTACCGCCTTTCGCGCCTACCAGTTCAACGATTCTCGGAACAGCTTCAGCACCACTTTTGACTAGAACCGTGAGAGTGCTCTCCCGCCTCTTGGCTTCCAATGTGAAGTCCGAAGTCCTCAGAGCCTCAAAGGCTTCGTCCGGCAAGTAGGCGAATTCAGCCTCGACAACATCTCCGCCCATGACCTCACGTTTCAATTCATGCGGGGTCCCCACAACCATAAGTTTGCCATAATCAACAATTGCCACCCTATCGCACAGAGCCTCGGCTTCATCGAGGTAGTGCGTGGTGATTACGATGGTGATGTTCTCTTTGTGTAGCTTCCTCAGGTAATCCCATACTGCGCTTCGCGCCTGAGGGTCAAGACCAGTAGTCGGTTCGTCTAGGAACAGAACCTTCGGTCTGTGGATGAGTGATCTCACAAGCTCCAGTCGCCTCTTCATTCCGCTTGAGTAACTTCCAACCGTGAAATCCGCCCTCTCGGCCAATCCAACTAATTCGAGAAGTTCTCGCATTCTCCGGTGCCGTAGGTCACGTGGAACATCATAGTACTTGGCATATAGTTCCATGTTCTCCCAGGCGCTTAGCTCTATGTCCAAGGTCATAGCCTGGGAGACCACGCCTATGCTCTGTCGAACTCGGTTTGGGTTCCGTCGGATGTCGAAACCAGCAACCCTCGCCGTGCCTTCTGTGGGCTGCAGTACGGTTGTGAGCATGCGGATGAGAGTAGTCTTACCGGCGCCGTTTGGACCAAGTAGTCCGAAGATCTCCTCGGAATCTATGGTCAGGTTGATCTTGTCGATCGCTGTGATATCGCCGAAACGTTTGGTGATGTTAACTGTTTGGACGGCCGGATCCAAAGGTGAGATCAACCCTTACCGTCAGGGAGGGTTGTCGCTTGCTTGGAGATAAAGAGGGTGTATGCAGGCAGATTTCACTGAACCAGGGGAGCTCAGTCTTTAATCGCTTCGAGAAGGCTTACTGCGTTCCAGATCTTCACTCGTGTGTACGGCGGCATGTTTGGGTCCTGGCTTATGTCATCCAGAATGGATATGGCATTTGCCGCCTTGACTCCTAAGCTTAGATCGCCGATTTGCAGTGTATCCATCGCGCTCTTGGCTGCACGTCTTATGTTGCGGGGTGTTGTTGTATCATTGGAAACCTCGTTCAGAATACCCAGAGCCTGCTTGATTCGGCTCTCGTATTCTTCCTTCCGTTTGACCTTGGTTGACATGCCGGACCGCCCCGCATGACAGAAACCTTTCACAGAGAAACAGGCATCTGCAGTATCTAAGTCTTTCATGAAGCCATGCGGCTTGACATCACGATGCTGACCAACTCCAACAAACGTAAAAGCCCTTTGTCATATTCTTGCATGGTTGAGCACCGTGGGTATCGACGTCAAGAAGATGGCGGAACTTCTCAAATCAGGCGCTACCATGCTTGGGGAAACCTGTCCCGAGTGCGGAACGCCCCTCTTTAGGAGAGGCAAGGAAACCTTCTGTCCAAACTGCAATAGACCAGTCATAATAATTCGAAGCACCGAACAGGAAACACGGTTAATGGCCGACAAGATCCTAGAAGGCTCTGAGCAGACGTTGCTCGCCAAGATCCAAGAAATGAACATAGCGATGAAGAACGAAACAGACCCCGACAAATTGCTCGTCTATGGCAACGCGCTCTCAACCTGGCTGAGTGCGCTAGAGAAGCTAAGGAGACTTCGAGAAGAAAGTGCCCAGTAGATACATGGTCCTTCTCTAAACGGTTCGGTTTCCATCCAAGGCGGTGACATGAGCCAGTGGGTGTTCGCACAGGATTCATCGCTCTAGATACAACTATCGTACTGTGAATGTCTAATACAATTTTATATGCTCAGAGCGCTCTGTCATTCTGCAGGTTTTTGGATTGAATCTCAGCGAAAATTTTGGTAATAGTTTCGATTATGCTAAGAAACTATTCAGCGAAGGCGGCAGACTGGTAATTCTTATCGTGCTTGATCTGATACCCATCGTAAACTGGATCGTCATTGGCTATGCGGCAAGGGTCCTGAGAGAATCTCCGGGAACGGAAGCGCCTCCGAAACTTGAAAGATATGGAGACATGTTTGTCGACGGGGCAAAGGTGTTCTTTGCTTCTCTCATCTACATGATAATCCCGATAATTCTGATCGGTGCTGGAGCAGCATTCTTCATCGCTCCAATGTTCATGCTCCAAGGTGAAGTGATTCCATCGATAATGATGCTCGGAGGTACTGGGCTAGTGCTGGTGCTCGTTGGGATAGTCCTTGCGTTCTTCTTTCTGATCATACTAGGAGGAGGGATCGCTCACATGATAAAGTCTGGACGATTCGGAAAGGCCTTCGCATTCGGCGAGATTCTCAGCATAATTCGAGGAATAGGCTGGGGCAGATACCTTGGCTGGGTCATGCTTGTCGTAGTAATCGCCATTGTCATCGGGCTACTGGCAGGGGCTATTCCGTTCGTGGGATGGATCATTTCCGCAATAATCTCACCCGTGCTTACGGTGTTCATCTTCCGATCTCTAGGCCTGCTTTACAATGAGGGCGCGCCTCCGGAGCTGCGCGTCCAAGCCATACCCCCAATTGTAGGCGGGATGGTCTGCTCGTCGTGCGGCACTCTCCTCCAGCCATATCACAAATTCTGCCCGAATTGTGGGACAGCAGCCCCTGTTCCCCCGCCACTGCCATCACCACCTCCTCCTGCGCCCGAGGCCGCCACAAAATTCTGCATAAGTTGTGGGACTAGGATTCCTGTAACCGCCAATTTCTGCGGAAGTTGCGGTGCAAAGCAAGTCTGAGAAGGCTCTGTTCCCATCTCGCTGGATGGGTTCATGGACGGCCAAGGAGGTTACTGTCACTCATTAGCTGACCAAGTCTAGTGCACGTGCCCTAGGGTAACCGCTGAGGTTGCTCTTGCTAGGGGGTAACGTACGATAATGTGAGTGCTCGGAATGACTGGGCTCACCGCGTCCTTCGTGAGATGTGAGGATCCGCGAAACCTTGTAACTTATACACAGCCTGAGCTTTTCCTATTCATGCGTATGCTCAGAGGGCGGCCGATCAATGCCCATAGACCTCAGTTCGAATCCACTTCTGCGGTCGGATTCGATTGAGCGGCGCTTCTATCAAGAAACGATAGCTCAGATTGCTCTGCGCAGAAACACGCTCGTTTGCCTTCCAACGGGCCTCGGTAAGTCGGTTGTGGCGGTTTATGTTGCAGCTGAACGCCTGCGACAATTACCCAACAAGAGCATCGGCATGCTAGCCCCGACGAAGCCGCTTGTAGTCCAGCATTACCAAACATTTCAGAAGTTTCTAAACCTAGATCCTAACTCAATAGTATGGCTTACTGGGGAAATTCAGCCGGAGCGACGCGTCGAACTGTGGAATAAGCGTGTGATTTTCTCGACTCCACAAGTGTTCATGAACGATCTCCTGACCGGCAAAGTTCCGCTGGGCAACTTTTCGCTGATGATTTTTGATGAAGCACATAGAGCGGTCGGAGACTATCCGTACGGATTCATTGCGGATCGATATTCATCGTTGGATGATGGCTTGATACTTGCGTTGACTGCCTCTCCTGGATCTAGCGAGGCAGATGTGCGCGAGGTCTGCAAGAACCTGCATCTCGAATGGGTTGAAGCACGAACGATCCAGAGCAATGATGTAAGACCGTATGTTGGTGGAATCGAAGTAAAGTGGGTGACCGTCAATCTTCCCGAGATATTCCATGATGTGAAAAGGGAGTTGGAGAGTTTTCTGCGAGAGAAACTTCGAGTAATCCGAGATCATGGCTACCTAGAGAGTGCAGCAATTGACAGGATCAGGTTACGAGACGTACTTGCCTCCAGACATAGAATACTGGAGGATGCCGCACGGGGCAAACGAGATGTCAAACCCCTCCTTGCGTACGTCTACGCGTCAATTCATGCGATACGCGCGACTGAATTTCTCGAGACTCAAGGCTTCCCAGCTTTGAAGGCGCATTTCGACACGCTCCGAGAGAGGGGAACCAAGCGCATCTCCCCAGGCCTAAAGATGATTCTCGATGACTCAAGAATAGCAAAGGTCACCTCTATAGTGAATGGAGTTGTCGCCAAGGAGGCGGATCATCCAAAAGTCACCGAGTTAATCAAGTCGGTACGGACCTCCCTCACGAAAGGCGCACGTCGCATAATGGTCTTTACGAACTTCCGAGCCACGGCTGCAAGACTCGTTGAAATACTCAATAAAGTCGAGGGAGTCTCTGCGGTTAGACTTGTCGGACAGGCTTCGCGTGAAAAGGATAGCGGCCTGACACAGAAGAAGCAAACGATGATATTGGATGACTTCAAATCGGGAACCTTTAACGTGCTCGTGGCAACACAAATCGGAGAAGAGGGACTCGATATCGTCGAGTGTGACGAAGTCATCTTCTACGACACGGTTCCGAGCGCTGTGCGTTACATTCAACGTAGAGGAAGGACCGGCAGAAAAGGTCCAGGGCAGGCGATTATCCTGGTTGCAAAAGGCACACGTGACGAAGCCTACTATTGGATATCGCAGCGAAGAGAACGCGAGATGGTCTCGGCGATCCGCCAGTTCATGAGATCCCAGAAACAGCAGGAACCAGACCAACTTAAGATTGAGAAATTCATCACACCAAAGATGAAGGAAGAGAAAATGGTAGATCAAATAGTCGTGATAGCTGACTCGAGAGAGCTTGGGGCATTGGTAACCCGAGAGCTCGCCAAACTTGGAGCACTAGTAAAGTCTGAAACCTTGGATGTGGGTGACTTCGTGCTCTCAGAGCGAGTGGCTATTGAGCGAAAAGATGTAGATGATTTTGCCTCGTCGATAATCGACGGGCGCCTCTTTGAGCAGGCCTCCAAACTGAAAGAGTCATACATGAAACCCATCATCATTGTGGAGGGTGAGAGCCTGACGGGTTCGGGACGCGTGCGACCTGAAGCCATGATGGGCGCTTATGCTAGCATTCTGCTTGATTACGGAATTCCGATCGTCTGGACTCAGAAACCTTCAGAAACAGCGCAGCTAATGTTCGCCGTAGCCCGACGCGAGCAGCTTCAGGAAAGACGCCTGCCACGCGTTATGCCCCTCTCGAAGCCAACAACAGTCGAGGACCAACAGGAATTCATTGTTTCAAGTCTACCGAACATCGACAACGCGCGTGCAAAGAAACTTCTGAGTGCGTTTCAGACTGTTGAGCAAGTGTTCACAGCCCCGAAGGAAGAGTTAATGTCGGTATCAGGGATTGGAGACAAAATCTCTGGAGAAATAAGACGCATTCTAACGTCGAAGTACAAGGCGCGTTCTGAATTTCAGGAGAACTGACCTACACATACTATTCCACCTGTACTTCTCGTGGACTCGAGTCCCGTAGCACAATTACTAGGACTTTCCGTTAATACGCTAAACGAATGTTGTGAACTAGCCCGAATGAGTTACTCCGGGAGAAATGTTTCGATAAGCGAGTAGGAGATATCCGCCTATTGCTATCCAGTATCCTAGGTAGAGAGTCACCCTGATCCATTCTGGACTCAGGGTATAACCGAAGAGCGCCGACAATATTGAGCCGAGTAGTCCATCCTCACCGAATAGGCTGTTAGGAGCCACGTTGATCGTGAAAGCCTGCTCCCCGAGGATTCCCATGTTAAGGCCAAGAGTCTCAGCTGTTTCCGCCAATTCATGGGACGCGAAACCGACTAGGCCAGCCGCGAAGACCACGAGGACGATACTTGTGTATTTGAAGAAGCCGTGAAGATCCAACCTGTAGGAGCTTCTCATCATCACGACTGCCACGAAGATCACGACCATGACTCCAAGAGCAATCCCTAGGGTTGTTCCGGTGGGATCTACGAAGAAGATCGCAGTTAGGAACAGCACAGTCTCAATTCCTTCACGGAAGACGGCTATGAACGCTATTGCGGCGACTCCGAGAACCTGTCCGCTAGTCAGAGCTAGACTGAGTTCCTGCTCAAGTTGTCCCTTGAATTTCCTCGCATTTCTCGTCATCCAGAAGATCATGTAGGTTAGGAACGCAGCAGCTGCGAGCGCCGTCACTCCTTCGAAGAGACTTTCGTAGGCTCCAACCAATCCTCCATAAATTGCCTGAAGGAGGAGAGCAATACCAAGACTTGCTACAACCGCGCTGACTGTTCCGAGATAGAGGTACTGGTTGGCTTCGGGGTGCCCCACCTTCTTCAGGTATGCGGCAACGATGCCTACGATGAGAGCTGCCTCAAGCGCTTCCCGAAAGGTTACAACAAAGCTTGCTAGGGGCATCCATTGCACATATCCGTGCTTTGATTAGGCTTGCCTAATTCGCGCCATTCCGTATGTCATATTTAACCATTCACTCCCACAACCAGCATCAAAAATCTTTGCGACAACTCCAAGTTCCAACTACGATACCTCTCATCGAATATGACGATTTCCCCGAACAAGTTCGCCCACATCAATATCAGCAGAATTGAAGAACCTCGACGGCATTCTGCTGGACCATGAGCTCAGCTCTTCAGATCCTCGACGAATACAAGGGCCAAGTCGAAGCCGAACTTGAACGGCATTTGCCGCGGAGCGGTGAGCCGCAGGAATTCTTCGCATCTGTCTGGGAATTGCTTGACCGGGGCGGTAAGCGCTTCAGGCCCACATTCACATTTCTTGCATGCGAATGCGTAGGCGGCAGAAGAGAAGACGCTCTAGCGGCTGCAGCGTCTGTTGAATTGCTGCATAACATGACCCTAGTTCATGATGATATCGAAGATGATAGCGAACTCCGACGAGGAAAGCCCTGCATCCATAGGATCTACGGAGTACCAGCGGCCATCAACGCTGGCGACGCTATGCTCATCAAGGTCTTCGAGATCGCCAACTCCAGCAAACTCCCGCCTGACCGTAGCCGTGACTTGGTCTCTTTGATTGCAAGACGCTCCTACGAAATAACTCGGGGTCAAGCACTGGAGTTCAGCATGCGGAAGCGGAAGGAATTCGTCGAGGAAGAGGTAATTCAGCTCCTGAGATACAAGACCGGCGCTTTAACCCGTTTATCAACCGAAGCCGGTGCAATCGCGGGAGGCGCTTCGAAGGCTCAACTCCAAGCCTTGGGCGATTTTGGGGAAACTGTCGGCATAGCTTTCCAGATAGTCGATGATATCCTGAACGTAAGAGGAGACGTGAAGGAATATGGGAAGGAAATCGGTGGCGACATACGGGAAGGAAAGAAGACAGTGATAGCGGCGCATTTACTGAAAGCCGCAACTCCTTCAGACAGAAGAGCGTTCTCAAGCTTGCTGGGTAGAAGAAGCATCACGAACAACCAAATTCGGAGGGCCATCAGGCTGTATGAAGAGTATGGCTCCATCAAATACGCAGAGACGAAGGCAGATGCGTACTTGCAGGATGCTTTGATCGATCTTCAAGGGCTTCCTTGTTCCGATGCCAGAAATAGATTGGTTGAAGTCGCCAGATTCCTAGTCTCTAGAAGCTTTTGAGTCTCAGAGGACTGCGCTTCTTCAGAGCCAAGAGCTTAGAGTAAGACCTACTTTCGCGGACCCTGAAGTTCTATCCAGATTCCGTCTGGGTCCATTATGAAAGCGAGGCGGCCGCCACCTTCGTTGAATGGCTCCAATGCTACCTCGACTCCTTGAGTTCTCAATTCGGTTAAGGCTTCATCGACATCTTGTACCTCGAAGGCCAGATGATCTACCTCGTCACCATTCCTATACTCCTCACGGTCATGGTACCAGTTCAACTCGAGCATCTGATCCCCATCTGGGCTCTTCAGCTCCGCGATCTCACCGTTCGTTTCCTCGATCTTGTACCTTCCGAGGAGCTTCATTCCGAGAGTCTCAGTGTAGAATTTGATGGAACGTTCGAGATCTCGGACTCCAATACCGGTGTATGTGAATTTTGCTTTGACCAAATCCGTTCATGGGTAATCCGCCTGTATTGACTATTTAGAATTTGGACCGTCCTAGCACGTCTGTGCCAAGGGCAAGTCCTTCAGCTTTAAGGCGTCGAGTGCATAGCAACTATTGGACGCAAAGAGAATTGCCCAAGAAGCGCGGCGCGCTCGTTGCCATCGAAGGAATAGACCAGTCAGGCAAGAGGACACAGGCTCGGCTCCTCGCATCTAGACTGCGTTCAATCGGCTATTCATGCAAGGTTCTCAATTTCCCTGATTACACAACGCCTTTGGGGCGTCAATTGAGAAGCTACTTAGCCGGCCGAGTTCGATTCGATTTTCATGCGGTTCACCTGCTCTACGCAGCCAATAAATGGGAGAGAACTTCGGAAATCATTCATGATATCCACCGAGGGCGGAACGTGATAGTCAATCGTTATAGCCCTTCAAACATGGCTTACGGACTCGCCCACGGTCTTCCGCTAGACTGGCTCGTTATGACAGAGCAGTTCCTGCCGAAGGCGGATGTGGTTTTAGTCCTCGATGTTTCGCCGAGAACCTCTTTCTCAAGAAAGAAGCGTCTCCGTGATGTTCACGAAGGAAACATTGGATATCTCTCGAAAGTGAGACGTGCCTACCTACGCCTAGCTAGGCTCAACCGTTGGAAAGTGATAGACGGTGAGCGACACGCTCACATCGTCCACTTAGAGTTGTGGAGACACGTTTCTCGTATCTTTCGAGGGAGACTGAAACAGTAGGCGTCTCGTGATTGCATAGATCAAGAGTGGAGTATTACGGGCGTTGAATCAGGGGCGAGTTGTGGCTCTCATTGGTCTCTTAGCTATCATCTTGGTCCTTACAGGTTCGGTTGCCGGGACGACGCCAAAGTCTCCTGTCTTGGGAGTCCTGAGTCCGGTCCTCATAATGGTATTCCTTACTTGGTATCTCATCGTCTTGGTCACGAACAGGAACGAGATCATAGCGGCTCTAGCGGCAATTCTCCTGGCACAGGGCAGAGAGAAACCGTCTAGAGCTAGTTTCTTGCTCACAATTGCTGTTTACTCAATTCTTCTCATCGTTAGCATCTTGTTTCTGTCGTCTGGACTTGCCCAGCGAATACTTAGGAGCTTGAGAGAGGCGTTCATTACAAGCATTACTGGAACTGTACCTACTTCGCCCCCGCCTGAGCTAAATCCAATTTCGAGGGCTTTCCAGTCGATTCCAATGGTCTATTTCGGCATACTGCTCTTCGCGGCGATCTTCGCGGTCTCATCCTTCATCATCTTGAGCGGGCTGTACCTTGCGATACGAAACAGAAATGCAATGATTGAGGAACTGGAGGAACAACTTGAATTGAAGCAGGAAGCCGCTGAAGTCGTACAAGAAGCCATCGTCAATCTGAAAGGAACAAGGAAGTATCACGAAATCATTCTGCAATGTTACGAGAGGATGTGCAGGATTCTCTCCGATACTGGTCTGGCGATCGGCAGTAGCGAGACAGCAAGGGAGTTTGCCGAAAGCATCTCGGCGAAACTACGAATAGGAAGCGAAGCGGTGCGAGGTTTGACTTTTCTCTTTGAGGAGGCTAGGTACAGCGACCACCAGATCAACGAGGAGAAGCGAATTATGGCTGTGACCCACCTAGAATCCTTGCAGCGTGCTCTTTCCGCAAACGTTGGCCAGAAATCATGAATAAACACACCTCGCAAATACTTCGATTAGGAGTAGTATTCACGGCTCTAGTCGCTTTCATAGATGTCTTCCTTACACAGCTTCCAATCCTAGATTGGCTCGCTCTAAGTATCGTTTTCCTACTTCTCGCTACCGTGACTTTAGACTCAGTGATGCCTCTGGTGCCCAAGCAGATGCATCATGCCCAATCAGTATCTGAGAGGCGTGACGAGCTGGACAACTTTGAGGAGATCATCAAGAGAGCGGTGAGTAAGAATGATCACGAAGCTATCGAGATGCTGGTTGGGAAATTGCGACTCATCGTAGCTGGCGCAATTGCCACAGAATCAAACCTCTCAACAAGAGAAATACTGGAACAAGCCGAGAATGGTTCTGACTCTATCCGGTCGATAGTAAGAGACGAGCAGATGTTGAAACTCCTAGCGGGAAACCCATCGGTTCTTGGGACGGGTACTCATCGGGAAATTGAACGATTTCTTACAAAGGTCGAGGCATGGTCAAGTTGAAGTTCCAAGAGGTATCCGAAGCTTGCGGAAGAATTCGCAACGAGCTCTCCAAGGTAATCGTAGGGAAGGATATAGTTCTCCGAAAGATACTGTTGGGTCTTCTCACGAATTCACACGTGCTTATCGAGGATTTTCCAGGTCTCGCGAAGACTTTGATGGCGAAGACTCTGGCAGCTACGACCCGCTGCACATTTTCTCGCGTGCAGTTTACCCCAGATCTCCTCCCTGCAGATATCACGGGAACCTACATTTACAATCAGAAAACTGGTGATTTTGAGCTGAGAAGCGGCCCTATCTTCACTAACATCCTCTTGGCTGATGAGATAAACCGGAGTCCGCCAAAGACCCAGGCGGCACTACTAGAGGCAATGCAGGAGCGTCAGACGACCTTGGACGGGAGAACCCACCGAATCGAGAATCCGTTCATGGTCTTAGCAACGCAAAACCCAATCGAATTCGAAGGCGTTTATCAGTTGCCCGAAGCTCAGCTAGATCGCTTCATCATGAAGCTCCGAGTAGGATATCCAGAAAGAGAAGACGAATTCCAGATTCTCAAGAACCGTTTGGCTAGGAAGCAGGATGATTTTAGAGTTGAACCGGTCGCTAGCCCGAACGATATCATAGAGATGCAGAGGGCTACTGAAGATGTTCATGTCGATGAAGACTTGATGTACTATCTGATCGACATCGTTCGAGAAACTAGGCTTCACGGGCAGGTGGAGGTAGGGGCTAGCCCGAGAGGGTCCTTGGCTCTGCTTAAGCTGGCGCGTGCAAACGCCGTTTTCGAAGGCCGCGACTATGTAATCCCAGACGACATCAAACTGATTGCTGTTGAAGCGCTGAGTCACAGGATAATTCCAAAGGCAGAATCTTGGGTCCGTGGCTTCGATTCTAGGGTCATCATAGAGGAAGTGATGCGTAAGGTTCCTGTTCCTAGGGTAGAGTAATGGCGCTGACAAGGAAGGCAGTCCTCTATCTCGGATTGGCCTATCTCTTCATCGGACTGGCACTAATCTTCAGAGAACCTTCCCTCACAATCTTCGTAATTCCTCTAGCTTTTTTCTTGTTTCACTCATCCCTCTTCGCGCCCCCTCCTGAATTGAATCTGAAAATCAGAAGATCGCTCAATCCTCCACGCTCCTTCGGCGGTGAAAGCATCCATGTGACTCTTCAAATTCGAAATGATTCAGAGCTTGAGGTCAGCGAACTACATCTAGAAGACGTTCTTCCTGAATCGCTTAAGCTAGAAAGCGGAACGAACTCTCTGATTCTATCGCTAGCACCTCGGGAGCAGGTTGAACACTTCTACAGAATCTCAGCGCCGAAGCGTGGAAGATACCTGATTGGTCCCTTCACGGTTCGATCCACGGATATCATGGGTTTTCGACAGCGCGTAGAGACCATTCCGTCACGAGACCAAGTAATGATCTTGCCAAGAGTCCAAGATATCGGAACAGTGGAATTGCGGGCTAGGAGAGTTGGCCCTTGGCCTGGTGCGGTTCCGTCACGAACGTTGGGAGCGGGAACAGAGTTCTTCGAGCTGAGACCCTACATCTCCGGCGATGAGTTGCGCAGAATCAACTGGAAGGCGTCAGCAAAACTGGCGCGTTGGATCGCTAATGAGTTTGAAACCGAACGGGTTACGGACGTTATGGTCGTCACAGACTGCTCCGAATCGGCCTTATCCAGACTCTTCGCCTTCGACGTAGAGGAATTTCAGGTTAACTTGGCTGCGTCTTTGTGCTCGCAACTGCTCCAGCAAGGCAATCGGGTAGGGCTACTGGTTTACGGCGCAGAGAGAACTTGGGTTGCTCCGGCTTTCGGGAAGAGACAACTACTCAGAACTCTCAGCGGACTCGCGATAGTGAAGGCTGGCCAAGCGCTCGTCCCAATCGATTACGCCGTCGAGGCGATCGTGGCAGCAGTCCTGCCTGCTAGGTCTGTAATCGTCTTCATTTCACCATTCATGGGGCCGGATATAGTGGAACTTGTCGGAGATGTGGCGGCTGCAGGTTACAGCGTACTATGTCTCACTCCCACTGCGGAATCTGTAGTGAAAGATGAAACTCAAGATAGGATGCTGGCACGGAAAATCCTCGCCACGGAGAGACGGATCAACATGAGACGGGTTCTCGCTGTATCTAGACTGATCGAAGTATCTCCTCACACACCCATCAGGCTACTCCTACGAAGGAGGATTCCATGGAAAACGGTTTAGACATCCACCTCTTCCGGTGGAGAGTTCTTCGTATCTTCTCTGTAGCATGGCTCCTACTGACTCTAGGCTCAACCCTAGCATTCCTACCATCAAGTTTTCTCTCCGCTGGCATTCTCGGCATGGTCTTCGGGGGCATTATCGGCGCACTTGCAGTCGCAGTGGGTGGCCGCAGATTGGCCGTCGCTGCCATTCTTGATGCTGGTTTGATGTTCTTCATGCTACTCCTGAGCCAAACAGCCCAACGAACGTTGTCAGATAACTTGCCGGTAACCATGCTGCAGTTCCTTATGTTTCTCTTCACGATTGAGATTCTTTCTTTAGTCTTCGAGCATAATGCCCTGTTTTCTGCGGTAACTGTCAGGTCTGATCCATCCTCATCAATTCCTATCTTAGGCAAGTCTATTCAACAGGTTTTCCGTAGGATTTCGCGCTTAGGATTGCTATTCGCGAGTTGCTACTTCATATCCCTTGGACTTCTTTACGTGGGCTCTTTCTTCTCGTTGATTGTGCCTGTACTCTCGGATATTTCACTATACATAGTGGTAGTCACGATTTCTCTCTCACTTCTCATAGTCTTACAGGAGGACCAAGATGAGCAATTCTAGTCGACAGATGGGTCTTGCAGAGATCGATGGTGGAAAGCTCTACTATGAGGTTGGAGGCCGAGGCCATCCGCTTGTGTTCATGGTGGCCTTGTATATAGTGAGATGTGGGATGATCAATAGAATTTTTTTTCGAAGTTATCGAGTCATTCGAAAATATCGTAAGCGATACATGAGAAAGGCGGTGTACGAATGCATAGGCTACTTCATACACTTATCCAAATCCATCACAGAGGAATTTCTTGGAAAAGAATTATCGATAAGGAATTCAGAAGATTCGATTCTAATCACGCCTGAAAGACTTCCAACGGATACTGAACCAATAGGTGATTCCACAACGCTCAAACATCAGCCGATCAGTGAAGATGAGAAGTCTGATTCAACGTAGGTCGTGAAGGGAGTGGGGAAAAATTGAGAGAGAAAACAATTGAGCTCCGGAAGATGACACGAGAAGAATTCGCGAATTATCTGGGCCTCAGTCTCGAACAGTATGCTCAGGATGGAGCTCGGAACTTCAGACGTCCAATTGAGAAAGAGAGAAGCGCGGCCAGAGAACAAGTCCACATGCTTCTAAAGAATGGGATTGATACTCAAGGCCATTTCTTCTTCAACGTACTTGACAAGGAAACAGCGACGGCAATCGGCAGTCTTTGGTTCCATGTGGATGAAGCAAGGAACCATGCTTTCTTGTATGACATTCGCGTGCATGACTCCCACCGTAGAATGGGGTACGGGAGGCAAATCATGAAGTCCCTCGAAGAGAAACTGAGAGGAATGGGAGTGCGGTCTATAGGGCTACACGTATTCGCCGACAACACCGCGGCCATGAACCTCTACAAAACGCAGGGGTACTATGTCGCCAGTCTCAATATGCAAAGGGATCTATGATGTGAATTCAATTGGCGGCTTATGCAAGATTGCTGGGTTAGCTCATGCAAGATCTGCTTCGCAAAGGGATTGCGTACTACAGGGAGCACGGGAAGCTGTTTGTATCGACGGCCTCACTCTACTACGGGATAGTGTTAGGTGTTGCTCTCGTTGTCAGCGTAATGCCTGGCGGACCCGAACTTCAAGAAGCCCTCATAGAAGAAGCTGCCGCGGGTATTGGGACAACCTTCCCAGGCCTGCTTGAGGCCTACCTGAGTAACCCTGCCTTGGCTGTTGCCTATACATTTCTCGTAAACTTGGCCTTAGGCTCGATTCTTTACATCACGCTTCCTGGTTTGCTGCTCTTTGTACTTGCCCCGCTCTTGGCTTTCTATCGGGCGTTTGCTTGGGGTATCATCTTCGCTCCCACACAGCCAGGGATACTTCTCATCGGCTTGCCCACAATTCTCGCTGAAGGATTCGGATACATCTTGGCAGTTGTGCCTAGCATTCGCGTAGGATTATCATGGATGCTACCCAAGCTCGCCTTTCGGGGTGAGCAAATAACCCGCAAACAAGCGTTCCTTCGGGGGCTGTCCGAACTCGGACCAGCCTACGTCATAGTAGCCATAGCGCTGCTAATTGCGGCTCTAGTCGAAGTCGGCACCACGCAATTACTTATCCTTCTAGTCCCAACCCCATAGTAAGGATGCATCATTTGCGGTCGTCTATTAGGAAAGATTGAAGCCTGAAGCGATATTATTCTAATCAAACTCCCGAATTTCGAGGAATATGCGCAAATTGTCCGGAACTCAGCCTCGAAATCATCACGTATGGGGAAGATAGCGGATGAACGAAGATAGAAACCGCGATACCTAGGAACCCAACACTCCTGAGAATGTCCCGGAAGACCTTATCGCCCTTTGAAATCTTCGATCGATCGCAGGGATGGCTACCATGAGAGAACAGATAGAAGGATGCAAGAGGAAACCCTTCATCAGATCAGAGAGCCAAGGTACATTATGCGGCTGTGAAGGAGAAACGGCTATCATGACTGAAGGCTTTCCGTTGGTTTCCGTCATAGTAGCCACCATTGGGAGAGATACTCTGGAAGATTGCCTAGCTTCAGTAATAGACCAGAGCTATCCCAGAAAGGAGATAATCGTTGTCGCCGACATCGTTTCCCCCGAACTTATGAATTTCTTGAAACGATACAGTGCAAAGAGGGAGATTCAACCTATCTTCAACGCGGAGCGGGCCGGGGCATGGGGGACACGAAACATAGGAATAAGTGCGTCCCGAGGAGACATCGTTGCTTTCATAGATGACGACGCAGTGGCAGAACAGGACTGGTTAAGCCAGATCGTCAAAGGCTACGAAAACGATATGATTGGAGGGGTCTGTGGAAGAATTCTTCCTAAATCTAAACATCCACACAAGCTAGATCAGTTCTTGGATGAAATGTATTACGAGAGATTCCGTGATGATCCATTGCATCTCCTTGCGGGCTCAAATATGTCTTTCAGAACAAGTGTGATAAAAGAAGTGGGAATGTTCAATTCAACATTTCACTACGGACCGGCGGAAATGGAGCTAGGCCTAAGGGTTCTTCGTAAGGGATATGCGTTAAAGCACGTAGCCGACGCGATTGTCCGACACGATTACTCTAGGAGCTTCAGAAACTTGTTGTGGAAAACCTACAACGAATCGGAGCAGTCGGAACGTATTGGCCTAAAGTTGCCTTCGGCGAAAATCGGCTGGTCTACGAGACTTAGAACGATGGCATCTGCGTTCAAAAAGACTAGATCAATCACGGTCTTGCTCGGTCTAGTACTCCTGTACATTGTGAGAAGAATCGGATCAGTGAGGGGTAAATGGGTTTGGCCGTGAAATCCTCCTTGTCTCATGATGGGCCACATTGCATCAACTAAGCTGATTCTCTTCTGGCACACGAACCTCTGGTCTCATATCTCTAGACTTGGCTGAGAGTAAGCGTCGTGTTACTAGGCCATGCCCAAATCGAGCAGGCCAACGTGACCCAGATCAATCTGGGCAAGTACCGCTTCTTCAGCTAAACGGTCCATCACAATGAGGTACTTCGAGGTTCCCTGAGATCTCGAGAGCTTGCCAAGAGTGTAGGGGATGTTCAATACACCTAAATCGCTATACAGAAAAGAACAGTAGAGAGGCTTCCCTAGATTCACAGATTGCCTGTGAAGAGCTCGCTCCTCTCGCTGCTCCGCAGGAGCGTTGAGGAGAGGGACAACGAAAGAAGTACCCAGCCAACGAATGAAAAAGGGAGGTGAAAGGATGATGGAGGAACAGGTCAGAAGGGCAGTTGAGGACGCCAACAGGATGTTCGGCGAGGGCATCAGGAGAGGAGATGCAGCAGCCGTGGGCGCATTGTATACCGAGGACGCCCTACTCATGCCTCCAAACAATGAGATGATTAGAGGGCGGAGGAGTACACAGGACTTCTGGGGTGGCGCGATCAAGATGGGTGTGAAGGACGCGATACTCACTACGGTAGAATTGACAGATCTTGGTAACATGGTTTATGAGGTCGGGAATTACTCTCTGAAGATTCAGCCTGAGGGACAAGCGGCGTTTGAGGACAAGGGAAAGTACATCGTACTCTGGAAGAAGATGCCGGACGGCTCTTTGAAACTGCATAGGGACATCTGGAACAGCAGTCTGCCAGCGAAGAAATAAGTACGGACTTCAGGGAGCTTGAACAAGCCGCTCCGAGAAAACAGCTTTTGCAATGATTCTATCCGGTCCAGCTTCTGCAGGAATGGCCCTTTTCGTGTGTGCGCACCACTATACCCACACACCACAAAAACCAAAGCCGACGTAATCCTTGACTTCTGGACATCTAGTGGCAGTCTTGGCGAAGTCAAAGGTCGAACTCCTTTATGATAAGCAGGCGTCAACGTATTCGCCTCCTGACTTTTCCCCAAGCGACCCTGAATACGACCTTTACTTTGCTGACGAGATCACTTGGCATTTCCTAAGGAAGTACGTGCCGAAGAGGAAGTCCTGTCTCATTCTTGAAGCCGGTGCTGGTACTGGAGATTGGGCATCTCAGTTCGCAAAGCTCGGATACGAGAATTTCGTTTTGGCGGACATATCGCGTGGAATGCTAGATCAGGCTAAACAGAGATTCGCGAGATTCGGCAGGAAAGTGAAAGTGCAATTTGTCAAAGCAGACATTGCAGACATGAAAGCCTTAGAATCGAACACGTTTGATTACGTGTTCTCGCAATACGACGCGGTATCATACAGTCTAAGACCACAACAGGCCATGAAGGAACTTGCCAGAGTGGCAAAGAGGGACGCGTACGTTATCGTGACCGTAGACACGAAGTATCGTCGAGTCCCGGAATTCATTGAAGCGGGGCAGCTGAAGAAGGCTGAGCGACTCTTGAAGTCAAACACCTCTAATGAGTACGGACATGTGCAATACAATCTTACTTGGGAAGAGCTGGCGAAGTATTTTGAGCAGGCGGGTTTGGAGGTCGTTGAAGTTATCGGTGCTCCCGTTTTCATGGATCATGTCAACAAACGCGTTGAGAGGAGATTGAGGATGAACCCGAAAACGCGCCCCGTGCTTTTGAGAATCGAATTGGAGAACTGCACCAACAGGTCACTTGTGAATCTAGCAGGTCATCTCCAAATGGTCGGAAGAAAGAACTGACGAAGACCATGGCAGTCGTCATTCTGGTGTGTGCCCTCAATAATGCGGGCAACACGAATCGAACTAGTGAGCCGATATCCCGTTCAGCTAAATGCTTGGTCAGGGAGGAGCTTTCCATCAGAAGAACGGACAGTTACTCGTCTGGGCAATCCAAGTCTGAACTAGCTGACATTGTATGCACACAACAAAGGAATTCCGGCCCGAATGGCCCTTTTCGTGTGTGTGCACACCATCATAACCACAAACACGTTACCTACTAAGAGCGCAAACCATCTAGAAACGCCCAGACGACAACTGCTTTGCTTCACGACACTCAGCATATGAAATCAATATGCGGTCATCAGACGCGATGACCTACGGGGCGAAGTCTCAGCTGAATCCGTCAGGCGCAGAGTGCAAGCGGTGCTTAGTGCGATTGAAGAACAGGAAGCCAAACTAGCGAGGATGGTTCGATCGGAGCGCTAGAAGAGCTTGTTTCTGTCGAGCATAAGGTCGGTTTCGAGGTATCTGCGGCCGCGCATCTTCTTTATCACAATGAACCGTCGACTTCTCTCTGCAAGTTCCTTCTCGTAGATTTGGATCACGCCATCGAAAAGATCGATGATGGGCTGTGTCTCCTCCTTCGGGGTGCTTAGAGGATTCAGTGTTGCTAGGATTGTGAATTTCTCAATTTTGCGTTTCCCGATGAGGTCGGACAGCCATCTAAGGGTCGTTAATGACTTGTGGCGCAAAAGGATGTCTGAGATCGTGTCTAATACCATGATTTTGTTCGCCTCAGGGGCAATGTGCGTGTCCTTCAAGGCAACGCCTAGTGAAATGCTAAACTCGCTGAGGTTCCCCGTTCCCGGAACCTTAAACAAGTTTCCATGTTCCGACTTGATCTTGTCGGCCTGCTCCGAGAACGCGTAGAAGTCCTTCGAATATTCCCCAACTAGTTCCTGCGTCGTGCTGATGTCATTTGAGACGTAGAACACTGGCCTACTCGTTGAGATGCATGACTTGATAATCCTCCTTAGGAGGAGATCTCGTTCATCCCAAGATGCAGAGAGGATCAAGATTGAGTGGCCTTCAGGTAGGCCTCCCATCAGAAGTTGGTCAAGCTCCGCATAGCCCGTGGAAATGCCTGGTTGCGGAGGCAGAGTTCGGGTCTCAACCAGAGGTTGCTCCAAACGCGATGTTGGAGTTGCCTTCTTTCTCCTCATGAGCATGAAAGCCGCAACCACCGCGATGACAATTATGGCACCTACACCGCCGGCTATTGGAAGCATTGCGGTGCTCACCGTTTCCTGAGGGCCAACCGATGATGTAATCTGCTGAGTCGCCGTGTAAGGTGTGCTTGCTGCGATTACTCCAGTCTGGTTCAGGGAGAAGGAGGAAGTGAACGCTTCGAGCCGGTTGTTTCTGCAGTCGTTCCAGGCAACGTGTATCACTCCGTTTGCGTCGGTAGCGACTCCTATGTAGTTTCCGATGTAAGTGGGGTCAGGCAGCTGGTTCGCATTGGAGCCGACGTCTGAGATCATCGCGTTTCGGGCGAAAGTCTTTCCATGATCCAGTGAAACAGTATAGTAGACACGGTAAGCAACATTACTCGGATCGTCTCGCCTATCCAGGAAGACGATGTGAACTGTGCCGTCCCTTGCTGTGGCAATCGCAGGTTGGAACTGGTCCTTGCCGTTTTGCTTAGGATCATCGTTCAGTCTTCTCGGTGCTGACCAAGTCGCGCCATGGTCAGTTGACATCACAAAGAAAATGTCTGCGTCACCATTGCGGTTATCCGCCCACGTCACATAGAGGAAACCGGTTCTTGGATCAACCGCCGCTGCTGCGATGGACCATGCGGGGAATTGTGTTCCCGGTAACCCGCCATGACCTTCGCGGCGACCCGGAAGCGGACCTATCGCCGATGCCACGGTCGTAGGTTGAGAGAATGACTCTCCGCCATCAGCGGATACGATCATGTTGATGGGTGAGGGTTTAGTGTAGAGGTTTACCCAGAAAACGTAGAGCTCGCCAGATGGACCGACAACGGCGTACGGCATCAGTCCAGCAAGGGGGTACCCCCGTACGATCGCTCGAGGAGATGTGAAATGTGCTCCGTCACTTGACGTTGACAGCGTTATGTTCGTAGCGATCTCATTACCCAAGTTGTCATGGTCAAGGTTAGTCCACACAGCATACACGCGTCCGGCCCATGAAGAATTGGACGTGTCAACTGCGAGCCATGGCTTATCCACCGTGATTGACCCATGGCTTGATCCTAAAACAATGTCAGGCAACCATGATTCCCCACCATCGGGGGAGGCAGACGCGATCACCTCTTGGGCGGTGTGAGAAACCCCAGTGCCCGTCGTCCCAACGAAAAATAGTCTTCCGTTCTTGTCATATGCGACAACAGGTTCTCCACGTTCTGAAACGCCCTTCATGCTCCATGAGGCACCGCCGTCAGAGCTGGAATAGAGTGACCCGTCAGCAACTACAAGACTCAGAGGATTGCGAGGATCGATGGCAATTGCGACGTCAGAGGCTCCTTCACCAATCCGGATGTTAGGAACACTAGTGGACGAGAACGGAAAGCCAACCAAGAAAAACATAGTTGCCACGAAGAGGATGACCGAAAGTCTCAATTTCGATCACACTTCCTGAAGGATAGGAAGTGATATTTAGCATGACCTTGGCTTGCGCAGCAACTTCAAATCGATGCAGGTTTGGTGACCACTTCTCAGGGCGTGGGTTTGAGGCTGGGCTTTGGAGTTCGCTTCTTCTCTTCGACGACCTCTGAATGCTTCTGTAGAAAGCAATGAAAAAAGCGTACCCGTGAAACTTCCCCGCCGACTCTAGGAGACCTTCATTGTTAGACATGGATCGATCCATTGTCATTGTCTCACCTGACCTCCTAGGACTGAGCGTAGATGAAAATGATTCATCAACACATCAACAATAGCCGCACAGATGATGTCCTCCTGAGGGGACACACACATAGACTTGGAGAGTGAATGTTAAGTATTTCATACGTTAGAAATAGCTTACATGGCGAAAGAGATGCGTAGGAACTTGATCGGTTACTTGGGTTTCCTGGGCTTCCTAGGCCTCTTGGGTTTCATTACGGACAACCCCGGATTCTTTGGATTCTTCGGGTTCTTCGGCTTCTGGAGCTCGATGTGGGGCAGAGGCAGCGATGAGAGAGTGGATCAGAACGTTAACAGGGCCTGCAGGAATGCATTCGTATTCACTATGGTCGCGTCAGCACTCCTCTTCTCCTACATAGCGATTCTTCGAACTGCAGAGGCTTTCCAGCTGGCAGTCTCAGTCGCAGTCTTGTTTGCTGGTAGCTTGACAATATTCGTTGCATCATTCGTCTACTACGATAGGTTCAGTGCCTGAGAGTCCTCGGCATGAAGACGAAGATCAAAGAACTGAGGGAGAGGCGTAACCTCACACAAGAAGCTCTAGCTGAGAAAGTGGACGTCACAAGACAGACCATACTCTTTCTAGAGAAAGGAAAGTACAACCCGTCATTGAGATTAGCCTACAAGATTGCCAAAGTGCTGAACTCGAAGATCGAAGAGGTCTTCTCCTTTGAAGATGAGAGGCCTTAGGAACTCGCGAACAATCGCTTGAATTGATCATGTGGGCGTCGTAGTTTGAACCGTCGTCGGTCGTTCGCTTAGAGCATTTTGCGTGTGTGACTTTATGAAAGATGTTTCCTGTTGATGTCGGTTTAGGCTGGCTAGTCCGTTGGTGCGCTGGTCCCATTAGGCGACCGAGTGTGTGACTGGACACAGATCCTGAGCTGCTAGAGTACTGGGCTCTGCGCCCGGATGAGTGAATGCAGCCTGAAGCCAGCTGGGAGGTGAAAAGAGGAATGGTGAGGTTCGTGGGATTAGACATTGGCAAGTGGAAGTGTAGGGCTGCAATAATGAATCAGGGAGGCAACATCCTAGACGAGTTCACCTTCACAAACAACCGCGAAGGCATCGAAGGCCTAGCCTCGAAGCTCACGCTAGAGGATAGGGTTGTGATGGAATCCACGGGAAGCGTCTGGACAAATCTATACAACTGTCTCGATGATAGGCATATACACGTCTCGTTGGCTAACCCCTTGAAGACCAAAGCAATCGCATCAGCCAAAGTCAAAAGCGACAAGGTTGATGCCAGAATACTGGCGCATCTCCTGCGAAGCAACCTCATAGCTGAATCGTACGTTCCAGAAAAACCTCTCAGAGAAATCAGAGCCCTCATCAGGCATAGAGTCGCCATCGTCAAGATCAGAACCATCGTGAAGAACCAGATCCACGCCATAATAGACAAACACGGCCTCTCATGCCCCTACTCAGACATGTTCGGGAAGAGTGGAACGGAATGGTTGAGGATCCTCAAACTCACGTCTTTGGATAGATTGATCCTAGATAACCATCTAATCCACCTCGAAAGCCTGAAGCAGCAAACCGACCGAGTGGACGAGGATATTCACCGCAAGGCATGCGAGGACGAAGACGTTAGGCTGCTGCTCAGTTTGACAGGCGTAGACGTGTACACGGCCCTGCTGGTCAGATCGGAGATTGGAAGCATCCACAGATTCTCAGATTACAAGAAGCTTGTCTCCTGGGCTGGATTGGCGCCATCACTCCACCAATCCGGAAGCGTGGAGTATCATGGAAGCATAACCAAACAGGGGTCTAGAATGCTGCGTTGGATCATGGTCGAGGCAGCTAGGGTAGCTGTGAATCATGACCCCAGAATGCGAGCCTTCTATGAACGGGTGAAGCATCGAAGAGGAGACCAGAAGGCCATCGTAGCCGTAGCCAACAAGATGCTCAAGATCATCTGGTTCATGCTAACGCGAAGAGAACCATACGAGTCCAGAAACGAGAAACGCTACCAGCAAAAACTTAACTCAGTCGCAGCGTGAAAGAACAATTCGCTGGCAACAGGCCCCCAGGATCACCAGTCTAGACCACAACATCTTTCATGAGTGCGCACCATCATAACCACAATGTATCTTATCGAGACCAAAGCTCAACGAGACCTAAAGAAGGAAAACGTTGCAGTCAAGGCGTTGGCCGCGCACGCGTGGTCTAGAGCCGCCAACGGACTAGAAACCCCACACGGCGTCGAACAGCCCTCTGAATGGGAATATTTGGTAATCAGCCGTTGCTCAGTTAGTCTCGGTATCTCGAAGGCCTCATACATGTCCTCGCGTCCGAGGAACCTGTAGAACTTCCTCACATACATCACAACATTGCGATACGTGGCCTGATCATACGGTTCGCCATTGAGATTTCTCGCAGCCGCGAAAGCTTCTCTCACTTGTTCAATCGTCTTCGGCACGCCTTTGATACGGGCCTTTCTGGCACCTAAGAGAAAGCTCCTCGCAGCCTTGAACTGTGTTCTCCGAGTCTCAGGAGCAAGACCTGAGGCAAAGTTATTCTGATCAAACTCACGAAGCTCTGGGAAGTTGCGAAGAATTGTGTGAATCTCGCCTTCCGTGTTGTTAGGCATACAAGAGATAGAGGAACATGAGGGATAGAAACCGCGATACCTATTGGGGGTTCATCAAAGATCCGATCTACGGATACATACGACTAACCGAGGTCGAAAGGAACGTTATCGATACTCTAGCCGTCCAAAGGCTTCGTAGGATAAGGCAACTGGCTGGAGCAGAATACGTGTATCCAGCTGCTAACCACACTCGCTTTGAACACGTGCTCGGCGCCATGTACCTTGCCGGTATGGTGACAGATAACCTCCCGTTCTCGCTTGCAGCAGACGAGAGGCAGAAAGTACGTTTAGCAGCCCTGCTGCACGATGTTGGCCATGCTCCCTTCTCACACCTCTTTGAACCCCTCTTAGTGAAGTATCTGAATAGGAATCATGAAGAAATGTCCAGCTGGATAATCGCTCATTCAACGTTAACTGACATAATCAGAGCGCAAGGATTCGATCCGGTAGAACTAAGCCGGCTTGCCATTGGAAAAGTATCGAAAGATGGAAAATCGTTCCTTGGACAGATAATCAGTGGCTCCTTCGATGTCGATAAAATGGACTTCGTCGTTAGAGACTCTTACCATACGGGAGCGGGCTACGGCTTCGTCGATGTTTTCAGATTGATCTACACGATGGACGTTCTGGAAGGAAACTTGGCTGTTGACATAACCGCGCTCCCAACCCTAGAGAGTCTCATACTGGCTAGGTTCGAATCCTTCAGGGCCATCTATTTCCATCGTGCATGCAGAGCAGTTCAGATGATGTTACTCAAGGCCTTAGACGCAGCTAAGGATGATCTAGAAATCCTAAGAGCGAAGACTCCCGAAGAGTATCTGCAATGGGACGACTACACTGTATGGTCCAAGCTTCTCGTAAACCCGCAGTCTCGTAAGATCATAGGGGAACTGTCGGAACGAAGACTATTGAAGTGCGCCTATGAGAAGACCTTCTTCGCTAAGGATGAACTCGTTTCAAGCGTTTTCACTAATGAGAATGTACGGCTGAAACTTGAGGAAGAGATCGCTGCCAAATCTGCAGTTCAGACATCCGATGTGGGAATCGATGTACCTTCTCTTCCGTCCGTGCCTTATCACTACGCGATGGAAATCCCGATCGATATCCCCATCTTCTCGAAGACTCGCTCAGGCGAGAAGATTCCGCAAAAGATAGCCGAACTCTCAAAGGTCGTGGATGTCTTGAGAGTTTTCATGAACATAATTCGGGTTTACACAAGAGAGCAATATCGCGAGCAGGTTGGTAAGGCTGCGCAGCAGGTTCTGGGTGAATCACCGCTCTCAAACGTTCTATCGTATTGATTGCCTAGCTCCCAATGCTCTTTCTGCGGTCTGGGGGGCTATTGAGACTTTGTCAAGAAGCTTTGCGTAGATTCGAAGAGCCTCAGCCTCATCGAGCTCAGTGAACAACGACACCAAAGCAATCTTACCACACTTACCTGCCAACCTCTCAGCCAAGGCACGCGTTGTCATGATGTACTTTGCCCCGACTAGTACCGACGATCGACCGACCGCAACTTCACCCATCCCGGGCATAGCTATTGCAAGCGTTCCCATCCGCATCCGATCCTCAAAGAAGAACGCTATGAGGGCGTTTTCTAACTGCACAAAATTAATCCTGAAAACTCTCGAGTTGACTTCCAGCTTCTCTTCGTTCATTTCCAATGGGGGTCACTGCGAGCTAAATCGAGGGGGTTAGTTAACTCACCGATTCATGCTCGCATGAAATTGCTTTGTCCTCGTGGGTTTGCCTGCCTTTTCATTCTGGTTTTTTGATATGCGACGCAATACATCTTATCATCAGTACTATGGGACAGCTCCAATAGCTCACGAGGCTTCCATGACTTGGCAATGCTACCAGAGGACATGAAGCACCTGATCAACTACGATGAAAAGCTCGTACTCGTCATTGAAGCCAGTGACAAGGTCGTTGTAACTGACCAGCGGATAATCCTGAGAAAATCTGCGGGTTTGGGTCTCAGGAAGAGCTTCGTGGACTATCCCTATTCGAACATGGTCAACATCAAACTTGATCGCGGACTACGCAGGGCCAGTGTTGAGATTCTGATGCGGTCGGGTGTTCAGAGCATAAAGATCGGGAATCTGACGAAAGAGGATGCCTACCAGCTATATCGGAACATACATGAGAATATGGTTCGAGCCTCCGCACCACACTCCGGACAACCATTTCCGCTTCTTATACAGAGCGCAGACCGCACGTCTCACAAAGGAAAGGATGAGGAGGAGCGGGTGTGCAACAAGTGTGGTCGAAAAGTTGCCGATGATTTTTCAATCTGCCCCTTCTGTCGATATCCATTGAAAATCGAATGCCCTGAGTGCGGCAGGAAGCTTGACAGAAAATTCAAACTCTGCCCCTATTGTGGAGAAGACCTATCCTACTTGGAAGAGATCGATCTAGAGCTTTAGAAACCGTCAACGCTTTCTTCACCTACCGCGAATCAGAGCTGACTGTAGGATTGAGAATCGCAGTTATCTCAGATATTCACTCAAACCTCGACGCTTTGAGGACCGTCGTTGCGACCCTTCCGGCTTATGATCAGCTTCTCTGCCTTGGGGACATCGTAGGATACGGAGCCGAGCCCAATGGAGTCATCGAAGAACTTCAGCACCTCAATCCTGAGGTCGTGCTTATGGGCAACCACGACTACGCCGTCGCAACAGGTGATACCGCGGGATTCTCTCCACACGCCGCGCTGGCTGTGGAATGGACGAGAGGGAAAATTGAACGGGAACGGTTGCGTTACCTCTCTCAACTACGGCCATCAATGAAGCTGGAATCGGATACGGTCACCCTTGGCCTCTTCCATGGGAGTCCGGAAGATCCGTTGACCGAATACATCTTTCCCGGAATCCCATACAATGAGGCAAGGCAGATAATCCACAAGGGCGGAGCTCGATTAGTCCTGCTCGGACACACCCACATCCCCATGATCTATTCGTTCGTTGATGAAATGCTCGCCAATCCTGGTAGCGTGGGCCAACCTAGGGATGGGGATCCGCGAGCTAGTTTCGGTATTCTCACTATTTTAGATGGGAAGTTCTCCTTTGAAGTGAAGCGTGTTACTTATGATGTGGACTCCGCGGCCTCAAAGATAATTGAGGCCCGCCTTCCCAGCTTTCTGGCAGATCGCCTTTACACCGGCATGTGAAAAACACTCGATGTGTGAATTATGCCGATTTCTTGAGGAATTCTTTTAAGTTGCCCTCGATGCATGCGCCGAGATGACGAGGGGGTCACGTGTACCGATTCGGTGATCGCGTTTACGGTGATCACTATCAGTTCTTCTGCACCCCGATCCTCACAGAGTAGAGTTACTACGCCTGCAACTGTTGAGCAAGAAGCGAAGCATGAGACGGTATTCCAAACTCGGAAGCCTAAGCGAACGGTAGTAGGTATGAGGCCTTTCGCGCGTCGAGGCGGGACATTCTTTGGTAATCGATGAAATGGTGATCGAACGCTGACCCACAGGATATGTATCTCAGTAATGATCAAAGAAGGCGAGGACATTGATAAGCTCATTACGAGCCTTGCCATGAAGGAACCTGACTTTGTAGAATTTCGTCTGGACTCGGTTCACGATTTCGAGGTGCTTCGAGCCATCACCCAAAGGAAAACGTTCCCAGCCATAGCGACCGACAGGTCAGATAGGGACATGAAATCGAGAAAGAAACTGCTCCTAACGGCTGTAGAGTCTGGATTCGAATTCGTCGATGTGGAACTCACAACTCCGGTTGGTGAAACTATGGTCAGCGAGATCAGATCTCGTGGTGCCGAAGTGATCGTGTCTTATCATGACTCTTCCGGAACGCCTAGCTCATCTCAATTGAGGAAAATCCTGGATGCGGAGATAGAAGCTGGAGGGAACATTTGCAAGATCGTTCCAACAGCAATCTATCCCCGAGACAACTTAACTGTACTGAACTTTCTCGAGAATAAGCCCAGTGAGAGCAGAGTGATTTCTTTTGCTATGGGTGCCCTAGGCACTCCTTCTAGAATTCTTTGTCCGCTTTTCGGATCGGAGTTCACTTTTGCTGCTCTTGGTCGCGACTCTGCCACCGCTGAAGGGCAGCTTAGCATTGACGATCTTCGAAGTGTGTGGAAAATTCTTGGAATCCAGTAATCTAACCATTTCCGGGAAAACTGATGTCTACTGCGTGATTGGCGATCCAGTTGACCACTCCATGAGTCCGATCATCCAAAATGCAGCGTTCAAATCAGCGGGGATTGATGCAGTCTACGTCCCATTTCAAGTGAAGCCATCTGATCTGAGATACACAGTAAACGGCCTACGTTCGCTTGGAATCAAAGGGTTCAATGTGACAGCGCCGCACAAAGTTGCAGTCATCCGTTTCCTCGACAGACTCGACGACGCGGCCAGACAGATTGGATCGGTGAATACAGTTGTCAAAAAAGAAAGATGGCTCTCCGGGTATAACACGGACGGGCTGGGAGCTCTTAGGACATTAGAAGAAGCCGGTGTGAGTCTACGAGGGAAGACATTGCTGTTGTTCGGAGCAGGTGGCGCAGCAAGAGCTATTGCCTACACAACAGCTCCTCAACTCAGAGCAATTCGACTCGTCAACAGGACCCTTCGCAGGGCCAAGCAACTGGAGCGTCGCTTGCGCAACAAATTCAACATGGATGTTTCAAGCATCGCCCTTTCGAACAAGGTACTTAGGAGGCTTGTTGAGGAAGCCGAAATCGTCGTGAATGCATCATCGATGGGGATGGATGGTAGAGCAGATGTACCAGTCAGGAACGGTTGGCTTCACTCAGGACAGTGGGTCTTCGACATAGTCTACAAGCCTATCGAAACGAGTCTGCTGAGACTTGCCAGTCAGTCGGGGGCTCGCACAATCAACGGCTTGGATATGCTAGTGAACCAAGGTGCATACTGCTTCGAACTTTGGACAGGCAGAGCGGCACCGGTTCTTGAGATGCGCCACGCCATAGCGCAAGAACTGTTGGCGATGTCCCATGCCAAGAACAGCTGAGGCAGTAAGCCATGGGGCAATAACAATTGTAAACGCCATGGCAACGGGCAAAGGTGCGGCTCTCGGAATCAACCTTTTGACGAGGGCGAGGGTGACGATAACTGATCAAGCGGGGGTCTTCACGGGGCAGAACCTCAGCGACCCAGACGAGGATACAATGCTCATGAAGACCACTGCTCGTCGAGTACTTCAACGATTCAAAGTGCACAAACGTTATGGAGCTACCGTGGAAACTGAATCAAATATTCCAGTGGCGGTCGGACTGAAGAGCAGTAGCGCCGCTAGCAACGCAATCGCATTAGCAACTTCGCACGCTCTCGGAAAGGATGCAAGTGATCTTGAGACTGTGAACCTAGGCGTCGACGCAAGTCTTGAGGCAGGGGTGACATTGACTGGGGCCTACGACGATGCCTGTGCAAGCTACTTCGGGGGGCTCGTAGTCACTGATAACGTTAACCGCAGAATCTTAAGACGGTTCAAACCCAAGGGCCACCTCCGAATCCTTATTCATCTGCCTGACCAGAAGCGGTACACCAAGGACATTGATCCTCGGCAGCTTGGGGGCATCAAACCATTCGTGCAACTGGCTCATCGGGAAGCCATGCGAGAGAACTACTGGTGCGCATTGACGCTCAACGGATTGATCTACTGCATGGCGCTGGGCCAAGACACGTCTGCAGCGAAACAAGCACTTGCATCGGGGGCTATTGCGGCAGGACTGTCTGGAAAAGGACCCGCTGTCGCAGCCATTGTTCCAACTTCAAGGATTGAGGAGGTTCTCTCTGCTTGGGACTCGCTTTCTGGTAGAATTATCGAAGCTTCACTCAACTTCGAGAAAGCAACACTTGTGAGGACGGAAAGTTGAACGTCACAATCCATCCGAAGCGGAGTCTCTCCGGTGAGATCACGGCACCACCCTCCAAAGCTCAAACACATCGGGCTTTAGTCGCGGGACTACTATCGGAGGGTACAACCACCATAACCAACCCCTTATCGTGCGACGACACAGAAGCTACGGCTCAGGCGGCTTCGACGCTCGGGGCACAGGTACGGCGGGGGGAGCACACTTGGATGATTACGAGCACAGGAAGGCCACGAGCGCCTCTAGGTGAGGTTCATTGCGGAGAATCCGGTGTTACGCTGCGTTTCATGATACCGATCGTTTCCTTGACAGGATCCCATGCTGTGCTGCGAGGAAAGGAGAGCCTTATGCGGAGGCCGATCCAACCCCTAGTTGAGGCCATGGAACGACTGGGTGTTAAAGTGATCGTTGAGAGCGATAGCGTTCGTCTCATAGGCGGCCCACCAAAAGGGGGGACAGTTCACATTCAAGGTGATGTCAGCTCACAATTCATCTCAGGTCTTATGTTCGCCGGGCCACTGATGGAGAACGGGCTTAGGTTGGAGATCACTTCCCGACTAGAATCGCGCAACTATGTCTTGATGACGGTGGAGACCATGAGGAAGCATGGGATGACTGTCAAGACGAATCGCGAGATGGCATTCTTCGAGATCGCGCCTACTCAGAAGTACTTTCCTTCGGAGCATGAGATTTCAGGCGACTTCTCCTCTGCAGCATACCCTCTGTCGGCCGCCGCGATAACGAACTCTAGACTCCTAGTTCGCGGACTTTCGCCGACTATCCACGAGCCAGACACCGTTCTACTGGACGTGTTGACTCGAATGGGAGCCAAAGCAAACTATACAGAAGAAGGAGTACTGATCGAAGGAGCCAAACTAAGTTCCACCGATGTCGACCTTCGCAACAGCCCAGACTTAGGGCCTATTATCGCTGTGCTTGGTTCGTACGCGGAGGGAAAGACGAAGATATCAGGCGCCAGAAGATTGCGATTCAAAGAATCCGACAGACTTGCCGCAATCAGAACAGAACTAAATTCTCTCGGTGCGCACATAGATGAAACAGGGGAAGGCTTACTGGTTCATGGGCCATGCCGACTTGAAGGTGGAAGAGTCTGGTCGCACCGTGACCATAGGATCGCCATGGCTCTCAGCGCGGCCGCGCTCAATGCTGAAGGGAACGTTACCGTTGAGGAGGCGGAATGCGTTTCGAAGTCATATCCAAATTTCTTTGAGGACTTGCGTTCACTGGGGGTTGAAGTAGTTGAGTAGCAGCTCGTTCGGGAAAGAGTTCTGTGTTACCGTTTTTGGGGAGAGCCATGGCCAAGCGGTTGCCGTGGTCATCGATGGTTGCCCCGCAGGACTCCCTCTTGCTGTGGACGATATCCAGAGCGAGCTAGACAGGAGATTGCCGCCAGATCCAACCGTCACCTCAGCTAGGCGAGAGAAAGACGATGTCCAGATTCTCTCCGGAATCTTCGAAGGCTACACAACGGGCGCGCCTTTGGCCATGCTCACCTGGAACAAAGACGTGCAGTCACGGGACTACGAGAAACTAAAATTCGTTGCGAGACCGGGACATGCTGACTATCCCACGAAAGTCAAGTATGGAGGATTCAATGACTTCCGGGGAGGCGGACGTGCAAGTGGCAGAATGACCGTCCCGATGATCATGGCCGGAGCTGTTGCCAAGAAACTTCTTGGGTTAGTCGGTATCAAAGTCTTTGCTCATACGATCCAAATCCACAACGTGAAGCTAGAATGCCAACTTTCGTATGAGACAATACGACGAGATGCCTTCGGAAACTCAGTGCGATGTGCTGATCCGGAAACAGCTGAGAAGATGAGAGAAGCAATTCTGAAGGCGAGGAGCGAGGGAGATAGCGTGGGCGGAGTGGTGGAATGCATCGCCGAAGGCGTCCCGCCTGGAGTTGGTGAGCCGTTCTTTGACAGCCTTGACGCGGACCTCGCAAAGATCGTCTTCAGTATCCCCGCAGTGAAAGGATTCGAGATCGGATTAGGCTTCAAGGCATCAGGTATCAAAGGTTCAGAGAATAATGACCCCTTCGTTGTGCGTGATGGGAAAGTTGTAACCTTGACGAACAATGCAGGGGGGATTCTAGGTGGATTGTCCAACGGTATGCCTATCGTTGTTCATGTGGGGTTCAAGCCACCATCATCTATTGCAAAAGAGCAGGAAACCGTAGATTTGAAAGAGATGGAAGATACGGTTGTGCAGCTTACTGGCCGACATGACCCGTGCATAGTTCCGAAAGGCGTCCCAGTGGTTGAGTCCGCAGCCGCAATAGTACTTGCAGACCACTGTATGCGAGCTGGCATCATCCCTCGAGTTATCGGCACGAAACCGAGAGGCGACGTTAGCGCAGATTCGAAGCTTCAACAGCCTCGTTGAACCGCTGATAGGCCGTGGAGAAGAATCTGTCTCTCCTCAGGTAACGGTAGTCCGCGCGAAGACCTTCGAGAAGCCTATATCTCTTCCTGCTCTTGATGGTTCTTAGAATCGCAGCGCTTTCTCGGGCCAGTTCTTCTATTGCATTGAGGGAGTTCTTGCAATCCATGAAGATGGATGCTTCGTTGTTCAAGTTCTCTTGAAAGATGGCTTCAGCCAAGAGTAACTGCAGTCTAAAGCTTGGCCCCGCGAATCTCAGCAATCGTTCCGGACTCGATGGGTTCTTCCGGAGAGTCTTAACCATCACGATGTTGAGAAGGTGAGGCAAGGCCAAGACCGCGGACATAATCTTATCGTGATCTTGAAAGCTGCATCGAACGATATTTGCGCCTCGCTTCCGCAACAAAGACAGGAAGCTGTTTGCCAGGCCGCTGCGCCTCGGAGTTGCTACCGTTAGGATAGTTTTTCCTGCAAGGGTCTTAGCTCCAGGTCCGAACATCGGATGAATACTGAGAATTGGGACAGCTCTAGCTGAGAGTCTCCGATGAAGTTCTCTAATCGGTTCCTTAACAGAAGAAATCTCCACGAACATTTTTTCGAGAAACAACTCGGGATGTTGAAGAATCTGTTCCAGAATACTTTTCGTAACCTGTGTAGGAGTGGCTAGAATCACGAGCTGAGCTTGCCGGACGGCAAGGTCTTGGTCCTCGACAAGCCCGAAACCGTTCTTCCGAGCTAACGCTCTAGCGGCAGCCTTGTTCTTGTCGAATATTGTGACTCGGTAGCCGTTCTTCTTTAGGAAGGTCGCGAACCATGCGCCCATCCTCCCGGCGCCGCCGATGACGCTGGCTACGACCACGAATCTATCGCCTTGCCAATGGCACATACAGCACTCGGGATGTGAGCTCTTGGCAACGAGACGGCTAATCTAAAGAAGGCCGGGTAATCTCCAAACGATTGGCCTGGACTAATGCTTACGCGCTGCTCGAAGAGCAGTTGCGTTGCGAATTTGACCGAGTCGAAGTTCGGTTTGTTTGCTCTGGGAAATACGTAGAAAGTTCCCTCAGGCTTAAAGAATGAGACATCGATCTTGCTGAGTTCTTTGCAAGTCAGCTCCACTTTCTCTAATATAGCGTTGACGTTCCGCTGGGCATCTCTCCTGCCTTTCTTTATCGCCACGAGCGCTGCCCGCTGGATAAACTCTGGAACACAAGTAACCGCCGTCTGAATGATTCTTCGAATCCGCATAGCCCTTTCTTTCGAGGTAACTAGGTATGCGATTCGCCACCCCGTAAGGCTGAACTGCTTAGAGAAACTGTTGATGTAGACATAATCGTCAGCTTCGCTCTCAAGAACACTTGGAGCCTTTGCGCGAACGTATCTATCATACACCTCGTCTGAAAGCACTAGGGTCTCGTATCTTCGTGCCAGTTCGATAATCTCTTCAAACTTCTTTCTCCCTATGATTTTCCCAGTAGGATTGTTTGGACTATTGATCACCAATATTCGCGCCCCCTTTCTCAACTCAGACTCAAGCTCTGCCAAGTCAATTTCCCAACCATTTTCAAGCCTCGTATTGAGTGGGATAACTCGTCCTTTGAAGAAATCCACGCATTCTTCGTAAGCAGGCCAAGCGGGTTGAGGAATGACGACTCGCTCCAGTTCCGAGACGAAGCTCGTCACGGTAGCGAAAATGGCGAATCTTCCTCCAGGCGTAATCAGAATTTGATCAGGGTCGATTGTTATCTCGTGCTGAGAACTCAACTCTTCAGCCAGCGCGTTCCTTAACTCCGGTAGACCGGCAGCTGGACCATAGCCCACGATTTTCTTCTCTATGAAAGTCTCGCTAAGGGCGCGAGTTACTTGCTTTGATGCTGGAAAGTTTGGTTCTCCTACGTCAAATCGAATGACTCGCTGGCCTTGCCGAGTCAGTTTCTGTGTGAGCTCAAAGATTTCCTTTAACAGCTGGTCTTTGGATTGTTTCGGTCTAACCTCTTGCTGGGCTCTAACCGATTCCTCGATCAATAGCGCTCCTAACCGTCTCGCGAAGGAAACGTCGAGGCCCAGCGCCTTTGCGGTTTGGATCACATTGTCCATTGTTACTTGCTCAGCGTCGCTATCAATGGTGGGGATACCCTTAGCCGCCTTGGCTTCCCCGATCTTGCCGGCGATCGAGATTCGTTCCCGGACCAAAGAGAGGAGCTGCTTGTCTGTTTCATGAATTCGCATGCGGTACTCTTCAAGCGTGCTCAAGACAGATGCCACTGAATGCGCTAGTGTCGCCCAGAGTTGCTTCAGGTGTCATTAAAGGTAATCGTTGCAGACATGACGATTATCAGCCATTCCAGCAAGGAAGAGAGTAGTCAAGATTCGAGATATCCTAATTCGACTCCATCTGTTGACAATTTGACGTAGCCCAATTCAATTTCGTAGGTTCCCTCAAGAGATCGAGTATGAATTCGTAACATGTCTCTATCCGCGCTCAGAAAGATGCCGATCTGGAGCAAGAACCCCTCATTGTTCAACAAACCGACAATGAGATTCCTCAAGTCGGGGTTCTGAAGGTCACGAACCCCTTTAGGTGTTCCAATCCTAATCGTCCGCCTTTGTAGAGTCCTCACGGTTCCTCCTTCTAGAAATCTCTTGTATCCCGCGATTCGAAGCTCGCGTCTATCGCTTCGAGAACGGGACAACACATCGCGTGCCGCTTCTATCCTCATGGATCTTGCTTGCGATCCGGAAAGTATTGGCTGGAGTTCTCCGTCTGTCGATATTCCAATAACGAGGTCAGGTTGCACAGCTGCAATCAGCCTTATCTTGTAGAGTATGGCTTCAGGATCGAGAACCCATCCGTCTGTATTAATGATGGTGAGGATGTTTTGTTCTACATTCGCCAGCCTTCGAATGCCTAGAGTTAGTTTTGTTTCAACGTGACTCGGACTCGTGTGACCGACAAAGATCATGCCGCTTGGACTTAAGTCGCTTAGCGAAAAAAGGCAATCTAAGGCGACGGCGCTGCCCACCGTCGTAGGCGGTCCTATATCGGCCTGGCCAATGTCTCCATCGATGACTCGAACTCTGAGCCCCCTCATTAGGAGGTCATTAGTAAGATATGTGCAGAGAGTGCTCTTCCCGACATCTGTCCCTCCGATAATCATTACTTTACCCTCCTTCACGTCCGAAAGAGCTTGAGCAGCCGTTCTCCACGACTTTGGTATCGTGCTACCCTCAAGCTGGAATGTGCTCCCCTTTTCGCCCCTAAGGATCTCGACTTCAACTTCGCTCGAAGCTTCTATGGGTAGTTGCTTCTCCTGTCTGATGACAAGTCTCTTGTCACACTCAAGTGGTGCAGCAAGTACTGTAGCGTCTCCGCTCAACAGTCGGAGCGAGGCAGGGCCGCGCACAATCAATGTGTTGTTAGGAGGTAGGAGGTAACGCATGGGCTCAATTCATTCCTCCGAGGTACATGTTCAGAGTCTTTTTTGCAACGATACAAATGAGAGAATATTGCTAAATACAATGTCGATTTCTGTCTTGGCTGCCCGTGGCGTGCGTTATGAAGGCTGACGATTACGAGATACCTGATGAGCTTTACTACACCAAGGAGCATGAATGGATGAGAATCGAGAATGACAGATGCCGGGTCGGTGTCACCGATTATGCGCAAAAGTCGCTCCACGAAGTGGTCTATGTCGATTTACCCAATCTTGGTAAGGCCCTCCTTCAGAAGTCTGCTATCGGAACGGTTGAATCCGTCAAAGCTGTTTCAGAGATCTATGCTCCCGTATCAGGAGAAATTGCTGAACGAAACGAGAACCTGATCGAATCGCCTGAGCTTGTGAATCAGGATCCGTACGGCGCGGGATGGATTGTGGTAGTTAAGCCTTCGCATCTTCAAGATGACTTGAAGAGTCTGCTGAAAGCTGAGGAGTACGCAAGATTTCTGCTGGAAGCTAGCAAGAAGAAATAAAGACTGCGGGTGATCGCATAAACGTTCTTTCATCGTTCATGCATTAATTTAAAAATGCGTAGTATGGAACTAGTAGGTTCGAAGCCCGCATGGATTCGCCGAAAAATTTCGCCCTCGAGGGGCGGCTGAAGCAGTCGCGGGTGTTTAAGCGACTGGCTCTACGCAAGTTGGGTCAGAAAAGACTGCAGGAAGGACAAGAGCCGAGGGAAGTATATGTTACGATCGCTTCTGAATTCCTAAGCCTGCCGTCACTGGATAACGTTGATCGTCTCTCAACTGTCTACGGTTACTCTAGGGTTCGTAGGTCCATCAGCCTCTTGGACAGTCTGGTATTCGAAGAATTCTTCTACGGAAAACTTCAGCTCTACCCGCTCTGGATAAAGCAGTTCACTCGTCTCCTCGACGCTGCTAGGCCACGCGCTATCGTGAAAGAATTAATGTCCAGTCAAGAATAAGCACAATACGTAGAACGCGGCTCTGGGAAGCGGAGTAGGCAGAGAGGCAGATTCCTCCGCATCATAGAAGGTAGTCCTCAATATGCCGTCAGCGCAGGATAGGATTCCGACAGGTTGCAAAGGTTTGGACAAGCTGCTGCGTGGTGGTTTCTCCAGAGGAGAAGTCACGCTAATCTACGGAGAGGCTGCTACTGGAAAGACTTCGACTGTGATTCAAGTGGCCACCTCAGTTGCGAAGACGGGATTCAAAGTCCTCTATGTGGATTCGGATCATTCTTTCACTCAACAGAGATTTCATCAGATTGCAGGAGAGAAATCGCAAGAGGTAAGCGAATTCATAATGCTCTTCCTTCCCGAGAACTTCTCTGAGCAACGTGCACTTATCGAGTCGCTAGAGAGCTATATGACTCCGTTTCTTGGATTGGTAGTCGTTGATTCAATTTCGTCGCTTTATCGTGCTGCCTTCTCGCGGGCTGAAAGCATTTTCGCTCTCAATAGAGACCTCAGCAGGCAACTCGCCTATCTCGGGGAACTCTCCTCCTCGAACAAGATCGCTTGCATAATCACAAGCCAAGTACGCGCTAGGCTGACACCGCCCATTGGGGATGTGGAGCCTGTGGCACGGCGTGCGCTCTTCCATTTCCCACGCTCAATCATCAGGATCAGAAACACTCCTCGGCCGGAAGTGAAGGAGTTCAAGTTAGAGAGAATTGAAGGTGCGGATGTGCGGGGTAACAGTTGCCTTGCCGCGTTAAGAGAGGGTGGATTGGAAGATGTTCGTACCTAAGTCTTGTCTCGGTCAGGCGGACGTTAGCGAGCCGGCTCATGGTTGGTAGATGAAATGTGGCCTTCGGTGCAGGATTGGATTTCAGCGCTCTACATCATCCTGCCAACATACTGCACGAACGGTGCCCCAGTGCTATTCGGTGGGGGCAGACCCCTAGACTTCGGTAGGACACTTCGAGACGGGGAGAGAATTTTTGGCGATCATAAGACGATTCGCGGCTTCGCAAGCGGGCTGTTCGTCGGTCTCCTAGTAGGCCTAGGCGAATCTTACTTCCTGTCTCAGAACTTGGTTCTTGTGGCGACCCTAGCCTCGCTAGGCTCTCTCCTAGGTGACTTGGGCGGGGCTTTTCTGAAGAGGAGGCTGAAGATCAGACCGGGCCGACCATTATTCGGGGTAGATCAACTGGATTTCGTACTGGGAGCTACTCTTTTCGCCTCTATCGTGCTTGACATTGGCTTTGGTGTGTTGCTGATACTCTTGCTCGTGACTCCACCGATTCATTTTCTTGCAAATCTCGGAGCCTATGTGTTGAGGCTCAAGACGACTTACTGGTGACTTCAGAATTTCATCCACCGATCTTCGAGGTAATTAACGCATTTGAGTAGAATACTACCAAGAGCACTGTAATAGTTCCCAGTATGAGCATTAGGTACGCGTTACGTGGCCTGTACGCGTATCTGGTGCTTCGGAGAAGCATGTACAAGCCGCCTAGGCCAAGCATATACAGAAAAGCTGCGATTAAGCTCTCATTCAATGTCTGTTGCCCCAATGTTCCCCTGATTAGGACTGAGTATCCTCCAGGTGTTGGGAGTAGGGAGATTGGGCGCTCAAGTATGTCGTAGATTCCTCCCGCCAAAACAAATCCCACGAAGGCCAAGACTACTATAAGTGAGAGCGTCGTTGAAGGCTTCATCCTCCTCGCTGTCGGCGCTCTGAAGATTCGCAGAGAATAGCCAAGCTTACCGAACTTGCGTTGCAGCCTCCACGGCAATTTTCTAAGTTTGATTCGAAGTCCTTCGAGCATGTTACGGAGCACTTGGCACTTCAGACAACCAAGAGGCTAAAATATGTTACCGTCCAGTGGGTCTGTGGAACCTGCGTGGTCCTTCAATGCCTCAGAAGATCTTGTGCATCGAGTGCGGTTCAATTCTCTATAATGGTCTTGAATTGGAAACACCGGCCGAGATTATCCAGCGTCATAATGGCGTTTGTCCACAATGCAAGAAGAAGCTCGAATTTGATACGGAGAGGGTCAAGATAGTTCCTTTCGAAAACGGCACAAGGTGAGCATCAAGAGGGACCTAGCTGATTTCGCAGGGCTAGGAGTCTTACTAGGGCTTGTCGAAAGTCGTCCAACTCCAAGAATTCCATGAAAAGAATGGGTACATCACGGAATTTGCAGGGTTCAGGCTTCCTCTCTGGTTCAAGGGCATAATCCCTGAGTCTTTGGCGGTGAGAAACGCTGCCGGGATTTTCGATGTCAGCCACATGGGCCGTGCGATGGTACGCGGTAAAGATTCGCAGAGATTTCTCAATTATGTTTGGACCAACGACGTTGCATCACTGGGTGTCGGGCGGGGTCAGTACTCACTGATGTGTATTCCGGAGGGTGGAATTGTCGACGATGGTGTAGTCTTTTGTACGGCGGAAAATGAGTATCTTGTAGTCTATAATGCAGGTAATCGATCGAGAGATTATGAGTGGATCTTGGCAAACGCTCGGGGAATGAATGTTTCGGTAGAGGATGTCTCAGACAATGTTGCCATGTTTGCTGTTCAAGGACCGAGGGCTAGGCAACTCGTCCAAGAAGTGAGTAACACTCAACTCGGTTCAATCCCAAGATTCGGATGCTCTTGGACAGAACTTGCAGGCCTGAAGGCGCTGGTTACACGAACCGGATACACAGGTGAAGATGGGTTTGAGATTTTCGTTTGGAACTCGCCGATAGCCGAACCTGAGAAGGCACGAAAAGTCTGGAATGAGTTGTTGGAAGTTGGTAGACGATATGGACTTGAACTCTGCGGACTTGGTGCCCGAGATCTCCTACGCCTAGAGGCAGGGCTCTGCCTCTACGGGAACGACATTGACGAGAAGACGAATCCCTTTGAAGCTAGATTAGGATTCGTAGTCAAGCTGCACAAGGACTTCATCGGCAGACAGAAGTTGCAGGAGATCAAGGAAAAGGGAACACAGAGAGTCCGCGCCGGCCTTGTCACGTTGAGACGCGCCATTCCGAGGCACGGGTTTGCAATAAATAAGCAGGGGAGGCATGTAGGAATTGTGACGAGCGGGACACTGTCGCCGTTGCTGAACACTGGAATAGCAATGGGCTATGTTGAAAGAGACAGTTCCCAAGATGGAATCATTCTTGAGGTTCACATAAGAGATCGTATGGAAGGCGCTAAAGTAGTCAAACTCCCATTCTATGATACGACGAAGTACGGGTACATGAGAAAGGATTAATCGTCATAATCTCCCGATGTCTTCTGTCTTCGGCCAAACTTGGCTCGAAGGCGCGAAACCATACTCCCCGGAAGAGACTCAGTGTTCTCTAAGGCTTGTTCACGTTGCACAAGCGCAGCGAGGGGGTTCTGCTCAATCATGGCTGCAGTCGGCTGTAGTATTGTGACAATCGGCTTCCACCGCATCTCTCTCAAGTGTGGTAAGGGATTGCCACATTCTAGACATTGTTCCAAGTCCTCGGGATTCTTAGTTCCACAGGACGAGCAGTAGATGCCCTTCAGTATGGATCCACAATAGATGCAGTACCTTGCATCCGAAGTGTTCCGCTTGCCGCATGACCGGCAGGCGGTTAGACCCCCTGACATGGTTGCTTCCGCAGATTAAGCGACTATCATGTTTGCTATGAAAGAAGCCTTTCATGACCTTTTCTACTCATAATATCCATACTTGCATTCCGTTCGGCTACAGCAATCGACGAAGCGCCATCACAGAAACGCAGGTTTCCATTTTTTCGGTCTTATCCTCAACTCGATTGCCGGCATGGTGGAAGTTTAGGAGAGGAAGAAAAAGGTTGGCGTTAGGATTCTCTAAGATGCACTAAGACGAAAAGGCAGCTCAAGAGTAGTATCTGGCATGAATCAAGATTTGGCGAGAATTGATTCGCTTCATTAGCTTTTTATAACACGCGCAATGGGGTAGTCTGAAAAATCCATCCGGTGCAATCGATTGTCAGCTACTCGGCGGGCTCTCAGGAAACTTAGAGGTTTCCTGGGAAAGTATGTCAACCGTGAAATGCTCGCCGAACGTGTTCAGGGAACCCGCAAGGCCATATCGCAGATTTCGCGGGGCAGTGTTCTTGAGACGTTCGCACTCGGTTTGATCGTCGTCATAGCCATCACCGTTCGAATCATGCCTATTCGTTGGGGATTCTTCCTGAATGAATTCGACCCCTACCTACAGTGGCGGATGGCACAGTATGTAGTTGACCATGGCTTCCTTGCTTGGTTCAAGTGGCATGACACGATGAGCTGGTATCCGTATGGAGCTGACATGCCAACGTGGAATCTTTACGGAGAAGCCTTTGTTGTGGCCGCCATAACGATCCTGCTCCGCAGCCTTGGCGTTAGTGTCTCAGCCTTCGAAACCGCTGTTATCTTTCCTGTGATCGCTGGAACCCTTACCGTGATAGCCGCCTACTTCCTGGGAAAAGACCTCTGGGGACGAGGCGTTGGAATGTTCACCGCCCTGTTTCTGGCATTGAATGCCAGTAGCATTGGGCGAACTCAGCTCGGATTTCTCCGACACGAGCCTCTGGGCATCCTATTAATGCTGCTCATTTTCATATTCTTTAGACGGGCAATTGCCCCAAGTGCTTCAACACAGAAGACGCTCGTGTACGCGTCTTTGGCGGGTCTCTCACTTTATTATCTGGCGGCAACCTGGGCAGCGTTCTATTTTCCGCTTGACCTACTGGTTCTATATTCAGTTGTACTCGCAATCGTAGGCCGCTCCTCGAGGAAACTTCTTCTCACCTACTCCATATCCATGGGTATCTTCCTGCTCTTTACCCCGTTCCTAGTGCCCAAGCTAGGGTTTGGTGCATTAAAGGACCTGACTTGGCTCGTAGTGCCGGTAGGGGAAGTGGTGCTTCTGGCTCGGCAGATATCCTCCTACATCCCGAGTAGAAGGTTCCAGCTGTACACGTTAAGCGCGGTTGTTGGCGCGACGGCGGTTGTAGTCTTTGTGCTTTCTTACTTCAACATAATTGTGAATCCAGGTGGAAAGTTCCTAGCGGTCATTAATCCGTTCATTCGCGGCGATGTTCCAATTATTCAGAGTGTCGCCGAGCATCAACCTGCCACCTGGTCTTCGTTCTTTTATGAATTCGGAGCCATCATCTTTCTGACCCTTTTCGGGTTCGTCTTCATACTGCAAAGAGGCAGGAACGATGACATCTTCATGCTACTCTGGGGACTGACCTCAGTATATTTCGCAGCCTCCTTTGTCCGCCTGACTCTCATTCTGGCTCCAGCTTTCTGCATCCTAGCGGCCATCGGGGCCGTGGAACTCGGGAAACCAGCTGTGGACATCATAAGGGAAGCCGTAATCTATCCGAAACGGAAGACCCGCGTGATCGCTAGAATTGGCAGAGAGTTCGGGGTCGCAATCTTCCTGATCCTCCTCATCGTGATAGTTCCGTCTTTCTGGCGGGCAGTACAGGCCTCATACCAGCCTGCAACGATCGTAACCTCTAGCATCCCAACAATTCCACAGGAAGGACAGGAGCTGCGTTTCCAAGACTGGCTTGAGGCACTCTCATGGATGAGAGAAAATACACCGCCAGGTTCAGTTGTCTTCGCTTGGTGGGACTACGGCTACTGGATCACGGCGCTAGGAGATCGTAGAAGCTTAGCTGATAATGGCACACAGAATGCCACGCAAATTGGGATAATCGCCCAAACTTTCTTGGACAATACAACATTCGCCATTCCGAATCTCAAACGGTACGACGTTTCGTATGTTGCCATTTTCATCACACCTTCCAGCGCAGGCGGCGAGACCCAGTTTCAAGGATTCGGTGAGGATGGCAAATGGTATTGGATGGCTCGCATTGGGAACAATACGATATGGGGCCCATACAAAATAGTGTTCTACGAGCGAAGGGCCACCCCTGAGTCTGCTGCATCGACCTACTATAGAGTAATCATGAACGCATCCAGCGTGGCGGTGGCTAACGAAACGATCGCTGATAACAACCAGCTCAATGACAGGAGCATGCTAGGGCTTATGATGGACATTGCCACTCTTCGCACTGGAACACCTAGGTCACCTTACTTCACACAGGTATTCTCCTCAACAAACCGCTACGTCTTCCTGTTTCGCGTGAATTATGTCACTGAGACAAAAGCCAAGATGCAGCCAATAAGAAGCCCAATCACCTACGGAGAGAAAGTGGAACTAGCCGGCAATCTAACCGAAGTAGATGGTCAACCGCTGACGAAAGGACCCGCCCCGACGGTCGATGTCGAATATTCGATCACCGAAGGTCAATCATGGAACAAAATAGAGACTATACCCGTTTCGACCGAAGGAGTTTTCAACTACACTTGGACTCCGAACGGCGGTAGCTACTTGGTCCGAGCCCACTACCTTGGTTTTCAAGATTTCTATGTGGAATCCGCAAGCGATCCGGAACCACTCGAGGTCAAGAAAGCAAACGCGACCCTAACGTTGACGACTTCAACAGCGACTCCAACCCTTGGACAGAATGTCACATTCTCTTGGCATATCGAACCTTTCGTCAGTGAAGCGAACGTAACGCTGCAATACACTCTAGACAACCAAACCTACACGAAAATCAAGAGCTTCATAATGACTTCGACGTCTATGAACTACACTTGGAAGGTCGATGTCTCCGGAACCTTCCAAGTTGTTGTTGTCCTGAACGCTACCCGGGACTACAACGAAGCTCAAAGTCTGCCCGTCACAATTGCGACTAAGACATGAATTGAACCGGAGCGACAAGTTCTCAGGAATTCACTTTCACAGGTTGTCTTAGCTTCGCGTACTTGTCATGCGGAGAGAATTTAGGTGGATGGGGAGTCACAGTTTCGCCGCCGCACTTCGGACATGTCTGTTTCAATGTGTAAACCTTACATGTAGGGCACTTTCTCAGCAGCCACTTCAACTGAGTCTACGTCCTTCACCGCCAAGACCCTTGATGGCGGTCAACGCTTCTTCGATGGCCAGGTTTAATGTTGCCTGGGCGTCTGTGATTTCTTTGCTTCTAACCTCGATCCTGTAGCGTGGGGCGCCAATCGTGTACACCTTTATGCTTGTTCCACGGGTCTTCTTGACTTTCTTCACCCCACGCAAAGCCTGACGAATTGCCTCCACGCCCGCAGACCTGGTGCACGTAAGCTCCACGCTACCGGTTACTTTTGCCTTCTCCAATCTTATCTTCGTGCGCGCGACTTCTGTCAGAGCCTTAGCCCAATCTTCGCTCAAACCAAGCTTAGTGAATGTTACCTCCCCCTCGTCTATTACTTCCTCGAAAGCATCAAAGGGATTGTCAAATTTCTCGTAGATCAGAGTCCTCACCTTCGATGCTTCGTCGTCACTTAGTTTGAGCCGTTCAGCGGCTCCCTTGATTATCGAGTCAGCTTTCCTCACCTTCTTCCACTCAAGCATCTTCTCTGATTTCTCGCGTCCCGTAACCCTGCGGAGCGAGAGATCGACCTGTCCCCTCTGAGGGCTTACTCGCAATACCTTCAGAACAAGTTTCTGACCTTCTCTCACGTGAACTCTGATGTTCCTGACGTACGTGCTCGCGATCTCCGAAATGTGAATGAGGCCCTCAACTCCTTCATATTCATCGAGTTTTACGTACGCCCCATAATCGACGACGCGCTTGACAGTTGCCACTACAAGGTCGCCGACCTCTGGGTACTGTGAAGGAGCTGACATGTTGTGCTAGCCCTATCCAAGCTCTTGAACTACTTCAGCTTTGAGTTTCGGTCGCCCACCAGCAGGTTGAGCCAAGACTTCATCGCATACGGAACAGTGCGGTGCGAGGGAGGGTCTGTCGAAAATTACCTGCTCATTGCCACACTTAGGGCATTTGACTCGAATGAAACTGCTTCGAGGCTTCGGAATCAGTTCATCTTTGACCATTCTCGACCACCCGGACTTTTCTTAGTGGAAAGCGAATTGCATCAGGAACTAACCACATAAGTGTTATGGCTACGCTTTTCCTAACAACCCCTCCCAGTGCAAACGTTGTCGGAGAAGCAGGTGGTTTTCCGGATCGACGTGGATACGCCGACAGGATCATTAGTATTGAATCGGCTGCACCTAAGGAAGGGCTACCTGAAGTATCTTGGAACAGTAATTCAATTGATGAAGGAATTCGGAATCAAAGCCTCCTTCATGTTCATTCCTGCACGTACCACCCCTACGCCGGAGATTCTTACAGAGTTACTTGACACCGAGTCTGAAGTTGCCTTGCATGCCGATGAGGTCCTCCCGGAAAGGCTTGCTGAACAGAAGGCTGAGATGGAACGAACAGTTGGCAGATCCATCGTAGGAATCTCATATCACGGTCGTGACTTGGTGGACCTGATAGCGCATGCGATAACACGGAAGCACCGGTACCTTGCCTACCACAATCCCTATTCCTCGATGCTTGCTGGTTTTCGTTATGACGCGACCGGAGTCTACCAAATAGAGAAACCTGAATTCCTGCATTTATCGAATAGGAGAATTTTGCTCTTTCCAAGCTACAGGGATATCACGTACGGAGAGCCTATCGCCAGACTCGAGGAAATAATGCTCCAGAAAGAACTGAACATCTACATGATTCACCCAAACTACATAGACAAATACGGCTTCAGAAGGAAACGACGTGACGAAGTTCGTTCGGTCTTTGAATATGTAACCAGAAAGGAGGCGCAGGTCCGAACTTATGCTGAGCTCTGCGAGGAATACGAGCGGATGGCAGGATCCCGATAGCTACGAGACGTTGTCTTGGAAGCTTGGCACTACACGCGGAGAGCATGTTAGAGAAAGACGTTTGAGAGCTGTTCTACGCCTCCTAGACACGAATGACTCGGTATTGGATGTAGGAGCCGGACCCGCGACATTGAGCAAGGATTTTCCATGCAGAGTAGTGGCATGCGACCTGAGTGTCCCTATGCTGAAGAGGGCTAAAGAACGAGTCGAGGATGCTGTACGATCCGATGCCCAACGTCTCCCAATTCGGGATAATTCATTTGACGTGAGTTTTGAGTCGAGTTGCCTTTACCTAGTGGATAACAAGTTGACTATGATCGAGGAGATGGGGCGGGTAGCCAAGAAGCGCGTAATAATATTCGAGTCGAACAGGCTTAGCCTAAGGCGCCTCTACGAAAAGCATCTAAGGAAAGTAGTCACAAGTCCTGAGCATCCTTCGCCTGATGAAGTTGGGAAGTACGTTTCCGCGGCTGGTTTCTCACCAAAGATGAGTATGGTTGGTTTCTCACCCATCATGGGAGGAAGCCTCGCGTTAAGAGTGTGGAGACCGATAGAATGGTTCGCGGAAAGGTGTCCGGGCATTCGGAGGTTTGCTGGAGGCATATTGGTCCATGTCGACCTTGAGAAGCCTTAGAGTTGTATGGGAGAGCTTCGTGCGAATGCTCGCACGCCACGCTCCCTCAAACAGATTACGTGTTATACTATACAGGCGACTGGGAGTTGTTGTCGGCGAGAACACTCTGATTGGTGGTGACACATGGATAGATTGCGTGTACGTGAAAGGCAAGGTCAAGATCGGAAGTAATGTTCTCTTGAGCGGCCACTCAATCCTGATCGCTCATGACCCTAGGAGGACGGGAGATATCACGATCGAAGACGGAGCTTGGATCGGGGTTGGCTCTACAGTTATCTTTCCGGTTAGAATCGGAAGGAACGCGATAGTTGGCGCGGGTTCCGTTGTGACTAAGGACGTCCCGGCCAACGCAATTGCGGTAGGCGTCCCAGCCAAGGTGATAAAATATCGAACTGGCGAGCAGAGACTTGAAGATATCGCGGCAGACGTGCGCGGTCTCGCCTAGGTGATCTCAAGTTTTCGAAGTCTGATTCCGAAACGGTAGACCACAGTATCGCAAGTTCTGCAAGTGAATCTGAGCAGTTGCTTCTTCGTTGTCTTGGCTGTTCGTTTGAGCTTCGGAAACTTCTGCCCCCCGTAACCGTGTTCATCGCGCTCGTGGCGTCTGTTTCCGATAGCCATCGCGCGATCCTTGCCTTTCTTGTAGAGCGTAACTAGGTGTTCTGTGTGCGATTTGCACTTGGGGCAGTAGGTGTGTACTTCTTTGGGAACCTTCATCGCCGTCCGCCTGAGTCCGCTACGTAGCGGCCCGCGCTCTATTTATTGTTTAGTGCTTGATTTGCACTTCTTCTGCAACCTGAATGCAGTTTGGGTTCCGTAGACTCGTTTCTAATCGATCTGGTTTGATCCCCAGGTTAGAGCAAGGTCACATCTGGGCTAGTTCTCTGACTTCAATCTGCTTCGCAACGCCTCGCTTGATGAGTGCTTGAGCATTCTGCTTGGGCAGCGAGGCTACATCCTCCTTCTTGTAAGGACCATAGATCTTCAAGTCCACACCGACAATCTCAGGTACGTCGGAAAGGAATCTCACAACAGTCAGTTCGTCCTGTTCCTGGGGCTGCTCATCACGCTCTATTTTGTCTCGCTGTTCACTGTTGAATAGAGATAGAGACTCGTTGATTCTGTTGACGAATGCTTTCTCTTCTCGCGTAAGGTTGTTCGCTTCGATTGGGGGGCCCTCCCTTGAAGCAGTCATTATCTTTCGCAATCTTTCCTCTCTCAATTCGGATAGGAGACGTGCTGCCAACTCTTTCTCCCTGATGACCAGCCGACCTTGGAGAGTGCGCGGATCACTTGCGGCCGCGTCTTCTTCCAAGCTTGATAGATAGCCCGCTATGCGTTGATAGAAATCATCAGGGAGAGACTGGGACTTTTGGGAGGCCTTCTCCGCCTTCCAAGCTCTATAGAGTTCGTTGTACATTACTGATCCACCGGAAGTGCAACGCCCTTTGCGACTAGCAGAACTGCGGCTGCGAGTGGCAGTTCAAGCTTCTCATCCACGAATGGTCCCAAGACCTCATCCCGCAGCCGCATCTCAGGTGCCTCCTTCACGTAAACTGTTTGTTTTCCTTCAAAGACGACTGGTTCGTGGAAAGGATCGAATTCTTCCAACCGTTCAAGCTCTATGGTTGTTGCTTTCAGACCTGTCTTACCGTTCAGGGTTTCCGGCATGCGAATCAATCTATGAATGTCGGTTGTAACAACGGTGTCGATCTTTGCTGGAAGCGCCACCAAGGTCAAGGCCTTCTCGAGGATTTTTCTCCAAACCTTATCATTTATCTTCCATTTGTCTTGGAAGGAGCTCCAGAGCATTCTCTTCGACCATTCTTTCTTGATAGCCTCGCGTTGATTCAGGATTTGTGCGGCGGCTCCACGAGTGAATCCCAGTTCGACCAGTTGTCTTTCATCCAACTCCGTGAGAATTTCGTAAATTCCCTTAGCTAGTCTACCACGCCACCCGGGGTCGGTTAGATCAGGGCCCACAACAATTGGATGCCTGTCGTCCAGCAGGTCTTGGTATAGTCCCTGCTCTGCCGGGTCCAAGCCTAGAGCAATCACATAGTCCACCATCTCCTTTCGTTGAACCTCGTCCAACGTCTTCAGCGATTCTGAGGTTATGTGGAGATGGTAGCCTCTGTGACCTGAAAAGAAAAGGCGCATGTCGTCTGACTTGATTCCGAAGTCTTCAACAAGGAGTTCGATAAGTTTTAAGACTTCTTCCTTGGCCGCGAGTAGGCATCGATCACACAGCCAGGGTTTGTCGTCTAGCTTTTCGTGACCGCAGGCAGGGCATTTGGGTGGCTTCCTCCCTCTCCGATTTTCATTACACTTGGGACAGACCCACATGTCATGGGTTTCTTTGCATGGAGTATCAATATGATCTGCATCAACATCGAACACTATATCGGAGCCAAGCCAACCCTTTTCATCCATTTCAAGATCTGGGTGTCTATAATACGCTGTGGAGTAGTAGACGTCAGAGGGTGCGAGGGAGAGAAGTGTGTGAGTGAACGTTTCGAAATCTTGGAAGGCCTTGTGTCTTACCATGATTCGTTCCTTGAAGAGTAGAAATCCAAATTCGCGCTCCTTCATGTCGGACGGGGCCTTGATGGAGCTCACGTTGTTCTTGTAGTAGTTTAGAAAATTCTCTCTCAGGAAGTCGAACCGTAGTGTTGCTTGACTCCTAGACGGCAGGATTTCTTCCTCTCAGGTCGCTGAACGCGCTCAGGTATATCCGTCACAAATATAGCTTTGAGGCGAAGCGGTGAATCCATAAATCTGGGCCCGAATTACGGATTGGGATGTGAGACATCAGTGAGTGACAACTACGTCAAAGTCGGTCAACTTGGTGATTTTCCCGCAGGCAAGATGAAGAGAGTTAGGGTCGGCGGAGAGGAAGTCGTCGTGGCCAATGTTGAGGGCAACCTCTACGCCATCACGGCGATCTGTACCCATCGAGGAGGACCATTAGAAGAAGGAGAACTTGACGGTAGGATAGTAATCTGCCCATGGCATGGAGGCCAGTTTGATCTCACAACGGGCAAAGTTGTTAGTCCACCGCCCGTGAAGGACGAAGTGGCCTACGAAGTGAAGATAGAAGGGTCAGACGTACTGCTCAGGAGGAAGTAGGTGGTTCACGGCGGTCCTTCCATTCGCCGTTTCGTCAACAAGACGATTAGAATGACTCCTGCCGAGAGAACGATGATAGCCACATAGGTTTGAACTGGATAGGTGAGCACATAAACTGCCGTCACGGATTTCGGACGGTCAACAGTCACCGATTCATTCAGTATCTGTGCATCGTCAGTAACCCAATAGATCAGAACGTATTCAGCTCCCAAATAACCGAGGAAGCTTGAGCCGGGAACCCGTGCTGTGGCTCCTATCTTCACAGTTGTGTTTGCATCATACCATCCTGTTCCGGTAGTTTGGTCATAAGGCGAGTTCACTGACAAGAAGTACTGGGTGGTGTAGTTGAGAATCCTTAGGATGCTTTGGGTCGCGGTCAGGTTTCCATCTTGCAGCCGGTATCTCGTCCCTGTCTTTCCTTGGAGCAGAAAATCCGCTGTGAGCGTGTGCGAAGCTCCCTTGAGGAAGTGTATGTTCGTCCAAGAATCTCCCGCTAGCCGCAGTGATTCTCCTCCATCCACTTGAACCGATGCTTCGAGGGATTCTGGTATCCCTCGCGCGATTATCGTTACCCTGAAGAATCCCGTTGCAGTTCTGGTGTCAAGTTTTCCAAACCCCCAGATCGGAGATCCACCGGCGAGCAATCCAGTGTGTGAATCAAGTAGAGCTGCTCCCCTGAGAATTCTCGGCAAGTCGGCAGCTCGAAGATGGGGATCGTACTGGAGCATTAGGGCAATCGCCCCCGCTACGTGGGGTGTGGCCATGCTTGTACCGGCAAGAATTCTGTGATACGCATCAGGGTCGGTCTCTCTTCTCGGGACGCTACTTGATCTTGCGGACGTTATTAGCATCCCAGGAGCGGCCACATCCGGTTTGATTCTTCCATCCCTCGTAGGTCCCCAAGAGCTAAACTGGGCAATCTCGCCGACCGTAGCGCTTATTCCCAGAGTCTGGCCGTTCATTCCCCTCCAAGAACTCTTCGTTACATAAGCGCCCACAGTAACCACGTAACGCGCTGTACCTGGGATCCCTATGGTGTTGTAAGGATCGATATCGTAGGCAGCTCCGGGAAGGAAGAAGGCGCCCGGCAAGGAACATGTTGCGGTATCAAGCCAAGCATCCCATTTGCCCTGAGAATTGATTTCGACCGCAGTCAAAGTTACGCTCCAGCCTTCACTCGGAAGTGATGTTGGTGAGTTGACCTCAAGAAATAATTCCTTGCCGACATCGGTCGCGCTGGTCAAACCGGTGATATTCCCGTAACTGCTCGTAACTCCTCGGGGCGGTGTTGGAATCGTGTAGATCTTTCCGTCAGGCGTGGTTAGTCTGGCGTCGATCCTGTCCTGCGGCGAGTACCACACGTCCATTTGAAGGGCGGTCGTGGTTTGCTTCACGGCTATTTCAAGAGTGACACTTTCGCCTTGGGACAATTGTCCTCTAGCGTGCCCATCGTCGCGAGCTGAATTACCGGCCGCGACAACGACCGGTGTACCTGCCCTAACAAAAGCATCAAGCCCAAGCTCCAAGGGATCGGTTCCATCATGCGCACCAATGTTTCCACCTAGGCTCAGATTGATGACGGCTCGCTTGCCAAGTTCGTCTGCTTTCTTCACTATGTAGTTGAGTCCGTCAAGAATTTGAGTAACATCAAATGTCCAGCTGGCACCCCCGCACACTTCATGCCCGCTCTTGACGAAAATTATACCCGCGCCAGGAGCAACTCCAGTGTAGTTCGCAGTCGCCTGCCCGGTGCTTGCGGCGATTCCAGCCACATGCGTGCCGTGACCGAAAGTATCATGTTCTGGACATCTCTTGGCCTGAATCTCGCTCCAAGCGCATTCGTATCCGTATCCAAAGCCCACGGGCGGGCGACCTTTGATCGTCTGATCCCAGACGTACAGGATCTTTGTCGTCCCGTTAGGGAATATGAAATCGGGGTGCGTAGTGTCTATGCCAGTATCGACGAATCCGATTACCACACCTTCACCGGTCACATTTCGCCCATAAGGATCCTTAACCTCATGCCACACCGTGACCGCTCCAATATCGGGTACGCTTTTTTCCAGATAGACATTGAGTGAGCGCGGTTTCTGAACTTGCGAAATGAATGGTAGCTTCTCCACCTTTGTCAATGAACTGGCATGAATGTGTAGAACAGCAATGGGACCTGCAATCGTCGTCACAGTTCCCAAGCTAGTGAGTAGCTGAACTTCGTGTGGCTTGAGATCGTGGTCACTTGAAACAAGCACTGAGATTGCGTCTTCCGGTATCTGTTGACGAGAGTCTAGCTCAATTGTGTTAAGTAGGGGGGCCTCCATGCTGTTCATTATGGGGGCAACGGCTAGAGTTAGAATTATGATGCTCAGAAATGGAACCGTTTTCCTCACTAGTAATTCCCAGTTCACTTCTTGGCAGTACCGCGAAGGCGTTTCCTTCTCCTTTGCCTGAAAATGATCGCGGCCTTCTTTCGATAGTAAGATAATGGATGAGTTATTTGGGCGCATAACTGGTCAGGGTTCACGCAAAGACCGTGAGTCTGCATTGTATGGCAGTTGGGGGCTGTATATTTTCTTCGTGAACCACGTTTCCCCGCTATGTGCTCCACTTGGTACCTCGCCATTCTCTCATCGAAGTCCGTAAATGACTTGAACATTTTGAGCAGTTCTTCCTCGCTAGTTCCGACATTCAGTAGGAACGCCGCCATAGCGAATCTTCCCATGTGTGAAATGTGTTTGCCGGTTTGGAGAAGACTAAGTAGATTCTTCTGGCATGGCGGCATGGCTATTGTCATGACTGCTCTTGGCATCTCATCGGCGGCAAAATACTGGGAGCGAACCTTCAAGACTGAACGAAGAGGCTCCACGTGTGCTTCCAGTTCATTTGGCAGAGCTATTTGTGAATCGGATGTCTTCGTAAGTACCTTCGTCTGAACTTCCTCCTCCAAGAGACGAGCGAAATCTTCGCGCGGCAGTAGAACATAGCCCTCCGTGAGAATCCTGTTGACCAGTTTCCACTTCAAGTCATGTATTCTTGCGGAATTGCGTACGTAGTCCCTGAAGTGCAGAGCGAAATCGAAGTGAGTTCCGCCAATCTCCCGATCTGCTAGCCTAGTATCCCATCCAAAGGAACCTGTTGCGATCTGAAGCAGTTTCTCGGGAGGTTCTTCCCTCAACAGCTGATACGCTCTCTTTGCTTCGACGAGCGCATAGCGTCTTCGAGTTCTATCGTCTCCAATAGCGCTTATCAACATTAGAGCTGTCGGATAGGCGAGAATGTCAACGTCTTCCTGTGTTAGATCGGTGGAGATCTTCCCGCCGAGAACGGCCTGTTTAACTCGTTCGATGGCTCGTTCAAGGATTGGCAAGAACTCAGGTTTCCCCAGTTCCGCGGGCTCTAGGTTGAATGATCTTATGAAGTCCGAGGCTTCAATTGTGAAAGGAAATTTTGCAAGATCAAGTTTCGTCAGTAGTGCTTGCATTATAGTTGCCTCTCGTGAGGCAATATGAGTTTGAAGTGCGTGGGTCTGTTCGCGTTGCTCCTACTACTCCGCCTCGATTCTGGGAGCCAAATAATAGAGTAACTTACCTTGTTGGGGCATCTCATACTCGAGCTTCACAGGCATGTTCGTCGAGAACTCCACTGTGACGATCTCAGCCGCCACGGATCCAGCCTTAGAGATTTCCGCAAGGTAATTCAAGTTAAAGGTTGCCTTGCATGGCTCTTTGACCTCCAACTCCAAGAGCACGTCACTTCCCTTTTCCAACTCGATCTTTGCACCACTCAATTCCGTAACCGCTTCCGCCACGAATCTCTCTTGAGTACTTTCGAAGCGAACATTGTCGCTAACGGTCTGAATCTGGTCGATAATATCCTTGAAGCTTGAACTGATCATCTTGATCTTCGAGGTGAAAGTGATCTTTGGCGTTGGGACTTCTTCGTCGCCCGGATCGAGTGTGGGAAGCGTGAAGGTCGTTCTCCATTTTCCTTTGATCACCATGCTCAGTTTCCGAGTGTTTTCATCGTAGGACATCTCCAAGGGTTCCGAGCCTGCGCCGCGTAGTTTCTTGACAATATCGGTCACGTTCAAACGAATCTTAGTTGGTTGAAGGCATGTGTATTCATCGAAAGCAGATTTGTTCCACTCAAAGTCAACCATCGCTACATGAGATGGATCCATAGACCTGAGTTTGATCCCTTCGGGAGTAGCATTGAAATCCGCTTCCTCTATTAATGTCGAAATGGCAGCTAGAAGATTCTTCCAGAGTCTAGCATCACCGATCGTTGCCTTGAACAATTCTCAACCACCAAATACTCGACGACGTTTAGTGAGATGTCTTTTCGTACTTTAATTGAGCGGTCTGAACCTAAGAAGCGAAATCTAGGAGCTCTCACGCCATGTGCTCCCGCAACTTACGCAGCGGAAGAACTGGGTAGATGATTCGTCTGCACCACGCGTCTGAACAAGCCAGTAGAATGCCTCTTTATGCCCACACTTGGGGCAGTCTACCCTAGTCTTGGGCAAGGTTCGAATCTTCTGCTCTTCCTTGCCTATGACAACTACGTTCTCTTTCTGTTGCTCGAGTCTCTGTATCGTGCGGTCTGAGCGCTTGGTTTCATACCCACATTTCGGACAGCTGAGTACAACGGACTTCTGTTTCTTAGTTGGGAGAAGCGCCAACCCGCATTTTGGGCAAAATTGCACTTTCGATAACGACCGGCTAGGCCAATCCCTGTGGGTTCCTTTTAAGGGTTACTTGGTGCATCCCGTAGAACTTCGACTTCAGACTCCTTGCGACCACGTCCGCAACTCTAACAGCTTCGGGCAGGCTTCGCCCCTCCGCGCAGCTGACCCCAAAGATTTCGCCCACCATATCGTAACTTATCCCGGTAGCCTTCACCCAGGTGTGCCTGCCACGTATCTTGATCCCATAATGCATTGTCTTCATCGCTCTTCGGGGTTTCTGTGACTTTCTTGGGCTACGATATTCGTCACTAATTGCCATCACAGGTATGCCGATCACGTCAGCCAAAGCGGCGATATCGATGTGATTTCCAGGCACTAGGTCTGCTCTCGATAGAATGACGGCACGGATTTGTGAGTACTGCTTCGATTGACGTATTGCTCTAGCTAAAGGAGAAATATAATCGCCTTGATCTTTTCGTATCCAACATGTCAATACGCCGTCAAGCCACAGGCTTCCTCTGAAGACGATGCCGACTACTGGGACCTTATCCCATTTAACCTTGGGAGCGCTTAGACCAAGTATCCTTGCTTCTTTCTTGATTACCATCAGCTCCTCAGCTACTTCGCACTCAACTTTTGAGCTGCAAGCTTTAGTAATTCTGGAAGTCCGGCTGCTGGGCCATCTGGATTCTGAGCAAGGGTTCTTACACTATTCTCGATCGTTATGATCTTCCTACGGTAAGCTTCTGCTAGGATGGATTCAGAAGCGTTTGCGAGATCCTTCTTCGTCACACGTGTCCCAAGAAAATCTCGCAGTCCCGCGAGCCTAAACGCCTCCGCCAGGACACGGTCGCTAACCTTAGCCGCTCGAGGATGACCACCTATTTCAGTCAGAGCCAAAGAATAGACAAAATTAACGTATGCGTCCCCTAGACTCGCCAGTCCCTTATCGCGCATGATTTGGCGAATATGCTCGAGATTACTCATCAGATTGTTCCGACGGCTTTCGCAAATTTCTCATTGAACTCATTGTTGCGCGCTTGGATATTGGACAAGGCGTTTAGCAGTATCTTCTCAGGCGACGCGTCACGTTTCGTCCTCATGTAGACTATGCTTGATCTTATTAGTGGGTGAGGTTGGTCGTATCCTGCAATCTCAACGTTCTTGTCTTCGAGGAGAACATTCTGCAGGAGATTGCAGAACGTGTGGTCCTCTCCTATTATCTCGAATCTTAACTCGTTCTTCGTCTTCGAAATGACTTTCACTTCCATCTAAGACACCCCTGACTTTCCGTAGTCTTCAGCGAGTCTCCTTCTCTCTATATTTCCACATGAGGAGCATTGAAGTCTCCTGTTCATTATCGTCAGCACTGCCCCGCATTTCGAGCAGAAGGCCTTCACCACTCCCAGACCTCTTCCAGCCGTCGTCAATTGCGGGATCCTGTTGGTCGTATCTATTACCCTCGCTCGGAGGATGTCGCCCGCTTTGCAAACGTCCGACATGTTTCTTTCGAACCTGGGACTTGATGAAGAAATATGGAGGATCGCGGTGAAAGGATTCTGCAGTGTCCTTCCATCAATTTTCCAGATACTCACCGTAGCCATCTTCTCCTGAGCATGAGTCACCGATGCGAGCACCGTCGTCCCTTCTTTGGGAAGGACCGGTATTCTTGTGATGGGTACAACCGTTACACGCTTATTTCTAGTATCAATTCTTGCAGTTCCAGTGAAATTCGCGTAGATGGTGCCTTCCTGCTCGTAGGTACCAGGTCCAGGGATAAATTCCTCTACGACGCCCAGCCTATCCCCTAGGATCACGGGGTGACTTACTTCACGTGCTGTCCTACTCAATTAGACTTAACTCCGAAACAGATATTCTTCTTCGAAGCTCGCGGAATCCGCGACTTATCTTCTTGCTACTTCACAGATTCGCGAGCGCTTAGATTACAGTCCCGTATATAAGGTGCCGCATGAGTTGCCCCTACCTGCGAATGATCCTCAGTAGGTCAACGTCTACGTGATGCTTCTTCTTGGTGTGGAAATCAAATTGATGAGGAATTTCCATCCTAGTTCTTATTGCTGTATGAACCTTTGATTCATGTGCATTCAACCATCGCTCAATGAACGCGCGTGTAGAAGACTTGTGTATGCTATAGATTACCCCGCTCAATTTCAGCGCGACGCGTAGGAATCTGATGTCCGCATGCGCTTGCTTAGTTCCAAACGGAGGATTCATGACAACCGTATCAAATGGTCCACGCAATGCCCCAATATCGCCTAGAACCCAATCCACTTCAGCATCGAGTAGCCTACCACTCCTCTTGGCTTCGTTCAAACCCAAGTTGTCCAGATCAATTCCGACCACTTCTCGTGCTCCCAGGATGGAGGCGCCTATTGCCAGCCGCCCTGTTCCGGTGCCGAGGTCTGCGACTGTTTTCGCTTCGATATCTCCGTGCACATAGCAGGCAAGAAAGAGCATCTCCGCGGCCAAGTCAGCAGGGATTGTGTATTGTTCAAGCGTGACCTTTGGACGGGGGTGAATGCTAACCCCTTGAAGCGCGATGGCGAGATCCTGCTTCCGGTACTTGATCGTTCTGCGCGAAACCTCTTCTTTCTCCAAGTCATCCACCCTGTAGGGCGGTGATGCGAGGCACGATACCTAATGCCACTCCTCCAGAGTCATTCCTTTGGTGTAGTCTTCCCAGGTCTTCTTTCCCAATACGACCATGACCTCTTCGGGGTTTAGAATCGGCTTTCGATAACGGTCTTGATCATCCGTGCTTATCCGAGGGCACGAAATTTGTACGTAAGCCTCAAGATCGGTGAAAGACTCTAGGGTTTCTGGTATCACTTCATTAGCACAGATCAAAACTACGGAATACCCATTCTCCTCCAACATTTTCTTGAGTCGGCGGGCCAGCGGCATGTTCGTTTGGCTGCTCTTCAAGCCAAGAATGATCCCAGTTTTCTTGGCTTCTTTGAAGCGGGTGATGTTGATCCATCGTTTACGCAGAAGTTTTCTGCATGTTTCAGTCATGTCTTTGGCGGTCTGCTGGAATGGATCGACTACGATAGTGCGTTTGCCGGTGGCGAGAGGTATTCCGAGAGCGTGAAACTCCCCTCCGCTTAGAACGACAATTGCCTCCACTTTCTCAAAAATCGCTCGAACGCTGCCATAGTCGCATCCCAACACCTGTCCAGCGTACTTGAGCCATCCCGAGGAGCGACCGATCAGTACTTGCTTCCCATGTTCTTCTAGAATCTTCTTTGCCCTATCGATCTGGTGTACATGTTGAATGTTAGAGGCGAGACCTATCACGTGTTCACTATCAAGCAACTGGACGGCTTGAAGCATCGCTTCGTCGATCGAGGCGGCAGCACGAGCCTCGACGTATAATACATCCTCTTCGGAAAATTCCCCTGGAATCTCCGCATGTCCAACATGGACCAGCAGATCCGCTTGGACACGTTGCTTCGGGTATAACGCAAGATCACAAGCCCCGTAGCATGGATCTCCTGAAATGAAGAGCTCCGCGTCGGTTTCTCTTTCCAGTAGCTTCGCGAATTCGAAGCCGAGAGGCTTCAGTCCCTCGGGCATTTGAAGAAGGACTCTTCTAGCTCCTCTTTTCTTGATCTCATCAATGATACGGTTTTCTTCTAGTTGGTACATTCCTTGACTGTAGGCTAGCTGGACGACTGCCTAACTTAACCGTTCCCTTATGCGGCACCTCATATGACACGTTCAGAACGGGTGTCTTGCGAGATTCCTGCGGGGCTCTAAGCCAGAAGTAATGGGACAAGACGCTGTTTTCTTGAAGACTAGTTCTGCCTAAAGAGCAGCTTCTACGGTTGGGGCACTTGTGCGGTCTGTATCATCAGTTTCTCTTGGGAGATGATGCAGGCAACTGGAAGCTTCGTTGACGCAACTCGGAGAGACTGCTTCGCAGCTTCGACAGCGTTGCCATTCACATAGACATCTATGAGAGATTGACTGGGCTTGACTCTGGCTGCTCTTCCCATTGGTTTGCCGAATGCTCTTCTCATTCCTTCCTGCAGTCTGTCTGCGCCAGCCGTAGCGATCATACGGTTTTCTCGCAGGACGACATGGGGGTAGACACGTAAATGTACCTTGTAACCCGTCTCGCCCAAGGCGTCGAAGAGGACTTTGTTAGCCGCTACACGGGCGGCTTCGAGAGCATTGTGCCTTATTTGAACTGGGGCCTGTGCTACCAGTGAGAATCTGTATTCGAAATTCGATTTGGTGTCTCCCATCATGAATTTCGATATCTTCGGGGGCGGGGCACCGTGGATGTATTCTTCCCGGGTGTATGGTTGACCTTTGGGTTGTCTGTAATTTCTACCCTTCATGATTCGTCCACTCAACGAGGCCATCGACAGTGCTTTGGCAGTACTTAAGTCTACACTAGTCTTGAGTAGGCTTTTCTGAACGCCCCGATGAGGAGTGACGCTTCGCGACTAGAGATGAATGATCGTGAAATGACATTGCGGAGAGCTCGCTGAGTAAGTTTCCGTTTGTGAGGTTGCATATCGCACTCTATCATTACGGTGTCAAATAGATGTAGAAGCCGTTGTTTTGACGACTCGGGGGCCAGCTCGACTGTTCTCGTTGTTGTTTTTTCCTTGAAGATCTCATAGAAGATGATTGACGCTGCGGTGGCTACGTTGAGTACGTTATAGGCTCGGCTTGCGGGTATTGTCACAATGAAATCGCACATCTCTACTTCCTGATTGTTAAGTCCGGAGCTTTCTCTACCAAGGATTATTCCGATAGCACCTCTTGAGGTGCTGACCTTCTTGGCCAGTTCTTCTGCTGTGATGGATGATCTGGATAAGTTGGATGTGTCAGTCGCTGTGATTGAGCTAGTGCCAACTACCATGTCGATATCTTTGAGCGCGTGACTGAGTGTCTCAACGATCTTTGCCGAGTTGAGGATGTCGAGACCATGCATAGCATAAGCTCTGGCCTCGCTATCAACAGGGCTTTTTGGGTTAACGATCCACATATCCTCTAGGTCAAAGTTTTTCATTGAACGAGCTATGGCGCCGATGTTTCCTGATTTCTCCGGCTCCGCTAGGATTACTCTAATCGACACGTTGATCACGCTTACTTCCGTAATCGGCACTGGCTGTAGCGATCTGATTCGACAACGCTACCAATTCCTGTATACTAGCTTCGAAGACACACTTTTCAGGAATTGTGGTTCTATCGAGCATTTGCTTCCAGTCTTCGGGGAATCTTAAGATGAGGTATTTCGTCAAGACGCCTCTCAACCGCTTTCGTCGTTGAGTGAACAGTACTCGCACCATTTCAGCAAACAATGTCTCATTCCTTATTTTTGGAGCTTCGGCTAGAGGGCTAATCGTAACAAGCGCTGAGTTGACCCTAGGCTGTGGGTAGAAGGCCGTGCGTGGCACCGTCACATGCAATTCCGCGTGGGCTCGACTTTGAAGCATGACTGTTAGTCTTCCGTAGTCGGGTGACCCGCTCACTGCAATGAGCCTTCTTGCGAATTCATTCTGTAGTAGTAATGATGCGAGCTTGAACGGACTCTTCAGAATCAGGAGTACAAGCTTCGATGAGATGTTGTAGGGTGGGCTTGATACGATCTTTGCCTGTTCAGGAATCTGGAAGGTCAACGCGTCACCTTGAACCACTGTGAGATTGCGGTGGGTGAGAAATCGATTTTGCAGATACTTGGCCAATGTTCTGTCCTTTTCAATCGCGATTACTCGACCTGCCTTGGCCGTGAGAGCTGCTGTCAAGAACCCTAGGCCGGGTCCTACTTCAACGACGGTGTCATGCTCTTTGAGTTCAGCCTGTTTGACTAGTTGGTCTCTCACAATCTTGTCGACGAGAAAGTGTTGTCCAAAACGTCTGAGGGGCGGGATCCCCAATGTGTCAAGTTCGCGTCGCACCCAAGCCACGCCTTGTTCCTCGACTCCTAATGATCGTATTCATTGGTCGGTTGGAGTACTTTCGTTTAGGAACTCTACGATATGCCTTTGACCTCTCCTGCTTGACAGCCCTGACAGCTTTACTCCGACTCTTCGCAGGATGGCGTTTGGGGTGGACTGCAGGAAATATTCGATTAGTTCCCTAGAGGATTGCTTGATGATCGTTTCGTCGGAAGTGAGCGTTTCGAGGGTTTTCGTCTTGCTATGAATGCTTAGATCGTCAAGGATGGCGATGATTCCTATCGATCGGCAGTTCAACGCATTCTCTCCAAGTTTCCTTGTTGCGGAAACTGCAAGTTCTTCTATGAGAGGTGCGATTTCCGAGAGGTCGCGTGTGTTGCTCCTTAATGTTCCGATCCTACTGAGTTGAGTTAGTCTTTCTCTTCCTCTTACCGGTTCATCGTCCTCTCCGCGAGCCGTTCTAAAGAGATAGTTACCCAGCCTCCTTCCGAAGGTTTCAATCAGTAATGTCGCGCTGAGTTCGGAAAGTTCATCGATCGTTCTGACACGGAGCTTGGTGAGTTTCTCTTCGACCTTCTTTCCTACTCCAGGGATTCTGCTCACAGACATTTTTGCAAGGAATTGTTTGACTTCTCCGGGTCTCACCAAGGTGAGGCCATCTGGTTTCTCGTAGTCTGACGCAATCTTTGCGAGTAGTTTGTTCGGTGCAATTCCAATCGAGCAGGTTATCTGCTCCCGACTAAGGACTTCTTCCTTTAATTTGAGAGCGACCTCTCGAGCCTGTTCGAAGTCTCGGCTTGTAGATGACGAAATGTCAAGATAGGCCTCATCTATGCCGACTTTCTCGAAGGAATCCGCGTGCTCTTTTAATAAATCCATAATTCTATCGGACACTTGCTCGTACAAGGGTCTATTCATGGGAAGAAAGCTACCTTCAAGCGATCCGAGAACTTTCTTTGCTCTGCCTATTGGAATTCCAGCCCTTACTCCAAGCTTCCTTGCCTCATAGTTACAGCTACTGACGACCCCGCTTTCGAGAGTCCGCCCTGAGTATACACATACAACTACTGGTTTTCCGGCGATGCTTGGGTTCAGGTTCTCTTCACATTGCGCATAGAAGTAGTCGAGATCTGCGTGCATGATTACCCTATGTGCCAATGGCCACCGCTCTTCTGCGCGGTTCTTGGTTCTACAATGCTCTGGAGAATATACGGTACTTTTCTCCCCCGCTGAGCTCATCGAGAATTCTCTTTGCGATGACCTTGACAGGGTCGCCTATACTCGTTCGCTCTTGAATGTTCTTGAAATCAGCGAAGGGCTTCTTCTCGCGAGCGTTGATTATTTGCCACATCGACTTCTTCCCTATTCCGGGTAGAAGCTCTAACGCATGCATGCGTGGCGTTATCGCCTGTGAATTGTTGAAGAAGGAGACGAAGCGCTGTTCCTGAGTCTGGATAAGCTTCTCAAGGACTGCTGGTAGCTCCGCTTTCGCGTTGGCCGTCAAATCATTGTAACTTATTCTCCCGATTATTCTGTTGACTTTCTCGCGCCGTTCCTTCCCTATATAGACTCGTTCATCCAAGCTGACTTGGATGCCGATTCGTAGTTCAGCTTCGAGCACGGTGAAGTAAGTTTCACCTATCACCTGAACCGTGGGAAGGGCAAGGTGTCTGGACTTATCTGTGCCAGGTCTTCCGAACTGCAGGTAGTCGAGCACGTACGCGTACTCTTCGTATAATCGAGAAGGGGCTCCTCCTTCTGAGGTTGCGCCGGCCGATCTGAATCTCTGTAGAGGCTGACTGGAACGTTCTCTCTCGACTGTAGTTCCCTTATGCTCGCTCAATGTCTTTTCCTCTCCAGAAATCGTTGGGTTTAATCGTACTCTAGTAGAGTCGGACCATGCGTTCCGTCTTGTCAATTGTAGGATCTAAAGAGCCAAAAGGAAAATTTCGCAAGGTCCGGCGCATCCATCTAGTGAGATGCGCTGGGAGGCAAAAAAGCCTTCCTATCTTAGAGAGGAAAATCAGTCTCGGGCTTTCTCTTCACGGTAGTTGTTCACAAGCTTGAGAATGTCTTCGAGTTGCGTTCCTCCGACAATCCGTCCCTTTACAGTGAGGATGGACCGGAGCTCTTCAAGGTAGCGTGGCATACAATTCGCTATCTGGATTGCTTCTTTTCTATCGAGCTGATACTTGTCGGTTAGCTCCCTGATGAGCTTCTCAGTCCTTGCTGGTGAAATCCTTGTGAACTTCGAGGCGTAGTCTAACGTGCGCCTCTGAAATTCTCCGAGCTCCTCCTCCCTCGTCCGTTCTAGGACTCTCTTGCCTTCAGCGATGGTAATCGGCTTTGAGTCGATGACCTTTCTTGGCAAATGATTCAACTCAATGTGCTGGTGAAAGGTGCTCCGGGCGCGCGATTACGTGCTTAACCTCGCTTCCCATCTGAACATGTACAACGTAGGATTTCCCACGTTTTCCGCGGACTATCCCAACTCTTCCATGGTAACGCCTGTGAGGCATGCCCTTCTGAAGTGAGGGTTCGAGTAGAATCGTAACCTTGTCTCCAGGTTGATATGCTCTGAGGATCCGACTCAACCCTATCTTGCCTCTCTCTCGTCGTCTCTTCCGGAGGAGGGATCGCGTCTTCGAACGATAACCCTTAGAGCGTTTCATAGGTCATGCCCTTGAATTTCGATAGCAGACCAACTGGGACGCTAATTAACTTTCTCGACCACCGGAACGCGATCTCGATTTTCTTCTGTTAATTTTCAATCTGACTAGGTTCGTATCGGGAACGGCATCTTTCTGGCCAAGGCAGCACCGCGCCGTTTCATGCTCTTCATCATCTTCTTCATCAAGAAGTACTGGTTGACCAGCTCTTTGACTTCCTTCTCGCTCGTTCCCGAGCCTCTGGCGATCCTTCTTGCCCTCGAAGAATCCATGAGCTTGGGCTCCTCGATTTCTGCCCTGGTCATTGATTGAATGATGACGCGCCAAGAATCCAGTTTCTTTTCCGCAGTTTCCATAGCATCGTCGGGAATGTTTAGGCCTCCTGGGACCATTCCCACCAGTTTCTTAAGCGGTCCCATCTTTCGGACGGCGACCATCTGGTCGTACATGTCTTTGAGGCTGAACCTTCCTTCCATGAAGGCTCGCGCTTTCTTCTCAGGAATAACGATCTCTGCTTCTCGAACCCTCTCGACTAGGGCTTTAATGTCGCCCATTCCGAGTAGGCGTCCAACGAAACTTGAGGGAATGAACTGTTCGAGATCATCGATCTTCTCGCCTGTTCCTAGGAACTTGATCTTGGCGTGGGTGGCGGCGACGGCTGAAAGCGCTCCACCTCCCTTAGCAGTTCCATCGAGCTTGGTCACCAAGATAGAGCCAATCTTGGTGGCTTCATTGAACGCCGCTGCCTGAGACATAGCTGCCTGGCCGATCGAGGCGTCGATTGTCAAGACGATCTCGTCTGGCTGAATCAGTTTGGCGAGATCTTTCATCTCGGACATGAGAGCTCCTTCATCCTTGTGCCGACCAGCTGTGTCAATAACTATCAGGTCACACCTTTCGCCAGCGAATTGTTGCATACCTCGCTTAACCATTCGCAGAACATCCCCAGAGGTTGGTTCACCGTAGACCGGAACATTGATCCTCTCGGCAAGTTGTTTCAGTTGGTCGAACGCACCCGGCCTGTAAGTGTCAGCGCAAATTATTGCGGGACGCAGGCCGCGCTTCTGATAGAAACGTGCGAGTTTTATGGCGGAAGTCGTCTTGCCGGTGCCCTGAATGCCGACAAGCATGATTACCTGCGTCTTTCCCGGTTCGATGGTGATCTTGCCAGGTTCTTCTCCAAGGAAGCGAGTTAACTCCTCATACAGGACCTTGATAACATGCTCACGCCGGGATATGCCCGGTGGAAGCTTTTCCTCCAAAGATCTCTTTTCTACGGCTTGTGATATCTGAAGAACTAGGTTGACATTAACGTCGGATTGGAGAAGCGCCCTCTGTAAGTCGCGAACCAACTCCTTAACGGCTTTCTCGTCGACAACGGCCAGTCTAAGCAGTTTCTTAACCGCCTCGTTGAGTGACCTCCCAAGGGACTCCAGGGCGCTCATGCTCTACATCTCTAGAACGTCACGCTTGTTTACGTCATACTAAAAGTTCTTTGAGCGTCATGACGAACCATTTAATTACCGCTTAACCTTGGTTGGCGCAGAGTACGCGTATGTGGATGTGTTCAGGTTATGTCAAAGAGGCTGTCTGAGAAAGACGGCTTTCGAATAGTAGAGACAGGACATATACCGAAGAAACCGGTCGTCGTAAACGGTTTACCTGATGTAGGACTTGTTGGCTTGCTGGGAGCTTCGCATATGGTTCGTTCACTTGAGCTAGATGAAGTGGGTTCGATAGAGTCGGATCTGCTGCCCCCCATGATCGTCTTGCATGGCGGTCTCCCCAAGTCTCCGATTCGGATCTTCGCAGGCAAATCATTGGTCGTAATAATAGGCGAAACGGCGATTCCCGTTTCGCTTCTTAGACCAATGGCAGATAATCTCGTCAAATGGGGACAAGCCAAGAACATTCAATTGATGCTTTCTCTGGGCGGAATGGCCGTTGCCAATCGCCAAGATATCGACATGCCCAAGGTCTTCGCCGCGCTGTCAAGCAAGGAACTCGAATCAAAGCTGAACGGCGCCGCTGAAGTATTGGAGGAGGGTTACATAGTTGGTGCGTATGGATTGCTGCTTAGGAAGTGTGCCGAGAATTCAGTCCCAGCAATAACGTTGCTGACTCAATCCCACTACAACTACCCTGACCCCGAAGCGGCTGCTGCGGCGCTCACTGCCGTCAACAAGATTCTCAACTTGGACATCGACGTTTCAGAGCTGCTGAGGAGAGGAGAAGAAATCCGGTTGCGCGCGAAAGATATGATGCACCGAACACAGGAGGAGATGACGAAAATGAATAAGCCACATGAGTACGACCTCCCACCTCTATACGGATGAAGATCCGTGAGTTCAGTATCAGTAGGAGTAGTGCTTAATCCATGAGTCAACCTGAAGGGACTACCCAACATGGATCAGGTTGGAATGTTGCTGCAGCTTGCATCGAGCCTCTCTACAACCTCTTCGTGGGTGCGACAGAGGTCGTACTAACTATCGATTTACCGTACGTGAATCAGAGTCGCATAAAACTAGCTTGTCCAGCGAATGATATTGTCGAGCTATATGCCGAGACAACACGGAAGATCACATTTGAGGATTTGGGGGTAAAGCACAGGCACGGAGAGTTCACCTGCTATCACACAAGGATCCGGATACCTGTTCCAGTAGATGAGAACAGGATCAATACGAAATTCAAACGTGGCGTGCTTGAGATTCATATTCCGCGACTAAAGTAGACGCGGATTGCGCTTGGGCCTACGGGCGCGCTCGCTCAAGTGCTGCCACGACAAGTAGCGGGAATATCATTGTGGCATCTCCAACGATCGTTACCAGTTTTCTAGGACTCTTGATCTTCCCCCAACTTATCGCTTCTTCTAGAGGAGCACCACTAGAACCTCCACCCTCAGGTCGATCGAGTGTAATCTGAATCGCTGCATCTACTCCGCCTCTGAATGAGTTCGCGATTAGAAGGTGATGTTTCGGCATCCCTCCTCCGAGAATCACGGCACCGACTTGCTTTGCGTCGTGCGCCATCTCGACAATTCTCGAGAAGTCCTTGAATGGGTTAACGAAGAGCGGGTTAAGTTGGCTATATGTCCAAAGATTCAGTCCAAGCATCGAATCAAAGATGCCGGGACAGAAAATCGGTGTACCACGTTTCTGCGCATTGCGCAGGATTGAAAGTCTGTCCGGAAGCTGTCGTCCGAATTCCCAAAGTAGCTCGTAACTGGCGATATTCAGGCGCTTCGATTCCGGAATCCGATTCAGCATTCGATGCGTTGCCTTTTCCAGTTGTTCAATTGCCTTCTGCTTGACGAGAAGGTCAAAGATGCGGGAGAGCCCCTTCCTCCTTAGTTTCATGTCGTCCGACGTTTCGGATCCAGCAATATGTTTGTGCCCCAATCCTTCGAGCATGTCATGCGTGACATTGGCCCCGGTGGTAACGATCCCATCCACCAACTTCTCGCTCACGAGTTCTGTGATCAGGGTTCTTAATCCACCCGGAACAATAGGACCAGCTAATGCCATGAAATTCACGTAATCGCGATCAGTGAACATCTCTCCGAGTATTGCAGCTGCCTTACCGAAACGTCCGGGTCCAAGTACCTTCACCTGCTCCATTCCCTTGGCGAGGTTCGATATCGACATGCCTCTCCTGATCTTGATATGCGAGACTTCGGGCAACGGAGAACCCTTCGAAGGAATGGTTATGGGTATGCGAGCGAATTAACCCTTGGTTCTCATAATCTTGTTTTGACCTAGCATCTGCCAGTACTCTACTTCAACACCAGAGGCAAGTTTCGACTTAAGCTCCTCTTCGTCCGGCATTGGTGTCTCGAAGTTTTCGTACGTCTGCATATCCATTAACTGAACGTTATTTCCCATAACTGCAATGACCTGAGCGGTTTTCTTCTCGATCATGGGGACTTCGATGCGTGCGTCCACCGGGCTCATGACAGTTTTCTTTACTCCTGAGGTCACACTTATGGCGACGATTCTGGCTTTGGCTGCCCCGTGTTTTCCAGGCTTGGATTTCTCATACTCGACGATTCTGCAAGCTTCACCGTCTACTACAATGTACTGGCCAACTTTCAGCGAACCGACATCGACTGGCTTGCTCAGGAGTCCTCGCCCACAGGTTTCTAACTGGAAGCTCTAAACACCGCGTGTTCGTCTAAAAAGCTTGCCGCGTCTTCGAAGTCTTCCAGAGCGGTTTTTCGCGGACGCAAATCCTAGCATTTCTGAAACCGAAGTGGATTACTTAATTATGCTATCGCAGAGTACTGTCATCCCTTGGAGAACTGAAGTTGCCTCTCAAGATCGGCCTCGTATCGAGACTGGATGACCAACGTGCGCTCGATGTTGCCGCCGCGTTGGCTAGGAAACTCAGGAAGAAACGCATCTCGATAATCCCCGAGCTCGAACTGGCAAAGCGAGGTCGACTCGGTGGTGGAAAGGACTTTTCTGATTTGAGGGCAGACCTCATCGTGAGTATTGGTGGCGACGGCACTGTTCTGAAGACATGCATGAGTATCCCTGAACCGGAGACACCAATCTTGGCTGTCAACATGGGAAGACGCGGGTACCTTACTGAAGTCGAACCCTCGAAGGCTGAGGCCGCGATAGAGCTCTACATGAAAGGTAAATGTAAACTCGAAAAACGTGCTAAGTTGGCGGTCCACCTAGATGGGAATCACGTTGTCGATGCGCTAAACGAACTTGTTGTTTCCTCTGGTAGCCCGTCAAAGATGCTGGATCTAAAATTGGCAGTTGATTCACAGTCGCTCCTCCAGTTCAGGGGTGACGGCTTGATAACTTCCACGGCTACGGGTTCCACTGCCTACGCTCTATCCGCAGGCGGCCCCATTGTGGACTCTTCAGTGGACGCATTCGTTATCACCTTCATATGCCCACTCGAATTCCTGAGACCCATCGTAATATCCATGGAACACTCACTTTCCATTCAGCTAGCGAATCCCAAACTGAAGGCACTCGTCGTTGCAGATGGACGTCTACAAAGAGAACTCAAAGATGACGTGATATTGGAAGTGCGAAAGGCGAAGCGTTATGCAGTATTTGTTCGAGTGGGACCCCAACCACCACTAGGAAGCCCAATTCGCCTTCATGACGTGGAGCGACCTGGTTTGTGAGAGTTCTAGTCCTAGATACCTCAGCGCTCATAATGGGCCTAGACCCACTCGGACTGGCAATGGAAACTTACTCCGTACCTGAGGTTACGGATGAATTGCAGGGCCAGGCTGGGCCTTCTATTCGTCTTGCAGCATCAACATCTTCGGGCAAATTGAAGATTCAAAGTCCGGCAGGTTCTTCGCTCAAAGAAGTATCTGAGAAGGCAAGACTTCTCGGAGACAAAGTGGAACTTTCGAAGGCTGACCTAAGCGTATTGGCACTCGCCTTGGACCTCAGAAGGCAAGGAAAGGAACCAATCATAGTGAGTGATGATTATGCCGTCCAAAACGTAGCCGAAGGGATTGGCATTCCCTACCAGCCCCTAGCCACGCTAGGGATACGCCAGATGTTCAGCTGGACCTATTATTGCCCCGCTTGCTTCAGACGTTACCCTGGCGGAGACTTGCAGGTATGCCTAGTTTGCGGCACAGCATTGAAACGAAAGCCTTTGCGTAAAGAAGTAGCTGCGGGACGTTATGCTAGGAAGGACTAAACTCGACTCGGCTTGATTTTCCTTGTCGGTTCAGCGGCCCTCCGCCGCGCGTAATCGAATAAGTACAATTGTGCGTAACCAGCCCATTCTCCAAACCGGTCGCGTAGGAATCTTCCGGCTTTCAACGGGCTGATTCTTCTTCCCCTAAAATAGAGTTCGGACACGATCCTGCGAATCCATACATCTACTGGAGCGGCCTCAAGCTTTCCCGCCCCGTAGAGGAGGAAGCAATCTGCAACCTTCGGTCCTATTCCTGGAAGTTCAAGCAGGATTTCCATCGCTTCTTCATACGGGCATTGAACTATTTCATCGAGCTGCAGTTCACCGCGAACAATCAGCCCAGAAACCTCGACCACAGGCCTTGCTCTATAGCCCATCGATGTGATGGCTTGGAGTTGTTTCGGCGATATTTTCGCTAAGGTATGGGGGTCAGGGAATCGGAAGGCCATGCTTCCGCCTGGAAAGTCGACTCTGCGCCCGTAGTATTGCATCACGAGCCGTGCTGTACGATTCCAGAGCCCCGCGGAGTTGTTCTGTGAGAGAATAGAGCATATCAAGCTCTCATAGAGGTTCGTGCCACGCATTAATCGGAGTCCTCTGAGCTTGGGGAATGTGCCTGAGAGCGGTTCGCCTTCATCAGAATATCGTCGATAGAAAGACTCGATATTATCTCGAAGCCCGAGAACCTTGCTCAGGTGAGATTTCACTTCCTGTAGTAGGCTCTTGGCGGAAACCGCGCTTACCAAACGCACATTGATGAGGAATCGATCGACGCTTCCCGCTTGATTCACCGTGTATTCTACTGGAACGCCTGCCAATTCCTCAACGTCCCTGAATGAAGGTCCATTCCTCAGCCATTCTGGCTCAGAGGTCTGTGCACTCAGAACGGTCGCGTCCAGGTTCAATGGACCATTGACTTCCATGTAGGAGATATCGAACGAACGCCCGTGCGTAGTGAGGGAGGGTTCCGCCAATCGTAAGTCCTACTTCATGTTGAAGTTTGGGTGGTTTCTCGTACGGCTGAGTGAGTGTCACCTCTTATAAGACATGAGCGAATCATAGCCCCTCTGTTCTGGTGCGTGTACGACGGAATGGTCTCTTCAGAGCTTGTAAGAAGAGCGCAAGGGCTGAAGTCGAAGGGCCTGTCGACATACGAGATAGCGGACGAATTAAAAGTTCAACCTGACACAGTTGTCTGGTTACTTCTTCGAGGGAAAGAACGAGTCTCGAAACCTGCCCCCCGGGACGTCTTCGTTGATTGGAGTTCCATTGCGTCCCATTCCAAACGCCTGTCCGCTGTGGCCGTAGCGTTAGCCGACTTGGTCCGCGAATCAGTACGTCTAAGCGAATTCGCTGATCCTGATGCTATAGTCGCGATTGAAGGAAGTGGTATGGTCTTAGGTCTCGCTGTGGCGAAGGAGTTAGACAAGCCCTTTTCCGCTGTACGCCCTCATCGCGTAGAGCATAAGAAACTACCAGGATTGGTCAACCCCTCCTTTCACGGCGTTTCGGGAAAGAAGGTGCTCATTGCGGACGCGGTTTTGCGGGCTGGAGAGACTCATAAAGCAGCAATCCAAACCCTTCGAGACTCGAAAGCGAAACCATTGGGTGTAATAGTCTTCGTTAACAAGAGCGGGAGAACGAAGATCGACGGTCTTCCTTTGAAGTCGCTTATTCAACTACTGCCGCTTTCCGCACCTTAGCTCTATGGTTCCTTCCAGATCCCTTCCGCTTTTCGAAGCTTTTCATTCCAGATTTGTCGTTCCTTCTCTTCGATATCCGATGAGATCAGCAAGGCGCGCTTAGGGTCCCTCAAGGGTATGATGAAGTATTCGAGGACATTTCCATCCTGATCTCTCAGCATCAACTTCCGTTTATTACTAGCGAGCTTCAATGTTTTCGGGTCTAGATACTTGCACATCACATAGAGACCGCGGGAGTCAAGACTTCGAACTTCCAGTCTTCCCCCCTTTCCCTTTGTAAGAACAGTATCTGGGAGTTCCAAGCGTTTCACCGATCAGATTGCTGCTAGGAACGAGGCGTTAAAGCTTCTTACTCATCGCTGGAATCTTGCTATGAAGAAGCCGATCTCGTTCACGTGCGGATGGAATCGTTGACAGAGCAGGCCCGAGTTGCCGAATTCCGATAGCCCCTTCGAACCAATGAGAGGCTTCTGTTCAACCACTTGCAGGCCGCACTCGCGTTCCGCATACTCGACAATCTGCTCACCTTCTTGCTTTGTAAACGTGCAAACACTGTAAACGATAGTTCCTCCAGGCTTGGTCACATTAGAGGCTGCTTTCAAGAACTGCTTCTGGTACTCGGCCAAGTTGTTCACAACTTCTTGGGTTGTGAAATCGTATACTTTTGGCCGGAGGCCTAGCGCACTGCATGGTGGGTCTATCAGAGTGCGGTCGGCTTTGAGGGAAGGCATGTCTGTGTGCAGATACCTCGTGTCCTGTACTGAAAGAATCACATTGGCGCAGCCAAGGTGCACTAACGTTCGTCTGGTCCTGTCGATCTTGTGCTTGTTCCTGTCGAAGCCGAAAATCTTGCCTGAATTCTGCATAAGTTGACTTAGATGAGATATTTTTCCTCCGGGTGCGCAGTTCATATCCACAATGATTTCGCCAGGTTGAGGATCTAGGATGCGCGACGTGATCATTGCCGGAAGCGACTGCGGATAGAGCAGTCCCTCTGAGAACTCTATGAGCTCCCTAATTCTCGGGCCTTCGAATCTGTGATGATCAACCCTAACTGCCAAGCCTTTTCTAAATGTGAGGACATCATTCGTGCTCATCAGTGCCTTTCCTGTTCCAATAACATCCCCAAGTTCAGATTCGATCGTGAGATCGTCCCCTGGATGAATGGACTCGCACCTCAAGATTCCGGGTGCGTAAACATTCGCGCCCTGTAGCACCGCCTCCGCCGTTCGCTTATCGACAACAATCTTCTGATCTGCCGAAGGGATATCGAATCGTCCTTTCATCCGTATCCCTAGAGCCTCTGGGATGATTGGATGCTGACCGACTTGGAGGTCTTTCCGTTCAAGGCGTCCCTTCAGCTCTTGCGGTGAGATCTTGTACGTGTTGCAGCGAACGTAATATGTACCTACAGGCTTCGTGAGCGCTTCAAGAACCGATTGCGATTCGCCTCCGAAGATTTCCTTGATTATCCTTAGAACGTCAGAAGAGAATCTTCGGCTGATAGAATCGAACGCGATATGTCCTTCCTTGTGGTGAAACAAGTCTTGATGGACTAGGCTAGTACCTTTTCCGCTTAAGCTTCGCGGTTACATGTCGTCCAATGGGATGGTTTCTATGGTTCCTATGTTAGCTTGTGTCCAAGGTGCGATTGAGAAATTCCAACCCTGGTGCTGGTGCCAATCTTCTTCTGCCTTCAGCAGAAGGGGAGCGTGCCGTTGAAAGTTGGTACCAGCACCGGCCTCTCCAAGCACCTACTCCTTACCCCTCTTGATATAAACAGATTCAATGTTCTTCCCGCCTCAGCCTTGAAATGTCCGAACTAGTTGAAGGTTTCATGGGAATTCCGGACTGTGCGTGCGCCGAGGTCGAATATATCCGCGGGAGTTACGAATTGAAGCAATTCGGGTTCGTCGCCACGGAGCAATGCGATCTTAACCTTGTCGCTCTCAAGCATTGCAAAGTGTGAATTGACTTTGTGGCCAAGTGATTCGAATTTCTGTTTGAGAAGGTCTTTCTCGGCATCGTTGTTGCCGAAGACTCCGTACATCTTGGCCTTCAGGTCCTTGTACCTTAGCTCCGCGAAGGGAGCGCAATAGTCGCTCCCATGAAGGACTTGGTCGACCCGAAGCGAGTTCATTTTCGCCACGGCCGCGTCGATTTTCTGTAGGTTATCATGCGAATCTGATATGATGCCCAGCAGCAACTGAACTCAACCTCAATGCGATAATATTTCTTGGGTTAATCATGTTTCGAACTCGAATAGGTTAGCTACTGTAGTCCTTCTCTTTCAAAGAGTGCGGAGGTCATAGTCGACATTGTATGCTAACAGAAATATACTTGCTCGAGGTGAAAGTTGAGTACCGTTAGCTAGCAGTAGGTTCGAAGAATGCGAGAGAACACAAAGATAGCAATCATAAACATAGTTGGTCTATCTTCCCTTATCGCTTTCACGGGATTGGTCTACCTCAGAACGCAAGAGCCCCTCATCATCGTCGTTGGCGGTTTGATCTCGGTTGTAGCGGTAATTGGGACTACAATGCGCAAGAGCTAAAGTGATAGAACCGACCCGATCAGGTGGTCGCTTGAGACTCCCCCGATCCGGATGCGGGACGGATTAGCGAATGGGACAGGGGCCGCGCCAACTATGGAGCGAAATTGGGTCCTTTCTATCTCTAGAAAGAAATGTGCTCGTAATGAGCATAACGGGGCTGTTGATCAACTTCGGTTATCTCACTTTCCAGCCTTTCATTCCCCTTTATCTGCGAACATTGGAGGCAGACATAACTGAGATCGGAATAGTCTTCGTCGCGATTCAGCTGGCTGCGACGCTCGTTTCAATTCCGGGCGGAATCCTCGCTGACAGACTAGGAAGGAAGACGATTATTGTTGTAGGCAACGCGGTTGGATATGCTCTCTTCTTCATTCTATTGGGTGCTAAGACTTGGACGATCGCTCTCCTCACACTTTTCGCAGCAACATTGTTTGCTACTTTGGTGCAGCCGGCTTATTCGTCAACCGTAGCGGAATCGGTAAACAAGGAAGAACGTGGTCGTGCTTTTGGAACTTTTCTTTTCATGGTCTACTTGGGCTTAGCCTTCGGCGCGGCGGTTGGAGGCTATTTCTCGTACCGTGTGGACATTTTCATTGTTGCAGGCGCGGGAGTAATCGCGGCCGTTATTCGACTGTTCTTCCTTAGGGAGACTCTTCCACCTAGCGCAAGAGCAAATCGACAGACGGGTCACAGAAGTTTCTTTACCGGAAATCTAACGCGAAACGTCTGGCTTCTGTTGTTCGCGCTCTTGGTGTTCAATTTCTCTTCGGGCTTGGGTCAGCCATTATACGCCATATTCTCCACGGATATCCTTCAGCTCAGTAAATCCGAACTCGGCATAATGGTTGGTGTGGGGTATCTAGCCTCGATGTTGGGTGCATTCTTTGCGGGGCGAGTTTCGGAGAGGCTTGGAATCGCGAACACGATGAGTATTGCTGTGATATTGGCAAGTCTCTTTCTTGTTCCTTGGTTGTACGCGCCTAGCGCATTACTCGCTATCGGGATCTTCTCAATGTCAGGGTTCTTCGCTCAATTTTTCTTCGTCGGCAATCAGGCACTCATGGCCAACATTACACGTCCTGAGGAAAGAGGTTCCATCATCGGTTTCATAACGACCGTCGCCGGATTCGGCAGCATTGCTGCGCCATATGTCGGAAGTCAGATATGGATTGCCATGGACCCTAGAACCCCGTTCCTCTTGTCCGCCTTGTTGGCTGTGGGCGTTGTGGCGCCACTTGCTCTGATACATGAACCGACTGCGGAAACAAGTTGTCCCCACTGCGGACGTGGGCTTCCTGTGGAAGCTAGGTTCTGCGACATGTGCGGTAGACCTATACACTTCAAGAATTGTTGGGGATGCGGTAGAGAGTTGGAGGAGTCTGCACGCTTCTGTGATGAATGTGGCCGAGATCAGCCGGTTCTAGTGGTTCCGGCAAAGTAGGATTTTGGCAAGGCATTCTTATCACCGTATGGTTTGCCCTCAAAAGTATTCGACTTTGGATGAGCAATGATGCCGCAAGTATATCCCATAGCAACCGTCGGTGCTCTTGTTGTTAATGGCAAGAGCGAGATCCTGCTCGTTCGCTCACAGAAATGGAGCAACAAGTTCACTGTTCCGGGAGGTCACATAGAGTTGGGTGAACGTGCGGAGGAAGCAATTAGACGGGAAGTAAGAGAGGAGACTGGTCTAGATTGCGAACCAGTCAAGCTTCTCCTCGTACAACAGGCTATCTATCCAAAGGACTACCATAAACACGAACACTACATCTTCTTGGATTATGTGTGCCGCACAAGAGATACCGAAGTAAAACTGGACGAACGAGAGCTCCAGTCATACGTTTGGGTGAAACCGGAGGAGGCTTTCAAATTGGACATGGAAGAGTACACCAAGAACTTTGTTGGCAAATATCTTGAACAGCTGAAGAAGGAAAGACATAGAAATGCCTAAAACTCTCTCGATGGACGTTTTGATTGTACACCGAGGGTTCTTAGAAGTCGCGCGTGCTCCTCTCTTGTTATCCACTCCACATAGAGATACTCCGCGATCAAGTCATCGGTCATCCCAATCTTCCGTGCTTCTTCAACGGCGCACCTGTAAGCCTCTATCTCCGTAGGGCGGTCCGCGTAACTGTACGATTCATCGAACAGTTCTTTTCCTTCGAGATACTGCTTGACATGAACCAGTTCGTGGATGATGTCCAAGTATAGGTACTCACTATCCGCAGTCCTTAGGTAGTCCTTGCCCACCACCAAGCTTCCATCTTCATCGTCAACATACATGTACTGTGCATCGTGTGTTATCGTGACTTCAGTCTTTTCGACTATCCCCTTGAGAAGCGTTGCGTCTCCTACGCACCTCTTGAGCGATTCCACTCTGTCAAAGCCAGAGAAGATCTCCGTTAGCCTGTATCTCCCCGCAGGAACGTCTCTATTGACTCTAAACGAATTCAAAGCATACACCCGAGGTTCTGAACTGGTTGCTCGTCGCCTTCGCAGTCGTTTTTGGTCTACATCATAACGGGCA
>Ga0209725_1000013_pt1 | contig 115444 bp, 125 predicted proteins | sample I18A1metaG_FD_184145 | JGI IMG/M metagenome (GOLD analysis project Ga0209725, IMG submission 184145) | Lake sediment bacterial and archeal communities from Gulf of Boni, Indonesia to study Microbial Dark Matter (Phase II) - ​I18A1 metaG... | ecosystem: Environmental > Aquatic > Freshwater >...
TTAATTTTCAATGTATGAACCATTAGAAAACATCAGTAAAGCATTTCGTGTGTAGAGATAACGAAATTGTTCTTGAATTCCTAAGAAAGCTAAAAGGTCAAAATACATAAATGTGCCCTTCTATCTTCTTTTTTCTTATTCTGTGAATATGTTATCTACAACTTTAATCCATTTGATAGCTAAGATCTGGTCGAAATCTTCGCTTTTAGGGTCAAGGTCTGTAACAACCAAATGCCAGTGATCATTTATAGTGGCAAAGGTCGTGTCCATAATCACAAATTTAGGAGTATATCTGAAAACTTTTCTACCTATTTTAGATAGTATATTCAAAGCACACTCATAGGCTTTGTATGTTATTGTATGTTCATGTCGTTTACAGATTATCATGATTCGTTCTCTATGCCCTTTTAGATTTTTAGTTCTTAAAACAATGAAGGATTCGTCTTCATAGTATATTTTCTCTTTTTTCAAATCCAGTACACATAAAGGACAATTCGAGCCTTTCAACTTAACCTGACTCAGTGCGTTCTTTTATTGTCACCTTATTTATCTACAGTTCGCATGATATAAAGAAAACTCCAATACATTATTTCTTCACTTTTCTCTTTGTGAATCTTTCAAGCAAATATTTGTCATGGTATTGGTGTGTGGATATCTTTTAATATTCTTGGAATCAAAATAGTAGTGATGAATTATGTTTGAGGGTGAAAAGACTTACGTATTTTGGATTGGTCTAATAGTTCTAGGCCTGTCTTCTGTTGTTCTATTCAGCATCGTTTGGTTTAATGTTATCTTAGCTATGAAAACTTACCCCTATGCTGTTGGGCCTTCTATCGATTTCCAAGTCCCGTTTATTGTAGCTGCCATAGTCTTCATCCTGATAGGACTGTATATGATGAAGTCTGGTGTAAGAAAGTGAAATCAAGGTTAGCCCTCCACAGTAGTGAATCTTTCTTTTTATGAACTTAAAAGAAAAGCATCGAAATGCATGGATCAGTAAAAATCACTTTTTCTGCGGGTTTTCTTTAATTCAGCCAATTTCACGCCTCTGATCACATCAACTTCTTAATTAAAAACATCTTCGAAGGTTAGCATACGTTATGGAGGGAACATTTTTATTTTCGATTTTATTATTGATTTTTCGCCGGATGATGAGAAGGCATTAGCTTGACATTTGGATGAAATCTCAGAGTTACTCGGACGGCACTGAATTTTAATTGCAATTATAATTTTGGAAGATTGATTGTATCCTCTAGAGAACTTTCAAGCGTGCATTTAGTTCAGAGAAAAATAAAAGAATGGTAAGATAGGCAGATTCGATTAGGCTTTTAAACACAAGCTTCATAGAGATGTCTGGCGATGACCCATGTCAAAAACTCCCCATGAATTTGATTCAGCCTTTTTGGAATCAGTGCTAAAAGGAAAAACACTCATCGTATACTGGTACCTCTTGCAGCAACCCACGCACACCGTGGGCGTTCGCGAAGTTCAGCGTGCTCTGGGCTTTTCCAGTCCAAGCATTGCGGTGCATCACCTTGAAAAGTTGCAGGATTTAGGGCTTATTCGGAAAAAGGGGACAGGAGAATATGTACTTGAAGAAGAAGTCAGAGTGGGGATTTTGCGGTTTTTCACTCGCATGGGCCGTTTCCTTGTGCCTCGGTATTTATTCTATTCAGTTTTGTTTTCCACAATGCTAACAGCTTACTTGATATTATGCACCCTAAGCCAGATAGCTCCTAGCTTTTATGCTGTAATGTTTGGATTGATTGCGTTGTTTATTTTTTGGCTCGAAACAATTAGACTGTGGAGGGCGAAACCGTTTTGAAACTTCAACATAGTGTTCTAAAATGTAGACTTAAAAGACACGAATAACCTTTACACTTCACGGAGACATAAGCTTTGAAGAAAGTTCCAATTTACTTCGCAGTCGCTGTGTTTCTTGGGCTATTACTAACGCTGGTTCCCTTGGCTTTGATTAGAACTGAAAAACCCAATGTAATAGCGCGGTTTTCGGGGTTAGAAGAATCTAAGGAAGCCTATGGTTTAGATGCCCCAAAATATTCCGTGGCAGGTCTCGAGATTTTTGCCATCAGCTTTATAATCGCATCCGTCGCATATGTGTTTTTTAAGTTTAGAATGTCACATTAAATTGCTCTGTACTAATTTTGGTACAATGATGTTCTAAAGCGTAGCATTATAGAAATCAATTATTAAATATTTTTTCAGGTGAAAACATGTGGATAAAAGGAAAGGAAATATTTTTGGCAATTATACTTAGCACTCTTGTCGCTCTTCTAGTTGTCTATTCCAATGTAGGAAGCGAAAAAAACAACTTAGGACGTTTCTTGTTGTCGGAATCGAGTAAGAAGACCTATTTCGACCAAGTTTCGCAGCAGAACTACCAGCTAATAACAGAGACAATTGAAGGCGAACTAAATAAGGGGACATTTGAAGATACAATTAATAAACTTGAGATTTTGACAGAAGCAAAGGAAGGCTATGTTAAATCACTGCGTATGATATACACAGAGGGAGCTTGGACCGGTCAAATGATCTGCAAAGTGCCGCCAACGAATGTAACATCCTTTACATTTAATGCGAGGGCAATAATTGATGCTAATGGAACAGTTACCTACATAAGCATCAGCATAGAAGATGTAAATGCATCGCAACAAACCCAAGAAAATGTATTCTCAACAATTAACCTGAACTTAAAGGAAAGTAAACCAGAAAACGGAGCAGGGATCGGAGTCTCCTTAGGGCCAGTTTTGGGGATTCTCTCAACAAGCTTACTATGGATCGCTCAAGGCTTAATCGTAGGCATACCATTATGCTTCGCATCCCTTGGCATAGTCTTACTCGTTAACAGAGGACTTATTCCATTATGGAAAAATCTGCTAAAAAGATCAAGATAGCCCTGCCAAAAACAGGCATTTGAAGACCTCGGCAACTACAATTAAATTGTTAATGCATCTAAGCCTCTTGGATAATAAGTGACTAATTCCGCACCATCTTCGGTTATCAGTATGGTGTCTGAGTGCCGAAATTCTGCGAATCCTGCTTCGTAGATCCCTGGCTCACAGCTTACAACCATTCCAGCACGTAAAGCCTCATTATTGCCTATATCTAGCCATGGAGGTTCATGCTCTTCCAATCCTAGGCCGTGTCCCGTATGATGCTTCACCAAATGCATCAGGCCAGCTTTCTGAAACACATTGATCGTTGCTTTGTCAATGTCGCTGCATTTAACTTTTGGTTTAAACATTTCAAAGGCGGCTACTTGAGCTTTAATCATAGTATTGAAATAGCGTTTCTGTTTGGGCGTTGGCTTTCCAACAATCATTGTTCGTTCTAGTTCACAACTATAGCCACCTATGTCCGCGCCAGCACCTGTAATGATAACATCGCCTTTCCTAATCACACGTTTTGTTGCGATAGAATGAGGTATAGCGCTCATTTCACCTATCTGCCCTCTGAAGCCTACACCCACGGGAGAACTTCCACGCATGGGTTCATAATCGGGTCCGAGAGCTTTTTTCATGATTATGGATGCTTCATGTGAAGCTGCTAACGCAACTTCAACATCCCATAAGCCTTCAGCCGTATACTCTTGCAGTAAGTTATGCGCTAGATTCGCCCATTTGGCGCTCTCTCTTATAAGCGCTATTTCCTCTTCTGATTTTATAAGGCGCATAGAAGGCACTATGTCCTTCATGTCAACAAACTTTGCTTCATGTAGTTTCTTTGTGATTGGTGGACCTTTGTAGCCCCAGATTCCAGCGGCTCCGGCTTTGTTGTCTATGCCAATGCGTTTTTTGGCCAAACCCATGTCCTTTAAAAATTCAGCAAAATGTTCAACTGGATGCTTCTTTCCGGGGTAGTCTACATAGGTCTTGACATCTTCGATAATTCTTGTTTTCAATGGGACATGGTCCTTTTCTAAAAGGGGGCCCATGAAGGCAATTTTTCCATCAACAGGTATGATTAACGCTGCTGGCCTTTCAGTAGCAATGAACGAGTAACCTGTCAGGTAGAAAATGCTTGTAGTGTTTGTTAAATATAATGCGTCAAGCTTCCGCTTTGCTAAAGATTTTCTAATCCGTTCTACGCGACATTTGTATTCAGTTTCGCTTAGCGAGAATTTTACCATTACAACTCCCCACCAAGTTTAGTCAAATATTATCACCGAAAACACATAAATGCTTTCCAATTAGCAATATTTAAGGAATATTCGTATGCGTTTTGGAAAGAAGCTCAAGGATGAGCATACAGATGGTATATTCGGTATTGGCGGTCTGAGAAGAGTTAAGCTTCAGTTTTTATTACCTTGCGGGCGAATGTTATGTAGCCTGTATGCCCCGTCATTAAGGTTTGGGGTCTAGTTTTCCCTCTTTCAATTTGCATCCCACGCATCAGGCATTCAACTGTCTCTACGTCTACAAAGCTATTCTCTTTCAGGGCTTCAGCAGTTCTGACAACTTGGTCTATTGTTGGGCTGAAGGAGACTATAGTTCCACAAGGCTTTAAGGCGTTGTAGGCGTGGGGGATAACAAGCCATGGAGTCGCCAAATCCAATATCACAGCATCAACATTTTTCTCATCTATCCCAGCAGTGACATCCTTATTCTTCAACTCTACAAATTCCATCAAGCCTGCCCGTTTCAGGTTTTTCTCCGCCGTTTTCTGAAATTCTTCTCTGTTTTCATAACTATAGACTTTACCGTCTGGCTTGACAAAATGGGCAAGGGCTGTGGTTAATGCGCCAGTTCCTGTTCCAGCTTCTACGACATGGCTTCCGGGTCCTATTCCGCTGAACATTACCATGAGGGCTGTGTCCTTTGGATAGGTTATCTGGGTTTTCCTAGCAGACTTCATAATATAATCGCGTAACAAAGGTTTCAATAGTGTAAATTCAATGCCTAGGCTGCTTGGAACTGTTGAACCGTATTCTTTGCCAATTAAATCATCAAATTTTATGAAGCCCTTGTGCGTGTGGAAGGTTTTGCCAGCTTCAACTTTAACCATGTAGGTTTTCCGCTGGCTTAAGTAGAGAAGTACGTAGTCGCCTTCGCTTATTTTTCGGTTTGTCAAAGGCTTTCACTATGGTGTGTATTTGAAGGGGTGCTTCGAACGGTCTTTATTTTCTATAAGCTCATCTATGGTTGGTCTTCCTTCGAGTGCTTTGCGAATGGCGTGGCGCATAGCCTTATAGTTGTTTATGTAGACGCGTTGCCTGTCGACAGCCGTTGGATGGACAAATACATTGGCGATGATAATCAAATCTTCAGTAGCCTCTTTTGAAATTGTTCCATCCGCAACACTGTCAATTACTGCCTTTGCAACTGCCGTTTGAGCAGGCCCATAAACCATGCTTGCTTGGCGCATACTCGTTATAGTAACTGTTGGAACAATTAAGGTTACAGGCTTAACTGCCAAGTTCGGCTCCAAAATAGCCAATAACGGTTCGTGTCCAGGTGTGGGAGTTGCTTTAGCCTTTGCAAAAGCCTCTCCTACAGGTCCATCTCTATTTCCAAGGACGAGGTCTATATGGGCTACCTCTGCTCCTTGTCCGACTAAGGCCTCTCCCACTTTCAGTTTAAAGTCTCTTATTGTTTGGGATGTTAATTCTACTGCTGTGAAACGTTCTTCCAAGGGCTTTTCGGCGATTTCAACCATCACTTCCTTGGGCTTTATTTTTCCTATCTTTTCCAAGTCGAGGCGGAGTTCCTCTTTGGCTTCGTAGGTTAGTTCTCCGCCTAAACTTAGCGGCTTTCGAACAGGGCCAACTTTGATTTTCATCATGTTTAATGCTTCTTTTGTGCCTACGGCTCCGCTTCCTGCAATTATTCTGGCGATTTTCTGCACTTTGTATTGTAGTTCTCGGGCGTTTTGTAGTTCACCTTTCTTCACGTGTTTGTAGATTTGAACCCAAATGTCTGGTATTATATTGGCGCTTGCGAGTATGGCGCCTGAGCATCCAGCGGCTAATGCTGCAACAACCACTTCGTCGTGTCCGCATAGAACGTTGATTTTGTCTCTGACTTTTTCCAGCACAGCCAAGATATATTTTAGTTGTCCGCTGCTGTCTTTTACGCCGACTATGTTTGGGATTTGTGCTAAATCTTCAACCATCTGCCATGTAAGTTCCACGCCTGTGCATTGTGGAATGTTGTAGAGGATTATTGGCAAGTCAACTTCGCTTGCAATTGTGTAAAAGTGTTCGTAAATTCCGCGGTCTGTGGGTTTCAAATAGAACGGCGTAACGATTAGGGCTGCCTCAGCGCCAACATCCTTCGCGTATCTTGTCATTTCTAAGGCCTGGTTTGTTCCGCTTGCGCCTGTTCCAGCAACTACGGGAACTCGCCCGTTAACTTCGTCAACCACGATTTTTATGACGCGCTTTTCTTCTTCTGTTGTCAAGTTTACAAACTCGCCCGTTGTACCACACGGAACAACTCCGTGAACGCCTAACTCGATGCAACGATTAACCAAAAATCGTAGTCTTTCTTCGTCAACGGCTTTTCCATCATCTGTGAAAGGTGTAACCAGAGCAGGCAAAATTCCTTCGGGCCTAAACATAGCGCATCTTCACCTTGTCATTTTAACCAAAGCTCTTATATCATTTAAGCTTTGAATGGAGAATAAAACATGCTACTACATTTGGAGGGGGTTCTTTTGGATGACCTTAGAAAAAGATTGAGAGTTAAGGAAGAAAACTTGAAGGAAATTAATGATTTTCTTTTGATAAAAGACAACCCGCTCATAAATGGCTTGCTCAAAATTGTTGAAAAGTACGGTGGCGTTGAAGAGATTAATCGTAAGGCTAAGGAAGCGCGCAAACTCGAAAACCTTATGAAGCGCCTTGAAAAGAGGAAGTCATCTTTTATAAAGGACCTTAAGTGGCTTATTAAACAACGCGAAAAAAGTTCCTTTATCAGCATACCAGACTATCGCAGAAAGATTTTGGGAGAAAAGGCGGATTCCATGAAGTTTAATGAGTCTTTTGCGGTTACGCTGGAAATTAGTGCTTTTAACTTTTTTCCGTGGCTCATAGAAGAGGCAAAACGGGCAATCACAAAGGGAGACCTCATGCCAAGCCGCTATATTCGTGTTCGCTCTATGAAGGAGCAGGTTGAGGATAATGACACTCTCGCCTTTGCGGCTGCAATGCAGATTATAGGGGCTTCTTACGTGCAGACACTCGATACGAAAGGAACAATGCTTGGACCAGACGGCAAACCTATCAATGTTCATTTGGGTGGTCCGGAAACCATTACGGGCTATTTCGGTGGAGTAGGTGCACCAAATGAATATGCACTAAAGTGGGTGGATGAGTTTCTGCATTATTACACTGAGTATGGTTTGCAGCAAGTTTTGAACACGAATCCAGGAACGGTTTTGCTGGGATACTTGCTACACAAACTTGGAATCGACATTGAATTCAAGATTTCGGTGTTTTTGGGCAGCGATAATCCCTATTCAATCTTATGGACTCTTATGACCGCAAAGCTTCTAAGCCGAGACAACGGTTCAACTCCGCTTATTGGCTTTAACTTCTCAAACTCTGTGAACAACGAGACAATCGAATTGTCAGCCTACATAAGAAAAGCCTTTGACTTTGAAGACATTGTCCGCATCGAACACCATATCACAGAAGCCTACAAGAGCATTGTCAGACAACCCTACGACCGATTGAACGAACTAATAGAAATCGCAGGCAGCGTCAAAAACATAAGCGCTAAACATGAAGGCGGAATCCCAGAGATTGAGAAGACGCGTGAGCATCCGTCTGATATCCTAGACTACTTTATTCCCAAAAAAGATATAATCAAGAAGGAATTGATGCCAAAACTTCTAATCAACTATCTCGACAAACATGACGCCTTAAACAGAACAGCCAAAGCCCTAACCGAGCGAGGCTTAACGTTTATTGCAGCCCAGAATTTACATAAAAAATAATTTGCCTCTATGTTTCATGCATTATAAATTCCTAAAATGTCTCTTCAGCACAGAACCATACAAAACTTTAAAATCAAGTAACGAACATCATATTTAATGGTGGTTCAAATGGTGGAGGCTTTCCTTCTTATCCGTGTAGGTTCAAGTGAAGCTTTGAATTTCATGAGGACAGTTAGAGAGGAGATCAGTAGGATTAAAGGCGTCAAAGACATTCATGGCGTCTTCGGCCGCTATGACTTCGTTGTTAGAGTCGAGACAAGGACTCTTGAAGACTTAAGTAATCTCGTTACGGACAAAATAAGGGGCATCAATGGAGTACAGACCACAGAGACGCTGGTAATAGGCTTTTAAAATAAGCGACGAAAAAACAAGATAACTAAACTCAAAGCCAATTATTAATTATATTTTTACTTAATGTTGTTATAATAAGAAAGAAGAAATACCCAATGCAGAAAAAAGGGAAAAAAGTGTTACCAGTACTGCTTAGGTTTCCGTAGGAACAAGAATGCAGTTGAGGCTAGAAACGATATTGTTGTTATGGCTAGGACTGTTATCGCGCTTCTTGTGCCGCTTAATTCTCCTTCATAGCGATTTTTAACGTCTGTTAAATTGTTAAGAAGCTCTGTTAAACTATTATTAAGACTTGTAATGTTTTCCTGCAATTCAATGTTTTCTCTCTCTAATTCTGGAACTCGGCTCCTAAGCCCCTCAAGCTCTGGATTTCTTAAATATGCCATGATAAAAGTTGATTCTCTTCTATAGGTTGTAGATTCTTCTGTTCCTTTTTCCATCCACAACAAAACTAGTTTACCGTATACAACGTTGGAAGCATAATCAGGAATCGTAACATTATAGCAAGTTTCGTTCAATGACTTGCCACCAAAGATGAGGACCGGCGCTTCTTCATCAACATAAATGATGGAGTCGAATTTTTCGTCTTTTAATGTTGAGTTATTGAAGGTATACAGCTCAATTGCCGTGTAGTTAATTATCAACGTAGCGGAAGCTTCAGCGGTAATGTTCATGCTAATTGTTTGATTGGGATAAGCCTCCAAAGGATTTTTAACATGTACTGTGAGAGCACCGAAAGTATATTCATAGACATGGATTTGATTTGACGAATTTGCGTTTGCAGCATATATCTTTGCTGTTGCGAGAAACATAAGTATGGTTAATAATAGGGTTTTTAACATTCTCAATGTTTTCACCATTCAATTTAGAATTATTAGTTGAGTCTGTGGAGGTTATTTAAAACGATTTTTTATTCTTCTTTTACTATTTAGCAACTTTTTAGAAGAGGTTTTTAAATTTTGATGCTTAAGAACGGCTATTTTATTGAGCGAATGAAACGTTGATATATGTATACAAAGTAAATAAGGGCGAAAGCCGTTAGAACTATTTCGAATATTAGGATTGTTGGGTTGCTTTCCACCGCTATGAAGTATCCGTGCTGGAGTATGTCCGTGAACACTAGAATCTGGAGGAATATGGCGCCGCCTAGGCAGCTTAAGCCTAAGCTGTGGAAGAGCACTTGGATTCGGCGGTTAGGCGTTGTTTTGGTGTTCATCCTTTATCGTGAATATCAAGAGTCGCTGCTTTAACTTATAGGTTATGAATCCTCGCATACGACAAAACCTAATAATTCACCCTAAATATCAACCATTAATACCTATCCTTTATTGACTGATGATATAGCATTTCTAAATAGCGTATTCCTTACCTTTCCCTGTTAGCACCGTTTGGCTTCTTAGGTCACGCATGAACTTAGCGAACAATTCTGCATTTTCAGTGTGTATAGGGAAAATTTTTGTAGCATTAATTTCTTTGAGTATAGTTTTCAGTTGCAAAGGCATTATGTGCCCAGAAACATGCACATGATACTGTGGCAAGCCATAATGCTTAAGCCAATTGATAAGTCTCTCAAAGTCTATTTCCATCTCCTCGTTGAAGGGTTCAGAAGCGGACAAAATGTAACAGCTACCTGCCTCTGGCTGTATTTCAACAAGTTCCTCCAAATCATAGAGGGACACGGCTAAAACCGCTTTGCACTGTTGCTTCGAAACTTCGAATACGTCAACAATTTTCTCTTGGTATTGTTTCAAGATTTGTTCCTCCCATTTGTCATATCTTTTCTTCGACTTTCGAAAAATCAATATGCTTTCATCGCTTAAGGATGGAAGTCTTAAGCCCCTATCTATACGCAGTGCTTCCATCAGGTAGGCTTGCTTAAGTGAAACAGCCAAACATCGCCCATTCTCCTTAGTTATTCGAAAGAAAGAATTCAATCGGTCAACATCTGTGTAAGCAAAATCAGCAAGCACTATGCCGCTTGCCTGCCCAACAATCTGATTTAACTTATTTTCAACTTCCACTTCGGAAGAAACAGATGCGCCCGTCATGTTTGTGGCTTCTGTAACAACAACCACGGGTTTAGCCTCTTTGGCTTTCTCAACAAAATCCTTTGTCATTTCAGGCTTGGCTCCGTGAACCCTAAAATCTCCAGTGTAAACAATAGCCCCATTAGAAGTATGAATGACAAAACCATAAGCACCAGGAACAGAATGATCAACATGCATAGGCTCAATCACTAAGCCGTCTACGTCTTTTTTCTCTCCAGTTCTGAAAGTGTTAAAAGTGATGCCTTCAATGTCAAACTCTAAATCTGCTCTGCGCATCTCACTCAGCGCTTGCAAAATTATCTTTGTTGTTTCCCCGCAATAAACTGGAATTTCACGGTTTATGAAGGATATGTAGGCTGAGTGATCCATGTGTGCGTGGGAAAGAAAAACCGCATCAATTTCCGGAGATTTCTCATCAATGTAGATGCCTTCAAGTTTTGGCAGGATCCCAAGCTCTTTTAGACTTTCTTTACTCTTTGGCGAAAGAAAAGGCGGAGAATAAAACTGCTTCTTCATGGCGAAGGACATGCCAAAATCAAAGAAAACTTTGGTATCTCTGTCCTGCAGTAAGATTTTGTTTCCGCCTATTTCGTTTACTCCACCATAAAAGGTTACAGTTGTTTCATGCTTAACCATGCCAGATCACTTCAGCTTATCAGCTTTTCTGCAAACGTTTGAAATAACAAACATTATGAGCGGAGAGGTGAAAACGCTAAAAACTCTTGTATACTTTGGATTTCCAGCCTTCTTAACAACGTCGGCATTTCCTCCAGCCTTTAAATATCCATTAATGAATGCCTTAGCAATAAGCTCCGCAGTGAGGTTTCCAAAAAATGGTGAAATATAGTGCCCAGCATAATACAAAAATTCCGCAACATCCCAAACTTTGTCACCGTTTCTTGAGGCTTGCTCAAAATCCAACAAGTAAATTTCACCGTTTTTCCCAATCATAATATTTTCTGGTTTTGTATCGCCTAAAGAAATGTCGAGCGCATGCACTTTAGCGAAGATTTCGCCAACCTTCATCATGAATTTCAAGTCTTTCTCAGCTTCACCAGCAGTCTTCGAATTAGCAATTTTTTTAACCACTCTGTCGAGGCTCTCGCCTTCTAAATGCTCCATGAAAATTAAACGTTCATTATGGTTTACATACAGAATTTTCGGGACAGAAAACCCTTTTGAGAGCAAAAGTTCGTTTATGGCGCATTCCCTCTCAAGTCTCGAACGCCCCAAAACAGCAAAGGTTCGGGTTCCAACGGTCCACAATGTAAGCGGAAACCATTTGAAACTCGACCAGTCTCTAAACTGTTTAACCACAGCCTTGTTTTCCACACCATCTGAAATAGCCTTAATCAAATACACATCGTTCAAAACACCGCCAATTCCCTCGACTTCAACCCTTGCAGCTTTATTAGCAGAAAGCACATCCCTCGCAAAAACTTCAATATCTACTCTGTCCGCTAACGAGACAAGACCGCGAGCAGTGGGAACATACAAATATTTTTGAGGATCTACAAAGTGGCGAACAGCTTCTGAGCTTTCTTCGTCAGCAACCTTCTGTATCTTAAAAAAGATTTCTACATTCTGCGAAAAGATGTTCAAAATTTGAGGAAAAATTCCAAGCAGAGAAGCGAACAAGGCTCTGGGTGCGGTTTTTGAGAGGTTTATGAAGCGAACTTTTCGGCTTCGGGCATTATCAACAAATTTCTTAGATATTCTCATGTAACCGTTTGAAAAACTAATTACATTATCCATTTCCAACTGCTTCAAAGCCTCTGAATACCCGTCAAGAACAGATTTAACTCTTTCCTTTCGGCCAATTTCACGCACAAAATTCAGCAAACTGTGAATCATTGGTGGAAAAAGCCGAGCCCTGCTCAGCATAGCCTCATACATGAAGTACTCAGGTTTAATGTGAATATTATAGGAAAGCTCTGGAAAATCTAAAACAAGGTTTTCCAAAAGTTCGAGGATTAGGCGCTTTTTCAATTTAAGCTCTTGAAGGTGTAGGTAATCTTCATTTATTAGGGTGGTGTATGGAAAAATTAATCCTTCAGCCAGGGCTTCGCCCAAAAGTCCTCTGTCAACATCTCTTTCAAAGACCCATTCGTCAACTGCAAAAACAATTATGTTTCTTTCGCCAAAAACCTTCACGTAATTCATCAGTCTGGGCGGAAAATCATGAATTACAAGCAAAACCTCACCAACCGTTTTGGGATCAGTTAATCCTAAGGCATAGTCACCAAAAATGAATGCAGCCGTAATTTTGCAAGAGCCAGCAACATGCCTACAAAAGCGAAGAATCTGCTCGTTTAACTTTTCGTTTAAGTATTTTGGACGCTGAACCAACGTTTCACCTTAAGGAAATGAGGGACAACTACAAAATAGAATCTACACCTCTGCAAAATATAGTTAATGCTTTTCGGAAATCATGCCATAAATTCTCAAAATTTTCAGGGCTTTTACTGCTTTTTCCGGCAAATTGTATACGGGAATGTTTGAATCGCCCAACACTTTATACACAAGTTCAAAATCTTCTCCGCCAGCAGGCACATCCACAACTGGCTTTTCAGGATATTTTGCCACTATTTTTGGAAATGCTTTAGCGTCTTTTGGCTCGAAGAAACAAGACTTAAGCATGCTTATTACCAAGACACCGTCAACATAATTGTCTGCAAGCACCAATTCCAACACCTTCCGGTATCTTTCAGCCCGGGCATCAGCTATAATATCTATGGGATTAGTTGCATCTACACCCGGATACAAATTTTCAATCTTCTTTTTCGTCTTCTCTGAAAGCTTAGCCAATTTCAAATTGTTCTTTTCAACAGCATCGCCAGCCAATATTGCTGGTCCTCCTACATTGCTTATGATAGCCACATTGTCTCCGCGCATGGGCGGCTGTTTTGAAAGGGCTATTGCCGCATTCATCATCTCTTCTATGTTTTCAACCCTTATTATTCCAGCCTTTTTGAAGGCGGCACCAAAAATTTCGTCTGTTCCTGCCATCGAAGCTGTGTGTGATTTGGCACGGTGCACTGATTCCTGTGTTGTCCCACCTTTCAAAACTAGGACTGGCTTTTCATTTACAATTCTTTTAGCTTCTTCTATGAATCTTCTTCCGTTTTTTATCCCTTCCATGTATAGGCATATAACCTTCGTTTCCTTGTCCTCGCTAAAATATCGCAGCAAGTCAACATCGTCTACGTCTATCTTGTCTCCCACGAAAGCAAATTTGCTTATGCCAACACCATAAAAGCACGCCCAATCAAGTAAGCATGCACCGACTCCACCGCTCTGGGATACAACTGCAATGTTTCCCTTCTTTGGCATAGTATTCCTTTCAAAGGTTGTGTTTAACCCATTAGCTGTGTTTATCACGCCCATAACCGTGTTAGGTCCCAGAATGCGAACGCCATACTCTTCTTTAAGTTTGAGCAGTTGTTGACGCTGCCGGTTTTTGTATCCGCCAGTAAGAATGACGAAGGGTTTGATACCTATTTTAGCGCATTTTTCCCCTTGAACGATTGACTGCCTTGGCGGAAGCATTATAACTGCAAGCTCAGGAAGTTCTGGTAGTTTATTTAAATCGTTATAGCCCCCTTTCCCATTCACATCTAATGCATAGGTTTTCCCACGGAAAAATTTCTTCATGTTGTAGACGACGCTTTTAAAAAGTTGCGGAGAAGCCATGCCTATTTTCTCTCGAATCCTACTTGAGCCTATTAGAACAACCTTTTGCGGCTCAAAGATAGTCTTCACTTCATCCATTGAATTAACCAAACCTGTTAAGGTGGAAGGAAGAAAGATAAGCTGTTCACATTCATAAATTTAACCTCGAAAAGGTTGGAGAAACCTACTCTTGGATAATTTTGATATAGGCAACGGCAGCGCTAAGTGTGAAAATTGTCGAGAAAACTAGGACATTGAGAATCATGTTTAAGGAAAAAGGGGGGTTACCAAGCAGAAAAGAGCGAATAAGGTCTGCCCCGCTGCTCAACGGGTTAACCTCGGCCAAAGTCACTAATACCATTGGAAATCTGCCCTCTTGCCCCAGCTCTTGAATCAAAGAAAGCGGATAGAAGACGCTGCTGCAGAAGAATAATGTGTAGTAAACTAAGCCTCTTGCAGTGATGAATTTTTCAAGGCTTGCTGTGGATACTGCGATGGCGATGCTCAAACCAGAAATGCCTATGGCTAAGAAAAACAGAATGACCAAGATTAACAAAAACTGCCATAGATTTGGGGGACCTAGGAATGCGAAACACGTCAGCAAGAGAGGCGACATGTAAACCATGCCGCGTAGTCCGCCTGAAAGCACACGTCCAATCGCTAACTCCATTCTAGTCATAGGCAAACTCAACATGTATTGATGCACTTCCCTTCGACGCTCCATGTTTACCTCGCGACCAATCATGAAGGCTGAGGCAAACAAGCCCGTAACTGCAAGTCCAGGTGCAAAAAAATCGAAGTAGCTTTTAATCTGCTCAATCACTTCACTGCTTAACATGCGATTGTAAACAATAGCCATTATAAACAGGTCAGCCAAGTTCATGCTGATTAACCCTACAAGCCACCACTTGTATCTGAAGAAATTTCTAAAGTCATGTTCCAAAATGTGCAGAACTGCCTTCATTACTGCCAGCCTCCGCCTTCAATACGTCTATCATAGATTATAACGCCTACAAAAGTGAAGAATGCGAAGAACGCTATTATGCCAAGTAATGGCATTAACGGATTGTCTAAAGTTATTATCGCTTCTATGCCTGTGCCCCAACGGAACAAATCAGCAGCGTAAGTGACTGGATTGAAGCTTGCAACTCCGCCGTAGAGTGGATTGGTCGTTTGCACGACTGCCAAGGGATACATGGCTGTGCTTAAACGCACGATTAAGGCGTCTAAGACACCCATTAAAATGTCGAAGCGGTCGCTGGATTTTATCATCACGGCTATGGTGATGCTCATTCCTGAGACGCCAAATGAGAATAGAAATAGTGCAAATAGCGAGACCAAGAAGCTAAGCGGGTTGACGGAACCGATAACGTATAGTGATACGCCTATTAAAGGTCCAACGTATATGAAGGATCTCAGTCCACCACCGATGGACCGACCCAACACCAGCTGCCTTCTCGAGACTGGTAGGCTGAGCAGATACTCAAACACGCCATGTTCTGCTTCCTCGTAAATGTCAAACCCGATGAATATGGCAGCAGAGTAAAGTGTCATTACAGAAAGCCCAGCCACATAATAGCGGAAGTAGTCGTGAACAGCTTCGGTACTAATCATGCGTGAGGCAATAAGCCCGAACAAGACTATCTGCGAAACAAACCAGATAGCCCGTATAATAATCAAAAACTTGTACTGAAAGAACAGGCGTATGTCTCTTTCAACCACCAAAAGAAGCTTGTTCGTTTACGGTTCACTCCTCATCTTTCTGTGCTTCCTCAATGGTTAAACCTGTGTAGTGAGCAAATACGTCGTCAAGGCTAGGTTCACTCATGCGTATGGAAGTTATCGGGACATCTTCTTTCATGAACAAATTCATTATTCGCGGAACAACCTCTTCAACTTGGTTTAGGTAGAGCCGAAGGCTGGACGGTTTAACTTGCATAACATCCACGACTTCTTTGAAGCCTTTAAGCTCTTTAACAAGTTTTGCTGGAGCGTTTTTTTCAAGTTGGATGTCAACGATGTCGCCGCCCAGAATACTGTCTTTTAGTTTCTTAGGTGTATCGCACACAAGCATTTTGCCCTTATGCATTATTCCAACACGGTCTGAGAGAATATCCGCCTCATAAAGTTCGTTTGTTGCAAGAATAATGGTGCTTCCTTCCTCTCGAAGTTCACGAAGCATGTTCCATATTTTATGTTTGCCTACCACGTCAATTTGAGCGGTAGGTTCGTCAATAATGGCAATCCTTGGCCTTTGAATCAAAACTTTAGCTATTTCAACTCGCTTGCGCATGCCACCAGAAAGGGCGTGAACATTCTTGCGGCGGTATTCCCACATGTCTAGTGCTTCCATCACCTCTCTAACTCTTCGCTTTCGTTCATCTGTTGATAATCCGCAAACTTTGGCGTGCCAGTTCACTATGTCCCAAGGAGTGCTAACCCACAGCATTTTAGGCTCTTGAAAAGCTATGCCCAAAAGCCCGCGCACCTTATCAGGATTCTTTCGTATGTCGTATTCGCCGACGAAAGCTGTGCCTTCTGTTGGTCTAATGACTGTTGCAAGCATGAGAATGGCAGTTGTTTTGCCTGCTCCGTTGGGTCCCAGAAACCCAAGGATTTCCCTGTCTTCAATCTCTAGGTTTAGACTGTCTACTGCCACTAAGTTTCCGAACTTCTTTGTAAGGTTCGTAATCCGTATTATTGATGGCATCCACGCACCAGATGCTGAAACAACTACAATCAATGAACTGATAGATAAGATTTATCTTGACAGTAAATCCAAGGCGGTTTTCTCAGCTTTTTCCATGATAACTTGCTCATCCAAAGTTTTCACCTGCCTTTTCTTCATCAAGATTTTTCCGTCAGCGATGACGGTGTCCACATCACCTCCACATGCAGAGTAAATGATGCTCGCGTAGATGTTATGCAATGGTTTTAAGTGAGGCTTTGAAAAGTCAATTAATATTATATCGGCTCTCTTTCCAGCTTCGAGGGAACCAATTTTTTCCTCAAGTCCCAATGCTTTAGCTCCATTTATCGTTGCCATCTTTAAAACTTCATAAGCTGGCAGAGCTACGGGATTTTGGTGGATGAGTTTTTGGAGTAAAGCCGCAATCTTCATGGTTTCAAGCATGTCAAGCGTGTTATTGCTGGCTGGGCCGTCTGTTCCCAAACCTATATTGATACCTAAATCCGTCAAGTCTTTTATTTTTGCTGTGCCCAAACCAAGTTTCATATTAGCCACAGGAACATAAACCACATTAACACGGCGCTTAGAGAGGATGCGCATGTCCTTCTTTGACAAATTTATGCAATGAGCGGCAAGAACGTGACCTTTTAAAAAGTCTATCTTATCCAGAAATTCAACTTCGCTGGAACCATATTTCTTTCCAAACGCTCTAAACATAGTTTGGGTTTCAGCCAAATGCAAATGCACGCCAACATTCAACTCAGAAGCTCTTTCACTAATCTTCGCCAGCAGGTCTGGACTGCAACTGTAAACTGCGTGAGGCCCAAGCATTGCGCTCACTCTTCTATTGGCGTATCCATGGAAACTTTTTGCAAAATTCACACTTTCACGAAGCATCCTTTCGCCTAGCGCCTTGTTCCCAGCCTCTATTATGCCCTCGGCTAAAGCTCCTCTTAAACCGCTTTCCTCCACAGCCTTTGCAACCATATCCTCATGAAAATACATGTCGGCAAAACATGTTGTTCCGCTTTTGATCATTTCTAAGCAGCCTAGGAGAGCGCCTGCATATACATCTTCTGATTTGAGCTTAGCCTCCAAAGGCCAGATGGTCTTCTTTAGCCAAGCGTCTAATGGTTGGTCTTCAGCTATCCCACGGAAGAGGGTCATAGGCACGTGTGTGTGGCAGTTGATCAAGCCGGGCATGGCAACCTTTCCCTTAGCGTTTATTTTTATTTCCGCTTCTATGTTGGTTGCAGATGTATATTTGCCGACGAAAGTTATTCTTCCGTTTTTTATGGTTATGGCTCCGTCCTCTATGAGACCTTCACCGTTCATTGGCAAAATGGCGCATCCATGAATCAGTATGTCTGCTTTTTCCAAGAGTGCACCCTTTTTATGTAGAGGAAGAACTAGCAATAAAAAGTGTACTAGTATTATGTTGTAAGAAACTTTGTGCTTGCTAAGTTACATCACTGGTTTTGTTTCTTCGATCTTTTTTAAAAAATGACGCAAAGCGGGCTGCGGAGTACTCTCTTCTATCAAGGCTCCTTTGGCTACTCCAGGTGTGCCTATTTTCTTGCATATGAAGTTGAGCGAATCTTCTGTGAAGTTTAGCAGGTTCTGGCCTTCACTTGTTAGGCTATACACTTTCCTAGGTCGCTCGTTGCTCATGTTCCATTCGCTTTTCACATACTTCTTCTTCTCCAAAGCGCTCAGGAGCGGGTAAATGGTGCTTGGTCCAAAGTATACCCCAAAGGTTTTTCGGATTTTTGTTATTATTTGGTAGCCGTGCATAGGCTGTGCGCTCAAGAACTGTAAAACTATCAGGTCCAGGAGGCCCTTCATCAGTTTGACCTGAACTTCTTTCGAATTGTTGTTCATTATGCTTCCCCTTTTGCGTTTTTGTCCAACAGTTTTTATTGTTGGACTTTGTTCAATATGCCCTTTTGGACATATCTCAAGACTTTATACAGCCTAAACGGTGATATAAAGTTTCATGCGTACTGCAAGCATAAAGAAGCATAACAAAGCATACTAGAATTTTTCATTTTCTACGTAACTTAAATAAGCCAAAACATGAATCTGTTCAAAATAGATAGTGTTTGAGAGTGAAAAATTGACTGAAAATTTTCGAAAAGAAATTGTTCAACGCATAACCAGAAACTTGCTCGACGTCCAAATACTAAGGCTTATCCAGACGCAACCAATGTGGGGCTACAAAATAAAGAAGTATGTGGAAACAAGATTCGGCGTAAAACTGAGACACAGCGCACTATATCCACTGCTTAACGCATTAGAAAAGAAGGGATTCCTAGTAAGCCAAAAGCAAAAGGAAAGGGGAAGAACAAGAAAGGTATACGCAATAACCAAAAAAGGAAGAGAATACATAGAAGCCTACAGCAGTATACTAAAAGAACAAATACAAAAACAAGACATAAAATAAAAAGATGCAGAATGATAAAGAAAAGGAATAAAAAATTAATGAAAATAGCGCTTGAAACTCTTCAAAAACATGGGAAAAATGCTTTTGATATAGCTAAAAGGACTATATTACAAGAAAAAATTGAGTATAAGCCCATTAACGACGCTCTTCGCTACTTTTCAGAAGAAATTTGGCGTGATTTTCAACATCCAGCTTTGCTTTCACTTGCATGTGAAGCCGTTGGCGGAGACCCAGAAATACTATTAGACATTGGCGCCTCAATAGCCATGCTTTCAGGAGCCGTAGATATACATGATGATATTATTGATAAATCAGAAACCAAGGCTTCAAAGCTGACAGTTTATGGAAAATTTGGAAACGATATTGCCCTTCTAGTGGGAGATGCTCTACTATTTGAAGGACTATCACTATTGTATGAGGCATGCGAAAATCTTCCGAAAAATCAGGGAAGAAAAATTCTAAAATTATCGAAAAATGCCTTTTTTGAAATTGGCACGGCAGAAGCCGAAGAAACCAGTTTTAAGGGAAAACGCGACTTAGAACCAGAAGAATATCTTAATGTAATAGAGAGGAAAGCAGCTGTTGCAGAAACTTGCATGCGGATTGGTGCTATTCTCGGAGGTGGCAAAATAAAAGAAATTAATGCGCTCGGTCATTATGGAAGAACACTAGGAACGTTGATGGCTATAAGAGATGAATTCATAGATGTTTTTGAGCCAGATGAGCTTAAGCATAGAACTGAAAACGAATGCCTACCTTTACCTATTTTATATGCATTTCAGAATTCAGAAGTAAAAGATAAAGTTATTCAGATGTTAGAGAAGACGATAATATCTGAAAACGATGCGTACGAAATTGTTGAAATTATAATGAACACAAAGGGCGTTCAAGAATTGAAAAAGAAAATGCGATTGCAAGTAAAGAAAGAAATTAAGAACTTAAATTTGATTAAGAATGAGGAAATTTTAGAGGAATTAAATCTACTATTGAGGGCTGGAATTGAAGACCTATAAATACCTGAAAATCGTTTACAGCCACCATGCTGCTCGAATTGGTCTTACTTTCTTAGCCTTCATCTTATCTCCCAATCGTATTTATGTTCAACACATATCTTAAAAGCTTTGCGGTTATTTGCAGCTATTATGTACAGAGAATACATTTTTGAAATTCTAAACGCTTATCTATCCTCAAAATACATCAAATCACTTTGAGAAGACAACATGGTTTTAATTAAAGACAAGACTCCAGTCAAAAAGGTATTTATGAATATCTTCTTAGTAGTGAATACCTTTATCTGGTATTTCTTCGCTTTCGCTTCATTAAGAAAGCTTATCGAAAATGCGAATCTATCGTTTTTTGAAACCTCAACTATATGGACATTTAATTTCGGTGGAGCTGCAATTTCTGCCATTAGCAGCACAAAAATAGCAGGCTGGTTTAAGCAGCGAATCTCTTTCATCTATATGTGGTTGTTTATCGGATTTTTGTCTTCTTTAACACCGATTTTTATGGATGCTACACCATTGAATCTTACGCTAGTATCTTTCTTACACGGCGTGTCTTTTGGACTCGGCATGCCCATATGCATGGAATATTTTGCAGAAACTATAAAAGTTGAAAATCGTGGTCGCATTGGAGGAATATCCTTTTTTGTTATAGCCATTGGAGTTTTTCTTTTAAGCATATTGACCATGGGAAATTTTATTGCAGAGGTTTTAATCTCAGCGACTTGGAGAGGAATTGGGTTACTTGCTTTATTCTTCATCAAGCCTCTTGAAAAAACTCAAAAAGGAAAAGCTCCTTCTTACATTTCTATTCTCAATAGCCGAGCATTTCTTTTTTATATTGTCCCTTGGTGGATGTTTTGTTTGGTAAACTATATCTGCGTCGCTGTTCTTTTTGAGTTCTTCGGAGAAGATTTTGTCCTTTTTTCATCAGTGTATGAGAGCATTTTAATGAGCGTGTTTGCTGTTGTTGGAGGATACCTTGCCGATGCTATTGGACGTAAACGTATAGCCATAGTAGGTTTTGCCATGTTAGGTTTAGGATACGCAGTATTAGGGATTTATCCTAGGCTTATGTTTAGCTGGTATTTTTACACAGTCGTTGATGGCATTGCTTGGGGAATCTTCTACGTGATATTTCTTATTGTTTTGTGGGGAGACCTCGCTTCTGATGCACCTAGCGGCAATTTTTACGCTCTTGGAGGTTTACCCTTTCTACTTTCACATTTTCTGCGAATCATAATTGGTTCTTATATTGGCGAAACTATTTCAGTATACACAATTTTCTCGTTGGCTAGTTTCTTTTTGTTTTTGGCTGTTTTTCCTTTGATGTATGCTCCTGAGACTTTGCCTGAAAAGAAAATTAGAGAAAGAGAGCTTAAGCAATACATTGAAAAGGCGAAAAAGATTAAGAAAAAGTATACTTGAAATGTGAATATGTTACTTTATAGAGGGGAAAGCTACGTTCTTTCATGTGATATTAACGACCGAGTGTAATCTGCAGTGTAGATATTGCTTTGGTGAGGCATCGGAGGATGTGGATTCCGACTTTTCAGGTTTTCAGGTTGATTACTCTTTGCCTAAGAAAATAGATTATGATGTTGGCTTGTTGGATAGATTTTGTAGGCGAGACCCTGATTGCTTTTTGACCTTTTATGGTGGAGAACCTCTGCTTTGTGTTGATGAGATTAAGCTGATTATGGATAATGTGAAGGCTAAGCATTTTCTAATCCAAACAAATGGTTTGCTCTTAGACTGTTTAGAACCAAAGTATGTTAACCGCTTTCACACAATCCTTGTTTCCATAGACGGTGATGAAACCTTAACAGATTTTTACAGGGGAAAAGGCATCTTCAAGAAAGTTGTTGACAATTTAAGATTGATTAGACAGAATGGTTTTAAGGGCGAACTGATTGCGAGAATGACTGCCATGGAGCAAACAGACATTTACAAACAGGTTACATGGCTCCTAAACAATAATAAATTTTCGTTTTCATCTGTCCATTGGCAGCTTAACGCTAGCTTTTGGGCGAACGATTTTGGGCGGAGAGATTTCAAAAGGTGGAGCCGAGAAAGCTACAATCCTGGAATTCGGAAGCTCGTTAAGTTTTGTGTTGACTATATGGAAGAGAATAGAGTTGTTCTTCGGCTTTATCCGTTTCTTGGAGTTGCTCAGTCGATTCTATATGGCGAGGAGAGGAGTTTACTTCGGTGTGGCGGGGGATGGATAAACTATGCCATACAGACAGACGGCCACATCGTTCCATGCCCAACCATGTGGGGAATGAGAGACTATTATCTTGGGCACATAAGTAGTGCAGACCCGCTAAAGTTGAAACAGGTTTTCGTTGATGAACCATGCACAAAATGTGATGTCTATAATATTTGCGGTGGACGCTGCCTATACGCAAACATTACTAAGCGGTGGAGCACGGAAGCCTACAGCCTAGTATGTAACACTGTAAAAAATCTGATAGACGCAATAGCTGAGGAAATGCCAAGAATGCGAAGGCTTATTGAAAGTGGAAGGATACGCCTAAAGGATTTTGAGTTTATGAAGTACAACGGATGCGAGATAATCCCTTGATCTTTTGTTCGTTCTGAGGGTCTCTGCGGAAAGTTATACCCCCTCTATAAATACCTTGAAGTTCCGGTTGACTCTATGTTAGAATTTGTCTTCTTAGTTTCGGTCCATGGACCATCGCGCCGGCAAAACTCGTCAATCAACTCAGCCGTTCTGCTAGTCACTCGAGTTGCCACAACTTTCGTCTTTTCAGCTTTCATATTCATTCTCTCCAAGTACACAACCGTAAACATCAGCGAAAAACCCATAAAAGATGGGTGTTAGAAGTCTTATCAATACAAAAAGTAATACTATTACACATAAGATTCTATTGTTATTAAATTGAGGGATTTGCTTGTCAGAAAAGAAGCATATGTTTAATTGCGTTAGATGTGAGTTGTTTAAATGCCTTAATCTCTTTGAGAAATCAAAGGATTCGATAGATGCCGGAAATGAATTGTATGTGTACTCTATTCTTGGGAAGAAAATAAAGGAGAAACTAGATTTAACGGCATATGTCTGCGTCAATGGACATTTCTTAAATGCTTCATGTTTTCTGACCGTTCCAATTTATACAGACTACAAGGGAAGTTACCTGAGCGATATTCTGATTCAAGCAACAAGAGACTTCAAAGGAAGCATGTTCCTTGCATTTTCCGGGCATTATAGACAAGCAATGCAAGTTCTCAGATGCGCCTTTGAGACCATTATTTCTGGAGTTTACTTTCAGAGCGACCTTGTTAGCCTTAAGGAGAAAAAAGTCGATACTAAACACTTGTCCAGATTGGAAAGAAGATTCAATGAATGGAAAAAGGAAGGCCGAGGCGATATTCATAAAACGATAGAAACTTTAAGACGAATTAACTTTTTAAGCGTAGAAGAAGAAGACCATTGGCATGAGTTATACCGTCTTCTCTCAAAATTCATCCATACACCAGAAGAGTTCGTTACTTATGTAAAGCATGCAGGGGAACGCAAATTGAAAGGGGATATTGTGTGTCCTGCAGCAACATACTTTAATGAGGAGCAATTAATCGAATGGTCCGATTGTTTTCAACGTGTTTTCGCTATCTTGCTAAAAACCATTGCCGAGTTTCATCCAAAAGTTTTTAACACAGAATCTGGAAAACTTGCTCTGATTAGACACATAGAACCTCAACTGAAGGACTTTGGAGAGAAAATAAAGGTCTGCGAAGAGATTCGCCAAATACTATCAACGATTTAAAGTCCCAATCAGTTCTTAGGTTACATCATAGCTTTAGGCTATGAACTGCAAATGCCGATTTTGGTCTCTCCATTAATCCTACGTGATACCTCAAGACCTACCCTCTACGTTTTTCAGAACCCCTCTAGGTTCTACAATGCATTTCTATTAGGTTTCAAATATGGGCCCCTAGAACAGTTGCACACGCATAAGGAAGTACTTTTATCTGCTTCAACATCATCCTATCTTGTGATTAATATGGCAGTTAAACTAGAAGGCGGTCCAATGCGTGGCAAGATAGACGGTGACGCTATAGCGGAAGAAAATAAAGTTTATAATATTAGCGGCATGATCACGGGGAATTTGGAAGTTAGAAACAATGCAGTTGTTATTCTTAATGGCATGGTCGTGAACAATTTGCTCGTTTATGATACAAGCAAAGTCACAGTTCATGGAATGGTATGTAAGTCTATAATCGTTGACGGCGGCGATGTTGTCATCTACGGAATGGCAATTGGCGATGTCGTAAGAAAAAGGGGAAAAGTCATGATAGATAAAAATGCAAAAGTCATGGGAAAAGTCGCTATATGAAGTAGCCGTGAGTTTTGAAGTTCTACTGCAAGTCTCTTTCGGGCTTTGATGAAGCTTAGTCTCTTGTTATCTTAATGTTACAGAAATTTTTGCTGCTGAAGGAACACCATAAGGCAAACTTCATAGCGCTTATTAGTCCAAGTATCGCTTCTCTTTTCGTCAAACTCACCGTCCCTCTATGAACTGCAGCTTTTCTTAGCTTATTCATTGCTTTTAAAGGCTCCATTGCTTCTGGAGGGAATTTCCTTTTATTATTGATTTCTTGTATCAGGAAACCTATGGGAGCTGAAGGTGCCTCCCCATGAACTATTTCTTCATATACATCTGCCAAAATTGTTTCCACCGATATAGCAGATGAGATTATAGCCATCCGCCACTCTCTTTTATCTATGTAATCTAATGCTCCACTCAAAGAATCTATTATATCTCTGCTCATGTTTTTATGAGCCAATTCATCCACCCATAAGGCAGCGACTGCGGGGTAAAGATTATAAACAAATCTTTGCGAATGCCGTTTACCTTCCTCTTTATAAATAACCTTAGATTCAAAACAAGGTATCGCGGTGATAAAAGACCTAAACTCGGATAATGCCTTTGGAGTTAGAGAAGCAATTTCTGCAACAAAGTCCGGTTCCGCTTTGTCATCTATGCTTATACTCATAGCGTCTTGTATATCGCTAAAGTATATTTGGGGTGGGAAAAAGAAAAAACCTTCCTCTTTTTCTTCATACAGAATAAAGTATTCAGCATACATAACTACATTCCCATAATCTGCCCATTTGCTTACTTCCTTTGGACATATATCCTTAAATTTAACCAACAAATTCAACATATCATCTAAGTCCTTGTCTAAAAACAATGGAACACCTGCCTCTCTCATAAATTTGAAATACTCGCGATCGCTTGTTGGTTTCTCAATTTTAAAGCGCCTGTGGCGTTTCTTTGCTTCACTTGATAAAAAATCCCAAAGTTCTACTATTGTCTTGTGTGGAACAATCAGGCGAGAACAATATGCGCCTACTTGAATTGGATCATATAAAAAGCTAATGACCGAATTATTCATCGTCTCCTCCTTCCTCTTGTTTTTCTTGAACGTCTGGATGGTTTTTTCCTTCTTGGCATCTATGTTCCTCATGCACAAGTATGTGCCAAAGAAATACTTTTGGTTTTCCCTTATGAATGCACAAGTTGAACAGAAAAAAGGGAATTGTGCGGGGGATATCTCCACTTTAGGCGCAAGTACCTCACCCCGGCCACTTTTCATGGACTTTTACTCGACCTCGTTACACTTGGGGATTATTCACGTTTGCGGTAGAGATGAAGACCTCCCGAGTATTTCCTTCAGACTTTAAACATAGCTGATTCAACTTCTTATTCTGAGTCGACTCTCAAACCAGTCAATGTTAGTCTTTCCACTCCACATACCCTCAAGCATAATGCTTGATTTCGCATCGGCATCATATATCTCAATTTCTGAGAATGTTATAGCTGCCTCTATCACCGCGTCGACCAACTGTTCAGACGAAATACTGATGGTGGACGTGTCGGGATCCGCTACCGCAAAATAGAGGGAATCCATGCCTTCTGCACTTGCAGCCATTGCATTCATTAAATCCCTCGTCACGAAAACGGTAAGATAAGGATCTCGTGACTCCATTATTTCTCGCCTAATAAAGGCATCTGCATGGTGTCCACCTTCAGCTCTTCTGAAATCCGCCAAGAATGATGAAGCAAGAGGGAATGTGGAAATCAGAGCTCCAAGCGCTTTTAGTGCTTGCACTTCTGTAAGAGCGTAAATCATCAGTCGACGATCACGGTCTTTTTCTTTGGCGCGATTGTACTTGTCTTCAATTTCAATTATCGCGAGTCTCGGGATTGTCAGACTTTGCATAAACTGGAATATTGACTCAACGTCACGCGTTCTTAGATGCGGTAAAACTACTCTGGACATAAGATGATGAACTATAACTCCTGTGTCGAGTGCCACGGTCCTATTGGCTGTTATCTTCATGAACCATTCTCTGAAGCCCGCAAAACTTAACCTGTCAAATTTCAATTCTTGCCCGGGTCTTAGCATATACGGGTAGTATTCACAACGATGATCGATGAGACCTGTGACCCTCGCCAATGACTCAAAAACAGTTTTTTTCTGTTCTTGATTGCATATCTGAATAGTACTGCCGTCTCGACAATACCTAAATAGAGTTCTTCCTTCTGATTTGATCTCGATCGTCGATTTTACTGTAAGAATACTGGTCAATTTGTCCTTTGTTAGGATTCCTGACATCCGAGTTTCCAACTGTAAGAATTGTCACGTCACTTATAATACCTGCGACTAGCCCGGGCAAAAGAGATGTCACATCTCTTATGATTTATGTAGAACATCGGAGACATCTCCATTTGTGGCGAATTCGAAATAATTTCCTAATTCTATTTCAGGCGGTTGTAAAATGGTCAGCTTCATCAAAGTTGAAGATGAACCTCTAACAATGCCAAAATCTAAATCCAGCTTTAGCCCAATTATGAACTGGTGAATTCCGTGTCTTTGACACTGCGCGATGCTCAGCATCTCTGTTGGAAAAACTTCAGGAAGATTAACGCGAAACTTGACTCGGAGAGAGGCAAGGGCTGGACGCCTTTCGTGATGGTTACAGACTTATTGGAAGAAGCTGGCGAGGTGGCTTCGGTGGTTAAGGGATTGGAAGGCTTCAAGCCGCCCGAAAAGCCGAAAACAAAGGAGATGCTAGCCACGGAGCTCTCAGACATGCTTTACATAATCTTTGTTTTAGCAGAACACTACGGCATAAACCTAGAAGAAACATTTCTGCAAACAGTAAACGACTACCTACTAAGATTCATTAAATAGTATCAATGGTTTATTTTTACTCTACATTAAGGGATTTGGCAACACACACGTTCGAGATTTTCGAACAACTGTTCCAAAGCATAGCGTTAAATTCGTTCGATATAATAAAGCAAATAGCATAACCAACGAAGGTAGGCTTGTTTGCCTTCCAATAATAAGGAGCGAGAAGAAATTTCAGGAAACACCTTACGTGTATATTGGTACCTTCTGAAAAAGAGACAAAGTTGCGGAGTTAGAGAAACTCAAAGGGCACTAGGCTTTTCAAGTTCAAGTACAGCCCACTATCATCTTGAAAAACTGACATACAAAGGCTTCTTGACCAAAGACTCTTACGGAAACTACAAAATTAATGAAGAAGCAAAAATTGGACTGATTAGCGCTTTCGTCTTTTTCAGAGGTTTCATGTTTCCAAAGCAGCTCCTATACGCAACGGCAACCTCCATCATGTGCGTTTTCTTTGTAGCGCTCTTCTGGAAGACCCTCACATTAACGGTTATCCTTGCATTGTCCCCTGGAATAATGGCTTCTGGCATCTTCTGGTATGAAACAGTGAAGGTTTGGCGGAGTCTGCCCTCTTTTAAGAGGAGTGTTCGATAATTTTGAAAGTCGTTCGAAAGTATAGATTAAAATCCTACAAAAACGGCTTAAACATTGGTGAATGAAATGAAAAGAAACATTCTCGCAATGTTAGCTATAGAGTTACTAGTCATAACCCTAATAGCCTCTGGAAGGACCTTACATTCGCCTTCGATAGCAAGCGCTTTCCCAGACGAAGGGGAAATAGACACAAGAACGGAATACTCTAACGGAAGCATAAGTTCGCCCCATCCAGGTCTAGCCCTATGGTACACATGGATAAACACCAGCGACACTCAGATCATCTACTTGGCTTATCAATCCCACATGTACAATCCACCAGTCGTCACATTTTTTGGTCAACATTATTATACTGAGAACGACACAGAAGTCTTCGTTGGAAACACCCTGACTTCGATGGAAGTCTATAATGACACCAACGGAAACGGCGTACCAGACATAGACTTCGCTACGGGAAAAAGCGAAATAGTGCATTATTTTCTCGTCAACAGTTCGGTAAGTTTTGAGGCCACACCTATTGAAAAGTCTCTGATAAACGATGTGCCTCATTATAAGTGGGGCATCCGGTATGCTACTATTGATGGATATTTAACCTCTGAGGATGGCTCTCCTGCCGCAATGGTTATGCTTGATTACCTGGCTTTATCTTATGATTTCTACATCCAAAACAACGTATCCTACCTTAAAACAAACTTCAGCATCGGGAAAATATTAGACATAACTCCTCTCTCCAGCGTCAACGTGACGTTAGAAGGTCTTGGCCTTTCCCTTCTCTACGGAACCACTATTATTACGATGAAGCCCTACGTTACCATGGTTAACGGAGAACCATACAATTCCACCACAGCCCAAGCCTCAGCAAAGCCAACAGAATCGAGCGAAATCAGAATTGAAAATGCTAAAGCCTACGAGTTCCTCTTTGGGCAAAACTATACTCTCTTCAGGGATTCGCAGGAGGAAGTCTATGAGTCGCAGTCTGCTGCCGTAGCTAACCGAAGCATATCTGGTAATCTACGAGTGTCAGTTGAATGGTTGCTACATGACTTAGAAGGCGTACTATCCGACCTGTTTCCGAGAATGAGTAGCATGAACGCGCCAATCAACCTTGATTACAGTGTCTCTTCTCTTCTCTACAGAGTGTGCTATCCAAGATGGGACGGTTGCAGGCTTGAGCACGATCCCACCTATGTAGCTTACCTGAAAACAGGGATTATCCCAGAGATAAGCCCACCTATGATGTTCGTAATTGCTGCTGCGCTGATGGGTTTGGTTGCTTTGATGGCTGCACTAGTTGACCTAAGGAAAACAAGAAAAATGTTAAGACCACTGATGCATAGTTCGGCGACAGTGTAAAAGCCATAACAATCACCCACTAAAGACTCCTACTTCTTTATGCCTGAAAATGACAGAAGGGCTGGATATTTCATGCCATATCTATCTATTAGCTTGCCTAAACTTTTCTCCACATAGGCATCATACCATACTTGGACATGGCTCAAGTCTTGCTTTGCAAGCTCCGGCGAAAACCAAATATCAGTCTCAACCTTTTCCACAAGGATATCTGCAAGTTTAGCTCCTTTCATGGCTTCAACAATCTCAGACGGTTCAAAAAGCGAGTCTCCACTTTCCTTATGAAGCCTAATGTAGGCTTCCTCAGCTTCATTTCTTGCTTCGGTGCTCAACTCGATGAGGCATACCTTTCTGTTTTTCTTAACAATTCTAGCCATCTCTTTAACAATCTTACCCACGTCTTCGGGATGCTTTAATTCTTCAAGAAAGCGATAACCCACAACAATGTCTGCAGTCTCGCTAGGTATGATGCCTTCGAGATTGGCTGCATTCGCTTGGATGAAGGTAACCCGATGCTTAACGCCCCACTTATTTAGATTTTCCACAAACTCCGACAGGTACTCATCAGAAATGTCCACAGCCAACACTTTCCCCTTTTTTCCCACAGTCTTTGCCAGAGAAAGAGTAAATCCGCCTTGTCCACAACCTATATCAGCCACGGTCATGCCTTGACGCACCCCGATTTTTTGTGCAAGGTTTAACTTCAGTTTAAAAATTGTGTCTTCGAGCTCTTTGGAATCCGTTATATTCCACATCATTCAACTCCTCCTAAAATTCTAAGTTGTTATAAACTCCGAACGAGTCCTTATAAGGACCCCGTTATTATTCCGTAGAGCAACCCAAAAGTTACACTGCATGCCCATGTTATTAGCGCATATGTCAACACAACTTTCCATCGTACAATCCTTGAAACAGCCGTCATGTTTGGTATATCATAGGGCTGTCCCATTAGCCATGATAGCAGTGCAGCATTAGACATTCCCAAATCACGCAGACTTTTTCCTAAGACTATTTCGACAAGCGTTGGAGTATAAAGCGGGCCGCCGATAACTGACGCTAGAAGTACTCCTGTTATTCCAGTCAAGTAGCCTTCAACAATTTCTTGTGGAATATAAGCTGTAACATAACCCACCACGACAAGTCCTACAATGAAGTATGGCAGTATTCGCTTAGCTAGGTATCCCCCAAACTTTAAAGCTGAAAGCAGTCTTTCGTCAAGCGGAGGCTTAACGATTTCAATGGTTTGCTGAGACGCGCCTTTGTTCTGTCTGATTTGATGTTCTTTCTCTACGGCTCTTCCCCAACTGGTTTTAGATATTATTATGCCAGCAAGCACCGCTGTCATTATGGAGACGATTATACGCACTCCGGCGATTTCCCATGAGAGAAACTCTCCAGTTATGAGTATGGTTAATATGTTTGCGGCTGGAGCCATAAGAAGAAATGTTATCGCCGGACCTATCCCTGCACCAGTGTATAATATTCCTGCGAAGAGAGGAACCATAGTGCACGAACAAACGGTGAAGAACGGTGCTAATCCCGCTCCAATGGCATAGCCAGAAACTTTGCCACTGCCCATGTATTTTGTTATCACCTCTTTAGGCATGAATTCATAAACTAAGCCTGCAGCCGTAAATGCGAAAAGTAGGCATATCCACGCATGAGAGAAGTAGTCCCAGAGGTATTGGAACGGAACCTCATACCAGCTAAATCCCGAGAAATCCTTTGGCTTTAACGTAGGAGCTAGAGAATAAGCCATAATCCGCGTATAAATTAGGTAACCTACAACCGCAAAAACAAAAAATAATAGGAAGGTTGCTCGAATTTTTCTGACGTTTTTTCCATTCATTTTCTAAGCCTTACTCAGTCGCTTCTTTCACCAGCCTTGCAACTTCCTCTTCGTTTGGCACTCTTCCCATGACCTTAACCACATCGTTGATTGCAATGGCCGGGGAAACTAAAATCCCATACTTGTTCACGATTTCTTTTGAAATTATGTTAGCCTTTTCTACTGTCACGTTTATTCCGGTTTGTTTAAGTTTTTCAGCAGCCTTTTCTACGACTTTTTTAACTGTTTGACAGCGCATACAGGCTGGTTCAGGTCCTATGACTTCCACTTTTACTTCTTTCATGTGAGTCACCTTGGAAGGTAATACGAAACATAACAATATTTAAATATTGCTATAGAATTTTTTACTTTAAACACACATCTAAAATCAAAAATCAGAACGAGTTTAATGCGTTGCAACAAGAGCCTGGAGGAATGTCATGGAAAAATCAAAAATCAGAATAGAAATTTACGAAGGCGATCCGTTTGGCAGCGCTTGTTGTGGTCCTGGCACACGCGCAACTTCTCCTGCTGCTATAGAAAAGTTGCGCAAGATGTTAACCGAACGAAACCAGATTGTACGAAGACTCTCAGAGGAGTATAAGGACGACATCACTGTAAACAGAGAAATAGTGAGCCAAAAACGATGGGATTACCCAGAGCATGCAAGAAAGCTGATGTTTGAAGGCAAACCTCTGCCCTACATTTTCATCAACGAAGAACCTGTCGTGATAGGCAAGTTTCCATCCTACGAAGAGTTCACGGCACTGCTGAAAACTCGTCTACAGCATGGATAAAGAATGGTGCAAAGGGACAAATGAAGGTGATCAGAATTGAGTAGCGGAGTTATTAAAGTTAAAAATTGGGAAGAGTTTAAGCGTTTGGCTGTTAAACTGAAACCTAACGCTGTTGTTTATAATATAGAACAGAGTGGACTCTCTCCTACAAGGGAACTCACATGCTTAAGAACGATAATCCCATGTCAAGAAACATATTATGTTTTTCTCGACTTTCCACAGGGAGAGAAATTAAGGGAAACAGGTATTCCGTTACATAAGGATAACAAAGGAAACCGTCACATAGAAGATGAAGATGTCATAAATTTTCTGAAGACTCAGCTCAAAAGAGATTATCTAACTGTTTGTTCATATTGGACAATTTGATATCAATATTTAAATATCGTTATTAGCTAATCCTAAATCATGAAATGTTCAGAAGAGAACTTAAAAGTTAAGGCGAAGATTTTCAAAGCCTTAGCTGACCCTGTTAGGCTTCAGATGATCGAGTTTTTGCGTGATGGCGAGAAATGTGTTTGTGAGATTGTTCCATATGTTGGAATAGCTCAGCCGGTGGTTTCTCGACATTTAAAGATTCTTAAAGACTGCGGGCTGGTAAGGGATAGAAAGGATGGAAACAGAAGGCTTTACACGGTTACAGACCAGCGAATATATGAGATAGTTGATGCTGCCACAAAAGAATTGATTGATGTTCTTTCAAGGCGAATGATTGAACAAATAGTTTAGAAAGGAGTGAGAATAAAAAAGAAGCGAAAAGGAGTAAGCTGAGCTCTTATGGAAGCACGTTTTGAAGAAATACAGAAGAAATACCGGAATGCCAAGCGTGAAGAGGGTAATACCGATCTTCTATCGTTGAAACTGGAAATTGAGTCGTTCATAAGGAACTTAGGGGCTTCCGACGAGGAAGACGAAGATTTACTGGCTGAGGCACAGGACATGCTGATTGATCTGATAAAGATGATTGAAGAGAGTCGTTGTCAACCATTGAGACCCAGAAAACTTTAAAAATCCCCCACTCAAGCCTTACCACTTTTTCACTTTCTACATTCAGATTTATAGGAAAAGTTCAATTTCTTTTGTCTTTCCTGTAGTGAAAACTTGGATTAAAAAATTTAAATTATGTTTTCTCTTGTTCAACACATATTTAAATATCTTGCTTCAACTTATGCATCTAGTATAGAAATCTAAATACTCGAATAGGATTCGTTAGAAATGTCTAAGCACAAGTTGAACAAAAGACTTCTAAGGTTGTTTAGCTCAGGAACCTGTCTGAGTGAGGATGCGTCAAAATATGCCACCGAATTGAAACAGATGGCCGACGAAGTTGCAAAAGCCAAAGTAGCTGATAAACAAAGCAGGTTTTTCAAGGCCTTGGCAGATGAAAAGCGGTTAAGAATTCTTAAGCTTCTGGAAGTTAGGGAAATGTGTGTCTGTGAGGTTATGGTTGCTTTAGGTTTAACTCAGCCCACAGCCTCTCATCACTTAGGAATTTTGGAAAATGTAGGATTGGTAAAGTACAGAAAAGAAGGAAAATGGATCTTCTACAGTATTGCTGATCCCAAACTTGTAAAAAGCATGCACAAATTGAATCTTTTGTGACTTGATGTTGAGAAGAAATTGGAGTTTATGCCTCGTTTTTTTGAAAAGATTATGACGTCCTTTAAAGAAATCATAACAATAGATTTAAATACTTAGATATTTGCACTCTGCTCGCAGGCGAGACAATTGAAAAAGATATTGGTCGGTTTTGATGGCTCAGAGTATGCAAAAAAAGCGCTGATAGAGGCAATTAAGATTGCGAAGAGATTTTCGGCTGAGGTAACTGTTGTGAACGTTTACCATGTCCCCACTGGAGAGGAGTTAAGCCAGAGAATTTTGGAAAAGGCCAGAGTAATCTTAGAGAATGGAGATGTTATGTTCAGACTTGTCTCGGTTTTGAGTACTAATACACCAAAGGTCATCACAGACATGGCAAAACATGAGAAGTTTGACTTGGTCGTAGTTGGGAGCAGAGGAATGGGTGCCGTCAAAGCTTACTTGATAGGAAGCGTCTGCGATAAAATATGCCATGACTCTCCAATAAGCGTGCTTATTGTAAAGTAGACAATGGAGGGAGAAACTTTGACGTCTGAACAAGTATCTATAAAAAGAGAGGCGACTCTTGGAATCTTCGAAAGATACCTGACTCTCTGGATAGCTTTATGCATAGTTACGGGTTTGCTTATCGGAAAGTTTCTGCCGCAGTTCGGACAGTTTATGGATTCTCTAAAATTTAGTAAGCTGTCAATTCCTATTGGAATCCTTCTGTTCTTCATGATGTATCCAACAGTTGTGGGAATACGATTTAGTGATATAAAAAAGGCGGCGAAAAGACCGAAGCCGTTACTTGTAACAATAATTGCCAACTGGATAATAGCACCGCCCCTAATGACACTTTATGCAAACACTGTCTTGTCTGGGAACCCGCAATATATTGCAGGAGTCATACTTCTCGGTCTCTCACCATGTACTGCCATGGTTATGTGGTGGATGTTTCTTGCGAAGGGTGATTTGGCGCAGGGATTGATAAACACGGCAATCAATGCTTTATTAATGCTGTTTCTTTACGCTCCTCTTGCAGCCTTATACCTTGGTGTAAGTAGCATACCAGTCCCGTGGGACCTAATCGCCGTTAGTGTCTTGATTTTCATAGCGCTACCAGTGGCATCAGGAGCAATTTCTCGAAAGCTAATATTAAAGAAAAAAGGGGAAGGCTGGTTTAACAACACATATATCCCAATTGTTGGAAAAATATCCATCGTCGCTCTGCTAACAACCTTAATAGTCCTGTTTTCATTTGAAGGAGAAATTATTCTCAATAGCCCTTTTCTCATCGCTTATCTTGCGGCGCCTAACCTGCTTCATTATGCTACAATGATTGCATGGACTTATCTCCTCGGATATTTTGCAGGATGGGAATATGAGACTACCATAGATACTACTATCATAGGATCAAGCAGCCATTTCGAAGTAGCTATAGCTGTCGCTACGACTCTTTACGGCATTGGATCAGGAGCGGCACTGGCAACAGTTGTAGGGCCCCTGATGGAGGTACCACTAATGCTTTCAATGGTCAAACTCGGTTTACGAACCAGAAAATACTTCCCGAGAAAGACGCGTTAATCCCATCTACTACATAGGAAAACAAAAGCGAAAAGATTATGATTCTCTATGGAGAACAAAAATAGTGGATTAAAAATGAAAAGAGCTGCTTTAATTGTCCGACAAACTGAGATAAGTAGAATATTTCCCAAAGGTTTTCAACTTCTATTAGAGAATGACGCTTCCTGTCTTGACGCTATTAAAGCTGCTGACGAGGAGATAAAGAAAAAATGCGGAAAGTTTCCAGCAAAGGATTTCAAGAATCTGCTTCACATGGTTTACCATCCTTATGAAGATAGATTTTACAAGCAAGTTGCGATTCAAGCATACGTAAAGTCGAAACCACTCCTAGACGTTAGGGAAAACCCAAAAATGCCATTACCAAATGAAACAACCATAATTTTGGTTCCTCAAGGCGGATGCCAAACAGACTGGGAAGAACCAGTTAATCGCTGATAATAAAAGAATGAAAAAAGGAGAAAGCGGCTATAGTTTCTTGTAAACCTTGTCTCTTTCTCTTACGCGTTGAGCAACCTTTAGTCCTATGCTTTGTCCAGCCTCAGCCCTCTGAACATCTTTGTGCTCAATCTGCATAGATTCAACAACTTGCCCAAAATCTGTGGTTGGTCCCTTAATGACCACAGTGTCGCCAACGGCAAGAGGTGCTGTAAGCTCGATAACGGCGACGCTGATTTTTGTGAAGAAATGTGCTACATGCCCAACTTCAACGACATTCTCTTCACTCAAACATATCATCTCCTAACAAACAATAACAACGCATCCACATAAATAATTTATTCAACGAACTTGCCTTCCAGATGAGTCGAAAGAGCCCTAACGACTTTCACATGCAAAGTTTTACCGAGCAAATTACCACGACCTTTTATCGCAATGGGCTTGTAGGCAAAATTGCGCCCGACCCAAGAACCAGCAATCTTGCCAACCTCATCAACAAAAATCTCACCAATCCACGCAACCCAACGCTGATTCTTTTCAAAAGCCAACTTCCTAGCTAAATTGGCAACTATGCCGCTTCTGCGCTTAATCTCCGGGGAAGGCACGAAATCCTCCTGCATTTCAGCTGCCACCGTCTTGGGTCTTGCAAAAAACTTTGAAACGTTAACTATGTCTGGTTTAACCTCTTCAATCAACCACAGAGTCTTTTCAAAAGCTTCTTCGCTTTCGCCTGGAAAACCGCAAATGACATCCGTGGCTATTGTAGCTTCTGGAAAAGTCGCTCTAAAGGCATTTACTATTCTTTTGAAATCATTTACGGAATAAAATCTTCTCATGCGCTTCAGAATTTGGTCGTCGCCGCTTTGCACGGGCAAGTGGATGAACTTGAAGATTTTTTCGTTTTTGAATACTTGAATTAGGTCTTCTAGAATATCCATCACCGTGTTGGGGGTCATCATGCCGACTCGAACCCTAAAATCTCCTTCAACATTGCACAAGGCATTAAGTAGTTCTGCAAGGTTTGTGCCCTTGTCTCTTCCGTAACAGGCTGTGTCTTGCGAAGTGATCCAAAATTCCCTCGCCTCTGTTGCTAGGTCTTTTTTCGCTCGTTCAACAATTTCCTGAATACTGTAGCTTCTTAGGCGCCCTCTGGCGAAAATTACGCAACAGTAGGCACATGAGCCTAAACAGCCATAGTTTATGGGGATAATGCTTATTACACGATTCAACCGCAATCGAGGAAGATTAAGACTAGGCTTAGCATTGACAGCGCCTTCTAGGGCAACAACTTTTTCACCATTCGAAACACGTTTCACAACCTCAACAATCATATCGCCTGCTGCCGGCCCCACAACTCCGTCAAATCGCACTTCTTCGCATAACCTTTTGAAATTGATTAATGGTAAGCACCCTGCAGCAATCAGCTTTTTGTTTGCTGGAACCTTTTTTAAAATTTCGATAATTCGGTTTTCCGTTGGTCCTTTAACAGCACAAGTATTGTAAATGACCAAGTCCGCTGCTGAAACAGAATCCACTAGTTTGTGTCCAGCTTCCGCTAAGCATCCAGCCAAAACTTCTCCGTCAGCTAAATTTGTGGAACAGCCGAAACTCTTAAGGAAAACCTGCATAGTTCTCCATCGCAGTACATTAAATGCTTTAACAAGAAATAAAAACATAAAGGTTGCCAGCAACAAGAATTTACAGAAATCTGAAAGAAAATTTTGTAACCTTTATAAAGAAAGAAACCAACATATTTTAAACATGTTTAAAGCATATTATATAGAAGTATAACTTTAAACTGTGAATTCTGAAGCTTGCATGGAGGGAGAGGTTGAATGAAGCTGATTACGCTCTATCTTCCTGAAACTTATCTTAAGGCGTTAGACCAGCTTGTGAATGAAAGGTTTTATCCTAATAGAGCTGAAGCGATCCGTGTAGCTATCCGTGATTTGATAAATGCTGAGGTTTGGCGGAGGAACAGTGTTGGCTAAAGTTTGTCCTTCAGAGCATGCGCTCAAGTATACGTGGCATGATTTAGCTAGCGAGGGTATTCGATATTCCGACCGCTGTCGCATTGTGGTTCTTGGTGTTGGGGGAGCAGGCAACAACACTTTGACTAGGTTAATGGAGATGGGCATAACTGGTGCAGAGTGCATAGCGATAAACACGGATGCTCTTCATTTAATTAATTCAAGGGCTCATCAGAAAGTCTTGATAGGCGAAAAGCTCACTAAGGGGCTTGGAGTGGGCGGTAACCCAACGCTTGGTAGGGCGGCAATTGAGGAGTCGAGGAAGCGCATTGAGGACCTGCTTTCCGATGTTGATATAATTTTCGTAACGGCTGGTTTGGGCGGCGGAACTGGAACTGGAGCGGCGCCAGTTGTTGCTGAGATTGCAAGGCGAAAGGGAGCAATAACTGTAGGTGTTGTGACCACACCTTTCCGCATTGAGAAGGGTCGAATTGGATATGCTGCTAATGCTTTGACTGAGATGCGGAGACAATGCGACACTGTTGTGGTGATAGACAACAACAAGCTCATGCAACTCGTGCCGCAATTACCCATAAACGAGGCATTTAGGGTAGCAGACCAGGTCTTGGCGAACATGATTAAGGGTATTGTTGAAACAATTACAGCCCCAAGCCTCATTAATCTCGACTTTGCAGACTTCAAAACTATTGTTAGACGGGGCGGAGTAGCCGTTGTTGGCGTGGGCGAGTCAGATGCGCCGAATCGTGCGGAAGACGCTGTGCGAAACGCCTTAAGAAGCCCATTGTTGGACGTGGATTATGCTGGTGCAACCGGAGCATTAATACATGTTACCGGTGACAGCCAAATGACTATTGAGGAGGCAAACCGTGTTGGGGAAATTGTCACAGAGATGATGGATAACGATGCTCTGGTTATCTGGGGTGCTAGAGTGAACCCGGAACAGGATGGCAGATTAAAAGTCACTCTGGTCATGACGGGCGTAAATTCTCCGCACATCCTAAGCGGATTCGGAACGATTGCACCGCAACTTTTCAACTTAGAACTCTATTCAGAACCAGAAAAACCCCTAGGCATAAACTTGAACCTTTATCAAATGGAAAACTTCCACTAACCTTCTCGTTTAAAACTAGAATTTTCTTTTAAGGACTAAAAGTTCTCTTTTCAACCTTACTTTTAAGGGTATGGCTCCGCCAAAGGGATGGCATAATCCTCTACTTATGGCCTTGATTATCTCGTCAACTTTCAATTCAGCATCCACAAGAGTGTGGGCATAACCTATTTCTGGAGCATAATGGGCGTCGCTGCCGGCTACCTGAGCAATTCCGAGACGGGAAGCAATTTTTTGATTATGCTTTACAGAGTAATTAAATGGGAAGGCTGATGAGTTTATCACCTCCACTGCATCAAACTTTGAATTTACGTGTCCTCCTAAACTTCCTTTGAAAAAGGTTGCCGGATGACAAGCCACTGCTAAGCCACCAACCTCATGAATCTTATCCACAGTTTCATCTGCGCCCAGGTTTTTTGGAATATGTTCCCGAACGTTAAGCCCAATGATATGCCCGTTTAAACTTGAAACTTCAATGCCTGGAATGATTAGTAAGTCTGTGTTCTTTGCCATTTTTAATGCGCCTTCAAGCGTGTCGTGGTCTGTTATGGCGACTCCGTCTAATCCACGCTTTTTAGCGTAAGAAACCAGTTCTTCTGGAGTAATCAGGGAATCGTAGGAAAAGTGAGTATGAACGTGAAGGTCAATCTTAAGTTGCAAATTTCCACGGCCACGATTGAACTTAGACAACCTCAGCTAAACGTTCTCTGGCCTTGGCTAACATCTCATCCAGCTTCTGCGCGTCAGGTTCTATTTTTCGGAATAAAGGCTTGGCCTTAGCTATTTTGTGGTTGGCTGGCAAAGGCTTTAAGGCTTCATCCCAATTCTGTTCGTGGACATTTCCCGGCAAGTTGAGGGTTTTCCAAAGTTCTTCCGCAGCAAATGGAATGAAGGGGGCTGAAACTATCGCCAGGGCTTTAACGACTTGTGCTGCCATGTAGATGATGTTTGCCGCTTTGCCTCTGTCCTTCTTAATCAGGTTCCATGGTTCCTTCTCATTCAAATACTGGTTTCCCATACGGCTTATACTAATCACAGTATTTGCAGCGGATTGCAGCCTGCATTCTCCAATTTCCTCGGCGATTGCCTCTGTCTTTCCTTTGAGAGTTTTTAGAATTTGTTTGTCATCCTCGTCTAAAGCTGTTGGCTGCGGGACTTCGCTGTTAAACTGTGTGTTTATGAATGATAATGTTCTGTGGATGAAATTGCCAAAGGTGTCATTTAAGTCGGCATTGACCTTTTCGATGAATAGTTCCCACGAGAAGTTTGTGTCCCTTGTTTCAGGTCTAGTCGCTATCAAGAAGTATCGCCAATAATCTGCTGGTAAAAGTTCTAGTGCCTCGTCTATCCATATTCCGATTCTCTGGCTTTTGGAAGCCTTTTCACCCTTGAACTGGAGAAACTCCGTTGCCGAAACATTCCATGGTAGATTATATTCTTCGCCAGAAGCCAATAGCAATGCTGGAAGGATTATCGTGTGGAATGGGATGTTGTCTTTCCCAACGAAGTATAAGGTTTTAGCATCTCTGTCAAACCAGAACTCTTTCCACCTTTCTGGCTCTTCACTTTTTCTGAAATGCTCGATGGTTGCTGAAACATAGCCCAAAACAGCTTCAACCCAAACGTAAATCGTCTTGTCTTCTGCTCCTGGAAAGGGTGCAGGTATCCCCCATCTTACGTCTCTTGTTACAGCCCTCGGCTTCAACCCTTCTTTTATTAAGTTTAAGCTGAAGTTTCTAGCGTTGCTTGACAGTTGCTTATTATTCTCAAGGTATTCGCTGAGTTCTCGACAAAGTTTTGATAGGTCAATATACCAGTGTTTAGTTGTTCTTATGACTGGTTTGCTTTTGCAGATTACACAGTAGGGTTCGATTAAGAGCGTTGTTTCTAAAAGTCTTCCACATGCGTCGCATTGGTCTCCCCGTGCACGTTCATGACCGCAGTAGGGACATTTTCCCTCAACAAACCTATCGGGTAAAAAGCGACTGCACTTTTCGCAATAAAGCATAGGCGTTTCTTGGGCAAAGATGTATCCATTTTTGTAGATTTTCATCAAATGTTTTTGTACAAACTCTTTATGCGCGGGGCTTTCGGTTCTCGTGTAGTTGTCAAATGATATTCCCCACCTCTTGAATAGTTCAGCCACTTTTTCATGGTTTCTGTCTGTTAACTCCTTAGGCGATATGCCTAGTCTTATTGCTTCAACTTCGATGGGAGTACCGTGTTCATCCGAGCCGCTGACCAACAAAACGTCTTCGCCTTTTAACCTATAATATCTGGCTACAACATCCGCTGATAGAACTGAGCCGATTAAATTGCCAAGGTGAGGAGTAACGTTTACGTAGGGCCAAGCCGACGTGACTAAAACTTTTCCGAGTTCTACGCACCTCCAGCATTTTATGCTCTGCTAACCATTAACAGAATATAGTTCTATTACTTAAATAAAATGGAAAATGTGGAAATGTTGCTTTGTCCCTAAAATCATTTATAACTTGTCGTGGCTGGGCATCATGGCTTTTCGCAAAAGTTCCTTCATGCTCGTGGCCGAGGCGTCTGCCCTTATCCCCTTTGAGTTAAAATGAGTCAAGTAAGCCTCAAAGCCTGCCTTTCTTAAGGCTTCAAAAACTTTTTTAACAGAGGGGACTGGAAGGGCTAATCGGTCGCACAATCTGTCAAGGACGTAATAGGTTATTGGAGCACCTGCTTCATTTCTTATTAATGTCAAAATTTTCTGAATTCTCTCTTCCTGCTTAAACGCCATATCCTCAGCTTCTTTTTCCATAAAGTCGCAAAATTGCTTGTCAAATATTTTTCCCAGCCACAAAGGGCCAGCAATTTCAATTCTTGAGCCGCATTCGCCGCAGTTCCTAGAAAGCTCAACGATAAGTCCTTTTGCGGTTTCTCTGTGGAAGCATTTGAAGCAATGCAGTATATAGCCCATGTTTTTGATGCTTTCGTCAGCCTTTTTTGCGCCATATTTTATAATCGCATAAATTCTAATGTAATGGCTTGTGCTGTGGCTGAAGACTATGCGTGTGCTTATGTCGTGTTTTGCCGCTGTTGTGGCTAGGCATCCGGCCAAAAGCCTAACAGCTAATTCGTGGCAGTATTCTGTGCGTAATGGTTTTCCGCCGTATTTGCGTATGCATGCTTTTGGGTGGACTCCGCAAAGTGGCGCCATGTCCGTTGCTGTTAAGGCTAAGAGACCGCCGTTACGCAAAGCTCGGATGGCGGAATCTAGATAGGGGACAGGAGAGCCGAAGGGATCTATGTCTATGGCGTCAAATCTTTTGCGTGGTGCACCGTAGCAGCCTAGAAGGAGGTTTGCGTCTTCATTTTTTACTGTGATGCGTCTGCTTAGCTTATTCATCTGCACATTGTATTTGGCAAGTTGGAAGGCTTTCTCGTTAATATCGTTAATCAAAACCTTTTTGACGCCCTTAATCTCTGCTGCAAAGCGAATTCCTCTAACACCGCAGCCAGCTAGAGGCTCGCAAACAGAAATTTCATGGTTAAACATTTTTTGATAAACCTGTAGGGCTAAAACTGCTATGTCACGATTCAATTCCATAACAGGGTTATAGAAGACGGGAGCTTTTGAAGGTGCATATTCTGAAGGCATTTTTACAAATGCTTTGAGCTTTGGGACCAAGACTTTGACTCTGCCTTCTTCGACTATTTCTGCTGGAAAATCTATTTTGAACTTTTCGTTCTTCATGCTTTGTATATTCTCAGTCCCAATCATGACAAACCCTTTTAGGGAATATTAGACTTCTGTTTAAGTAGAGGAAGCTTGTTGAAAAAACGGTTGTTGTTTATAACAGGGAGTCCGGGCACGGGAAAGACAACCGTTATGCTAAGGGCTATTGAAGTCTTGAAGGTTAGAGGGTATAGTGTGGGTGGAATGGTGAGCCGTGAGGTTCGTTCAGGCGGAATACGGGTTGGCTTTGAGATTTTAGATTTGGGCATTGGCAGGAGAGGATGGCTCGCCCATGTGAATCGAAGGTATGGTCCGCAGGTTGGCAAGTACCGCGTGAATTTGGAAGACCTTGATAACATAGGTGCTGATGCAATAGTTAAGGCTGCTGAAAGCTTTGATGTTGTAGCCATAGATGAGATTGGACCCATGGAGTTGCATTCGGAAAAGTTTAAGGAGGCTGTCAAGAAGGCTGTTGAGAGCGGAAAGCTCGTTGTTGGCACTGTTCACTGGAAGGCAAGGGATAGGCTGATAGACGAGGTTAAAGCAAGAGAGGACGCGGAGGTAATCGTGGTTACATACGAAAACAGAAACAACCTACACGAAACCGTCATAGAAAAAGCCGTCGACTTTCTGGAACACATGCAGCGTGCCCGAAACTGACTATAGGATTTGAAATATAATGTCAATTAAATTTGACGCGATGCCCATCAAAGCAGAACCATAGATATTACGAGTTTTCCAAGCAACCACAACCTTCGCAGTCGAACCAACAATATTTGTGACAATCCAAGGCAAGTCTGCTTGGATGAACATCTGAAAAGCCAAGATCGAGATTACCGCCAAAAAGAAACCGTTCTCATTACTCAAATACTTATTGAATAATATTCCGATGAAAAAGAAAGTTTCAGCAAAAACCGATATAACCGTGACAAACAAGACCCAGTAAACAAGGCCATCCAATGTGTATTCAATGATCCATCTGAAGCCAAAAAGGGAATAAGAAAGCAAATAGAGGAGAATCGAGAAAATCACTCCAACAAAGGCATAAAGCGCGGTCTGCTTAAAACTCAACACTTTTAAACCCATCTTCTCCAGAGAAACATCACTTCTCATCAAAATCAAAAGAAAAACTGGAAATACCAGAAACGTCAAAAGACTCGTCAAAGCGAAATTAAAAGTTAGGTTATTGTCCACAAGAGGCTTCTCTGGAAGCCCTATTGGAAAAATGAGCTGCAGCAACCTCCCATGCAAGGTGAAATAGAGAAAACCCACAAGAAAAAGCAGAAAAGAAACCTCAAAAAGCTTAGTCTGCTTGACTCCTCCTAGCTTCCTGATAATCGCCAAGACCAGAACAAACAGCCCGAGCAGAACAACGTCCATGTTTATGCCAACAGGACCGAAATAAACGTGCCAAATCTCAAACAACAAACCGACAACCTCAAGGACAACCTAGCTTAAAACATAGGTTCAATTATGCTATTTAAATTTAAGCCTCTTTTCAGCACCTCATAAACCACCCTCAACACGTGGTTCGAATCCATGAGCTTAACAGCAAAATACTGCTCTTCCAACAACCGAAACCTATTAATTGAATCTTCCCATTGTGGGACCTTGTTAGAAATTCATTGCAGAAACCTAGGGATGTTTACTCTATTGTTTAATTTTGCGCCAAAAACTATAGGGATGTTGATTTTAGATTGCTCAGCAAGCCCCAAAATTGACTTCGAGAATGGAACCAAAAATAAAGTGTTATAACTTTGAAGTTAAATATGCTTCGTTTGAAAAAGAGAAGGCTCACCCATGCTGGTTGCTGGCGTTGACGATGCTGGACGTGGTTCTGTAATCGGTCCATTGGTTATAGCAGGTGTTCTAATGAAAGAAGGAGAATTGCCAAAGCTTACTGAATTGGGCGTTAAAGATTCGAAGCTTTTATCTCCACACAGACGAGAAACGCTCGCCATCGAAATAAAACGGATAGCACAAAAATATACTGTGATAAAACTTTCGCCAAAAGAAATCGATGATGTTGTCCAGAAAGGCAGAAAGCTTCATAGATTGAACAGGTTGGAGGCGCAGACCATGGCGAAGGTTATAGAAACGCTCAAGCCAGACATAGCATACGTTGACGCCTCAGACGTTCTAGAAGAGCGGTTTAAACAGCACATCCTAGAGTGCTTATCTTTCAAAGTTGAGATTGTTTCTGAGCATAAGGCGGATAGGAAGTATCCCATAGTTTCCGCCGCTTCAATCATCGCAAAAGTTGAAAGAGACAAGGAAATTGCAGAGTTAACGATTAAATATGGCGATTTCGGCTGCGGCTATCCAACAGACCCCAAAACCATAAGCTTTCTTCAGCAATGCCTAGAAAAACTGGGCGAGTACCCAGACTTTGTTAGAAAATCGTGGAAACCAGCCAAAAAGGCTAAAAGTGGAAAGGGTTCGTTTCAGAAAAAGCTTATTTAGCGTTTATGATCAGGTCTTCAGGAGTTTTGATTTTGGAAAGCTCTTCCTCGCGGATGCATAATATATCGTCGTTTGATGGTTTTCGTCCTTCCGTTATGAGAATCGGATGAGCCTGAACAACTTTGCTTACGCTCAAAATTTCATTAACCCTTCTGTTTAATTCTCGTTCCTTATCCCTCGCAATCCCACCGATGATTTTCATTTTTTCTTCAGGGACTGTGATGACGAAGTCGAAGGGTGCTTTTTTGACAGTTGTGATGTTGTAACGGGCAAACTGCCTGAAAATTTTATGAAGAAGCTTACTTCTGGCGATTGCATATCGAGCTTTTGATAGAAAACATGGGCGTTGCTTTATTGATTTTCCAAAGACGTTTATCGACTTTGCAACCGGAATTCCCAGAGTCCACACTAGGTTATATGCTGCTGTGACCGAGGCTTTAGCCATGCCCCGTTCATAGCCATAAAGAGTTCTCCGAGATATGCCTATCATCTCAGCAATTTCACCCACAGACAAGCCTAACTCCTGCCTTCTACGCTTGATGGCATCACTGTCAATTTCAACATAATAACCTCCTGGACCAGCCTGTATTAGCGGATTTATCTTGCGAAGTACGATGTTCTCAAAGGTTTTTTGAGTGACAGCCAAAACGTTATATCTTGAGTAGACCGTGTCGTCCTCCAAGGGTTTTTCACGGGCTTTCTCGCTTATTATCAGTGAAGCTGCCGAAAAGCATTCAGATACGCCTTTAAGCTCTAGCGAATCACTTGGAGAAAGGTTGTCAATGCCTGATTGAACTTTTATGAAAATGAGGTTTTCACTCTTTCTAGCTGTGAAGTCGAAGCAACTTGGCCGGGAACAACATATTCGAGAAACGATAAAGTTGGCTTCCTTCAGGACAACCTCTGCGGACTTTACCTTCTCCCTCTCCACGTGAGTCATCGAATTGTCACATAAAGTATCCATTACGCTGTGAAATATAAACTATACCTATTTTCTAGGATATGATGGTCAAGTTTGAGCCACTATCATGGCGTGAGCTTTATCGTACGGCTCTAGATGCACGACTTCTTCTATGCGGAAGCCGCGGTTTTCTAAAACCTTGACTTCGCGTTTGTAAACTTCTGTAGGCTCCTTTGTTACGTCTATACTTTGGGCTTTAACAGCAAGCATTATCCATCCGGACTTTTTTAGGAACATGTCGGCATTGTCCGCTAGAATCTTGGCTTGTTCAGGCTGGGCAATGTCACAGTAAATGTCATCAACTTTTCCACGGACAAACATCACATATTTTTCCGGAAAGCGCGCATCTTCAAGAATGGGAGACATGTTAAGCCTGTAGGCACACACATTGTTAACAAGCTCTCTCATGGCTCTGGAGGCAAACTCCACACAGTAAACGTGGCCTTTTTCGCCGACTATATCTGAGACGTGGCTTGCTGTTGTTCCAGAAGCTGCGCCAAGATAGAGGACTTGATGGTTTGGCTTTATTGGAACGGTTTTTAGGTTTTTTAGGATGGCAGCTGCCAGTTTGCTTCTGAAGGGGTCCCAGATGCGGTATTCAACACCCTCGTAGCGCATGAGCCTTTCACCGTAAACGTTTCTGCCGGGTGCTAGGTTTTTTGTCGCCAGTCTTTGGGCTCCGTCTTCAAGCGTTACTTGATAAATTGCTGGAAACCGCTGGTGTGGTTTAACTTTTACCTGCACGTTCCTTCTTTCTCCACTTCCCCTCATGCTTAGGCTTCTTCTCTAGGATCTGCGGTGGCTCTTCGTATTTTTCACGAATTTCTTCAATTCTCCTTTCCAAGTCAGCCTTCAGTTCCTCACCTATGTATCTTCCCCCGAAGGCGTCTGTTCTCGCGGCTATGGCTAGTTTTCCAGCTAATGCTCTTGCAATTTTCCCCCTATGCCACCTTTTAGCTTCATGTAGAAGGGTGTGTTGAAAAATTATTCCATGTTTTGGCGGCCTTGTCCCTGTTTTTAGCGAGCGGAACAGGGCTTTTTCTGCTCCTAAGACTTGGATTGTGCTTGCTGGTCGTTTAGCCAAGTTTGTTAGGCCTCCGGCAATGGCTATTAGGCGTGCTCCAAGGAGAGAACCAACTATGGCTTTTGTGTTTGGTGCAACCTCTTCCATGGCTGTGTCCAGATAATCCTCTAGTGTCTGCCTTAGCTGGTACAGGCTGAGCACGTTTTTGCATAAGGCTTGAATCTGTGTTAGGTCTGGTTCTGCTAGGTCGGCGCCCATGGAGGTTTCAGCTACTTTGGCTATCTGCTCAGCTTTTGCCCTTGGAATTTCCTCTCTTTCAAGTTTTTCAGCCGAGAAGTTGTCTTTACTGCCGAGTTCAGAAACCAAACGTGCGTAGGTTTCATGCTTTTCCAATAGGCGGTCGAGTTCTGGGAAGTGGATGCCATACCATTCCCTTATGCGACTCATGAACAAGTTTATGCTTTTATCTAAATCGTCAAGCGTTTGGATGGCTTGGGCAACGAGCAGATCCCTTTTCTCAACAGCCCCTTTAACCCGTAGCTTAGCAATCTCCATGGTGACGTTGTGTGTCCAAAGGCTAAACTCTTCCACATTTTTAACAAATCCTGTTTCAACACCAAAACGTTCCGGCATTGAACGGAGCAATTCACTAGCCTTAGTAGTTTTAGAAACCTCAACCGTAACACCCAGCTTTTCTTTTGCTTCTGTGGCGAGGTTCGCATTCTCAAAAACGAAGCTGTCGTAACCCTTTTTCTGGAGCAACTTAATCAAGTCGGCAATTTCATCCACCATTTTTCCATATTCAATTTTCACGATGGCTTTAGCTGCATCTTGCGGCCTTTTAGGAAACAACACCTTCTCAATCAGCGTGGTTTCTTCGTTAAAAGCCAGTACCCCAAATGAGGTTTGAATTATTATCGCTTTCATCATTTTACGCCTCAGAGTCAATTAGTATTCCTAAGCCTTATCATAATAAAAAGTTGTTGTAGCAGATTTCTTTTAATAGAGACACTATTAAATAGTCCAATCTCAGAAGTCTTAAGTGCTTCAAATCACATACACAAACGCAGTCGGTGGAAAGAGCTGAAGTTCATGAACAGCTTTAAAAATTTGGTGGAGAAGCTTAGAGCGTTAGAAAATGAACGTAAAAATCTTCTGCTGGAAATTGAGGAGCTCAAGAAGATGGCTGATTCCAAGGTCCAGGCTTTAGAAAGTGAAATAGGCATGCTTAGGGAAGAGGTGAAATCGCTAAGGGTTCTCCTTGGCGCTGAGGAAACAGAAACCGAGGTTGGACAGAAAAGGAAAAAATAGTAAAGAAGTTTGAACTCTTAAGGAAGACGCTCGTGAAAGTTAGATTTACTTGTTTTCAAACTGCAAGTTAGTTAGGGTTCATTGCAAAAACTAAGCTTTATCTTATCAGAGTGCTAACCTTTACTGAAAACTGTTCGTGGTGAAAGGGTCTTTGAGCAATAGTCGATTAAGCGTTGACTTGGCTGGTTTGAAACTTCCTAATCCCACGATGCTGGCTTCTGGAATTTTAGGTTATTCTGCAGAGACATTGGAAAGCATTGTTGAGGATGGGGCTGGTGCTGTAGTCACGAAGTCTGTTGGATTAAAGCCTCGGGCTGGCTATGCAAACCCAACAGTAGTGCAGACTAGCTGCGGCTTAATCAACGCCATGGGGCTTCCAAACCCTGGGATAGACGAGTTTGTCGGTGAAATTCGTGAAGCCAAAACCGTTTTGAATGTTCCTTTAATCGTGAGCGTCTATGGTTTTTCAGAGGAAGAGTACGCAACGGTAGCCAAAAAGGCTGTAGATGCGGGTGCCGACGCCTTAGAGCTTAATGTTTCATGTCCCCACGTTAAGGAGACAGGCTCGGAAATTGGGCAGAACCCAGAAGTCTTATCGAAAGTTGTTAGGAAAGTTAAGGCTGTTGTGGATAAACCCGTTTTTGTTAAGCTGTCTCCAAACGTGACGGATATAACGGAAATTGCAGAGGTTGCAGTTAAGGCTGGCGCAGACGTTCTAACAGCCATAAACACCGTTAGAGCCATGGCAATAGACGCTGAAACCGCTATGCCGATACTGAGCAACAAAAGAGGGGGGCTATCAGGCCCGGCAATAAAGCCCGTAGCAGTTAGATGCGTCTACGATATTTATGAGCTGGTTAAAGTGCCAATAATAGGATGCGGCGGCATAACAAACTGGCGTGACGCGGTGGAATTTCTCTTGGCTGGAGCCTCTGCAGTTCAGATCGGGACAGCAGTGGCATTGAAGGGAACAAACGTGTTTAAGGCTGTTATCCGAGGAATCAACAATTATGTGGAAAAGAAAGGTTTTAAGAGCGTGAAAGAGATTGTCGGCTTATCCCATCGCAGCTAACAGCATGAGAACGACACGCATCCTAAGCGTGGAAGATGAAAACCCAACAGTGAAAACCTTCACTTTTAAAGACAAAGAATGTGCAGGGGCTAAGCCAGGCCAATTCCTAATGCTCTGGATTCCAGGAGTGGACGAAATTCCATTAAGCATATTGGATGCAAAAGAGAATGGAACAGTTTCGGTGGCTGTCAAACAAGTGGGGGAAGCAACACAGGCGTTACATAACAAGAAAGCTGGTGAAGTCATGGGCATACGTGGACCTTTTGGCAGCAGCTTCACAGTAAAGGTAGGCAAGACATTGATGGTTGGTGGTGGAACCGGCATAGCGCCATTATTGTTCTTAGCCAGAAAATCGGCTTCCAAAGCAGCAAAGCTGGTTTTCGTGATAGGCGCAAAAACAAGGGAAGAACTACTATTGATAGATGCGGTGAAAACGGTTTGCAGCAAGGAGAATGTTGTTACGACAACTGAAGATGGCAGTTACGGCATTAAAGGCTTAGCCACAAAACCACTGGAAGCCCTTTTGGACAAGGATAAGTTTGATATAATTTACACTTGTGGGCCTGAACAGATGATGAGGAAGGTTTTTGATTCAGCTGAAAAGCGTGAAGTAGCTCTGGAGGCTAGTCTAGAGCGTTTAATGCGATGCGCCATTGGTCTGTGTGGAAGCTGCATCATAGGCAAGTATCGCGTTTGCAGAGACGGTCCAGTGTTCACGGCAGACCAGCTAAGAAAGGTGAAAAAAGAGTTTGGAGTTTCAAAGCGCAATTTTAATGGAAGAAAAATACCGCTAGAGTAGAACCTACAATGAAGAGTAGGGAAGTGGTCTACATATGCCAGTAACTCCGCTCCATGGACTTGCCCTCATGTTCCTCTACTTTAAGGATAGGAGAAAGTTTGACCCCCTCGCCTTGACTGTTTCGGCTACTTTCATAGATTTGGAGCCCCTTTACTACCTTCTGCTCGGAGAACCCATAGACCACAGGATATGGCATGGTTTTGCAACATCCTTTACGATTTACCCCATTCTCATCACTATTGCAGTTTTCATGGTGGAACGTTTGTTTGAGAAAAAATTGTGGTCTACGTACAACGCCGTGCGGCTTAAGTCAAATCAAGTGCGCTATCCGCCATTAAGCATATACATTTGTAGCATGGTGGGAGGCGTCAGCCATGTCTTCCTTGACATGTTCACCCATAAGGATATGCCCTATGTAATTTTTCCCCTATCCAACGGGAACCCATTCTACATTGGACAAGCATCAATAATAGTAGAAATAGCCGTAATTGTATTGGCATTCTACTCCTGCCTACGCTGGTTTAAAGAGTAAGCATCAAGAATCTATGGCATGTCCATTAACGTGGTATTCAAAAAGGTTATAGGCTTATCCAAGTTCTGTCAATTCCATTAAACCGAGTCTGGGGTAGATCGCCATGGTTGTGGTGCGACAAATGAAGATATCACCTGCACAATCCCTATTTTTCTCGGATATGTGACATACTTATCATCAAGATATTCATTAGCCTTAGGCTAAATACACATTGATGGAGAGTTCTTCTATGCCTAAAGTTCATGTAGTTCGTGAGTGTTAGTGCGCGCATACAGAAAATGCTGTTAATGGGAGAATTTAAATTCTGACCTATTAGCTTGATTAATTGTGGTAGAAATGAAGAACATTGTTGTAGCTTTGTTGATTGGAATCCTGGTAGGATCGGGGATTAATTACGGTTACTTTCTGTCCAGCGTGACAGGAAGATATATGGGGGAAACGTTAAAGGAAGAGGCTTTTCAATATCTTGTTAATTCGTATAATGCAACATTAGGTTTATGTTATGTAAACCCTGAGGAAAAAAACGTTTATTGGGTTTCGCATGATAATGTTTTAGCTTCTCATGCTCTGCAAAAATGGAATAGAGAAATTGCGGATAACATAACTGAAAACATTAAGAGAATAGCTAGAGAATATAATCTTACAACAAGCCTAGTGGGTATTCCTCTTGATACAAGAGCAGAGATTCCTTTAGGCTATAACGTAAATCACTTTAATGTAACGGACTTGATAACTCTTAATGCCTCCTATTATGGTTCTGAACTTAGATCAGAGGTAGCAACAAATGAAACTTTAACGGAGTTTGAGAACTATGCGGACCTGCTCTGTTATGCCTCATTAGTAAAGTGGAGAGAACAAAACTATACGGGAGCAGATTACTACTACCAAAAATTTAAAGCAATGTGGGATGGAAATGGATTCAATGATAATGCTTTCGATTATTATGGCTACTATGCAACATACAAGCTAGGGTTATTCTACCTAGTCAACAAAATGTTAGGAAAGGGATCCTTCTATTTTGAAAAAGAATTAACCAATAGAATATGGAAATGCCAAGACTCTAATGGAGGATTCAAAACAGATTATTACGGAAATGGGAGTTTTCCCTTTGGATGCAAGACAAATACGGAAACAACATCGATAATTCTAATAAGCGACGTTCCATGCGTGGTACTGGCATGTCAAGTGGGCGTGAAAGTAGGCGCATACTATTATATTTGGTGGGGGTTGCCTTCACCTCCGTATCTTAATCATTGGGAAGAAGGCATTAAGTATACGCCGTTCTTAGGCGAGTATGACTCTGGCGACCCGATGATTTCCGATAGGTACATTTTGTGGGCAATGCAGCATAGAATAGATTTCTTCGCTGTTTCATGGCTGGGTGAAGGTACATGGATAGACTGGATTGATTGGGATTTCTCATACATTGATCTGCATAATCTCAAAACTGGTTTTTTGAAAGCCCCGCATTTATCGAACTTCAGTTTTTGTCTTTTCTATGAAACACGAATTGTTTTGGATACGGCCAACCAACCAACACCTAAAAAGAATTTCACAGAGATTTTCATCAATGATATGATCTATGCTGCAAAAAACTATTTTATCATTCCAAGCTACCTACGAGTTAACGGCAGACCAGTTCTATTCATTTATGACTTGCCATATCTTTACACAAGCTTGACAACTCCAAAGGCGCAAAACTTGCTTGATTCTACAAGCCAGCTACTAGAAACTATGGGTTTTGATGTTTATTTAGTTGGCATTGTAAGTCCTGGTCCTTCACCTGAAGACGTAAACGCTGAGTGGTTGTATTCTATGGATGCTGTCACAAATTACTTGTTTGCCCATACCCGAATTGCTGAGGGATGGCAGAACATTACGGAATACGCCGAAACATACTATCCAATTTGGCGTTCATATATGAGCTCCAAGGGGATAAAGTTTGTTCCAAACGCCTATCCTGGATTCGACAACACAGAACACCTTAAGTGGCTAAACAGAAGTCCCTTGGATCCAGTATTACCTCTTAACGAAACCATGTTTAGAAAAATGTTAACTACGGCAATCAATTACGCTGATTACGACCTAAGAATGGTTATGATAACTTCGTGGAACGAGTGGTTCGAATCCACTGCAATCGAACCATCCATGGAGTTTGGAGAACTGTTTCTTCATACGATTTATGATGTAGTTCCCGAATTTCCATCAAGTATGTTCCTGTCACTATTTATGATAGCAACTCTACTGACAGTCGTAGTCTACAGAAGAAGAAAACGCGTTGCTAAGCGAGTTCAATCTTTGCCATAATCTCCGCAAAACCTCTCCTTCTAATTCCAATAAAATAGCATTTTCCAATTAAAGATTGGGATAAGTGTCCAGTAAATGTTGATACTCCTTTATGAAGGATTCTCGCATTTTAATCCTTCTTTCCCTAGGGACAAAGGAAGAGTCAACGGCGTTGAGGCTCAATTTGAAGAGTTCTGGAATTGTGAAGTTCAGGCGTCTATGAAGTTGCAGGTACTCATTGTTCATATCAGTGTTGAACATGGACGGGTCGTCTGTGCTCACAGTCACCATAAGACCCCTTTCCAGAAAGTTTCTTATGGGATGCCTCTGCAGAGACGAGACAACTCCTGTTCTTAAGTTGCTGACAGGGCACATCTCTATGGCAATACCTCGCTCCAGAAGATATTTCATCAGCTCAGGGTCTCTGCTTGCAGCAACTCCGTGACCTATACGCTCAACATTGAGATATCTAACTGCGTCCCATATGCTCTCAGGTCCAGCAGCCTCTCCCGCATGAGCAACCAAGTGAAACTCCATATCCCTCGCTCTTTTGTATACAGGCGCATAGGGCTTAGGAGGAAACCGTTGCTCGCTGCCTCCTATGTCGATGGAGACAATGTTGTCACCCTTACTCTCTATTAAGTCGAGGACTTCCATCCCAACATCAGGACCATAATCTCGCACCAGATCAATTCTAAGGTTGCATTCGATACCGAAATCACAGCGTGCACGATGCACGCCTCTATTAATAGCGTCAAGCATTAAGCCGTAGTCAAGGCCTTTCCGCACATGATCGTGTACAGAGAAACTCGCCTCAACATAGCGAACATTGCAACGCGCGTCATTCTCCAGCAACTCGTAGGTGATACGTTCAAAATGATCCTCCTTCGTGATACAATCAACCACTGCACTATAGATAGTGATGAAGTGGGGAAAGTCGCGGAACCGAAAGAAACGGCGCACATCCTTCAACGTCTTGCAGGGCTTCTCTAACCCGCCCTCTTCCGCAAGCCAAAGCAGCGTCTCAGGCCTCGTTGAACCAACAATGTGAACGTGCTGCTCAACCTTGGGCAGCGCCCTTATCAGCCCATCAATGTCCATTAAGCTAGCACCGAAGCCAAGTATGCACTATCAACCCTATAAGAAGTGCGTGATCAACCATTCTTAGTACAATTGAAAGCTTTAGACCATACTAAGTGGAAATACTCATCGAACACATGGTTGAATCTATATATAAGAGGGGTCTAAATTCAGCAGAGAGTAATAGAGTGAACTGGTTCGCTATCAAAAAGATGGGAATAGGCTGTATTGGTTGTTCAGCAAGCCAAAAATGCGAAACCTGCAGCATACCATTAAAGCCATATAGTAGTTGTTGATTCAAAAGGCTGCTTCAGCAGGGAGTGGCGAAATCTCCCAAGACTCCCCTTTTTTCTTTTTAGAAGCGTTCTTAGTCAGCTATTTCCGGTTCTTTGAGTTTTACAATGTCGACGAAAAGACTTGAATGTAGATGCACCTGTCTGCCTACCCCAGAAGCAGATGAAGAACGGGCTTGTCGGGCTTATGCAGCTTAAGAAGCAGAGTCTTATGATTCAAGTGGTAAAGGTTGCTGACGTGAGAATCTAAAATGGCCTCTAAACTATAAATAAACGGCTTTATTTTCTATTTGAGACTTCTTGGGCGAGTTTACTATTTCTTTTAATATTTTACAACTACTGTAAGCTCAGAAGGGTAATGTGGAGATTGCAATTGTTTCAATTAGTGGACGGCTATTGATGTTCCGCAGTACTCGCATTGCACAGCCGTCTGTCCCTTGTAAACTTCTTTCGTATATGGCGCACCGCAATGTGGACATCGAACAATCTGAATCGTTGGTGCTTCTTTAACCGTGACACCTCTTATTGTGGCTATATCTCTGTCAGCTTCTCCGCCAATTATATAGTTGAAAAATCTTGTTATCACGTCGGCTTCCCATCCCTTCACGTCAAACGACGTTTCTGGTAATTGACGTTCAGGTTTGAAACGAATGTAAATTCCTGTCCATGCTATGAGACCCACTCGTCCCTTGGATATTTCGTGTAATGCGCCAATTGGCTGTTCTATCAGAACTGTTCTTTCAACCTTCTTTTTGGTGACCACAAAAAGCTTTTTCTCGAGAACGACTTCTTTCTTCCCTTCAAAAATGAATCTTTGGTTAGAGAAGTATAAGGTTCCCTCGCATTTATCGCCAGTCAGGATTTTTCCTTCAATTGCTAAAACTGGGCTTTCCTCCTGCTTAAATGGAAAAGTTGCTTGGGCAAAAAGTTCCACTGTTTTTTCGGCTATCTTTAGGTCTCTATCTATGGCGTTTATGCTCGATATCAATTCGTTAAGGGGAGCGCTGACTTTACTTGCTTCCGAAACAACCTTTATCCTTAAAGCGGACGCATCCATCGATAAGCGACTTGCCAGAGAATGACTAGAAGCAATGCTGCCACTATCTATTTCGGCTCGCAATCTTTGAACATCTGCTTCTAATGCGCGGATTTGTACGGTTAATGGTTGAACGTTGTTAAGTAAAGCTTGCTTAAGGAGTGGAGAGGATTCCATCCATTTTTTGGTTAGTAGGTCGACACTTTTTTCAAGATGACCCATTGCCGAGTAGCCGCGTCCTCGAACTGAGGCAAGTCTGCTTGGAAGAGAACCCATTGCTCCTTCAACAGAGGCTATCTTGCTTTCCACATCGCTTATTGCTCCAGACGCGCTGGAAAGGTCAGATTCAATTGAGCGAGCCCTAGAATAGAGAACTTCTTTTTCTCTATCAATCTGCGTCATTTTCTTCGCCTCCTAAAATGGACTGTAGATGACATAATTGAATATTTTTGACGCCTTAAATTATTTATGGAACACTAGTTTTAACTCAGCTAATAAAACTCGAAAAAGAAGACTCCTTCTATTCAGCCATCGCGAAGACAACCACAGAAGCAAGAAACTCAAAAAATCAGGCTTCAAATACGTCTGCACTACGCCTAAAAATCATATGCTCTTCAGAAAAAGAAAGTAGCAACCTCGCCATTTACGCCACACAGCTGATTAATGATTCAAAAAGGTTATATGTCTGCATTGATATTTTGGTGTATTTGCGGGTGCTATGTGATGAAAGGTGACCGCCAAATTCAAAACTAATTCTGACCTAAGCCTTACAATGGATTATCGCCCGCTCGAACTTGAAAAAGAAATCCGCGAATTCTGGGAAAAAAATCGCATAAAAGAGAAGCTAATGGAATTCCGCGAAAAAAATAACGTAGGCGTGTCAGGCTGGGTTGAAGGACCCCCAACGCTGAACGGCATACCACATGTAGGCCACGCCAGAGGCCGCGTGATGAAGGATCTACGCTACCGATGGAAAACGATGCAAGGCTATTTCATGCCCTTCTGGGCTGGATGGGACTGCCAAGGCTTGCCAGTCGAGCTGGAAGTTGAGAAACTTTTAGGCGTCAAGAACAAGCGGGAGCTTCTCGAAAGAGTTGGCGAAGAGCTTTTCATAGAAGAATGTAAGAAGGCAATTATGAAGTATCATCGTGAATGGGTTGAAGCCGACAAAAAACTTGGAGTCTTCATAAACCAGGATAAGGCTTACTGGACATATCTAGACGAGTACATCGAAAGGGAATGGCAGTACCTCAAACGTGCTTGGGACCAAGGCTTACTTGAGGAAGGCTATTATGTGGTTGCCTACTGTCCAGGATGCCAAACAAGTCTAAGCAGCGCTGAAGTTGGCTATGAGGACTCTTACAGGGAAGTTGAAGACCCATCGTTATATTTCAAATTCAAAGTGGCTGAAAGCCAAAACGAGTATTTCCTCGTATGGACAACCATGCCCTTCACCCTCATCACAGATATGATGCTGGCTGTTCACCCAGAAGCCGAATACGCAAAAGTAAAAGTCGGCACTGAAAAATGGATAGTTGCAGTGCAACGCATCCAACCAGTCATGCAAGAACTCGGCATAGAAAAGTACGAAGTAAAAGAAACCGTTGTGGGCAAAAGTCTTGAAGGCTTAAAATATGACTATCCATTCAAGGACATAATTCCAAAACAGGCAGAATTGGACAAACACCAATTAGTGCACAGAGTTGTATGCGAAGACTTTGTAGATGTAAACACCGCCACAGGAGTTGTGCACCTCTCACCTGGAAACGGCGAAGAAGACTTCTTCGCTGCACAGAAGCGCGGCGTCCCAGTTTTTGTTCCCTTCGACGACGAAGTCAAATTCACAAGCGAGGCAGGAGCCTTCAACGGTGTATTCGCAAGGGACACAGACACAATGGTCATTGAGGAACTCCGCAAAAGAGGCTCACTAGTTTCAGCCAAAACCGTAAAGCATGAGTATCCAACGTGCTGGCGCTCTCACCACAAACTGGTCTGGCTAGCCAGAAGGGAATACTTCTTAAGAACAGACAAAACAAGTCAGAAAGTTGTGAGGGCCGCGGAAAAAGTAAACTACTATTACGAAAGTCCAAAAAACCGTTTCCTCTCCTTCTTGAAAGAAGGCAAACCATGGTGCATATCAAGAGAACGCGTCTGGGGCACCCCTCTGCCTATATGGGTCTGTGAAAAATGCGGAGCAAAAACGCTGATGGCAAGCAAAAAGGAACTAATCGAAAGAGCCATAGAAAAGCCGAAAGGAGAATTTGAACTTCACAAGCCTTGGGTTGACCGCATCAGCCTAAAATGTGAAAAGTGTGGCGGAATAATGCATAGAGAAGGCTTCGTCCTTGATACTTGGCACAACAGCGGAGCCTCACCCTACGCAAGATTCACAGACAAAGAATTTGAAAAATACGTGCCAGCCGACTTCCTAACGGAAGGAATAGACCAAACCCGCGGATGGGCTAATTCTCTCCTCTTAGAACATGTTATACTAACAGGAAAGGCAGAGTCTCCATACAAGGCGTTCTTGTTCCAAGGTTTAACCCAAGACGCGAAAGGCAGAAAAATGAGCAAAAGCCTCGGAAACGTAATAGAAGCCAACAAACTTTTAGAGAAACACTCTGCAGACATATGCAGATTCTACATGCTGTGGAAGTGCTCCCCAGCAGATTTCATGAATTTTGACCTTCAAGAACTAAGCCGTCGCCCATACCAAGTACTATCCACGCTATACCACCTAAACAGATTCTTTGCACAAAACGCTGAATACGACAACTTTAACCCTCAAAAGCACACGCTTAAATGGGCGTCAAGAGAAAAGCAGCTTAAAAATCCAGACCTCTGGCTGCTTTCGAAGCTTCAAGAAACCATAGAGGAGTATACTGTTAGACTGGAAACTTGCGAGTTCAACTTTGCCCTAGCAGTCCTAGAAGATTTTGTTATAGACGCTGTGAGCAGGCTCTACGTGCCCATGGTTCGTAAAGAACTATGGACAGACGACCCAGAAACCCTCAATAGAAGACTAGCAATATACGCAACCTTATGGCATGTTCTAAAAACGGTTACGCTTCTCTTCAATCCAGTTACACCACACCTAAGCGAGGCTCTATATCAAAATGTCTACAGGAAGCTCGACCCAACGCTGCTGGAGTCGGTAAACTTTGAAAGTTGGCCAAGACCAGACGAGAAAATGCGAAACAAAAAATTAGAAGAAGACTTTCAAATGTTGTTCAAATGCGTCTCGCTGGTTTACTCCGCTAGGCAATCAGCTAAGCTGAAGAGAAGATGGCCACTAAGCAAAGTAGTTGTCGTGGCTCCGGAAAATGTTTGCATGGTTTTGAAAAGTGTTGAAGAACAATTCCTTGAACTTGCGAACGTCAAAACTGCAGAATACCACCGAGAAGCTCCAGAATATACCTCTTTAGAGGGATGGGTTTCCGTCTCTGAAGACAACATAAAAGTCTTTTTGGATGTTCACCGTGACGAAAGGTTGCTCGGTGAAGGCTTAATGCGTGACTTAGCCCGCAGAGTCCAATCCTTAAGAAAAGAGCTTGGTTATGTGCCAACCGACATTTTAGACGCTGTTCACATAGCTGAGCTTGAAGACGAAAGCATTGGGCTTTTGAAGCCTTACGTGAAAGAGATGAAGGAACTTGTCCGCGCTAAAAACGTCTATTTACACCGTAAACTCGAAGAGATTGAAGCGGAGTGGCATGAGTATCGATTGGATGATAAGAAAATTTACATCGCGATTCTCTAATGGCATGGCTTTAAAATAGACATGACTTATAAAAGAATTCACCACAACTAGTAAAAAGCATAAAGGCGTCAGAAACCCTAAATCCAGCCTCGCAATAAATTTTATTGAACATTCTAAGCAGAGGGCCGGTAGTTCAGTTTGGTATGAACGCCGCATTCGCAATGCGGAAGTCGCGGGTTCAAATCCCGCCCGGTCCACAAAACCTTCTTTCGCGAAATACACGCCTGCTTCTCCTTTTTTCTGCGGCAAAACAGTCTTTTTGTTCATGTCAGCAAAGAAGCCAGATACACCTTCGCGACTGCTTACTAGGTGGATATTCAACAAAAGACGCAAAATGACCATAAACCAGGGATAAGTTTTATGTAAAACTTGAGGTCATAGGACTTTTCGATTATGTGAGACTAAATGCGATATGCGATAGAAAATGGTGAAGTTTACAAACCGTCCAAAATGCCAGAAGACACTGTCGTTATTGTCGACGGAAACAAAGTGACTTTCGTAGGTCCAAAGGAAGCCAGATACCCAGATAATACTGCAATTATTGATACATCAGATAAGATAGTCACTCCAGGTTTCATAGATATGCATATCCACGGATGTGCTGGATTTGATGTGACCGAAGGAAAATACGGTTTTCTCGAAGGAATGTCAAAGTTCCTCGTTAAGCATGGTGTCACCTCCTTTCTGCCAACGGTCGTAAGCACCACTAAAAGAAGAATAATCAGAGCGATTGAAAACGTGAGAGAAGCGCAGAAAAAGAAAGGAGCAAATGTTCTCGGTCTTTATCTGGAAGGACCATACCTCAACGCAGAGAAAGCTGGGGCTCAAAACCCTCAATACATTAAAGATCCAAACTTGACTGAGGTTAATGAAATTCTAGATGTCGCAGGAAAAACTGTGAAAGTGGTTGCTTTGGCTCCCGAAAAGGTGAACGCTATCGAGGTCATAAAAAAACTCAAGAAGCGCGGAATAGTCGCGTCTGCTGCGCATACAAACGCATCATATCACGAAATGCTTGTGGCAATTGAAGCTGGGCTTTCGCATGTCACTCATGTCTTCAATGCGATGAGAGACTTTAACGGCCGAGAAATCGGCGCGGTTGGCGCCGCGTTATTGCATGAGGAATTGATGACAGAGCTAATCGCAGACGGAGTGCATGTTCATCCATCTGCCATAAAAATGTTGGTGAAGATGAAAGGGTATGACAAGGTGGTCCTGATAAGCGATGCCATCAGTGCGACAGGTCTTCCGGATGGGAAGTATGAACTAGGCAGATTAGAAATTCTCGTCAAGAGTGGAATTTCGACTCTGCGTTCTGGCGTTTTGGCTGGAAGCACTTTGACGTTGGATAGAGCTGTCAAGAACATGATAAAATTGGCTAATGTTCCTGTTTCTGAGGCATTAAAGATGGCAACCCTAAATCCTGCAAGAGTCCTACGACTTAAAACAAAGGGAGAGATAAAAGCAGGAGCGGATGCGGATATTACGATATTGGATAGGAATTTCAATGTGCAGTCAGTCATGATCTGTGGCGAACTCTTCGATTTCCCCAACTGGAGTTAAACATTTATCGACAAAAATGACATATAGAAACTGTGAATTTTGTGAGAGAATGGTCATAATGTCTGTGAAGTTAGGAGTGAGCTATTTTGGCGTAAGGAATCCCGAGCACGTAGAACGGGACCTTGATCGAATAGTGGAAGCGGGTTGTAACATGGTGCTTCACACCTTCTCCGAGAACGACTTCTGCTATTACGAGGAAACGATGCACGATATCGTGAGACTATCGAAGGAGAGACAATTGGAAGTTTACATCGACCCTTGGGGTGTAGGCGGCGTTTTCGGAGGCGAGGTATTCACACAATTTGCCTTAGAAAAAGATGAGACTAGACAAGTTCTCTCCGGTGGAGACTTTGCTCCAGCAGCTTGTCCAAATAATAAGACTTTCAGAGATTTCATGCGAGACTGGATTGACGCCGCGATCGATACAGATGCTGATACTATCTTTTGGGACGAACCTCACTTTTACCTGCCAGAATGGTCCAGATGGCGAAAGCACAAGGGGTGGACTTGCCGCTGCGAAAATTGCCAAGAACTCTTCCACAAGAAATTTGGCTATTCCATGCCCAAAAAGTTCAACCGAGATGTAAAGAGTTTCAAAGACGAAAGCCTTTTCGACTTCATGAAAGATGTGACAGGAGTCGCCAAATCAAGAGGGATAAACAATGCCCTTTGTCTTTTGCCAGAATGGGAAAATCAAGAGAAAATTGAGCAGAAGTGGGACAAGTACGCCAGTCTGCAAGCCCTAGATGTTTTTGGATCTGATCCCTATTATCTGCTTGCGGGAAAAAAGTTCGCTGATTTCGAGTATCATGCAAAAGAAGTGAAAAAATTGGCTGATAGGCATCGCAAAGAGCCCCAAATTTGGATTCAGGCGTTCAAGGTCAAAGCAGGCAATGAGGAAGACGTGAAAAGGTCCGTGGAAGTGGCTTATCGAATGGGGATCAGAAACATAATAGCGTGGAGCTATTTGGGAACGGGGTATATGTCATTGATTCGGTCTGAAAGGCCGGGAAAGGTTTGGCAAACGCTCGAAAAAGCCTATCTCGAAATCAGAAGACAGCAGAACAGCGTGCAGAGTTGAACGTTCTAAAATCTTATATTCAGTATAAGCACCCTACTATAATTCGACGAAACATGAAAACGCAGAAAAAAATCCGCATGAATCGTTTTCTATATATTTTAGATAGCGTTAAAACGCCTATTTATTCTGGCACTCTGCATTTTTGGCGTACTCCACCTAAAAACTGGAATAGGCGATTACTGGATATGAAAGATGCTTTCTGCAACACCGTCGACACATACATCGCTTGGAATTGGCACGAGCCTCAAGAGGGAAAGTTTGACTTTCAAGGAAAGACTGACCCCCGTAGAGACCTTGAAGGTTTCTTAGAGTTAGTAGAAAAGAATGGTTTATACGCCATCATTCGCCCCGGACCCTACATTTGCGCTGAATGGCATAACGGCGGAATACCCGACTGGTTGCTCCAAGGTAATCCTGAAATATTGTCTCGGGATTCTTCTGGGAGAAGTCTACCGCTCGAAGTTTTTTATCCCCCCATCACATATCTGCATCCAAATTATTTGGCCTACGTTGAGAGATGGTATGATAAGATATGTGAGGTTTTGCGAAAACATCTTTACACGAATGGCGGTTGCATCATTAACATAACAATAGACGATGAGCCATCCTATTGGGAAACTATAACGTATCCGCTCATGAGCGATTATAACGAGTTTATCATCGGCTCTGATTCGAAGCCTGGCGTCTTTCAAAAATGGCTAAAGGAAGAGTACAATGCTGACATAGCCCTTCTGAACAAGAAATATCGCACGCATTATACTGATTTCAATAAAGTTGAGCCTCCGCGCGCAATGCCGAAGCATTACAGAGAAATTCCCAAATTCATAGATTGGCATCATTTCAAACTGTACATGATAAACACATACATTGAAAGCCTATACAAAATGTTGTTAAAGAAGAGAATTGACGTACCTGTGTCCTTGCTGGATCCATACCTTCTAATTGCAGCTTGGTCTTCATACCAAGAGTTCTGTAGGAAACGCAATTTGAAAATCGACTTATGGACCGAGTTTTGGCCAAGGTCACATTATAGGTCATTCGACTTTAAAGAAGATAAGATGGGTGAAATCGCTTACAAGCTAGGAATCTATAGACCACTCGTGAGAAAAGCTGGAACACCTTCGCTTAGTATAGAAACGCAGGCATATCTGGCACACCATATAGAGCCTGATGAAGCCGAACTTCTTTATCTAACAATCATAGCCTATGGAATCAACAACATAAACTATTATTTAATGGTCGGAGGGGAAAATCCTCGCGGCTTCGGCTGTCACACGGGCAAGACATGGGACATAAGCTGCCCAATAGCTTTAGATGGAAAAAGACGTCCTCACTTTGAGGTTATTCAGAGGTTAGGACAGTTTTTCAAGCTTCATGGAATTAGACTAGCTAACACTGAAACAGTAGCGGACATAGCTGTGGGATACTTTGAACCTTACGAGGCATCTTTATTTGTGGAGAACACTCTTGAACACAAGTTTGAAGAAAGTTTGCAAGGCTTCTATCAAGAGTATATTTTTGGCGAGCGAGGATTTCTCACGCTGCTCTCGATGTCTGGGGTCAACTTTGACATGGTCGATCTGCAAACAACACCAATTGAAAATTTATTACGCTATGGTCAACTCTGGGTATATGCTTTTGACTTCATGGATGAGAAAACACAGAAAAAACTCGTTGAATTTGTTAAACGAGGTGGAAAACTCGTAACTCTGCCCGGAACTCCGCATCTTAACGAAAACATGGAAAGAGTAAATATAATGAAGAAGCTATATCCTGCAGAGTTCGTGAGCCTTGTGAAGCCGGAAAAACTGGAGAGATTAGTGCCGTTCCTTGCTGTAGACGCAGAAAATATTGAAGAAATGGTTGTGAAAGACTACATTAGAAACTTCGAACTAACGGATGAGACGCCAATCGCTTGGGATTCAAGAACCAAAAAGCCATGTGCTTATCGTCGTAAATTTGGAAAAGGAAGCGCCACTCTTATTGGTTTTAAAATTCAATATTTTCCGAGTTTCCATGATTTTCACAGGCGCTTCATTCAGTACTTGTTAAATCTTGATGGCGTAGAAAGGTCAACTTATTCAGAAAACATTGACCTGCTGGTAGTGGAGAGGAGAGGAGAAGGTTATTCTTACGTTTTTGTACTTAATCCAATAGGACTACCTATAAAGAGCAAAGTTTCATTCACAGACACGTCTAACGGCAAGCGAAAAACCATACCAAGGTTCTTGGATAGCATTGAATTGAAAAATCGAGGCGGTCTTATTTTAGCAATCAACTTTCCAATCGCTAAGGCTAAAGCCATTGTTTCTCATACAACTTCTATGGTACAAGAGATCGAAGAAAAAACCAATTCCTTTGTCCTAACGCTTTATGGTCAGAGAGATACTCGCGGCGAAACTGCAATACTGTTGCCACACAAGCCAAGCTCAGTTGAAGTTGAAGAAGCAACAGAGATTGAGGAAAAGTGGATAGAAGTTGAGAAGATACTGTACATGGTCTATAAACATGGCATTAAACCAGTAAAGCTTAAGGTTACACTTTAAAACTTTGGTTAAAGAATTCAAGTGATGCATGCGCTTGTTTAAATGCTTCATGCAAAAACTTCATAACAGAACACGCTAAGGTAGCAATATGACGCGGGTAAATTCTTTCAGTCTTCGTGCTTTCAAAACAAAAAGTGATAGCAAGGCGTTCCTCGGTCTATGGGCCTCAGGTTTTTGTTACTTCGTGGCACTTGGTTTTATTCTTCCACTCTTGCCCCTCCTTTTACTCACATCAGGCTTAACATTAATACAAATTGGCATAATCTTCATGATCGGTTCAATTTTTTCGGCATTGCCATGGAGCGTTCTTGCTGAGAAGACTGGAAGGAGGATGATAATTGTACTAACAACTATAGCTGCTGCCATCGTTTCCGGACTATATCCATATGCTTCAAGTTTTACTCAGTTTCTATTGCTTAGCTTGTTGTTATACAGTTTCTTAGCAGCGACAACGACTATTACTCCCGTTTTGGTTATGGGCATGGTTGAACCACTAACTGTGGGAAAACGATTCGGAATGTATAGAATATCGGGATCATTGGGCTGGATTATGAGTACCGCAATAAGTGGGCTGATCTCTGGAAGTTTAGGCATCAGAACCATATTTCATATTAGTGCTATCTTTTATCTGCTATCCGCAATTTTTGTTGGGATATCGGTGACCGAACCATCATCGAGAGGCAGGGAAGTCAGCACTGGTACAAAATGGTCGGGGTTAATTAGAGATACGAATCTTCTAATTCTTCTCGTAACCATTTTTTTGGTTAATATTTCTGCAGCCACCTTTCTATCTTTCCTTTCATTGTACATCAAAGAGCTAGGTGGTTCTGATACGATTATTGGTTGGGCTTTCTCTATAGCAGCGGTAACAGAAGTTCCTTGTATGGTATACTTAGGAGCCCTCTCGGATAAAATTGGGAGGAAGCCCCTTCTTATTGCAGCTCTTTTTTCCTACCCGCCTAGGCTGTTCCTCTATGCGGTCGTGAGTTATCCTTATCTAATCTTGCCAATACAACTCTTACATGGTCTAACGTTCGGCGTATTATACGTAGCCTCAGTAGCATTTGTATCAGACATAGCATCAGAAGGCCGAGGAACCGCGTTAGGATTGTACAATACCACATCTTATGCTGGATCAGCAGCTGGATCAGCACTTGGAGGAGTTATCGCAGATAACTATGGCCTGGTTAACATGTATCGCTTCATGGCCGCATTTTCGTTCATACCAGCTATACTCTTCACAGTCATGGCCAAGGAATCCCGAAGGAAACGCTAGCAATGCTATATTCTTGTCAAGAGCCTATTGGAAAAAATATCGGCGCCTGTGTTTATCGACAGGAATTGAAAATAAATTTCAGTTTTATTGTCAGAAAAAGATTTCTTCATGAACTGCTTTAGTGATAGTGTCTCCTGCCTTGAGAATCCTTCAAGATTCTCCGATTCTACACCGTATCCTTTTTATCAGTAGAAGGAGAAAAGACATTGATGTCACATGATCAGGTTTGGGAGTTTTATTCCTCAGGGTTGGCTTGGCGAGCTAGGTGGCTGCGTTCCCGGAAGAGAGTTTGAGGCTATGAGAAATGTTGCGCTTCGGTGTGAAACGCTGGGCTTTGATTCCATATGGGTGTACGATCACTTTATAACCTTTCCAGCTTCGACTGAGGCGTGCTTTGAGAGCTGGACCACCTTAAGTGCACTGGCTACATTGACTAAGAATCTTGGTTTAGGGCAGCTTGTCACATGCAACTCGTATAGACATCCATCAGTCTTGGCGAAAATGGGAGCAACGTTAGATGCCATAAGTAACGGAAGGTTGAATTTAGGGATAGGCGCTGGCTGGTACAAGGTTGAGTACGACGCATATGGTATACCTTATCCCAAGGATTCTGTGAGGATAGCCCAGCTGCGAGAAGCAGTTCAGATAATCAAGAAGATGTGGACAGAGGATGAGCCGAGCTTTCATGGTCAATACTATACCATAGACAAGGCGATCAATAGCCCAAAGCCCATTCAAAAGCCTCATCCACCAATTCTGATCGGCGGCGAGGGGAGGAGACTCACGCTTAGAGTGGTGGCTGAGTTGGCTGATAGATGCAATTTTGGCGGGACAATCACTCCTCAGCGCTACAAGGAGCTTCTAAAAGTCCTAGACGAGCACTGCAGAAGAGTGGGCAGAAAAATAGACCAGATCGAGAAGACACTCATAGTCGACTACACAGTGATAGCGAAGAATAGAGCTGCGCTGACGGAGAAGATCAGGAAATTCAAACCCAAGGACGTGTCAAAAGCTCAGTTTATCGAAGGAAACCTCGTCGGCATACCTGAACAGATCGTAAGCAGAATAGAAGAGTTCATCGATGTCGGAGTCACATACATTATGATGCGATTTCCAGACATGATAAAAAATGAACCACTCCAGTTGTTCGCTGACGAGGTTATGGCAGCTTTTCGATGAACTATTTCTGGCAGCTCCTGTTAGAGCAGCCGTTTTGCATATGCAAAAATCATAGAAGTGTTCCTCATCTAGTCTCGCCTACCCTACTATTTTTCGAGTTAATTCTTCGGGTTGTTTGTCTATAGAGTGATTTCAATGGACGGACTGGCGCACTTTTGAAATGTTTAAGTCTGCCTTTTGGCTTTTTTGTGCTGCTTCTTTCGCTTCTTTCACGTAGTCTCCGAACGTGTAGCTCTTTTTGTCTTCGTATTTTAACCCCAGTTTTGAGTAGAGATTTTTTAAGATGATTTCCTCCAGTATAGAGGCGCCCACGCCGAATATTTTCTGCAGCCCTGCGGCGAAGACCTCAGGCTTCTGGCGGATGTCATGCCTATTAATCGAGCAATTTTTTTGAGATGAAAGAAAAGCATCTGTTTGCCGCTTTCAGCTAAGACATTCAAGCCCTCATCCACAGTCTCATCTATGGCTTCAATAAAAAGTTTCTCGAAGTCCTCCTCCTTTTCTTGCATCGCCTATCCCCCTTTAGGAGACACCCTTCTCTGTTTCTACCGTGCCTACTTCTGCTTTAGGCAATTTAACAGTTTGCATTTGGTTGCTGAACAAACTTCTTAAGCTAGACGCAATCTTAGGATCATCTAAACGTTCAAAACATGATGGAAGCTTCGCATGTCACAACGTATGTTGCTCTGCGTAAAGATCTTTTATGGCATAGTATAGCTTTTCAAATAGATCATAGATTCTTTCATATTTCTTATGGTTCTCCATGTTCGGATGCTGAACATCAACAATCTTTATCATGCTTTTCGCCGCTTCTCCTAAGCTATTGTATACTCCAATTGCTACTAATCCCATCATTGCCGCTCCAAGCAATGAAACCTCCTCAACAAGGGTTTTCTCAACGGACAAACCAAAAACATCAGCTTGTATTTGCCTCCATAGTATAGACTTTGCACCCCCACCTCCAGTCCGTACAGCTTTCCCCTCTATGCCATTCTTCACCATAGCATCGTATATCCACTTTAGCGTGTAAATGCAGCTCTCCATGAGAGCTCTTATTACATGAGCCTTGCCATGCCTCAAAGTCAACCCAAACATTACACCCTTAGCATAAGGATCTCTTACTGGAAATCTTTCGCCACTAAAGAACGGTAAAATTAGCAATTTCTCAGCCGTAGCTTCCACCTTTTCAGCTTGCCTCGTAAGCAAATTATACGGATCTTCATTCAGCAGCTTAGCCATTGTAACTTCAAAATGCCCAAATTCGTCCCTAAACCATCTTAAACCTATTCCAGCATTGTTAACAGCGCCGCCTGGAAGTCTAAGTCCGTAACCTATGTAATAACAAAAGAATCTCATGTTCTTGCTCTTATCTATCAATGGCTCCTTAGACACGGATCTTATGGCACCGCTTGTTCCTATATTTAATGCTAGCAAACTTTTTTCAATTGCACCGAGACCCACAGTATGAAGAGCGCCGTCAGATGCACCAAGCACTACGGGTGCACCCTCGCTTAAGCCTAATGAAACCGCCACATGTTTTGGTAAGGTACGTAAAATATCTTCGCCATCGCAAAGATGTGGCAACTTACTTTCATCAATTCCAGTCAACGAAAGAGCAAGGTCGCTCCATTTCAGCCTATGAATATCCAGCAATTGGCTGCCGCTCATAACAGACTTGTCAATGTAGGGTTCTCCAAGAATTTTATACATAACATAATCCTTAGCTGAGACGAACCACCTTGCTTCTCGCATTATATTAGGCATTGTAAGGCTTAACCAAAAGAGTTTAGCGAGTGGATATATGAAAAGGGGTGGGCAACCAGTGTTCTCATACAGCTTATAAGAGTTAACCATTTCCACAAGCTTTTCAACAGCAATGGCCGGCCGAGTATCCAAATACGTGACTAAAGGAAGCACCTCCTTACCCTTATCATCAATAGCGCCAAGACCGTGCATTTGACCGCTAAAGGCTACGACGTCTACCTTACCAATATTGGCCATGCTCACAGCCTTTTTTGCAGATTTAATCGTAGCTTCATAAAGTTCATCTAAATGTTGCACTGCTGAACCAAGTACCGGAGAATGAATGGAAACCTCGGTCCTAGCTAACGAAAGCGTTTTTCCTTGCTCATCAAAAGTCGCGGCTTTCACATTTGTTGTACCTATATCGATAGCTAAAATCTTACGCAACTCTAATCCCTCTATTTCAATAAGTTTTTGCCGTTAATTACTTTTGCCAAAATCATTTTTAGCTTGAAAATCAACTATTATTGCAATGCAGATAAAGCTATTTTATGGTAAAAGTAAAGTTGAAGTCGATGTTCCAGACAAAAACTTAATGGCTATATTGGAACCCAAAGATACAGAGCCACTTCATGACGTTGAGAGCGAGATTAGAAGAAGTTTAAGTTCACCGATTGCGTCTGGAAAAATTCGAGATATTGTTAAGCCCCATATGAAAATCGCCGTATTATGCGATGATTACACAAGGAAGACTCCTGCACACCTCATCCTCCCCCAAGTATTAGATGAACTAAAAAGCGCTGGCGTAAAACAAGAGAACACGAAGATCATAATTGCGCTTGGAACCCATCGAGTAGCAACAGAGCAAGAAATTATTGAGAAAGTTGGTAAAGATGTATACGAAGAATACGAATTGTTAAATCACGATTGGAAAAGTGAAGGAGAGCTAGTTGATTTAGGTAAAACTTCCAGCGGTATACCGATTCAGATTAATAAGCACGTGATGAATTCGGACTTTGTGATAGGTGTTGGAATGATTGTTCCTCACAGAGTTTCTGGATTTAGTGGAGGATCAAAAATTATACAACCTGGCGTATGCGGTGCTGCTGCGACTGATTATACGCACTGGCTCAGTGCACAATTTTCTGGAGAAGAAATTCTAGGAAAGATAAACAATCCTGTGAGAACAGAAATGAACAGGATCGCTGAGAAAGCTAAGCTAAAATTCATCGTTAACGTCGTTCTTGACAGGTTCGGTAATATATGTGGCGTTTTCGCAGGGAATTTCAAGGAGACCTACGCATATGGTGCAAAATTTTCAAGGGATATATACGGTATTGAAGTGCCAGAAAGGGCAAATATAGTAATCTGTGACTGCCCTCACCCTACAAGCATTGAAATGTGGCAAGCAGCAAAGTCGATATACACAGCTGATCTAGTCGTCAAGATGAAAGGAACAATTGTTCTCTTAGCTCTATGTCCAGAAGGAGTTGCAGTTGAGCATCCAGATATTGAGCATTTTGGCTATAAACCATATCATGAAGTTAAGAATTTAGTTAAGGAGGGAAAAATTAAGGACCTGTCAGCAGCAGCGCACATGGTTCATGTGGGAAGGGTTATAAGAGAAAAGGCCATGTGCATTCTGGTATCAGAGGGTATAGATGAAAAAACTGCTAAAAGAATAGGTTTTGATTACGCATTAACATTTGATGAAGCATTGAAAAAAGCCCTAGATAAACATGGTTCTAATGCAAAAATAGTTGTTATGAGGCATGCTTCGGATTTATTACCGATCATTAAAAGTGAGTCAAGTAGAATATAACAAATCTTTAAGAAGCTTTGACGTTCACGTACGCAACGTTTTAGACATCATTATACAAGGGAGATATTAAATATGGTGTTTAAGACAATAACTCATGGGATAACATTGGAACAAAAAATTGAAGGTATCATAACTGCTTGATTACACCGTTCACCCAAGATATCGTTAAAGTTCTCGCCGGTAAAAAACCTGAGCATGTTGCAAACCCTAAAGTCTATGAGAAATTATTAGAGAATGAACCCAGCTAGCCTTTGTAAAATGTCGTAAAAATTTGTGTTTCATAACCTACTCTTGTTCATGCACGGTAACGTAGAAGTTGTTAGCAGGACGCCGGATTTTTCTATATGAAGATAAATCAGTGAGAGAAGCCTTAACACCGAAAAGACGCTGTACGTGCTCTATACAGGTTATGCGAGCTTTTCAATGAGCCAATTTGATACTAGAAAAGCTCTTTGCAATTTTCTATTTGTCCGAAAGGCAAAATGAGAGAGTGAATGTAGAAGAATGTGGGCCAGGAATGAACGGTGGTGCGCGCAGACGCGATTTTGTAAAGTCTAAGTCCATTGCCCTTAAGTTCACTGTCCAAATACCTGTAAGCTTTTTCGATTCCTTCCCGATTGACCCCTAGCAGTTTCCAAATCCTTGTTGCCTGAGCGGTAGCATCAGTTGCCTTGATTTTTTGTCTGCATCCATATTGAGGTTCTTTTTCTGCATTGTACCACCAATAAAATGAACCATCCGGGTTTTGCGCTTTGCAAAGCCATTTGCTTGATTTCTTTGTTACTTCGAGAAATTCTCGACGTTTAGAAGCGTAATAGGCATAAAGGAAGCCTTCTGTCGCGTAACAGTGAGGATGGACCATGATGGCGTTGGAATTTTCGTTGATTCGAAAGCCACCGTCTTCCTTTTGCAGCTGCTTGTACTTATCAAATAGTTCCAGAGCTGTCTCCATGTATTTTTCTTTTCTTAGGTATTTCGAAGCTTTCATCAAGGCTATGACTAGTTTTGCCAGATGCACTGACGGAACGTGATACCAATCTTTCTCCCTAGGGACCTTGTCAATGGCGGCAAATTGTCTTCCATCCCATAGAGAATATAGCCATTTTAGGCTCTTTTCTGCTTCGCTTAGGTAGAAATCTTTCTTGGTCGATGAGTAAAGGTCGAACATGCTTGAAACATAGACTCCAGTGTCAAAAGTGTATAGGCGATTATCTCGGAGACACGGAACGCCACCATTTTTGTTAACCTTTTTCATGTATCTGGCACATGTTTCTGCTCTGTCCAGAAATCTCATGTCTTTTTTTCGCTCGTAAAGTATGCAGCACAAGCTAATAGCATACCCAGTTATTTCAGGATAAGCCGGACCCTTCTCAGTTGCAGAATAATACTCAAGGTAAGCTTCACCGTTAAAAATTGGGGAGTAGAGCAACCAATCGACCAGTTTGTCCAAGATATTCAACTATAGCGTCTCCTCAATTAATACTGGATGCGTGTAAATCCAGAAGTTGCGAGCTGCACACCTGTACCTTCTATTACAATTGAATTTAAGCTTTTTAAAAATGCACGCGGGGCCATGAATACCATCCGTAGTCTGGGCGTCTCTATCGTTGCAAAAGTCAAAGTCAGAGTGAACACGATCGCCAAAAGGGCTAAAATGATAAGCTTTGAATCTTTTCTACCCACCGTGATCCTCTACTAGCGCGTGCTAATTTTCAACAGGAACATTTTCACCTCGCTAGGAGCGAAGCTTAAATCCATGTAGGTCTTACCGGTCTCATTTCTAACTTCAGCCTTTTCGCCTTTAACCAGGTTCTCAGCTTGCCAATTGTCCTTTAAGGAGACGGCTACACGCATACCTACCCTTTCATGGTTTATTAGGATCAGAATCGCCTCATCTCTGTCTTCCGTCTCCATCCAACCGACCTCGATAAACGGATTGTCGCAAGTGTAAGGATTAGCCAATCCAGCCTGAACTCTCAAGGCGTCATAAAGCCTGTATGTCTCGTCCTTGAGGTAGATGTCTGGGACGATGCTGAGATACTGTTCAATCGGATGTGCAACCAGTATGGCTGAGCCCCCGCTCTCTTTTCTGTTAACGACTAAAGCTGGATTCCCACGGCTGTCGAATCCGACTGCACGTCCAATGTCAGTCTTCAACTCTATGCACGAGGCTTTAGTTGTGTTTGGGTAGGTTAACTTTAACTGATCAAGGTTCATCCAGTCTTTCAGGGTTATTTTCTCCAAAGGCATTGGGGCAATCCTGTCCTGAAGTGAAACGCCGAATATCTCGTTGAAGAATGGTCCAAGCGGGTTTGGGGAGCCTATCCATGCTCCGCCATAGGAGAAGTATAGGCATCCTCCATGCGAGACATAATCTCTAAAGGCATACCAAGAAGATGTCCTAAGGGCAAGACTACTTGGAACGATTACAATTTTATAATCGGATAGGTCTTCTCCTTCGCGAACGAAATTGACTTCCATATGTGCCTCTTTTGTGAGAATGAAGGCTTCGAACAGTCGAGGCCAAACATCGTCTACATATTTGTAATAGTCCTTAGGTATCAGCAGGGCTGTTTCAGGCTTTCTGAAACGGAACCTTTCTAAGTCGACCTTTTTTATGAGCTGGGCGAATCTGCTTAGCTCCTTGGCTGGAAGTTTCTCCTTACCGTCGCTGCCTAGTATTCCAAAGGAAGTCTCGTAAGGTTTCTCGTCAAGCGGGAATTCCCGGTGGTGTTTGGGGTCATAGTCGTAAAGTATCCAGGGCATGATACCTATAGATCCGTTTATGAAGCTTGAGTACATGACAACCCTGTAGTAGTCTCCTGCCCTTCGGCTGGAAGTCCAGACGGTTGTTGTTCCAGGACCTTCTGACAGTAGCACAGGTTTTTCTAGCTGACTGAATTTTATGAAGAAAGATGTAAAATACGTCGAACGCATTGATGTGTGGGCTTCAGGTGTCTTGAGGCTATAGATAGGGTATGCACATAGGGAGAAAAAGTCTTGTATAGGGACTAGACGTTCAACTTGGAATCCGGTGTTCTGAATTATGTGGCAGTTATCGAACCCAAGAGTGACGGGATGTCTCTTATCTTTAGACTTTATAGCTTGATAGATCAAGGAGACCCAGTTGGTAGCCGTATCAGCATCCGTGTTTCCCCCGTAGTAGTAGGGCTCATCACTTATGTCCCATGCCAGTATAGCTGGGTTTGCTGCGTATCTTGCAGCCAAGGTCTCTACGTGTTTACGTTCGAGCTTCAGCATCTCAGTGTCCTTGTATATGTTCCTCCCACGGCGCCAAGGCACATCCCATATGTCGACGCATACGCCTACGAATAGGAAGGGCATAACGTACATTTCGTATTTTTTAGCGATCTCCAGGAACTCGTCGAATCTTTTGAGGAATTGGGGGCTCATAACACCTTGCTCAGATTCAACCGAAGCCCAGAAAAGTGGGACTCTTATGGCTTCTAAGTTGAGTTCTTTCATTTTTTTGAAGTCTTGTTCGATTTGGTCTGGGTTCCAATCTTCCCAGAGTCGGTAAAAGGCTTCACTCGGCATATAGTTTATTCCAACTAGAATGAACTTTTGACCGTTCTTGATGAAATAATCCTTATCTAGCCTAACTGGTTTCATTCTTCTCAAAGAACTCCCATTTTTTAGTTAGAGTCGGTATTGAGGATAGAAGTTTCTTAGTGTACTCTTGTTTAGGGTTCGCTATTATCTCCTCGACTTTCCCTTCCTCAACTATCTGCCCTTTCTGCATAACTAGCATTCTGTCGCTTATGTAATATGCCAATCCCACATCATGTGTGATAAATATTATTGACAGCCCCTGCTTCTCCCTCAAATTTAAGAAAACCTTCAAAACATCAACCCTTGTAGAGGCGTCTATCATGCTTGTAGGCTCATCTGCCAGCAGAATTTCAGGGTTAACAATCAAGCTTCTAGCTATTAGTATGCGTTGCCGTTGCCCTCCACTTAGCTGATGGGGATATTTCCCTAAGACTTCCTTGGGATTCAAATCGACCATTTCTAGGGAGGATTCTATCATCTTTTTTCTCTCTTCTCTGCTAAAGGGTTTCTCGAATAGGTTGAAGATTATGTTGAAAACTCTGTCAACCTTGTAGAACAGGTTGAAGGGGGCGTATGGGTCTTGGAATATCCCTTGCACATGCCTCCAATAGTTTATCAAATCTTTTTTCTTCTTAAACTCAGATATATCCTTACCATTGTACAGGATTTTTCCGTCGGTGGAGGGAAGCAATTTGAGTATTATTTTTGCCATGGTTGTCTTTCCGCTTCCACTTTCACCTACAACAGAGATTATTTCTCCTTTGTGCAAATTGAATGAAACATTGTCCACCGCCATTATCGATCCTTTCTTGAAAAGCCCTACCTCGTAAACCTTCGTTAAGTTTTTGGTTTCAAGTATGATATTGCCAGTCACAAAACTCACCTAAGTATAAAGCCAGCATAGAACAATTTTTCCATTTTTAGATGCCAGTGGCGGAACTTTCTTCTTACATTCAGGCATGACGAACTTACATCTAGGATGGAATCTGCAACCAGGTGGAGGATCCTTGAGATTTGGAGGCGCACCCGGAATTCCTGTTAAAACTTTTTCTTTAATATCAGGTTCAGGCACTATCACGGTTGATATCAATCCTTGAGTGTAGGGGTGAAGCGGCTTGAATACAACGTCCTCGATACCGCCTACTTCAACGATCATTCCAGCGTACATCACCATAATCCTATCAGCTATCTGTCTTAATACAGCAATATCATGGGTGATGAAGATTATGCTCTGTACTATTCCCTTCTCCTTTAAACTTACCAAAAGATTCAAGACGATTTTCTGAGTTGAAACATCGAGGGCTGCGGTGGGCTCATCGGCGACGAGAACCTTTGGATTTAGGAGAGAAGACATGGCTATTACACTTCTCTGTTTCATCCCTCCACTGAGTTCGAAGAAGTATGATTCTAAAACTCTGGGCGGCAAACCTATCTCTTCAAACTGCTTCTTAGAAGTCTTCAATATTTCTTTTTTAGGCATTCTAGGTTGATGAGCCCTGATGGCGTCAATAACCAGATGTTTTATCTTCTTAGTCGGAGTTAAGGCATTCATGGCGCTTTGAGGGATCAATGCCAAATACTTTCCACGTATCTCCATTCTCAATGTTCTTTCCCGAAGCTCGAATATGTTTTTTCCATCCTCTATGATAAGTCTTCCACCAATTAGCTTGAGAGGTGGAAGTATAACCGTTGAAAGCGTTGCTGCCAGGGTTGATTTCCCGCATCCAGATTCCCCTGCGATGCCTAAGATCTCACCTGCCTCTAGGCTGAACGTTACGTCTTCAACGGCTTTAACATCACCGTCTAGGAGCTTGTAGTAGGCTTTTATGTTCTCTGCCCTTAAAACTGACATATAGTACACTGTCAAAAGGTTGTTCTATTTATAGTCTTCTCATTCTAGGATTGAAAATCTCATCCATCCCTGTGTTAATGAGAAGCAGAGATGTTGTTAGAAGAGTTATAGCTATGGTGACCGGAGTGAAAACCCACCATTTGCCTAACCTTACAGCCTCCCATGAAAGTGCCCACCTGAGTATCATGCCAAGAGAAACTATGTCTGTAGGTCCGAGACCTATCATACTCAAACCAGTCTCGGATAGAATACCACCCGCCATCTGAAGGGCAAAACACATGAAAATATAGGAGAACATGTTGGGAAGCACGTCTTGAAATATTATTTTCTTTTCCGATAAACCAGACATGCGGGCTAGGTCGATGAACTCCCTTGCTTTTAAAGATAAAGTCTGAGATCTTATGGACCTAGCTGTCCAGGGCCAAGAAGTAATCCCGATTACAAACGCCATTAGCATCTCGTTCCTTACCTGGATAAAAGCAGCTAAGACTATCAGGAGAGCTAAGGTCGGTATTACAAGCATCACGTTCGTAATGCTCATAAGTACTTCGTCTACGATTCCGCCTCTGTAGCCAGCTACGGCTCCTATTACAACACCTGCCGCTGTAGCTACAAGCCCTGCTAGAATCCCTATTCTAAGCGACATATTTATCCCGTGGACGAATAAGGAGAATACATCCCTACCGAGGGGGTCTGTTCCAAGGATCCTCTCGTACGACGGAGGTTCCCAAAGTCCGCCTATCATAGCCTTCGGGTTAGGCATAAACCATGGCATAATAGTCGCTAGACCAATGAAAAACAGGAGAATGCTAATTCCCACGAGAAACTTCTTGGATTGTTTTAAAAGTTGCAAACTCATGCCTTTTCACCAGCGTATACCGCTCTTATTCTAGGGTCAATAAATGCGTAGGCTATGTCCATAAGAAAGTTGGCGACTAGGGTTGTGAGGGTTATTATAGCGAAACAACCTTGAATCAATGGGTAATCACGCCCTAAAATGGCGTTGTACAAAGCGAGACCTATACCTGGATAGTTGAACACGACCTCGGTTATTAGCGAACCGCTGAAAATTGAACCGAAAGACAGGGCCAATCCTGTAATCTGGGGGAGTATTGCGTTTTGGTAGGCGTAGTTAACTAGCTTCCGTTCGCTTAGGCCTAACTGCTTAGAATAAACATAGTAGTCTGAGTTAAGCTCGTATATCATCATAACTCTCATTCCTATGGCTTGACCACCAACGGTGATCAAAAACAAAGAGAGAAATGGCAGCGCGTAGTGATGCAGATAATCTATGATCCAATCGAGGGTTAAGCTAAAGCCAATCCTACCGAAGGAGTAGCCTCCACCAATTGGGAAGATGCGGTAAACAAAAGCAAAAACGAAGAGTAGAATCAACGCCAGGCAGTAATATGGTATGTTAGAGAGGAATAGGGATGTATTGAAAACCACATTGTCTATAACTCCCTTCTTACTAGCCGCAATAGCACCCAAATAGTTTCCAACTATGAATCCTATTACAATGGAAGGGAGGAGGAGCGCCAAGCTCCATAGCAGCTTGCCGGTCATGATGTCCATAACCGTTAACGGGTAATACGTGATGCTTATCCCGAAGTTGGCAGATTGCAAAACTGGGCATATTCTGAAAGTAAGCAAGTTTATTGTAGAGCCGAGCATGCTCTGCATGTAAACAATATATTGCTCATGTGCTAGCTTATCTAAGCTGAATTCCTGGATAAACAGAAGATAAAGCCTGTCAACCCCGAAAACAGGTCCCCCCTTTGGCCTACCCGCCATTAACCTAGCCACAAGGACCTGTATGGGATTGCCAGGCATAAGCCTAATGATCACGAATGTGAGTGACAGGGCTATAAAATACGTACCAAAGTAAAACATCGCTTTTTTACACACATGTAAAAAAAAGGGGGATAAGGTCGGTTTTTTCATCACTCTTCGATCCTACACATTCTTACCCTATTATGGTTTACTCAAGGGGGTTTATGGGTCATGCATTTGTCCGTACTGCAGTGCTGCCGAGTAAATGTCTTCTATGTCGATTATTCCATCATAGTTTACGTCTAGGTTGAATTTGTACTGTGGTTGTTCTGATAGGGCTCCATAGGCTAATGCCATACTGTATATGTCTTCTATGTCTACTATGCCGTCGAGGTTAACATCGCAAGCGATCACATCCGAGGTTGACTTTAGGCGGAAAAGCATTGGGAAATACCCGTGGGAACTATCCCAATAGCAGACCGCCCCTGTATATGGGTTATTCTCAGTTGGCCAGTTAGCCCAGTAAGTCTCTGAATACTCGTAGAATGGTCCATAGAACCAGCCTGGAATGAATGGCAATTCTTTGAGGACGATATATTGCAGTTCACCGTAAAGAGCCGTTAATGCAGTCACATTAGTTGGATCAGTCAGAGCGATTATGTCAAGCAGTTCGTCGACCCTTGTGTTGTTGTAACTGCCCCAGTTTCCGTATGCTGGCATCGGCAGGTTATAGGCTGGGGAAGTACGTGAACAGTAGATTACGTAGTATGTGTACCATGGGATAGATGGTGTCCAAGTTGAGGGCTGGTCAAAGGTTATTTCGAAGGTCCCGTATTCAATAGAGGTGAAAAACTCTTCTTCTAAACAAAGCCTAACATCTATATCTATACCTATGGCCTCCAGGTTTCCCAAGACTATCTCAGCAGCCGCTACCCAGTCAGACCAGCCATCAGGTATGAGAATTTCGTATGGTCCTATTTTTGTTGTCCCGTCGTAAGTTCTCCAGACATGACCTGCATCCCATGGGTATCCTTCGTCATCGAGGATTTCGTTTGCCCTCGTCACGTTGTAGGCCCAACCATACTGGTCAACCGCTGTTGTGTTTATGTATTTAGCAAGTTCTGGGACTGTTTCAGGTAGCAACGAGGGATTTGCTGGAGTTGTGAGCCTCGAGAAAGCCACATCGCATAATTTACTCCAATTGATGGCGAAAGCTATAGCTCTCCTCACCTCAGGGTTGTTGAGAGCGTCATCTCCCGTTATTTGCAAATAGTTGAAGTATATGAGACCAGTCATGTATGGTACTGGCATATAATACGGCGGGTTTGTGCTCCAAGTTCCTCTTCCCTCCGGAAGTTCCCAAATGGCAGGCATGAAGCATTCAGACCAGTCTAGTTCACCCATTGAAAGCATATAATTCCCCATCTCATTGCTGTCGATAACTATGTTCACAATGTATTTCGGCTGTGGTAAGCCGTGGTACGCCTTACCCCAATAGTTGTTGTCTCTAACCCAGATGGTTTTGCCTTCGACTACATCGACATACTCGAGCTTGTAGGCTCCGGAGCCAACGGGGTTCTCCGTGTTAGGGAACTCCATTAAGTTATCATACTCCTCCTCTTTAGTGGACCATACATGCTCTGGAAGGATCTCCTGGGTTGTTAGAGTGTGTATAAGGATGTACTTGTTCGGGTTCTCAGCCTTCAAAACGAAATCTAACGTAGTAGAGCTTACTACAGTTATATGGTCAAGATATGTCCAGAGGTCAGCTACAGCCCCAGTAATCTCCGATCTTCTAAGTGGCAAACTAAAGGTGTAATTTACATCCGTAGCGTTTAAGCTTTCACCATCATTCCAAGCTGCATCGCTGGGAAGCGTAATCCTCAACGTCAGATCGCCAATCCATTCATAGCTTTCAGCAAGCCACGGTACAATCTCGAAGTGCCAAGCGTCTAAGATAAATAAGGGTTCCAGAAACGGACGGAAAGAAGGTGCATCAGGGTTGAACGAGTTAAAGCTCGCAGGAGCTTCCCAAGACTCCATATAAAACGCTTCTTCTCTAGGTATCACCTGAGCGCTAACTTTTGAACACGGCAGCAGCAACGATAATACTAAGATCGCTAACAGTACCGATGCAAAAAATGGCCCATGATTTTCTCTTCCTCTCTCTCTCCTCTTCATATTTTAACACCAATTTATATATATATGTAAACCTTAAAAACTTTGTCCCTCATCAACTTGTTAGCTGATGAAAACCGCGCTGAAACTCGGGTTGGTTTTTTCCACTTTAAAAATCAACCGCCAGGTCTTTCTTGCCACCACAATAGTCCACTCCTCTACTTTCTCATGCTCCTTGATGCACTCCCTGATCAAGTTTGATCACGAAATCTCTCTTGAAGCAAGCTTTTGAACCTGTCGTGTCTATAGCCTTAGGCTCCAGAGATACCTAGTAATAGACCCTTTACTGTTGTTTCTCTAGTTTTTTCAGCACATCAAATATTTCTGAAATCTTGCTTATCTCGTATTTTGGAGCCATCTCTGGAGACTTCGGTTCTTCGACTCGGTGTTCACCCTTCCTCATTCGAACCGAGATAATGCCAGCCTTGTTGGCGCATAGGATGTCAGTGTCAAGTCGATTGCCCACGAAAACTGTTTCCTCAGGAGAAGCGCCAAACTCTTTGAGAACAAACTCAAACATTTCTGGTTTAACAGTATCCTCTTTTATTTCCTCAGAAATGAGGACACGATGGAACAGATGTTGAATTCCCAACTGTATGAGCTTCTGCCACTGCTTTACGGCTCTTCCCTCCGAAACGATTCCAAGTTGGTATCCACTTTCCCGCAGTTTCAAGAGTGCGGGCACCGTGTCTGAATATGTCTTCAAATACGCCGAGCTGGTTTCCCTATAGGCTGTGACACCCGCGGCAATGACTCTGGGATTCCATTTTAGGCCTAGGCGTTCCAGAAGTTTGTCGAAGTGCTGGTTGTAGTGAGGTCCGAACTCCTTTACTATTTCTTCAAGAACGCGATACGCGATTTCTACGTTTGCTGGCAGTCCAGCCTCAATCATTGCTCTTACGGCGTTCAATCTCGCCATGCTCATTTGAAGAGACGTGTCATAGAGCGTGTCGTCAATGTCGAAAAGAACACATTTAATTTTCACTATTTCACCACCTTTCTGAGTTTTTCAGGCTTGTCCGGATTTAGGTTTCGAGCTGTGGAACTGTAATAGGCGAATAACTGTAACGGTACTACATAAAGAATAGGAGAAAAAGTTTTCGGAAAACCTTCCGGAATGCATGCTAATCCTGTGGAAACTTCCTCCACTCTGTCCGATTTTTCAGAAATCGAAATCAAAGGAGCCCCAAATTTTCTTATGGTCTCCATCAATCCGAGAAAGCCATCTATTTCGTCCCCTGACAACATGAACAGAACCGGAGTTTTCTCATTGAGAAGTTGTAAGGGGCCGTGCAAAAATTCTCTGCTGGCAAATCCCTCGGCAAATATGTTGCAAGCTTCTTTAAGTTTAAGCGCGCCCTCCAACGCAGTAGCATAGTTTGAGCCACTACCCAATAAGAAAAAGAAGCTCTTGTCTTTGTGCGTGTTCGAGAGTTCACGCATCAGATCTTCGTTTATACTTATGGTTTCCGAAATGAGTTTTGGTGCCTCGAACAGTTTTTTTCTAAACTGCACTAAGTCTTCAGACCCAAACCCTTCGGGGCGTGTCAACTCTAGAGAAAGTAGAAAAAGTGTTGCCAACTGTGCGACATAGCTTTTCGTCGCCGTGACAGCTAGTTCCTCCCCCGCCCGTGTGAGCAAGATGTAACGTGACATTTCGGTGAGCGAACTGCCCGGAGTGTTAGTGACCGCTAATACATCCATTTCCTTTTCTAACGCCGCTTTCACTGCAGCAAGGACATCGGTGCTTTCTCCAGACTGAGATATGGCTATCAGCAAGGCCCTCCGTTTGGCGACTGACGGAATCCACACTGGAAACTCTGACGCTGGAATCAGGCTAGTGACGAGTTTCGTCAATGTGAACAATGCGTATTGCCCAGCCAGTCCAGCGTGGTAGCTGGTTCCGCTGCCCGTGATGTAGATCATTTCATAGTTTTTCGACCTAATTTCTTCCACTATGCTTTGGGCTTCTCTGTGGCCTTCTGTTAGTGTGGCTTGAACTGCTTGGGGCTGTTCGTGGATTTCACGCATCATGTGATGGGGGAACTCTTTCATAATCATACTTGTCCATTATGTTGTTAGAACGTGCACTTAAATTTACTGGGGCGCGAGAAAAGCTTCTAAAAGGATTTTAATACAGTGAAACTGAAAAGTCTAAAGTTATTAGAAAAGGTTAAAAAAGAGGGGAGTTGAGGAGTTTCAGTGTCGCGCGCTGTTTAGGTTGTGGAGGCTTGGTCAAGGAAAAACACTTGATAGGGGTAGATTTAGGAGGTACATGGGTAAGAGTTGTCCTTTCGGACGAAAAGGGCGACTTTAAAGAAAAAGTAAATGAAAAGGTTGACAAATGCAGTTCTAAGGCAATAAGCCAGCAAATAATCAGAATTGCACGTTTCTTGTGCAACAAGCACGGCATTAACGAAACAACCCTAAGAGGCATGGCAATAGCATCAGCAGGTCCATTGAATCAAAAGAAAGGAGCGCTAATCAAACCGACTAACTTGCCATTTGAGTATGTATCTCTCACGAAACCAATCGAAGAAGAGTTGGCAGTACCTGTCTGCCTTATCAATGATTGCGTTGGAGCGGCTCTCGGCGAAAGTACGTTTGGAGCGGCCAAAGGTTTGGACAACTATGTCTACATAACCATAAGCACAGGGATAGGCGGTGGAGCGATTGTCAATGGCACCTTGCTTTTGGGCAAAGATGGAAATGGTCATGAAGTTGGACATCTCACAATCGATTACAACGGACGACTAACATGCGGATGTGGAAAACGTGGCCATTGGGAAGCTTACTGTTCAGGAAGAAACATACCAAATTTCGCTAGAATGAGGGTCAACGAAATGGATGAAAAAATAGTGAGAGAAAGTCTACTTTTTAAGAGAACGGGGGGCGACTTATCCGTGCTGAGCGCTGCTGATTTGTTCCTTGCTGCAAAGAATAGAGATGCTGTGTCTCTCCAACTTATCGAGGAAATCGGGGTCTTAAACGCTATAGGCTTCGCGAACGTGATAAACGCATATGACCCATCCTTAATTACGGTTGGAGGAACTGTGACTCTTAAGAACAAAAAAATGATTCTGTCTCCAATTAAAAAACATGTAAAAGAGTATGCAATAAACAGGGTTCCGAAAATAACGGTAACCCCACTTGGTGAAGATGCCGGGGTCTATGGAGCTGTTGCAGCCTTTTTAAAATACATACCATGACAAGGCGTCCTTGCTAAGTCGCGCTCTTCTTCCTTCAGTATGGCCTTAACGAACGCGTTGTCCTTACTCGGACTTTTCTGTCACCGTAAAATTCTTTTATCACAACATTCCACCTCTTTAGATATTGATGACCTAAACGTGAATTGACGCTTATGGTGGTTTATGATTGAAAAGACAAAGGGAAATTAAAGCGGTGCTCTTCGACATTGATGATACGTTGTTTGATTCCACAACACTTTCTAAGATGGCAAGGATGAATGCTATCAAGGCGATGATCGAATGCGGTTTACCTATTAGAAGCGTACAGAAAGGTCATAGCCTTCTCATGAAAATTGTGGAAAAATACGGTTCTAATTACGACAAACACTTCGACAGACTCTTAGAGACTTTAGGATGCTGCAAAGACCCTAAGATCATAGTTGCTGGGATCGTTGCTTATCACGACACAAAGCTTGCTTACATAAAACCAAACTCTGACGTTATTCCAACTTTGATAGCCCTCAGAGACAAGGGTTGCAAGCTCGGAATAGTTTCGAATGGAAGATCAGTCAAGCAATGGGAAAAACTAATTCGGTTGGGGCTTCACCACTTTTTCGACGTTGTAATTGTTTCCGAAGATGTCGGATCAGAGAAGCCCCAATCCAAGATTTTTAGAGTTGCCACGGAGAAATTAGAAGTTAAACCAAAAGAGACAATCTACGCAGGAGATGATCCTGAAACAGATGTCCTTGGAGCAAACAATGCAGGACTAATATCGGTTGGACTCATCAAACAAAAACGTAAATGGTCAACCTTGAACAAGGACAAGCAACCTAAATTCACGATAAAAACGGTATCCGAGCTGCTTTCGATTCTTGAACCGACTTAATCGGTATTCAAAAGACTCCAACATATCTCTTCTGGAGACAGCAATGACGCTCTTATTTGTGGAACCGACTATTGAGCGAGGTTGAGCCTCTTCATCATCAATTCAAGTGATAGACTTGAACCTCTTTGGGTATTAGTCCCGCCCGGTCCACCAGTTTTAGCGTAAGTTTTTAAAGCCATGCGAGATATATCTTTAAACGTGAGTCGCATGTTGTTCATCACTCTACTTTCTCCAAAGGGAAAAGGAATGGATGCTGTCAAATACCTGAAGACTCTAAAGGAAAAGGAAGGCATCAAAATCAGAGATGCGTTCTTCACATTCGGTCGATACGACGGAATAATAATCTTTGAAGCACCTGATGAAAGGGCAGCTATGAAGTTTGTCATGGAAACAGCGTTCTCAACACAATACACTGTAGAAACCCTAGTAGCTGTTTCAGCGAAAGAGCTGTAAATGCCAAGCGATTCTGTGCGTTCGACGACGATCTTGCCCTAGTAGATTTCACGCCCAAGTCTCAATATGTTCGAATCAAAGGAAAATAAGCCTCTCCTTATCAAAGGCTTCCTTGTCCACGTAAGCCACAAGCACTTCACCAACGAGTAAAGCATGATCGCCATACTGTTTTGTATCAACAAGTTTACATTCAAGATGAATTATGCACTCTTTAACCCATGGAGCCTTAACTTTTTTGGCTGGAATAGGGGTTAATCCTGTTTCCTTAAACTTATCCACATTCCTTCCAGAGCAGCTTCCGCAAAACATCACTTTTTCTTCCATATCCCTCATTGGAACATTGATGACAAATTCCTTCATTTTAGTGATGAGCTTATAAGAGTATCTTTCAGGCGATACCAATATTCCGAATAGTGGCGGATTCACTGAAAATTGAACAGCCCAAGCCCCAGTCATCACGTTCGGCTTCCCCTTATCATCAACACTCGTAATTAAATTAATCAAATTCAAATAGAAGCGATAAGCCTCCTGTACACCCACTTCAACCTTTGCCATGTAACCACCTTAACAATCTTGTCTCATACGTTAACCCTTAAAAATCTTAAATTCAAAAGCTCTTATTCATAAACCTCTCCTATAAAACCAAAATAAAAGCGGGCCCAAGCGAACACAAATCCCTCACGTTGAGCGAGCATTCTTTATCATGAAGTCATATTTTAGTTTCTTTTGTTTGAAAGATGAAGCTTAATGCTGTTATTGAGGGAATGGCCATTAACAAGAAAGAATAATTAATAGGCCATCTTGAGATTGATAGGAATGCTAAGCAGATTGATGGACCAGCAACTAAGCCTAAGTCTATTAGTGCGTCAAAAGCACCAAATAACATTGCCCTATTTTCTTCTGGAAGAATATCTATAGCCATCGTTGAGCTCATAACGTAGACTGAGGAGCTACCGAACCCGTATAGAGCCATTAATAATAATATTTGCCAAAAATCCTTCGCGAAAAAGAATGCGATGAGATTTACTGAGCTACACGTTAAGCCTATAATCATGATGGGTTTTCTACCAATTCTATCGGATAATGTGCCGACGATCACATTTGTTAGGGTAAAGACTATTGCTTCAGATGTGAAAAATGTGGCTATTTCCACTTCAGTCATCCCGAATCCAATGGCTAATGCTGGTACAAATGAGCATAGGGCAGCGAATGCAAATGTTTCTGAAAAACCCAGGCAAGCTATTTTTATTAAAGTTAGATTCTGCCTGACGAACCCTAGAGCTTTCAGAGAGAATGCCAATTTTTCACGTTTTCTTTTTGCTTCTGGCACGAAAACGAGGAACAACATGATCCCTAAAATCGTCAAGCCAAAATCAATATAGAAAGGAGTGAAAATGGAGAAGAAATGAGCTATTGTTCCCCCCAGAATTGGGCCCATTACAAAAGCAAAGCCTTGACTGCTTCTGAATATCCCCATAGCTTTGCCTTTCTCTTTTCCGCTAAGTTCTGCCACCAAAGCCAACAATGCGGGACCAGCAATAGCGTCAGCAACCCCGCCAAAAGCCCTCAAAATCAATAGTTGCTCCCAAGACCGAGCTAAAACACATAAGATTGAAGAAAGAGCAGCTAGAAAAGCTCCTAATGCAATAGTTCTGCGTTTGCCATATCGGTCTGCAAAAGCTCCCGTGAAAATCTGAAGCAAAGCTAAAAGAACTATATACACTCCGGAAACAGTGACAATACTTAAGTCTTCAGCGCCTAGTTTGTCTGCCAAGACTGGCACTATCGGCGCTATTAACTCGGCGCTTAGAAAAGTCACGAATGTAGCCAAGCCAAGCAGATAAATGGCAATGCTCAATCGCCTTTCCATAAATACAACCACTACCTAGCTAGCACCAATTTGAAGACTTCCAATTACCAAGACTTCTAATTACAATGTAAAAAGTTTGTGCATAATTATATTTTTGGCGGAACCCGAGAAGGTTCAAATCTCAGTTTCAGTTCCACATATTAAACACTCTTTATAACGGAGATGCCTCATTTTAATATTAATTTTACTTTTTGATTGCTTTAGATGAGAGTTCAAGAAGGTGCTAAAGATACGACAGCTATTAAGCCCCAACCTTAAATAATATTAAGGGCTCACGCAAAAATATGTTCAAAATTAGGTGGCTGGTTTGGGGTCTCATTCGGTAATAAATGTTTTGAACTTGACAAAGTATTATGGAAAATTTAAGGCTTTAGACTCGATTTCCTTCACTGTGGATAAAGGCTGGGTGTATGGCTATCTCGGGCCGAATGGGGCTGGCAAAACAACTACGATAAGAATCATGCTTGGTCTCCTCAAACCATGTCAAGGAGAAGTTCAAATAGCTGGTGTAAACCCCTCAGCGGATCCAGTTCATTCGCTTCAATTTGTTGGGTACGCTCCAGAACTGCCGACGCTTCAGACATTCTTCACCGGAGAGCAACTGCTTGACTTTATGGGTAAGATGTTTGGGTTGTCTGCGCAAGCTAGGAAGGAAAGGGTTTGGCAGCTTCTTGATCTTGTTGGTTTAAAAGAATGGGGTAAAAAGAAGATCGGAAACTACAGTAAGGGGATGGTTCAGAGGCTGTCTGTTGCTTTGGCCCTTGTCAATGATCCAATGGTTCTGATTATGGATGAACCAACGATAGGTATGGACCCGGAGGCCACAGCTCATTTCAGAAGCCTTTTCACAAATCTTTCGAAAGAAGGCAAGACCATCTTTATATCATCCCACCTTTTAGACGAGGTTCAACGAATCTGCACTCACGTGGGGATGATAAACAAGGGAAAAATCGTTTTCAGCGGTCCAATCGAAGAGGTTTTGGAAGCCTTCACTCAGCAATGGGTTGTGGAAGCCGAGTTGGAGAACGTTACTAAAAGCGTGGTCTCAAGTCTTAAAAAGCTTGATTTTGTGGAAGATGTGCAAGTGGAGGGAAACCGACTAATGATAAAGCTTAAGGAGAAGAAGGACATGAGAGGCGAAATTTCCTCAGAGATCTTCAAGCAAAAAGGCGTGTTACTGAGCCTAAATCTCCACAAGATTACATTAGAAGACGCTTATTTACGCGCCCTAAAAGGAGGCCAATAACATGGGTACCCTTAGAAGAGTTGCCGTGATTACTGGCTATGAGTGGAGGAGAGCCCTAGCCAAAAAGTCGGTTCTAGCCCTAATAATCCTAGCCGTAGCAGTTCAAACTTTGATACTGACGCTTTATTCTCAGTTTACAGCGGGCACTATGTTTTTGACAGAAGAGGTCAAACCTTTCATGTGGATTCTGGGAGTGTTACAGGGTCAAGGTCTTTTCGTCCAACTGATAGCTATCATAATCGCCGGGAGTACAATGTCTGAAGAATACGAGCATGGAACAGCTGATATACTGCTCTCGAAACCCATCACGAGAGTTGAGTACTTGTCTGGGAAGTTTTTGGGTGGTTTTTCGTTGTTAGCCTTAGTGGAAGCTCTTACAACCGTTGTAGGAGTCATTCTGGCGAGTTGGTTTTTCGGTCCCCAAAACAGTCTCCAACACGTTCCACTCATGTTTTTAGCGATTATTTACTCAACTCTCATTTTCTTCTGTTTATCCTTCATGTTTAGCGAAGCCCTCAGAAGAAACACCCTCGCTATGCTAATTGCTCTCGCCATACTCATCGCTTCATCCATCATAAGCCAGCTCCTAGTCGAGCTCTACCGTATGACCGGAGAATACCTATATTTTTACCTAAGCAGAGGCATTCCAACGTGGGGCTCAAATTACTTTCCCTCGCTTCTAATGAGGGAACTGATGACTATACCAAGCACCGCTTTTCTTAATTTGATCAATGACCCTTTAATACCCATTGAAGCGACGAAAAGAGGGGTTTCAGAGGCAATCTTGGTTAGGGAAGCTCTTCAACAGGCGGCAATAATTGTGGCAATTTACGCCATAATCTTCATTCTGGTAGCTGTCTATAGACTCCTAAAGTCAGATGTTACAAAGAAAACGGCTTAAACAATCGAGCAACCTAACGTCTTTAATTTATATCTCGGCTTTGAGTAGGAACTCTTCTGCGTTTTTGAGGACTATTCTATAGAATAAAAAGGTTATGACGACAGCTATGACGACGCTTATGGAAATTGCGATGTAGAGGTCTATTTTTGGTATGGGCATAGGAACAGGCAAGTTCATCATTGTGACTGCGTATGGAATGAGAGGAGAGAGTATCGCCAACATTAGGATCCCGCATAAGAGAAAATTAACAAGAGCAGTTAAAGGCCTAATCATTCTAGGCCTTGGAACTTCGACAAAGTCGGCTCCCTTTATTCCTGCTCTGAGAGAAACAGCCCCTAAAGCGAAGATTAGCAACATAGACTCTATCAGTAACGCAAAAGCTAGATGCGGCGATGGATGGGCTATTAGAATTCCAATAACACCACACACAAGCGTCACTATGCATGAAAGGATGCAAATAAAGGCGTATTTGCACTTGACTAGGCTATGCGCAGTGATGGGTGAAGAATAGAAAAGCCACACAGAAGAGCCTTCCTCTCCGATGATCATTGTGCCCAACATTATGGCCATTAACGCCCCCGGTGCAAGGAGCATCCAAGCGTATAGAAAAGGCGAAGCTTCTGGCGCTACGGGTTTACCTAACATTCCTGAATACTGCATCAGTGGCATAAGTATGAAAACTATAGGCATTACGAATATGTACATGAGTTCCCGTCGTCTCGTGAAGGCCTTAAAATCTTTCCTTATCACAGCAGCCTCTAAGGAGGAAAAACCAAGCTTTCCCAAGAAGCCAGCCTTTGGAACATATACTCCTCTGGAGACGGTTATTGCTGGCGGCTCATACAACCCAAATTTAGCATTTAACCTAACCGCCGCATAGAAGAGGACTAGAATAAACAGAATCGAAGCCACCGAAAAAACAACAGTTTGCACCAGTAATCCACTCATAAAGGAAGCCAAAGCCATGCCTAACCAGACATACGGAATAAACCAAACAGCATTCTGGGCGCCTGCAACCGTCTCTATGAGGGCGATGGAGCTAGCGCCAGACGTAAGGGAAAACCAAATTATGTAGAAGGCTATCAGAAATAGTAGAGACCCAAGGAATCTCACCCAGACAGCTGTCCTTCCAGAAGTCTTGTAAATGGCTCCTATAAGCCTCACCTGTAAGACTCTGAAAATCTCCGTGGTTGCGCTAGCTAGGAAGACACTAGCTAATAAGGCGGGAACTGTTAAAGTTGCGAAAGGCAACTCTCCTAGAAAAATGGAGAAGACTGATATGGCTGAACTGAATAGGATGATGGAGGCCAAAGGGAGACCAATAAGGTGAGCCAAGGTGGAGGCTAGGGTGTGCTCCTCCCAAGTGATGGGCAGCCAGTAAGGAAGTTGAATGGATGACCTCACTCCCATCCGTTGAATCTGCCCCATCATGGTGATGACCAAGCTGTAAAGGAGGATTAAAGTTGGGAGTGATGTTAAAAGGTAGCGGGCACTCTGATAGAATAGGCTTTTCAGTTCAGGGTCGGGCAACCCTATGTACAAGTTTCCGACGGCTAATCCTATCGCCAATCCTAGAACGCAAGCTCCACCATACAATAAGTATTGAAAAACCCTTCTTTCTCGGTATCTTCTAAATTTTTGCCCCCTAATTAATCGTCCAGATTTCATGTCAACGCTTATAAGCCTAACAACGTTTTTCCAGTTCATTTCAAAAGCGCCTCAACGACCTCTCTAATAGCCTCAGTTCCTGTGAGCTTTAGGAATATTTCTTCCAAGTCTGACCCTGGCAGCCTCGCCTTCTGTCTCAGCTCTTCCATGTTGCCCAAAGCAAGCAGTCTTCCCTCATACATTATGGCTATGCGGTCACACATTGCTTGGGCGATTTCTAGAATGTGGGTTGACATAATGGTTGTCACTCCTTGGGATGCTAGTTTCCGTAGCAAATCCTTAACGATTCTAGCCGATTTTGGGTCTAAGCCAGTCAAAGGCTCATCTAAAACAAGCAGTTTTGGCTTGTGAAGGAAAGCTGAGATAAGGGCAATTTTCTGTTTCATTCCCTGAGAGTAGCTGCTTATCATGTCGCCCTCCCTTCCCTCCAGATCAAAGGCCTCCAAATACTCTTCTATCCGCATCTTCTTTTCTGAGGCATCTACGCTGTATATGTCAGCAACAAAGTCGACATATTCTAGTCCGGTTAAAAACTCATAGAGACGCGGACTCTCGGGAACGTATCCCACATGCCTCTTGACCGTTACAGGATCATCATCCGCATTTATGCCCAAAACATTAACAGACCCAGAGTCTGGCTTGACCAGTCCTAAAACCATTTTCAATGTAGTGGATTTTCCCGAGCCGTTTGGACCTAGAAGACCAAAGATTTCTCCGTATTTAACGTCTAGGTCGATGTAGTCTACGGCTACTATATCCGCGTAGCGCTTGGCCACCTTTTCTAACTTCACAGCGTATTCACTAGTTGAAATCATGGATAACCATCCCATGCAGAAGAGACGAAAGAAAATATTTAAGTCTTATACGGAACTCATTAAGCCTCCCCATGATATAATCAAAGCGAAAATTGTATGGCGGGCCCGCAGGGATTTGAACCCTGGATGTCCGGTCTTTTCAGATTTCCGGCTCCGAAGGCCGGCGCCTTAATCCATGCTGGGCTACGGGCCCTACAGAGAAGAATAGCCGATAAACAATTAAAAGTGTTCCGAAAATCCTTAAAAATAGTTAAATGGCTTATAGTAGTTGATGTTTGATGGGCCGGTAGCTCAGCTTGGTTTGAGCGTTCGGCTGATAAAAGCGCAGAAACCGAAAGGTCGAGAGTTCAAATCTCTCCCGGCCCACCAATTTTAAAGTTTTATAAGCTGTAATGAGGAAAAATTATGTCTGGTGATTGTTTTGGTGAAAGATGAAGAGATATTGGAAGAGTTGCGGCGTATTCGAACGCTTCTGGAGCCTAAGCCTGCCCCGCCTTCGCCGCCTAAGGGTTTGTGGGCGGAGTTTATGGATTTTGTCTCAAAGTATAAGGTGATGGGAATGGCTGTTGCTTTTATTCTCGGTGTTTACGTTGGCGCCTTAGTCAAAGCTTTAGTGGATGATTTTATAATGCCGATAGTACAGTTGGCTACACCTGGAATAGCTTGGGAAGCAATAGAAATAGGGCCGTTCCGCGTAGGCCACTTCATTGGAACACTTATCACATTTCTAATGGTTGCATTTGTTATCTTCGTGATTGTAAAAATTACTAAGAAATGGGGCGTAGAATAGCGTGGTTTGCAATTTTCCGGTTTTAAACAGCAGAAGGCTGGTTTTCATTTTTGTAGGTTTTAAGTCCAAGTCTTATTAAATGTTCGATGAAGGTGCTGCGTTTTTCTCTTCCGCGAAGGTTTTCAATTTCTCTGAAGAGTTTTGCGTCTATTGTTAAGCCTATGTGATGCTTCACCATTGTAGCCTCCATACAACATGTATATTTAGTATACCAAAAAGCTTTATTAGTCTTATTGAACAAATTACACTTATAACGTTTTAGGCGAGGATAAAGTGATGAAGACTTTAAGAATATCAGATGACGCCCACCAAAAGCTGACAGCCTTACTGGGTGAGCTAACAGCCCAAACGATGAAGATGCAAACCTACACAGACGCCATAGAAAATCTCCTCTCACAATCTGTAATATTACCGCCTGAACTGCTTGCTCAGATTGAAAGTTTCATAGTCGAGTATAGGCATTTGGGTTTTACGACTAGGGAAGAATTTATTCGGGACGCTGTAAGGTGGAGACTCCGATTTCTAAAAGGGGAGTATGAGTACATAGAAGTTCCAAAAGAAGAGTATGAAAGACTGCAACAAGCAATAAAAGATATGGGTATGCCGTTCCTAAGTGTAAACGACTTCATAGACCAGCAGATAAAAAGTTTGTTGGAAAAATATGCTGAGTGGATGAGGCAGAGGGAGGAATATGAGAAAAAGGGTAGAAGGAAAGGCTAAAGCATGCGTCTATATTAGCAAAAAGCTGAAATTTGGATTAGGGGCTATAACTATGTTTTGGTGACTGTATGCCCTGCTATATCTTGTTGTCTAACTTGACGGATGAGGGATGGAAAACCGTTAGGGAAAAGCCTGAAAGGATTAAGGAAGTCAATAAGGAGCTTGAAGCCTTCGGTGTCAGAGTAATTAGTCAATATGCTGTTTTGGGACCCTACGACTTTGTGAACGTTGTGGAAGCTCCGAATAACGAAACCATTGCTAAGGTGTCCATTGAACTTGGTTCAAGAGGAACTATAAAAATCATGAGTATGGTCGCTATTCCCATAGACGAGTTTATAATCGCAATAAAAAAACGCTAAAAAATAACAAAACCAAACTCTCTTTTTCTTAATAAAGCGTAAATAAGCTTTTTAATCATTTAGGATGAATTAGCCTTCATCGTGTTCTGACGATTCTTCGCTGCTTTCTAGCTGAGTCTCCACCCTTGAAAAGGCCTTTTTGATTCCTAAGTAAATCGTCAAGCAGGCAAAAAGTATTACTCCCGTTATGATGGAGGATGCGGCAACTGTTACAAGCTGCTTCTTTAAGGTATCATCAACTGCTTGAAATGATAGAAATGTGAAATAAAACGATAGAAATATGCAAATCGTTAGAATGACAACGGTGACTGACTCCACCTTCAATTGGGGATACACCTGTTCCATCAAGCCCAAGCTTAAACTAAGTTGCAATTCAAAAAGACTTTATGAATTCAAAATCCTTAGCGAACTTAAACTTTTAGAGAACTATAAATAAAAAAGGTGAATTTTAACGAGTTTGGAGAACTAACTTCGTTTTAGGGTTTATTTAGCGCAGGGTTTACTTTCTTTTTTCTTTTCTTCCTTCTTTTTCTTTCTCTCGCACATGTGCAATCCACCACTTAAACCTATACTTTGGGGCTAAGTAAATTTTCATGAAGTTTCACTTAAAAGCTTTGTTGTGAAAATGCCTGCACAAACTAAAAGTGAAAGCTTCGCTATAGTGATTGATGTGAACGTTTGTGAGTAAGCCTAAGCTTTTTGATAGGCCTGAATGCAAGAACTGCGTCTTCAAAGGTGGAAGCTATTGTTGGAACCAATGCCCATACAACATCTGGCGAAAGCGATGATCAAATAGCATGAGCGGTTATTTAGGTTAGAAGTAGGGGCTGTCAAAATGAATAATGAATTAAAAGGGAAAAATCGGATAAGAAAGTTCAGGCGGGTTGCTGAAGGGCTGGCTTCACGAATAGCTGTCTATGAAGGCGTAACTGGCGTAGTTTTCATCGGCGGTCTGGTTAGAGGCTTTGCCGACAAGTTTTCAGACTTAGACACTGTAGTTTTCCTAAGCAAAAGAGATGAACGCTTGAGAAGGCAAATTTATGATTTAGGTTTAGATGAGGAAAGGCGTTCTGGCATCGACATAGACCTTGAGGTTCATTGTCTGGAGGATTTTAAACGATGGAAATGGAATGAAACAGACAAATGGGAGTTTTCAAAAGCCAAAATTGTCTTCGACCCAGAAGGAGAAATCAAGAAAGTTTTTAAAGAGAAATTGAGGCTTCCAAAAGATTTTTGGACGAAACGCATCGTGATTTATGCCGAATACATGAAATGGTATTGCTGTCCTCTAAAAGAAGAAGTTGGCACCGTTTCTGAGGCTTGCATTGAAAGAGGCGATTTGGCGGCTGCACATTACTGCTTAAATTATGCCATTGACCTGCTGATTAGACTGATATTTGCCTTGAATAAAGAGTTTTTGCCACCGCCAAAGTGGAGGATATTCTACTCTTATGAGTTGGAGTGGCTGCCAAGGAATTATGAGAAGATTCTCAGACAAGCCATGATTATCACAGAATTATCAGCACGAGATTTTAGGCGAAGGTTGAAGGCTATCAGAAGAATGTGGCCTGACACGCTACACAAAATAGAGGAAGAAACTGGGCTCACGATTGACCTGATCTCTAAATACTATGTCGAGAAAGTACTTCACCAAACCAGCATACATTGAAAAACTGCTATTCGCTCAAAATTTGGATTCCATAAGTTAGAAAAATTTAATTGGGTTTGGGGGTTCAATGTATATATAAGGGAGGGATCTAGTCAGCAGAGAGAATAGTTTTCGCTTACAACACAATAAGCCTAACCAAAATTCAACCTATATATAGAGGGGTCTAGACAAAAAAGAGACTAAAAGCGCAAAAGACCTTCTAAGCTAAGATTCGGATTTAGACTTCACAATTTTTTAATACGCGCATGCGACTTCATCATGACAAAACACAATGGATGAGGAATTTTATGAAAAACAAAGGCTCTCATGGAATACTTTCAATTTTTCCATAAACTCTTGATAATTCATATTTCACACCCGTTTTCAGGAAGACCGCCAAAACAAATACACTTTCGTCTGTGACAAAAACGCGAGCGTCTTCAACGCAACAGCCAAACGCTTCTCGTCAAACCCCCTCATCTTCTTCACAAACTGCTCATGCCCAGGGTAAACTTCATTCGAAGACATAAGCCGCTTCCTCACGGAACCATCCTTCCTTGACAATTCTTCCAAAATCCTTAATATCCCATCTTTTTTAACGAGCTTGACTTTGCTTAAGTTCTGGCTCACGCTTCCAAGCGTTACTGGATTAAACCCCAACTCTCGTAGCTGTTCTATTGCATGCAAGATGTTTGGATTTGGTTTGCTTTCCGCTATTTTTTGCATCCCCGCCTTTTCGAAAAAGGGATTATACTTTGCCATAACTGCCAACGTTTCAACACATGGTGTCCCAGCTTCAGCTAATGTTTCCTTTACAAGCCTTGCGCCTAAGCCTATTGTTCGGTATTTCGGGTGCACAACAACCCGGGTAATGGTGCTTATTTCCTTTTGAAGCTGTTGGAAGGTTCCTCTCCAGACTCTGCTTCTGCCGAAGGTTGTTGGTGGTGGATAACTGTATACTATTACTCCGCAAAGTTCGTCTTTTCGTTTCAGACTGAAGATTTTGCGTGGTGGTGGGCAGCTGCTTGTCCTGTAGTGGAAGTGGCTGAGCCTCTTGTAGTCGGTTATGTTACCTTCTTCTATGTGCATTTCTTTTGTGAGGCTACATTCATGGTTGAGCTTGTTCGGGTAATAGTTTACGCTGATTTCTTTTCCAAACCGCTTGTGGATGTGGACGCTTGGCTTTAAATCCTCGAAGAGGTCTGTGTGGGTTGTTGCGGCTATCACGGCCTTTCCGTTTTGTCTTGCAAGCCTCTGCACATTGAAAGCCACGATTTTCGCCGTGTCACGGTCAAGCATAGAGCAGAACTCATCCATAACCCACCACTGCTTGCCTGATTCGATGAGCTTAGCCAAGCGGTAACGGTATTTCTGTCCGTCGCTGAGTTCTCGGTATCGCCTTACAAAGAGGAATGCGTCGTTTAGTCCTACTTTGCTTAGCAGCTCTAGGGCTTCGCTGAATGCTTCTCCAACAGTGTCGATTAATGGTTTGTCTTCGTCTGTGCGGATGTCTGCCATGTCTACGGCTTCTTTGCCTAGGTCCTTTTTTATGGCTTTTAGCAGTACGCTTTTGCCTGAACCGCTGTCACCCGTTATGTAGACTATGTCTGTAGGCGCTATTTTCAGCTCAATATTATCGTATAAAACGAATTTTTGTGTTTGGTCTATGCCTAGTCCGAATGCTTCTGCCACGCTTATTGTGCGGGGTGTTATGGTTGTTGCTGTTTCGTAGGCTATGTTGAATGTGAATTTGCTGGCTTTACGGTCGTAGCGTCTTGCGAACTTTGTGATTCTGAAGTATTCGTGTTTTCGGGTCATCTTGTGGCGCCTTGAACCTTGTGTTTTAGAAGTTTTTGGCGGAGTTGTTGGAGTTTTGCTTTGCCTTTGCTCATTTTTGGGATTACCCAGAGTTTTGGTTGGGGTTCTGTTTTTGAGGCTGCTACGGTTAGGGCTAGTGCCCATAGCATGTCGTCGTGTGTGTTTGTTGGGCAGCTGAATTGGATGTGTCCGGTTTTGCTGTATGAGTATTGTTGGTCGTTGATTTGTTGGCATATGTGTCTGTTGTAGGGTATTGCGAGTTTTTCTTGTTCCATTGCTAGTTTTAGGGCTGTTAGGAGTTCTTCTTTTGTTTCTGTTGTGAATTTTATGCCTTCTGCGCAGTTTATGCCTTGGTTGTGGATTTCTTCGAGGATTGGTTCGCCTATGCCTGTTTGGTCTACTAGGATTTTTTGGAGGGTGAATTTTTCGTGTGCGTGTTTTAGGTGTCCTATTATTTGGGTGTAGGGTGTTTGGAGTGGGAATTCGTGGATGTATGTTAGTTTTATGATGTTGTCTTCTTTTTTGGCTATTGTTAGGGCTGTTGGGTTTTGGAGTTTGCCGAAGTCTATGCCTGCGTAATAGTTGCCTTTTGGGATTTCTTGTTGGAGGTTTGTGTAGGGTTCTAGGTTTTGTTTTTGGGCGAGTTCGATGCATTTGCGGATTAGGTCTTGTGGGAAGTAGCAGGTTGCTGCTTCTGTGAATTCGGCTTCGTATTCCATTTGGTAGGCTTCGTGGGTCATGTTTTGGCGCATTTCTTCGAGGAATTGTGGTGTTATTAGTGGGCATTGGTTTGATTTTATTTTGTGGACGCTGTAGGCTGGGTTCATGAAAGCCTTGTAGAAGAAGTGGTCTTTTCCCCATGGGGTGCTGAGGAATATTGCTGTGCCGTTTGTTGTGCTTAGCATGGGGAATATTATTTGTGTGATGGTGTTTTCTGGTATGAAGGCTGCTTCGTCGCAGATGGCTAGTTGGGCTGTGTATCCTCTTAGGAGGTTTTCGCTGCATGGTAGGGCTATTATTTGGGATTTGTTTGTGAGTTGTATTATTGTGCGAGTTTTGCGGGTTGTGCTTTTTGCGAGTAAGGGGTTTTGTTGGATTTGGTTTTGGATTTTTTCGAACATTATCATGCTTTGTCTTAGGGATGGGCTTACGATGAGGGTTGTTGTGTTTGGGTGTGTGTATGCGTAGTGTATGGCTTTTGCGGCTATTGTTGTTGTTTTGCCTGTTTGTCTTCCCATGCAGGCTACAATGCGTTTGCTTTTGTCGTTTAGTAGGCGTTGTTGGTATGGGTAGGGTTTGAAGTTGAGCAATAGGTCAGCGAAGAGGGTTGGGTTTTCGACTAGCTTTTTTAGTTCTTCTGTCATTTGTTTTTAGCCTCTTTGCGAGGGTTTTGGCTTGTTTTTGGATTTGGCTTAGGAGTGTGGCTAGGTCTTGGGTTTGGTCTGGTTGTCCGTGGAGTTTTAGGAGCATTGAGAGGGTTCGTATGTGGCTTGCTAGGGTTTGGTAGTAAAAACCACGGTATTTGTCGTATCGTGCGTTTTCTGCGAGGATTTGGAGTCTGTTGATGATTTTCCATTGGGTTTCGATGAGTTCTTTGACTCCTTTTTTGTTCTCGGTGGTTGTTATAGGCCCCCTATATATAGGTTGAACTTGTGGTTCTGTCATGGTGTTCACGCTTTTTGTGTGATGAGTATGCCGCCTATTGTGCCTGTTAGGCCTGTTATGGCTGCGAAGATTTCGCTGTTCCATTGGTTTAGCACTATTAGGTGGGTGATTTCTAATGCGGATAGGCAGGCGGTCATGGCGACGGCGAATTTTACGCCTAGGACAAGCCTTTCGTTTGGTGGGATTTCGCGGTTTCGTGTGTGTTTTGTTAGGGCTTTTCTAATCCAGTCTTTCATGGTTTTTCGCCTTTTTTTGGCGTTTGTTTCTTGGGATTGTGCTTTTTCCGCCTATGAGGAAGCTGTTTAGGAGTTGTTTTGCTGTTTCGGGTGGGACGTGGTTTTTGGTTATGGCTGTTACGCCTACAGTCCATGCTGTTGGGATTGCGGTGTAGTCTATGTCGTAGAGGCCGTCTGCGTAGCGGAAGTTGTTCTGGGCTAGGATTATGTGCTTGTTTTTTGCGCCTAAGACGCCTAGGAATATGCCCCAGCTTGTGACTGGGACGTCTATGCCGTTTAATCCGCCGCTGAGGCTCTTGCCTATGCTGGCGTCGAACCAGTCAACTTTGACTAGGTCGCCTAGGCTTAAGCCTTTAACTTGCTTAACAACCTCCTTCATGCGTTATCATCAAAAGAAAAAGAGCGAGAAAAAGCCAATATAAAGGCTCATGAAATTTACCAATTCATAAATTTACAAAATCAAGCGGAACATGAATATTGGTGACTACTGAGAAAAAGGGAATTACATTATAATATGGGGAATGCTCGGAAATCTTTAAACGGGCTTTTGTCTACAAATACTGAAATTTGTTCAGCCTTCCATGGTTCTATTACAGTTTTGTAGATTTCTTCTCTGAGATATTTAGATAAGCCTCCTATTGAATAAAACTCAAAAAATAGGTTAAGTGGCTTAATTCCGTAGTTCATCAGCGGAGTTATAGAGTCTTCTTTAATCTTGTTCATCACTTTTCTTACTCTTATTTGAGAAAGTATATGAAACTCATCATCAAAGAACACGACAATACGCAGTAGTGTTTTAGACCTTGTTGGCGGCGGTGTTGAACAACGCAGATACGAACACCTTTCATCAAGAGGTATTTCAGTGATGAAAGCTTTCTGTTTAAAGTTTTTGAAAATATTCGCTTTTTCATGATAAAGTCTTTGTCTTTCAACTCCCCATCCCCATACTTGCTGTTTTCTCATAGAGTCCAACATCTTGGGCGAAATTTTGTGGTCAACGAGGAACACGCCTCCCTTAAGTCGTTTGTCGCCAGTATTATCACGATTGTATTTTAGAATTTTATTTCTGAACTCTCTGACTTTCTTCTGACTTACTGCGGGTACTTTAACTTCAAAGGCTGTAAGTCCGTCTGGTGCATAAAGAGGCTTTGCCATGCCATACATCGGATTTTTTGGAGGAGGTTCGGCGATGCAATCGATGTTATACTTCGGCTCATTTGTTATGTGTATTTTGTATCCGAGAGAACCAAGAAAAGACCATATTTTGACCTCTGCTTCTTCCCCTATGCTTTTGGCCTTTTCACCCATGCAGAAGCCGACCGATCAAGCAGCGACATACTTGTAACTGCCTCGACTTCCAAGCCTCCGAAGCACATTGCTCTTCACCAATGTTACAAGAGTTGTCGCTACAGCCGCTTTCTTGTAGTATATGCCGCTGGTTTCTAACGCGGTCATGATTTCGGCAAGGGTTCGAGGTTCTCTTCCCCAACCTGATTCTGCCATGAGCACTCTTAAGGCCTCCCCTAGTGACGCTGGCTTACCTAAAGGCGGTGGGTATTCGGTCGGAACAGTCTCAGCTTCCTCTGCCACTGCCCTAACAGAAGGTATTTCGCCAATTACCGTCTGTAGCTCCTTAATGAAATCGTATAACGGGCTTCCCATTAGCGACTGCACATTCTTATATGTGCCCTCAAGTTCAATTTGAAACTCGCCTATACGTACCAATATTCGTGTACGCTCATTTTCTCTTTCTTTTCTAATCTCTCCAGCCATGGTTTGACCACACATTCTAAAGGAGACTTTTCTATTAAAAAGCGTTGCTATTTAAAGTTGAACCCACCTATTTTCGCAAGCGAAATGTTTTAACCCATACATCTTTCTAACGTACTAAATCGATTTGGATTTATGACAGAGCGTTTCCGCATTATTCATCCTTAACAACCTTTGGTGCCTTGTTTGCTGAAATTGAGGTTTTAACTTGGAATGTCTAAAGACTTTTATTTTTAAGTCTCAATTAGTACATTGATATTGCAATGTCCGAAGATAAATCGCGTTTCAGGATAAAGAAAGGAGATATTGAAATAGAGTATGAGGGAAAATCTGCAGAAGTCACTACACGTTATAAAGAAGCTTTTGAATGGATTAAAACAGTCACTGTAACTCCTCCGGAACCAGAACCAACTGAGAGGCCTAAGGAAAAGGAGCCAGAAAAGAAGAAAGAAGAGAAAAGAGGCGGACCAAGGACGGGCGTAATATCACCTGCAATTGATGAACTAATCGATGAAGGATTTTTTGACGATTTCAAGAACGCTACTCAGGTACTCGAGGAACTGAGAAGAAAAACTGTACCAGTTTCGACTGTTACGCCAGTAATCATGGCCTTGAATCGTAGAGTACCTAAGAAGTTAGATAGAATTAAAGACGAGCAAGAACGATGGGTATACCGTAAGAAACAGAGTAGCACTGGAGGATAGCCCACTGTCCTTTGACATTTCAAAGCTATCTGATAAGGAAAGAAGACAATATTATACCCTTGAAGCTTTGTTTGCACACTCATTTGGCATATCTAAGAGTGAAGAAAAGATACTAGAGGGAATAATGGACACTGTAGATGATTGGAAGAAAATGATGGGAGGAAGGAGTAGCCTAGAACCTCACATTGCACCTTACCTTGAGAAAATCAAAACAGGAAACAGAGATGCAGCTAGAAATCTTTATTTCTTCATAAGTCCCCTTTTCTTCTACATTCATGTATTATATGAACTCTCAAGATCAGAATGGAGAAATGCAACTTCATGGAGTGGAATGTTCTGTGAGAGAATTGTCAATAACTTACTCAGGGAAATCGACAGAAAATATTCTACTGATGCTTTTCAAAAGGTTGAGAAAAGTAAGTTTGAAAACAAGTTAGGAAGGTTGAAATCGGAGCTAGAAGCTAAACAATTCAAGCTAGCTAATGAGCTATTCAATTTAATGGAAATAATATACTCCCTCAGAGACGCAAGAGGGCCTCATGATGTACCTCCTCCAGAACCTTTGCGGGCTCAGATAAGTGCTAGTCAATGTCTTCCAGTGTATATTGACTATCTGGAAGCTTTGATTTTTACGAAGAATGACATGTTTGAAGACTATAAGACCTTTGTTTCATTTTTCAGTAACCTTACTGAGACCAAAATCTCTTTAACTTTCGGAGAAGAGGGACGTAAGGTAACAGTTGATCATCTTTTAAAGAATGTTCTTTACCGTGAGGGTTTCTTTGGTGAAAAAGATGGCAGGAAACTTTCTGAAGTTCAAGACAAGCTGAAAAGTATGAGTTATAATTTTGCGGATTCCGTAGTTGCCTTAGCACTGTACAAACTGTCAAAAGGTAAAGATGCCGTCTTAACAAGAAAAGGGAAACGGAAGAATTATACTTACCACGAAAGATATCCACCAGAAGAAATATTCAAGTCTGTTATTTAGCGTACATTCTTTTACATCACTTAGGTCACTCAATCTCTTTCCTCAATTTTAGGCCTTCTTTCGTTTTTGTTATGGCTAAGTTTCCGTTACAAATTCTTTGGCGTCTGGCATGTTAAACACAATCTCCTTGTTTCTCGCCCCTCTAACCAAAACCAGACTCCCACCACCAAAAACAGAACAAACAACCACTTCCCTACTCTGCCACGCTAGAGCACAGCCATGTCAGTTATCTCTACTGCCACCACACTCCCTCTCCTATCATAATACACTATCACCCTTCCATCCTCAGTCGGCTCTTCCTCCAAATGCACCACACGCCTAAACCTTATGAAAACGTAAAAATAGAGCAACACAGTGAAAGGTAAGTGGTCGACATGGAACTAGAGGAAATTAAAGTCAAAATAATTCCCGTACTAAAACGTTATGACGTTAGAAAAGCAGCTGTTTTTGGCTCCTTCGTGAAAGGAGAAGAAAAAGAAGACAGCGACATAGACATCCTCGTCGAGTTCAAAGGAGAAAAAAGCCTCCTCGACCTCGCAGGACTAAAAATAGAATTGGAAGAGGTTCTGAGAAGAAAAGTCGACGTCCTCACCTACAACTCCCTGCACCCACTACTAAAAGACAAAATCCTACAAGAACAAAAAGTGATCCTATGAAAAAAGACCCAAAAATCTTCCTCCAACACATAATAGACAGCACAGAAAAAATAGAAGAATACATCAAAAACATGAACAAACGACAATTTTTAAATTCAAGTCAAACACAAGACGCCGTAATCAGAAGAATCGAAACAATAGGCGAAGCCGTCAAAAACATCCCAGAAAAACTAAAAGAAAAACACCCAGACATCCCCTGGAAAAGAATAGCCGGAATGAGAGACATCCTCATCCACGAATACTTCGGCGTCGACCTAGAACTAACATGGAAAGTCGCAAAAGAAGAAATCACCAACCTAAAGAAGAAAATACTAAAAATAAAGGAAGATTTGAAGCAAAAATCGACGCTTGATCTCGCCGGTTCTGGAGCAAAACACGCAAACCCAAAAGAAATGAAGACACTTCTTGATAAACTCAGAGAAGAAGATATCTAAGAAAGAGTCTGTGACGTCAGATTCTTTATCTCGATGACAGACAGCATAATAGCGGCCACAACCCTAGCATTAAAAGCAACATGCCTAACAGACGACCCCCACATAAAAACCATAAAAGAAATCAAAACAAAATGGCTATAAGACCCAAATCAACTTCTTACACGTAACACTGACGAAATCGAAGCGTGGCTAAAACATGGCAAAACGAAAGGACCCGATGAAAGTGCTCGACGAAGTGCTTAGGAAACACGATGAAGTTTTCCGCGAACTGAACACCGGATCCAAAAAATCAAAGAAAATAACCAATCCTTTCCAGCTAAAAAACACAAATTCTCATCACACCAAACGCCATTTAGAAGATCTTTGAGAAATCATCATACACTTTTTTCCTGTGCCCAACAAACAATACAATAACCCGATTCTTTTCTCTGTCAATCTCATAAATAGCCCGGTAATCACCAACCCTCAGGCTCCAAAAATCAGAATACCTCAAACGCTTCCCAACCCTCTCAGGACGACTTCTCAGCTCCCTCAACTTCTCAACTATCCTCACTCTTATAGACTCTTCAATCTTCTCCAAAGCCTTAGCTGCTTTCGGGTGCAGAAATACCTTAAAAGCCACTAAAACTCCTCTAAAGGAACAAGAACCTCAGGATGCTTCCTCGCCTCTTCGCTCCGCCTCACCAGCATCCTAAAAAAAGCACGCGTCTTCTCCCGCTCCTCATAAAAACTTATAATAGCCTTTATGGCGTCGCTTCTGCTCTTAAAACGCCCCTCAGCAACCCACCTATCAATCTCCTCAACCATCTTTTCGGGCAGTCTAAGCTGAACCTGAGTCAACAAACCACCGTAAACAATACCGTTTACAATACACTTAAGCATTTCGTTAAAGGGTTGTTATGTCTGTTATTTCTACTGCTACCACATTCCCTCTCTTGTCATAATGAACTATCACTCTTCCATCCTCAGTCGGTTCTCCCTCACTATGCTCAACACACTTAAACCTAATGAAAAGGTCACCCACATCACAGCCATAATCTACCGTAACAACCTTCCTCGGCAACCTCAACCCATACCTCTCCTCAACCCTCTCCAAAACCCGCCGAACAGCAATATCCAATAGAGTTTTGACCTTCCTAATGCTCAACACGTTCTTTTCTTTCTTCTAGAACTTCAAATATTGAAAGTGTGTTCTCCCTTTTCGCCTGTTCTTTTACAACCTTCACATTCACCTTCGTAAACTTCAAGATTGCCCTCACATCCTCTTCATCCTTCAAAGCTCTTTCTCTAGGAACGGTTGCCTTAATCATTCGCAACTTTGCCAAAATAAGCTCTTCGGGCGTTTGATAAAAAGTCCTCAAACCCAAAACGCTTCCAGCCCTCTTCTTCAACTTCTCCCTAGAAAAGATAATGTCAACAGTCAAAGGCGATTTGCTATCCTTAAACGTAACTATCCCATAACCAGACTTCAAAGCCGCATCCATCTTCCTCTCGTCAACAACTAATCCCGCATCTCTCAAAGCCGAAACAAGCTTATCCCGCCATTCTCTACCAGAAACCGCAACAACAACATCAACATCCGCAGTAGTCCGAGCCCTACCATAATAACTCACAGCCAAAGCACCAGTAAACATATAATCCAAACCAACCGCATTAAAACACCCAACAACCCTTCTAACAAACCCCTCAAAACCTTCCAAAACCCTAAACCCTCACTTCTTATGCTTCTTACCAAACATCAGCCTTTCCCTAACACGCTCAATAAGCTCCTCCTCGCTGATACCTGGATTCTGATCCCTAACGCCATCAGCACAAACTCTTATGCAAACGTCACTCATACCAATAGCCAAATTCACCCTCTCCTCAGGCTTCAACCTCTTCACAACCAATCCCTCCAACTATTTTGAAAGAAGCCTAAGCCCAAAATTTTTCAAAGGCTCAAAATGCTTCAAATCAAACGTGTAGAGCTTTGCCCCCCTGTTCATAGTTATGGCAGCTATCATAGCATCAGTCCTCCGAATAGAAATTCCCATCCCCTCAGCCTTCAACTCCAAACCCGCAGACAAAACAGCATCCCTCTTCGCAAAATCAAGCACAGGCAAAAACAAAACCTCCCTAACAGGCTTAGCATACTTCTCCAAACCATACAAAACCTCATCAAGATTAATCGCAGTCGTAGCTATATCCTCGCCACTCTTGTCAAGCCTACGCAAAACCTCATCACCCTTAACCGATTTCTTATCAAAAACCTCAATCAAAACATCCGTATCTAAAATAATCATAGCCTACGCTCAGCCCTCACAGCATAAATCTCCGAAAGCATGCGCTCCTTATCCCTAAACTCCGCACAACCCCTGAGCTTTTTCAAAGTGTCAAGAGGATTCATACCCTCAGCAAGCCTCTCAAACAACTCGCTAAAACTCTCATCCTCCCGCTTAATCTTCAACAACTTCCTATAAATCTCATCCCTAATAGTAATAGTCTTAGTCAAAGTGGCAACCACGCGAAATTCTGTTTAAACACATATTTAAACATACTCCTCTTCTATCACAACGCAAAATCACCCTTCGCCTAAATCAGAGCTTCAGCTTTCTAATTAAGGCCTTGACTTTCTCTTGGTCTTTTAGGGCTTCCTCCAGTATCGCGTTTGCCAACTCGTATATTCGCAGGTCGTTCAACAACGCCAATTTCCTAATCTCTCTGTGCAAGTCATCACGAACCTCAACAACAGTCCTCTTACTCCTCGTCACTTCAAATCAGCCTCGCAATTCTTCCAGCAACGCTCAAGTTGCCTTCACCATCCAGAACCATCAACACCTTTCCCTCGCCACTGAGAAAAGCTAAACCCTTTTGAAAGCCAAGTTTTTCCGCCTCAGTGATGCGAAAATCATTTGCTAAGATAAAGTCTCCAGACTTAAGCCAGTTTTGACAATTAACACTCACTGCAACACTTAAAGTGTTTACAGCTATGGAGTTAGGGCTTAACGCTTCTCCCGCGTGATTATGGCTTTGAGCGTGATGGTCGTCCGGCCCCACACCCAATAATTCAGAGTGATAATGACTGTGGCTTTTAGGCTCATAACGATAATTCGGGTTCACATACATTGGGTTGTAGTCTACTCCTTGAACCTCGAGAACATAGCCAGCTGGGCCCCTTGCAAGTCTATCCACTAAGAAGTTGCCACTTGTAATTATCGCAGCATCCGCAGAAACATTCTGCAGAATCCTTGTTGGCGTGATAACTATAGTCTCGCTGATGTTGAGCTGACCTACTTTCGCAGAAGCAGTGACGTTAAGGTATTTAGTCCAAATTTCCAGCCAGCGACAATCGTCTCTGCCTAAAAGGCCGTATTCATTATCACTCGGGTCAAAATGATGGTTCACAGGAGAAGTGCCAGCTATATTCTTTGTTCGGAACTGAGTTATTGCAGCAACATCGCTCTTGGGACCAATGAATGTAGGCCAAATCCAGTCTGGAGCCCATGCGCCTCCTCCTGAAGCGCCCATGCCTTTTCCAAGTTTTGTGCGTGCAAGCTTTTCAACGGTTACAGTTGTTGCTCTTAAGCCATAAAGATAATCAGCCAGCATGGGCGGCACGTTTCCAAGTTCAAGCGTTATTTCCAACGTTTGAGTTTTTGCATCCACTCGATATTCGACGGTTTCGATGCTAAAATCAGAGTCAACATTCTCATTTGGTAATACGACGTGTATCTTATCTCCTGCTAACAACGGAGTATTCCCATAGTCAATTACTGCACTTGTCACCGTCACGTATTCCGCTGGGTTTTTAAAATAGTCAAGAAGACTTTTGGCTCTCAGGTCACATTCATTATCGCTTATGAGCTCCTCATCCGTCTCCGTCAATTCCCTTAAACCATATGCGCTTTGGCTTCCAGAATCCTCACGAAGGGCGGAGTATCTGCAACCGCCAAAATGCAAAGCGTCAACCCAGAAACTGCCTGTACCGGTGCCAGGAAACCAGCATTGGATCATAACCTTCTTTATCTGCATCCAATCAAACCCTGGTGCAACGTACTCCCATTCAATCTCATTTAGCTTCCCAACTTTGGAGTCGACCTTTCGCCACTCGCCAGGCCCGACTGTGATATTTCTTTCTGCGCCTTTATCTGCAGCATCATAAAGCTGTATCGCTACATTTCCGCTATACGACTCCTCCAAAAAGGCGTAGAAGCTCAAGACAGGATACTTGTTGCCGTTTGCTTCTCTTCCCGCGTTAAGTGTGAAGACGGCCCTTCCATAATAGTTGGAAACTGGAACGTTTAGTTTAATACTTCCTGTTCCCCTTACCTTTTTTGTTGTATCAAAAGAAACATCACCCGGGTCTCCGCTCCAAGCGCCATCCGCAGGGGTTAGGGTCTCCGTCCAAGCATCCTTGTCAAGCGGATAACTCTTGTCAGCTAAACCGTAAACGAGAACCTTGTTTCTGATACGGTGAATATCCTTACGGTACTCGCTAACCTCAATCTTCTCACTGAGGCTTACAGGTGAGGCTTTGCTGTTTTTTGGGAAAAACTCAAACTTGCCATCTGGCGCCACGCGAAAATCAAAGCCTATAACGCCAGCCTTGTCAGCACTTTCAGCAATATACTTGATGATGTCCCAGACAGGCGTGTTGTCATATTCCAGCTTTGTATACGTCGTATCCGTGTTTTCAACAAGCTCAGTCGAATCTCTAACATGGCTTAAACCAACATAATTATCAAGCAAATCCTTAACAATTTCCTCGCCTTTCTGATTCTCATAAGTTTTCGTGACCACTCTTCTGAACAGCTTTTCTCCCCAGCACCGCCCAGAAACGCGAACATAGTTCTCCGTTGGCGTGGATTCATACTTTACGCTTTCAACACGACAAGTTATGATCTGTGGAACGTTTGAGCCTCTTCCGATGTCGATGTGCCCGTCCATGCCCACGTCAATAGGCGATGTTCCGCTCGGGCTGTACCTCTTATCCCAGTTCTGGAGCAGACACTCGAAGCTGCCAACTTCCTTTGTGCAGCCAAGATGCACGCGTAAATCTATGACATCACCTTGAGGAACACCAATAACGCCGAAGGCAATCGCGACTTTTGGGATCTCAACGCTCATTACTCGACACCTCGCCGATAGAGTTCCTCCTCTCCAGCACGAGTTATAGACCGGGTGCGTGTGGACGTTTCAGCAACTGCAGCATTGTATTCCTTAACAGAGGCTGTTGCCGCATTCATTTGACTGGCGAAATGCCACATGGCAGCTGCAGCCGCTATAATGACAGCTATGCCGACACCAGTCAAAGCCAGAAACGTTGCATAGCTAATGTTCAACGCGTTCTGTGCGACAGTTGCAACCCAACAGGCAGCAGCATAAACCTTCTGGGCTACGGCTACGCCCCAGCTTGTGCGCATAAACATGCCCATGACAGTAATAACCATCATTGCTGAGTTGAAAACACGAGCTTGCTCGTCGTTTAAAATGCCAAATTGATGTGCTATATGCCCAATAGCAGTGCCCGTTGCACCTAAACCAGCGATAGCAGCGCCAAGACTTTTAATCCGCACACTCAAAGCTTCGGCATCAGTTTGAATCCTTGCAAACTCGTGGCTTGCACGATTAACCGCTCTTATGGTTACAGCTATTTCGCGAAAGCTCATTCTAAGCCAGCCTCCGCTTTAGCTGCGTCAATAGCCTCGCAAATGATCTGCTTAAGCCTTGGCAAATGCTCCTGAATAGCTGGGTAAAGGTAAGGCTGAGCCCTCATTCTTCGTGTGCCAAGCTCAACAAACAAGGCGTAAGCGGCTTCTGCACCGATCTCAACAATCCATTCTTTAATCTCAGCGTAGATTGTGCTCCGCAAATGCCCTGTTCGCACAGGAACAAGACGCATAGCCTCACCCTTAACATCAGCCGCCCAACTAGCCAGAAACACGTGAACTTGACGCTGCATTCCACCATCAAACCGTTCTATGGCTGTCTTAAACTCTTCAATTCCCTCAACGTCGCATGTCATTTCGACCGCCATTTCGCCTCACGCTCCATTTTTTGACGCTCTTCTTCCGCCTGCCTGTCTAACTCGTTCAAGATCGCAATAAACTGCTGGATGGTTTTGGCTGACTGCTTTGCAAGTTGCCTTGGTGTCCATCCGAACGTTTGACATAGCCTAAACTCTGTAAGAGCTGAGTGCGGCTTTCCTCGTCTAACTGCTCTAATAAAAAACGCAGATCCTCATGGCTCATTCCACTAAGCCTATTCACAATTTTTGAAAATAATTCACCAAGTTCGATGGGAATGCCTTGGTCTTCGCTTAACAGTTTTTCAAGTGATATGGGTTTATGAGCTGGCTGTTCTCGAAGCGAAGCCCAAATGGTTTCAGCTTGTATGGCTATAAAGTCGCTACTTACAACTTGACCCGTGGTCGAGTGATATTTCGTATATTTCTGGATTATGCGGCTCCGCTTAGCCCATGTGATCTCTTGGAAGACATAGCGACCTTTGTATTCATCGCCAAACCGTTCGTCAAGCTCCAAAACTTCACTTCGCATTTGCTATGCCTCCGTTTAGCTTATCCAAACGTCTCTTGCAACAAACTTCGCTTTTAGGCTGACAAGGTCCTCGATGCGAGTAGGCGTTGCCACCTCTTCCCACTTGCAATATTTGAATAAGGCGCTGTATGTTCCGCCTAAGCCAAACTTGAGGCTGAACTCGCTATCATTTACGACATCATCAAACTCTTGCTTGCTTTCAAACTCAAAGGTTAATTCGCCGCTTAGGTTGCGGTGGCGAGCAGGCAAGTATTTTATTAGGTATGCATCAGTGGAGCGGATTACGGTTACAGGCTTCAAGTTGTTTTCAATGTTGAATTTCCAGTCTGTTACTCGAGTTACGTCAGCCAAGCCCGAGCCGTCTGGCTGTCCCCTCTGAACATAGCTTTCGTTGTAGGGAACTGCGCCTGCATAATCGCCGTAGTTCGCGCCAGTGATTTTGCCTGTGCCAACAGCAACGTTTTGTCCGATGCATTCGACGGCAGCTCTGATAACGTCTTCAATATTGCATTCCACTTCGAGTTTGTTAATTCTGCAACCTTTATAGAGAAAGCTAATCACGTCAGTGGGATTCGCGAATAAGCCCTTATAGTAAAGCACTTCTATGCTTAGGCTTTGAAGCGTTTGAGCATGCTGAATGAGAGTTATTGGCGACTCGCTTGTTAAGACGCTTGGAATCTTCAGATGCGCTCTCCGCAGACCCTTGATAATGCTTTGTAAGTCTCTACTTCCCAATCCTCTGATTTTTATTAAACTAGGGTCCAATCCCGGTTCTACGCCTTCAGTGTTTACGCCAACCATTGACGGATTCGACGGTGTCACTCCATAGTTGCTTTCCTGCACGAAGTAGACGCGGCTTTCATGCGCACCATAAGTGTCTGGCATTTTCTTTCACACTCCTTTTTATAATGCTCCTTCAATGTCCTCAAAGGACCATGATTTTAGGGTAAACTCGGTTCTGAAGATGAAGGGTTTAACATCAACACGATCAGCATCCTGAAAACTGACAACATCCAAGTAGGTTATGCCGTTCACGGTTACAGTGCAACTTACATAATCACAGTATATTATGGCTGCTGTTACGCCGTTGCTTGGGTTTGTTGTTCTCGCGAGAAGCCAAACATAACCAGAATCATCAATGTAGTCAGCAAGTGTAGATGTGAGTGTGATAGTAATTGTTTCGTCTGCTCCACCTGTTCCAGCCTGAGCGTTTTGCCACGCAGAAGCCACATGATTCCAAACCTTTATTGTAGCGCCATTTCCGCTAGGAGCAGTGCCGTAACCCTCAAAGGCTAAAACAATTTTTTTAACAGTTTGTTCTCGGCTTTCAACTTTGAAGCGGAAAAGCGTTAAGGCGTATTCGCCATTAACATCGTGGCTTTTTGAATAGCGTGTATCATCGCTGTACCAAATCTTCTGATACTCCGTACTCGTTAATTCACTCCAGCCTGCGTGTTCCGGAGCAAGTTCTGACGAAGCCCCCACTTGAAAAGCCTTATGAGAATCGCCTTCCGGATAGCCTAAACCAGCGAAATCATAAAGTGTTTCATTGGGTTTGTTGCGGCTCTGCCTAATGACGCGGTTAACCTCTTCAACCACCTTTTTTCGCATAAGCCTTCCAGGGTCAGATGTTGCCTCCCGGTCTGTCGCCCAAACGTTAACCCTCAAAGAGCCTAAACGTCTCCGAATCCTTCCAGACATCTCGATTTTCGTGTCTCTGCTTTCAGTCAAGCCGACAGTCACTTGTCCATCATAGTTCTTGAAAAGCTCCCTGTCATACCATTCATCGCTCACGTGGATTTTGGCTATTGAACCGTCATCCTTAACCACACACATGTTCTTGCAGAGAAGCCTAACCACTGTTGTAACAGCATCCTCGATCTCGCTCATGCTCCAAGAAGCCTCCTACAATTCGCTTTAAAATAGGCGGTTTCGCCGGCAAAGTCGAAAGCCTGAACACTGAGAACCTCATAGTCTACGCCTTTTCTGCGGATTTTATCATGCTGCTTTATTGGAGCAAAAACGTGAATGGTTAGGTAGTCATTGATTATGTAGCCTGGCTCGATTAAGATTTCATCAACTCTTGCTGGAGAAACTATGGCTTTGATGTCAACTCCTTCGCCGTAAGAAACCTTGTCAGCTGCTTCTCTGATTGGATAAAGCAGTATATTTTCGCCTTTAGACCGCAGAATCTGGGTGAAACGTGTTATAGGTTCCTCATAGTTTAGGAATAAGTGCGCAAGCCAGCAGACCGTAGCCATAGCCTGCTTATTCTCAACATAACTGTAATCGGTGTGCTTAACGCTCCAGAACATGAACTCGTTTTGATGCTTGCCGATTATTTGCATGCTAAAGGCGAGGCTAGGCTTGTCGTGGTTTTTGCGGATTTTCCAAAGGATTCCGCTTGTTACAGCGTCATAGTAGTCGCATGCTGGAAAACGTGAAACAACATCTAGGTAGCCCGCCCAGCATATGGCTGGATTATAAGCTGGATACTGTGCAGAAGCTCTAACAGAGTTGATGAAGTTGTAAACCTTCTGGCATGTGAGGCTCCAGCCTTCATAATCATATAAGCCGATTAATGCATATGCGAACGGGTCATCGTAAATCTCGTTTTCCGCTAAGCCTACGCGATGCCATCTTGAGTCTGCAGGGTCGTAGTGTAGCCAAAGGTTCTCGAAGCCTTCACGGAGAAAGCCAACAGCCTTAGAGATAATGGATTGATACGTTGAAGCATTGGCTGTGTCATACTTTTCAGCAAGCATCTTCAAACCAACAAGCCCATATAAGCATTCAACATCCATTTGGAAAAGCCAAGCGTCCTCAATCGTGACAGCCCGCGCGAAACCGCCATAAGCCTGTTTATCTTGCATGGCTTTCAGAAATGTGGCTCCAGCAAGCCTAGCAGCATTCAAATAGTTCGCATTATTCGTCAGCTCGTAGGCTCTCAAAAGCGAAGGAATAACACGGCAAGCATCAACACTATAATAGTATGTGCTGTTTTCGTTGCTTTTGAAGCCGCCATAAGCCTTTTTCGTGTTGTCTGTGCATTGTTGAGACAGAATCCAGTCGGCTAGGCTCACGATTTTGTTGCTGATTTCAGCCCTTCGATCCTCGAACTGAAAGTCAAAGTAGGCTTCGTAAAGGAAATCTATGGCGAAGGCTGCTGCAAAAGCTGCTCTGCCCCATTCTGGGTCTGGTCCAGAACCCGGAATAACATAGACGTTGGGCGCATAATCCATAACAAACTGGTGATAGGCTTCAGGAACAGTGCCCATCTTAAACTCTCCCCACATATGGCTGTTTGAGATTGTTCAGAATTCGTTCAAGCTCAGCTTGTAAAACATCCAAGGGCGGAGCCTTACCCAAAACGCTAACATTCTGATCTCCGACACTGAAGCTTAAGCCAACCGCGGAGCCACCGGTCAAATAACAAATGGCGTAAACGACAGCCAATACCGTGATAAACTCTTTTTCCGCATCGGTGCAGTCGTTATAGTCAATCTCCTTGCCGAGCTCAAGCTCTAATGTGACTTCAGCCCGCTTAATCATCTTCAAAACTTTAGCGTCTGGAATATCCGTCGCGCTAACATTAACCACGTCACGAACATCATCAACAGACACGCTCACCAAACAGCTCTGGCCCCGATTAGAAAGAGGAAAAGAAGCCAAATTTAAACAATTTTCACAATAAAAAAGAAGAATTTTAGATTATTTAGCAAAAAATCCTATTCTAAGATACCTTTTATAAAAATAGCATTTTTGTGCTGTTATTGTTCAGGAACCCTCTTGGTCTCCGAAAAAACCAAGTAGAAAACCAGAAGTTCAAATCTCTCCCGGGCTACCAAACTCCAGAGTCTAATTAATACTACGCAGACATGTTTGACCTAAGACTTAATATGAAGTGATACCAAAGTCATCACTTTCCTTGGTCCGAGATGAAATATTATATGACTGAAACATCCAGAATTGAAAAATCTGACATCAATGCAACAGTTAAGTTATATCCTTTGATTGCGGTCGATCTGATGAATGCCTGCTGTAGTGAAAAGTTTGAGCGCCCAGAAATAAATATTACATTCAATAAAATAAGGCAAATGATTCCTCGACTCATAAAATTTACCGATGAGTATCGCAGGCTTGGTGGTACGATAATCTGGGTTCGGTCAACTCCTTGGAGGGAGCAGTATTTGCCTAAAAACATCAATCGATTATATCATGAGAATCCCAAAGCAACCTTCTACACTGAGCATGACGTTGAGGAATCTGTTGAATTCTTTGATGGTATTAGTCCACACGAAGCCGATGAGACTTTCACAAAGAATACTTATTCCGCCTTTGCGGACACTCGTCTTCAAAAACTCTTTCGAAAGCGTCGATGGGATACATATTTACTCTCAGGTGTGTTCGCAGAAGCTTGCGTAAATGCAACCCTTATCGATGGTTTCACCAAAGGATTGTTCACCGTCATATTGTCGGACTTGGTGGAAACGATGGACGATGAAGAGCAGCAGGCTCACAAAAGTCATCTAATAACTCATCAATGGCCATTTATGTACGGTCATGTCATGACCAGCATCGAGTTTCTGAAGAAATTGGCAGAATAAAGCTCTCAACCAATCCATAGATGCTCAAAGAATTAAAGAGATTCGAATGAGAAATAGTATAAATTCAACTCTAGCGTGCGGTAATTCCCGGGCTACCAGCAAACCTAAGTTTGGCAAGCTTTCAAACCATAGTCTTTGTAGAAAGGAATTTTTGATTATTTGTTCTCCAAAAAGGTTCGTCTGGTTTATAAGTTGATTCCTTTTACATAATCAATTATGGAAGAAAGATATCGCAAATTGAAAATGATCGTTGAAAAGGAAATGGAAGGAGCCAGCCCTGCTCATGACATTAACCATGTAATGAGAGTCTACAACCTATGCTTGAAATTGGCACGCTATGAACCGGATGTTGATCTAGATATCTTGAAAACGGCAGCTTTACTCCATGACATTGCAAGAACCAAAGAAGACAAAAAAGGACAAATCCCCGCTCTAGATGTCGACCATGCAATTCTCGGTGCAGAGATGAGTGAAAAGATCTTAAGGCAGTTGGGTTATCCAGAAGAAAAAATAAAACATGTCAAGCATTGCATTGTTGCTCACAGATTCAGAAGCGGAATTGAACCGGAAACAAAAGAGGCAAAAATTCTGAGCGACGCCGACAAACTTGATGTTTTAGGAGCAACGGGAATCGCTAGATCCTTTACAATCGGGGGAGAATGTGGTCAAAAAATCCATGCGGACACTCCGATAAATGAGTACATCAAAGAAAATCTTGTTGGTGGAAAACCCAACGGAAGAATCAAAGACCCCACGAAACATGCCTCAAACCTCGAGTTCGAAACAAAATTCAAGCATATTCCAGATAAACTATATACTCAAAAAGCTAGAGAGATTGGCAGACAAAGATTAGAGTATATGAGAAAGTTTTTTGAGAGGTTAAAAAGAGAGATTGACGGGCAGTTATAGATCCAAGCGGCAAAGTCTTATTTCAAGGTCATCTTGAAGTATTTTTGTGATAGGAAAATTTTATGAAGCCTAGCACGTTAATGGAAGTTAGGGTGAGTAGTCATGATTGAAAGGCTATACCATATTACCTTTCCCGTTTCGGATACAAAGAGAACTGTAGCATTCTACGAGAACATTCTTGGGCTTAAGAAGAGGGGTGAATGGCCCAATTACGCAGAATTTGACGTTGGAGAAGTGCATTTTGGTTTCGAACAAAAAGGAAAGTTGGAAATCTTTCTGCTGGTAGACGACGTAGACAAGGCGTACGAAAGTCTGAAAAAGAAAGGCGTCAAATTTGTCACAGAACCCAAAGACATGCATTGGGGGGCCCGAGCAGCCACATTTGTTGACCCAGATGGAAACATGTTCACCATCGAACATTTCAAAAAAGAAAAATCTCGAACCTAGAAATTAAAAGAATAAGAAACACTCTTGAAACGAAACCTTGATACCCTAAAAACTCATGCGTCACGCAGGTTTCGAAATTGAATCGGGAAGCGCTACTAAAGGAGGAAATGGTAGAATGGTTACTCGCTGGCGAGCCTTGGATAATCTATCGTACGTTAACTGACCTTCTGGATAAAGAGGAGAAAGACGGTCTAGTCATAGCAACAAGAATGGCGATTCCAAAGCACCCACTTATAAAAAAGATTTTCGAAGGTTTAAATGAAGATGGTTACTGGGGAAAACCGAAAGACATTCACACATGGTGGCCAAAGAAAGATACTACTTTCTGGTTGCTTCCGGTGCTAGCGGATTTCGGTTTTACCGCAGAGGATAAAAGGATTGCAAGAGCCTGCGAATACGTGCTTAGCACCCAACTCCAATCTGGTGGATTCGGGTGGGATCCGCCAACAAAACCAAGTGACTGCCACAGCGCCATCATAATTGAATCCCTGGCAAAACTCGGTCTTCTAGGAGACTCAAGACTTCAAAGAGCCTATGAATGGCTTATCAAAAGGCAGCGTCTTGAT
>Ga0209725_1000014_pt1 | contig 107375 bp, 102 predicted proteins | sample I18A1metaG_FD_184145 | JGI IMG/M metagenome (GOLD analysis project Ga0209725, IMG submission 184145) | Lake sediment bacterial and archeal communities from Gulf of Boni, Indonesia to study Microbial Dark Matter (Phase II) - ​I18A1 metaG... | ecosystem: Environmental > Aquatic > Freshwater >...
GAGCATCTACTTGCCGTTTCGATCGGTTGTTCCTTTGGGGCTCTCTTGAGCAAACTTTGTGGAATCATTGGCTTGTGCCTATCACAGTAGTATTCAGTTCGACCGAAGAAACCTGTAGACCAGTCAGCTGCTGCGCCACAGAGAGGAAGAGAACAGACCTGGGGTTTGCCGTCGTCAGTTTCCCTCGCAGGCATCCACCTTGCCCCAGTTCTTTCGAGTCAAGTTGGAGTGAACGATGTCTGTTCTAAAGATTTGTCGGGCCGTCTTGCATGCAGATCTCCACTCTCGCAGCTCAAGTTCGACACGTGTTGAGAGAGTTGAATTCCGGTAGAAGTAGGAAATGCTGTAGAAAGTATGAAATCGATGACCTTGGCACCCTTTCTTTCAAGACGAGAACACACATCTAATTGTGATCCAATCTATGTTCAGAACTCGCATAACCAGACTGTTCGGCATCGAGCATCCGATCGTCGGCGGGGCCATGATGGAGGTCTCCAAGCCGGAGTTCGTGGCTGCTATCTCGAACGCTGGGGCTTTGGGAATGATGGCCTCTGCGATGTATGAAAGCCGGGAGAAGTTCCGCCGGGCGGTACGTAGGGTGAAAGAATTGACCGACAAACCGTTCGGTGTGAACCTGAGTCTATTCCCTGCGCTGATGCCAATCGACAACAACCTCTACGCCGACGTCATCCTAGAAGAGCACGTACCGATAGTCGAGACGAGTGGGTATCGTCCACCCGAAGATCTGCTCGCACGACTGAAGGCTGGCGGGGTGAAGACGATGCACAAGTGCGTTAGCGTGCGGCAGGCACTGAGTGCGCAGAAGGCTGGTGTCGAGGCGGTTACCGTCTTTGGCAGCGAGGGAGGTGGTCACATTGGAGAGCTCGGATTGACGACGATCTCCCTAGTTCCGCGCGCGGTAGATACGCTCGATGTGCCGGTCTTAGCAGCTGGTGGCATAGTTGATGGAAGAGGGTTGCTGGCGGCGCTCGCTCTGGGTGCGCAGGGCGTCACCATCGGCACGCGATTGCTGGTGACCACAGAATGTCCCATCCACGACAATCTCAAGCAAGCGCTAGTGTCAGCTACAGAAGTGGACACACTGCCAATCCTCGGCTCGTTGCGGAACACTGTTCGCGCTTGGAAGAACGCCGCCGCACTCAGAGTGGCCGAGCTAGAGTCCCTTCAAGCAGACCTGGGCGAAATCCTCTCCGTGGTCGCTGGCACAGCCACGAAGCGTATGTACGAAGAGGGCGACCTGAATGCCGGCGTGATTCCCTGCAGCCAGAGCATCGGCATTGTGCACGAGATCAGGCCTGTGGCGAACGTTATCGAAGGAATTGTGCAAGAGGCAGCAGAGATACTGGGCCGCCTAGCTGCGTAGATGCGGCGCGGCGATGGAACATTCCCTATGGCTCGATGGGCAAGGGTTTCTATGTGATGTGTAGCACAAGGCTTCCCTAGCGCTGGGATGACCTTGGCCGACGGCATATGTCGAAAAACGGCGATGTACTTAAATAGGAACATCACTGTATCAAGAATCATACGTGACGTGAATGGCTGTGGAAATCGAAGAAATCCTCCAGATGGGTGCGTACCAGAGGAACCAGCGGAGTCTAGCTCTCAGAAGGTTACTCTCGATAGTCCTATGATTTTCCGGCTCGGTAGCCTCGTTGAATCTCAGGCCGCTCGCTCACGTAGCCATCGTGTGACTGCGTAGAGGGCTGGGTTGCCGCTCACGTCGGCGATCGGGATTCGTATGTTCATCTCCTGCAGGAGAACCGCGCTTTCATAGGTGGGCATCATAGCGAAGACAACGCTCGCCCAATGCATCCTTCCCTTCAACTGTTCAGCAACTACGTCATCGTTTGCAGGCATCGCAGCATAGGTAAACGCGACGCCGTTCGCCCACATGAGACTTCGACCGAGGGATCCCGGCGGAACTCCAAAGCTCTGTATCTCTAATAGGGCTGGCAGCGAATACTCGACTGCCTCATGGATGACGAGCTCCTCCCATGGTTGATACGTAATCTTCACCATCTTCATCATCTTCATACTGTTGAGTGACGGCTAATGGATAACGATTCTGAAGCCAAAGGCGTCAAATCGCCCAGTTCCCAGAGAAGCAGAACGGCTGCTACAGTTCATGCCGGAAATCCGTTGCAGAGAATGTGGGCAAGGGTTCGACAGGCTTGCTGTTTTGTCTGGAAAGTGGTGGGCCGGACCGGGATCGAACCGGCGACCTTCGGCGTGTAAGGCCGACGTTCAAGTCAAGCTCGGGCTTTCTAACCAGCTGAACTACCGGCCCAAACAGCCCTAGCATTGCTTCTGCCCCATGATAACGGTTGGGGTCTTCTCGATGGGACATCCAGCTATTGTTTACGTGCGAACGAATCAGGGCTAATTCGCTGACGGACAAGTTTTAGGTCTAGCTGAACCCATTCGCAAGGATATGCCGGTGCTCCACGTAGAGAAGCATGGGCGGGTTCCAGATGATGAAGCACGTAGAATCCTCAGATTCTTAGAAGAATGCTATGGCCGCCTTCGACCTGAAGCTTTGGAATTGGTCGAGATTAGGATCTTCGACACCGACCGGCTGTGGCGCAGCCAGCTCGCAACTGAGCGAAGAAAGGCGGGGGTGATGTCTGCCGAGGTTGATGACGCCTTCATTGCCGTACATGACGCGTGGACGGGAATTTCCAGGATCTCAATCTCTTTGGAGCGCAAGCAAGGCTTGGCTCAGCTCGTCTGGGAGGGAGCCCTGCGCCACGAAGCTGGCCACTCGATCCTACATGGAGGCCTAGAGTACTACGTGTTTCCCATGCCAAAGCTGTTTTTGGAGGCGGCGAAAGAATTTCCCACGCTGACAAGCCAGCTTACAGACATCCTCTACCTTCTCGCCTTGGCCGTGAAGGACATGGAGGTCACCAAGCTGCTTGTTTCCAGTGCCTATGTTGAAGACCAAGCGGCGTACGCCCGTTTTGTCATGAAACCTAGCGAACAGGATCTGCAGGCTTGGAGTCTCTCCTCAATCGCCGCCAGCGCAAGGGTGCTCTGCGCAGTTGGAAAACTCAAGGACATAGCTGCCGGGATGGTGTTGGCGTCAAGACCAGAGAATTCTCACCTTGGTCTCGAAGAAGTTGAAGAGTCACTCAGGTACCTTCCTGAGGAGGTCCGAAAGAGTTTGCTTCACACGTGCAACAGGATCCTGGAGGATCTAACCAACGATACGTTCGCCAATATACGAACGGCCGGCACTCTTGTCGTCTTCAATTTCATTGAACCGATGATGAGAGGCCCGACTCCAAACTAGGCAACTCGACGTTTATTCGCAATCCAAGGTCTTCTGGTTGGTATTTCGAGAAGGAACGCCTCTTCGCCTACGGTGATCAAGGAGTAGTTTTATCTGCTATGAGACATCGAACAAGGAGTTTGGAACCGGAGTCTTGAACATCGTTCATGTGGTTGGAACCGGGACCATAGGCGAGCCGCTGATAGGCCTCCTTGCCGACTTCCGCAAGGAACTAGGAATCGATGAAGTAACATTCTCTAAGCGAACCCCCTTGCTCGCGGACCGAACGAAAGTCTGGGATCTTATCAAACGAGATGCGAAGCTATGCGTTGAGAGAGATAAGTGGAGGAAGTTCCAAGAACTCGAAATGGAACCGACGTACGAGTATGAGGAAGGAATAAGCCGTGCCTCCGTTGTGATCGACTGCACGCCGTCGGGTACGGGGCTGGACAATAAGAAGAGATTCTACGAGAAAGTTGGGGGCCCGCTCGGATTCATCGCGCAAGGCTCCGAGTTTGGATTCGGAACAATCTATGCTCATGGAATAAATGATGCCATTTTCTCCGAGCCACAGAAGTATGTGCATGTCGCTTCATGCAACACGCATAGCATTGCCGCAATCGTCAAGACGCTCGCGTTCGAGGGCGGGATGTCCCGGCTTAGAGAAGGCCGATTCGTGTGTATGCGTCGGGCTTCAGACCTGAGCGAAGAGAAAGGATTCACAGCAAGCCCGAAAGTTGACGAGCATGATTACGATAGATTCGGGACGCACCATGCCCGCGACGCGCATGCACTGTTCAGGACCATGGGCTGCGAACTTGACATCTTCTCAAGCAGCATTAAGATTCCAACGCAATACATGCATTCGATTTGGTTCTCGCTAGAACTCTATGGAGAGCTCACACACGGGGAAGCACTGGCGCGGATCAAGGCAAATCCACTCATCGCTAGTACATACAAGGATCAGACCGCGCTTGTCTTTTCGTTTGGTCGTGACCACGGCCACTACGGGCGCATCCTCAACCAAACAACTATCGCACTTCCGACACTATGTGTAAGGAACCCTAGAGAAGTCGTGGGGTTCGGTTTTACCCCACAAGACGGCAACAGCCTATTGAGCAGTGTAGCGGCGACAGAACACATGCTATACCCGAGGGAATGGCGCGAGCGGATGAAGTGCCTAGAGCCATTTCTCTTCAGAGAGGTCTAAGGTCTCGGCTTCCACGTCGGCCTTTCGAAGCTCTGATCCGTGAACGAGAACGGGTACGGCGCGCCGGAAGTCTCTAGGAATACGATGTCGCTGATGGGTCTCCTCGGAGTGACTTCAGGAGTTTCAGCCGCATAACCAACAGGCAAGATCGCAATAGGACGTTTGTTTCTGGTTGCCCCAACAGCCCTTGCTGCGTCTTCCTCGTCGAACGCTCCTACCCACGTTGATGATAACCCAAGCACTGTAGCCGCAAGCATTGCGTATGTCGCAGCTATGGTCGCATCTTGGACACAATAGAGCTCGGAACCCCTCGTTCCGTACTTCTTCGAGGAGCGTTCGGGATACGCCAGAAAGACAAAGCAGACAGGAGCCTCCGAGACAAAATTCTGCCACCAAGCAGCCTTTGCCAATTCATTCTTCAGTACCGGATCTTTGACAATAACAATCTCGTATGCTTGCAGGTCACCCGCTGACGGCGCCAGGTTGACTGCTTCAATGATTCTATGGATCTTCTCTTCCTCGACCGGTCTATTCTGAAAGGCCCGCACTGAATGTCTAGCTTTCACAGCTTCAAAGTAGTCCATCTTGTCGTCTCTTTGGCAGGAATCGTTGGCAGGTCATAAAGAGGTAACGCTCTAGTGGGCCGAACGGCTTCGCCCGTGATCTTCTAGATCCTGAGCAGAACAAATAGGCCGGTAAGAAGACCAACGATGAAAGTAATCACCAGTACGAGTGGAACATGGCTTCTCATAATCTCACTTTCGAGCTTAGCCTCGGCGCCGATCGTTGCTGCAGCGTTGTTGATCTTGGACGGGGTGATCGCCGAGGCGATGCCTCCCCCGTTCGCGTGGGATCCGTAGATGGTCATGAAGGCCGAGCTATTCTGTCCGGCTTCGGTGAGCCCTATGCCTTCCATGGCCTTGTGCTGTATTGGAAAGAACATCACGTTCGAGCTTGCCTCAGATCCACCAACCACTGCTCCGAATAGGCCGAGCCACGGCGCGACAAACACGAACATCGAACCGAAGACTGCGGCCAAGGCAAAGCCGACCACGTTGTTCATGTTCATAATCGCAAACTCGCCCGTGGGGATTATCCTACCGTTCGAAACGTCCATCGCGCTCCATGCCATTACGTATGCAACTCCGAAGAACAATGAGTAAGCGATGAAAGGCTGCCAGATTCTCCTTAGCCAAAGGTCTATAGTCTTTCGAAGTTGTTGCTGACTCGGCCTGAGAATCGGCAAAGAGAGAATGGTTGCAGCAAATATCCAAGTGTATACCTGAGCCAAAGCGTCAAGGTCGAGCGGTTTATCGAAGATCCAAAAGGCGGGTCCGTCGAGACGCCTTAGCCAATCTGTGACTTGAGGGACACTGACTGCCAGTGCTAGAGCTATCAGAATGAACCATGGACTGAGCGCCCTGACTGTCTGTGTCCGATCGATCGACTCAGAGAGCACGGGCCTTCTCGCGGTCAGGTTCTGGAGGAGGTAGAGCACAATCATGCTAACCAGTCCCGCCAGAACTCCAATCAGCATAACGGGTACTTGCAGGACCCCGAAGACCAGGCATGACAAGCCAATCGAGAGGCCTGCGAGGATCGCCGGGGCGATCCCTTTGGACACAGATGATTTCCCTCCGACGATCCACAGCATGGCGACCGAGACCAGCACGGCGACAACTGGAAGGAAGATGTTTACCTTGTAAGCGAACAGTAACAGGTCAAGCTTGAAGATGTCCGCCGGAAGGCTGAGTGGCACCGAAAGAAGGGCGTAGGACGTAGTTGCGTTGTACCCTAGCACTGAGACGGCTATTGCGGCGAAGGGTGAGAACCCCATGGCGACCAATAAAGGAGGAAAGAGCGCTGGAGTTACCACGCCAAGGGACGTAACGAACGATCCAAACGCGACGCCCACGAACAGAGCCTGTTGCTCTCTTGTCGTCGCCGCAACTTTGACGGCAGCGGAGATTCTTTGAAGCGCTCCGACCTCCCTCATTAAGAAGATCATGAGCATGGTTGCAAGCACAGAGATCGTGATGCCGAACGACTTGAAGATCCCATAAATCGCCCCACCCGCGGCCACCAGAGGGTTGGTATGGAAGAGACCAACAGCTAGAATCAGCACTATTGCCAGACCGACGATTGCCATGGTGGCTCCGGATTGACGAAACTCAACGATTCCGACGAAGACGACGATCAGGGCCAGGATTGCGAGAACGAACTTCAGGTTGAGAAGCGCACCTGCGAAAACCAAGATTGCGACGAGTAATAGGTCCACCGTGAGTCTTGCCAAGCGAACACGGCTCCGGAATCTACTCCTTCGGTCGAAGATCGACTACTCGACACGCTTTGCCTTCGTAGCGGGGAAGGGTCCCCTCCTCAACCAAGTCCACGTTGGCACGTATTCCGAGCGTGGCGAGAAGCTCAGCCTGAACCTTCTTCAGCAACTGCGAGTCACTCAGTCTATCCTTCGGCGCCTCGACCTTCACCGCCAATCGGTCAAGTTCCTCGCGTGATATAACAATCTGATACTGGTCACCGAGCCCTGGCACATTCATCAGCACATGTTCTACCTGGCTCGGAAAGACGTTGACCCCGCCGATAATGAGCATGTCGTCGCTTCGTCCCTTGATGCGTTGAATCCGGCTATGGTATCTCCCACATGCACATTCTTCCTCAAAGACTCTGGAGAGATCGCGTGTTCTGTAGCGAAGTAGGGGCATCGCCTCTCGCGAAAGCATTGTGAAGACAAGCTCACCTTCGCTGCCGGGCTCCAACACCTCGCCAGTGTTCGGATCTATTGTCTCGACTAGGAATTCGTCACCCCAAACATGGAGGCCGCTTCTTTGCTCGCACTCGATTGCCACGCCCGGTCCATAGAGTTCCGAACACCCGTAGCAGTCGTGAGCTCGAAGACCGAATGTGTCCTCTATTCGGTTGCGTGCTTCCTCGCTCCAAGGTTCTGCCCCGAGGAGTCCGATCCTGAGCGAGAAATCCTTCCTTGGCTCATATCCCTCAGCACGGCTGGCTTCACAGAGATACACCATGTAGGATGGAGTACAAGCGGCCACGGTGCTTTGCAAGTCCTTCAGAAGCATGAGTTGTCGTTTTGTGTTTCCGACACTAGTAGGAACAACTGTTGCGCCAATAGCTCGGGCGCCGTAATGGAAACCCAGGCCGCCGGTGAATAAACCATATCCATACATATTCTGGACGATGTCGCCTCTCCTGACGCCGGCGACGGCGAAGGTTCGCCCCATCAGCCTAGCCCAACGTTCCAAATCGCCCCGTGTGTATGCGACAACAATTGGCTTGCCAGTGGTTCCAGACGATGCATGGAGGCAATACAAGCGACTTGGTGGAACCGCAAGAATGCCAAGCGGATAATAGTCTCTCAGATCAGTCTTGACGGTGAACGGAATCTTTGGAACGTCGTCGAGGGTCTTAATGGACTCCGGCCTTACTCCGGCTTCATCGAAACGCTTTCGGTAGAACGGAACATCTCTGTAAGCGTACCGGACAATCTTCCTGATTCTCTCCTGCTGGATGCGCTTCAGCTGTCTCGCTTTCATCAGCTGAGCGTGTCGGTCAAACAGATCCTGTCCCTCTTAATTCGAGCAATCCACGGCGAGGATAAATGGCTTCCGAGCCTCGAAACGAAGACCGATGGTTTATCGTCGATTCCGAATGTCCATTCTTCATAGAGACTATCTGCGAAGTCTTAGAGGTAGGCCTTGGTGGCAAGAAGCGTTATATTCGGCAGAATATATTGTCCGGCTCATGCTCGCAAACGTAGTCGCGCCTCGCCAGGCAATACCGACTGTGCAAGCGTCGTTGCTTCTTCTTGTCGCGATCGGGGCAGCGGGCTTGGGGGTATACGCATACTACCTGTTGCCGGCCGTGCCTCCTAAGGCTCGTCTGATAGTCTCTACGACCACTAGCCTGTATGAGACCGGTCTTCTTGATGAGTTGAAGAGCAAATTCGAGCTAAGGTACTCCAACCTGAATGTGTCCTTCATCTCTCAGGGAACGGGGCTCGCAATGCAAACTGCAATGCGAGGTGACGCCGATATGATCCTCGTACACGATCCGGCGAGAGAACACGCTTTCTTGAATGGCGGATACGGAGTCAACCGCAAAATTGTAGCATACAATTTCTTCGCAATCGTTGGCCCATCAGAAGATCCGGCCGGAGTCTCAGGAGAATCTCCTTCGGACGCGCTCAAGCAGATAAGATCCGCGGGGCTGGAGGGCAGGGCGGTCTGGGTCTCTAGAGGTGATGATTCTGGAACCCACGCAAAGGAGAAGAGTCTCTGGAAGGCCGCTGGCTTCGACGTTGCGCAGCTTCGCACAGAGGCATGGTACTTGGAGGCTGGCAGCGGCATGACGGCTACGCTCAAAATGGCCGACCAGAAACGCGGATACACGCTTACCGACATTGGCACTTATCTTCTGAACCTGGAGAATCACAACATCGATCTCGTGAAGCTCGTTGAGTCAGGCAAGAGCATGCTGAACGTCTACAGCGTCATTGCGTGTAATCCAAAGAATCAGAATATGACGAAGACGAATTTCGAAGGCTCGATGCAGCTTATCAGGTATCTTGTTTCAAGCGAGGGGCAGCATCTCTTCGCCACTTTCGGCGTAAGCAAATACGATCAACCCCTCTTCAAACCCTACATCGAACTGATCGAGAGCCGGATCGATCCTGAACTCATCGGATGGATCCGCGATCTTGCATTCATCGAAGGGTCAGAGTGTCCGGAACAATTCCGATACCAAGCAGAGGGCCTGTACTTGGCGCAAGGTTCCGTGGGCGTCTCGCTTGCGTCTCGGCCCGCATGCTTTGAGGAGAAGACGTGTTCTTGGACCCAGTAATTGAAGGCATGATCCGCGCTATCAATCTCATACTCACCAGAAATCCTGAGGTATTCGGAATCACAGCGTTGTCTCTGTCTGTTTCAGGGTCTGCGACGCTTCTCTCATGTGTCTGGAGCATTCCATTCTCACTAGGCTTGGCGCTTCGAAATTTCCGTGGAAAAAGAATCGCGAAAGGGTTGTTCAATGCGCTGATAGGCATTCCAACTGTCGCTCTGGGCCTATTCTTGTACCTGGTTCTATCACGGACCGGTCCCCTCGGATACTTTCAGCTCCTATACACGCCATGGGGGATAATGATTGGTCAATCTATGCTGGTTACTCCAATCGTGGTAAGCTTCTCCACGAGCGCCTTGGAATCTGTTGATCCGGAATTGAGAAGCCTGGCGAGGACGCTAGGCGCATCTGACTTTCAGACCTACCTTATTGTGGTCGAGGAGGCTTTCTGGGGAGTTGTTCTTGCGATTATAGCCGCATTCAATAGAGCATTTGCAGAGTTGGGCATCGCCATGATGCTGGGCGGGAACATTCGCAACATGACCCGGGTTCTCACGACCGCTATAGCCCTAGAAACTTCACGAGGGGACATTGCACTAAGCATTGCTCTGACCCTCATTCTACTAGGCATAACGATGTCGCTGAGCATTGGAATCAACCTCGCGAGGAAATCGGTGCCATGATACCTCAAATAGAAACCAAGAACGTCAGCAAGGACTATGACAGTGTACATGCATTGGACCAGGTTAGCGTCAGTGCGCTTGCTGGGCAGATCACATCAATAGTCGGAGTAAACGGTGCGGGCAAGACGACGCTTCTCAAGATCCTGGCAGGCCTAGACACTCCCGGCAGCGGCAGAGTATTTGTTCTGGGTCGAGAGGTCCATGCGGATCATCTCAGAAATCATTGCACAATGGTATTCCAAAGGAGCGTGATGTTCGGCGGCACGGTCTACGACAACGTGGCCTACGGACTGCGCATCAATGGAGTTCCCGGTCGCGAGATTCCTTCAAAGGTCAAGTCTGCACTTGAGTTCGTCAACTTGGATGGATTCGAGAAAAGAAAAGCCAGGAAGCTGTCCAGCGGTGAGCAGCAACGTGTCGCGATTGCAAGGGCACTGGCGCTAGAAAGAGACGTCCTACTGGTCGATGAACCCACAGCGAACCTTGACCCAGCGAACGCGATGATCATCGAGCGAGCGCTCAAGGAACTGAGTCGATCCAAGTCTGTTCTGCTGAGCACACATAACCTGCCCCAAGCTCGACGCCTTTCTGATCACATAATTCACCTCTACAGAGGACGAGTAGTCGAGGAAGGAGAGCCCTCTCATTTCTTCACAAACCCAAGCGACGACAGAACGAAGCTATTCATCGATGGAGAACTTCAATTCTGAAGAGTTGGCTAGAGGTGAAAATGACCAACCGTCCGTCGAAGTTCTTGAAGCTTGAGCCATACTGCGTCGTCTCACTCAACTTGGGAAGTCGAAGATTGTTTGGCGAACTTGAAGCCCAAATGCTGAGGGCGATAGAGCAGACCGGAAGCTTCTCCCAAGCGGCACGCACCTTAGGGCTGTCTTACGCTTTCCTATGGAACACCATCTCTCGCATGGAACGGTCTGTGAACGGGAAGATCGTAGAGTCCGAACGTGGGGGCGCCAAGGGAGGCAGAGCGGAGCTGACTACTCACGGCAAACGCCTGCTTCAGGCTTACTCAGACCTTAACTGCAGAATCCATCGCTTTCTCATAGGAGATGTTTCATCCGGGACATACATACCGCAAGCAGGGCGCATTCGCCCGCATCTCTCCTTCGTGGGCAGTCACTGCGTGGTGGTCGAGAAGATACTAAGCTCGCTACGTGAGAGCAACCCAAGAATGACCTACCAAATGGTCAACGTAGGATCTTGGGCCGGCCTAGCCGCCACAATGTTGAGAGAGGCGGACATGGCCGGCATACACATCTTCGACGAAGCACAATCAAGATACAATGAACCTCTGCTCTCGAAGTATTGGCTGTCACACACGTGCTCATTAGTCCGTGGCTACAAGAGACAACAATGCCTCATGGTCAGGAAGGGAAACCCAAAGAGAATCAACGGGGTAGACGACCTTCTTCGACACGACGTGAAGCTAGCAAACCGAAACCTCGGCTCCGGCACTAGAATACTACTAGACCGAAAGTTGCAGGAGTTTGCGAGGACGAAAGGCACGGATTTTGACGCGCTTACAAAGCGGATCAGAGGGTATGACTCAGAGATGACGACTCACAGACAGATTGCAATTGCTGTGGCTTCTAGGCGGGCAGATGTCGGAGTCGGGCTGACATCAATCGCCGCGGAGATGAAACTAGACTTTATTCCCATAGCAGAGGAGCTGTACGACTTCTTGGTAGAGAAGAGGCTGAGGAATCCCTATGTTCGTGCATTCCTAGATGTCTTAGCATCCAAGGAGTTCCAGGCCCGAGTCGAGGATACTACCACAGGAATCACGTTTTGTCGAGAAAGCGGTCGAGTAGTTTCCTAGTCTCTACTGAAAGAGCTAGTCAACTAAGTCAGGGGTCGTTCTTCCTACGGTCCTGATCTCTTGTTTCCTAGAGGAAATCGCCTGCTGGACTGGCAAATCAATGCCTGGTGATTCTCTGGAAGTGTACTCTTATGGCTAGCTTTGTTCCTCAGAAAAGAAGCTATCCGCGGGTCCCGCGTTGAAATTGGATCGGAGAGAGATAGTCTGTCCGCAGTGTGGGATCCTTATGTCGTAGGTTCGCGAGAGGACAGAAGTCACGATTGACGGGATGCGGTTTTCTCTTTGGGACTATTGGTGCCCCAAGCACGGGCTGTGACATTATAATCCCGACACGAAGGAACTGATTCAGAAGGAGATTCCGGACTTCGAAGAGTTCTAACGGAGTAAATACAGTCATAGCGATACCATAGTCTTGAGTCTAGTCACTCGCAGCCGAAACTCTCATAAAAAGCACTAAGATTTGCACAGGAACAATGATCATGAGCAAGGAGAGCGGATCTGGTACTGTCGAGACTCTGCTTCGAACTAAAGAGGTCTTTCCTCTACCGAAGTCAATTCTCGCCAAAGCTTGGGTGAAGGATCACGACTCGGTGTACAAGGAGTCGATCTCTCACATCGCGAGGTTCTGGGGAGGAGTTGCAAAGGAGCTAAGCTCGCACAAGCAATGCGACAACATCCTTGAGTGGAACTACCCTTGGCCCAAATGGTTTGTGGGCGCCGAGTGCAACATTGTTCAGGACGCACTTGATAGACATCAGAAGACACGGACCAAGAAACTATATACGTAAGCGATTCCCTGAGGGCAGCCAAAACCAGTCCAAATGGTGAAATGAGATGGCTAAAGAAGCGGCAGAGCTCTACAAGGAATTTGAAGCTTACTTAATCCCACCCAGCTGGAAAGACAAAGCATGGGATACCAATGACTTCAAGGCATGGTATGAAACAACTGTGCGCGATAAGAAGGCGATCGAAGGGTGGTGGGAAAAATGGGCAAAGGACCTATTCTGGTTCAAGAAATGGAATAGAGTTTTGGATGATAGCCATCCCCCATTTTACAGGTGGTTCGTCGGTGGAGAAACCAACCTGGCTTACCTGGCCACAGATTGGCAGGTTGAGCTCGGTAGAAAAAACAAATTGGCTTTGATATGGGAGGGAGAGCCTTGGGACGAGGCAATGCAGCAACCAAAGGAAATCAGAAAGTTCACATTTTATGATCTATTCAGAGAATCAAATTCAATCAGCTTTGCCCTAAGAGAAAAGCTCGGCGTCAAAAGAGGAGAAGTCCTAACATTCTATCTGCCCATGATTCCAGAGCTCCCGCTGTATATGCTCGCCGTTCAGAGGCTGGGAGCTCAACACAGCGCGGTTTATAGCGGTTTCAGTGCGGATGCCCTTGCTACCAGAGCGATAGACTCACGCTCAAGAATAATAGTTACTGCAGACGGGCTCTATAGAAGAGGCAAGACAATAAACCTCAAGCCAATCGTCGACGAGGCCGTAAAGATATCCGCACAAAACGGGCACAAGATAGACAAGGTCGTGGTAGTCAAAAGAGTAGGGCGCGATACACCTTGGAATGAAGACAGAGATATTTGGCATCATGAGCTGACCGCCGATATATCGAAAAACGTCAATGTTGCGGCAGAGAGATGCGGCTCCGAAGACTTTTCATACGTGCTCTACACGTCGGGTACGACCGCTGCTCCGAAGGGAGCCCAGCTTCCTGTGGGCGGTTATGCGGTCGCTCTATATGCTACTATGAAGCTAATATTTGATGTGCGTCAGGATGACATTTATTGGTGCACAGCGGACATAGGGTGGGTTACAGGGCATTCATACATCGTTTATGGGCCGCTGATGACGGGTCTTACTTCAGTAATGTACGAGGGTGCGCCAGATTACCCAAGACCCGATAGATGGTGGAACATACTTCACAGATATGGAGTGACACTGTTCTACACTACGCCGACTGCCATTAGAATGCTGATGAAATTCCCAGAAGAGTATGTCCGGAAATACGACTTATCCACAGTAAGAGTTGCTCACTCTGTGGGCGAGCCCATTAATCCCGAGGCATTTAGATGGTACTTCAAAAATATAGGTAGAGAAGATATTGTCGCCTCGAGCACCTGGTGGATGACAGAGACAGGGCAGATGCTAACTGGTCACTACCCTGGACTAGGGAAAATATTTCCGCTTAAGCCCGGAACAAACGGCTATCCGTTTCCTGGGGTTACCATGGACGTCCTCGATGAGGACGGGAATCCTTGCTCGCCCGGAGTTAGAGGGTACCTGGCAATAACATCACCGTGGCCAGGGATGCTTATGACGTTATACAAGAATCCAGAAAGATACATCGATGTCTATTGGTCAAGGTTTAAAGGTAGCATGTATTTCTACACTGGAGATTTTGCTGTTAAGGACCAAGATGGATACATATGGGTTCTGGGAAGGGCTGACGATGTGCTCAAAGTTGCTGGTCACAGAATCGGAACAGCGGAAATCGAGTCGGCAATGATTAGGCATCCGGCCGTTGCGGAGTCGGCGTGCGTTGGTAAAGATGACCCGGTAAAGGGACAGATACCGTTCATCTTCACAGTTCTCAAGCAAGGCTTTCAGCCAACTCCGAAGCTCGCAGACGAGCTGAAAAGCCATTTAAGAAGCACCATTGGCCCTCTCGTAGCATCGGATTCGACAATAGGTTTCGTTGACTCGGTTCCTAAGACGAGAAGCGGCAAAATCATGAGAAGATTGCTGAAAGCAATTATTGCAGGGGCGACCCTCGGAGACGTCACGGCGTTGGAAGACGGAGTAGCTGTCGACGAAGCAAAGAAAGCTTATGGCGATCTGAGAGCGGCTCTTGAGCGCAAGGAAAGCGAGGCTTCTTAGGCGGAAAGAGCAACATACTCCGAATCAAAGAGACAGTTTGGGCTAAAGCAACTGAAAATTTCGCCGATTGCATGGTAGTGGACAGAGTCCCTGTCTATCTTCCGAGAATTCCTGAACAGTTTGTGACGGTGCTGGCACGTGCCAAGATTGGTGCGATCCACACGGTTGTGTATTTCGGATTCAGCGGAGGTGCTCTCCAAGAGCGACCAGAGGAATCCAATCTACGACACTTTCATGTGGAATCCCATCCATCTAGTAGAGTCCTTGGGCACGATGCACGTGTAGCCAAACCACAAATGAGGCCAGTCCGACTTAACAGTTGATCTGTGATCATACCCTTCCTTCTATTTTGATGGAAAGCGGCGACGGAAGACCTTGGCGGCAGCGACAAAGAGGGATGAAAAGTGGCTGTGGGTTTTCGTCCCGATAAATGCGGCCATAGGTGGATTCAGCACTCTTCTCCCGCTCTACGTCATCAGTCTGGGGGGCACCGTCATTGATGTCGGTAACATTGTCTCGGCATATAGTCTTGCTCTAATACCCTCATCGATCCTTTGGGGCTTTGCTGCGGATACGAAGCCTAGTCGTAAGCCTTTCGTAACTTACAGCTACCTGGGAATCACTGGCCTGCTCGTGGTGGGATTCTTCACCACAGAAATCAGCACGATGGCGCTCATCTACGTTGGCTACGCCGGTGTATCGACTGCGGCTGGCCCCGCGGTCAGTCTTCTCCTGATAGAGTCTTCACCGAAAAGGGAATGGTCAATGATGTTCGCGAAGTACTCTGCGTTGACCTTGGTGGGCATAGTCATTGGAGTCATCCCAGGGGCACTCTGGACAGAGTTCCTTCCGCTCAGAAGCTACTTCCTTCTGTGCGGCTTCTTTTCCGGGATCTCAGTAGTATTGGCGGCAAAATATCTTGTCGAGCCGAAGTTTCCTCTTGAACGAAAGGCTGTTGCTCTCACACAAGAGGGTCTTGTTGGGAAGCTGAGAACAGTGTCCATAATATTCATTACAGTGCCGTCATTGGACGACATCAAGTCATTTGGGAAATTGATGCGCAGCGTATTCACTAGGCATCTTCCACTTCTCTATATGTCCTTCTTTCTCTTCTTCATGGGAGCCAACATGTTCTTCACGTCATATATCCCGTTCCTGAAGAGCCGTGAGATAACCGATTCCGGAGTATTCGCAATATTCTCCACATTGTACATCCTCCAAGCGGCCATATATCCAATCACGGGGCGAGCGTGTATACGGTTCGGGGAGGGCAAGGTAGCGCTTTCAGCGATAATTCTCCGTACAGTGGGGTTCCTGGCGACAGTCGTGACTGCGCTGTTGATGCTTCGCAATTCCTCGCTGTTGATTGCAAGTGTTGGGTTGATTGCTATGATCGGGACGGCCTACGCTTTCTACAATACGTCATCATCTGTTCTTCTGTTCCGCAGTTTGACAGCGGGAAAACAAGGTGAGCTGCTAGGCGTCTACAGCGCCTTGACGGGAATCGGAGCCTTCGTGGGCTCGATCGTGTCAGGGTATCTTTCTTTTCACTTCGGCTACGCGGCTACTTTCCTTGCGGCGGCCGCTCTCTTGATCGTTTGCGCGTTTGCATCGAGGTCGGCGACCTAGGCGCCCAGCAGATCCGGCTAAGCTGGCTTGGTCGCGTAGGCTCTAAGCTTCTCCTCAAAGACCGATCGGGGCGGAAATCCAAGGGAGCAAGCGTATGTATCGAAATCGATGAGAGCTATTCCATTTCTAAGGGCTTCCTGCTGAATCACTGCAATGCTTTCGCCTAGTATTGCGTAGGTCGAAGCATATCCGGGGCCGTTGCCTTGGTGCGCAGGAAAGACTTGGTGATAGACGAGGCTTCTGCTAAGCCCAGTCTCCCTATTGGCCCAGTCGATGAAACTCATCAGATCTTGCTTGCGGGAGTTGATGCGTGTATCTCCTATCACGCGTAGGAAACGCACTATTCTCCAGAGATGCGTGAAGAACTCGTACTCTTCGAACACTTCTTCTGCTCCGCCATACTTGACTAGGAAGCTAGTGAACGCACGCTCAGTGCCGGTCGGTTTCCTTTGCTTCATCTCGTTCAGATAATTCAGGAACTCCATTTCTCTATGGAATGAGATGCCCTCCGAAACTGCGCTACCGGCTTGAGACTGTAGCATCTCAGTCAGCGTTGGCTTTGCTCCAAACGAGAAGGCGGAATTTGACGAATGCAGGCAATGTCCGTACTCTTCGTGGATGAGCAGATTCAAGAGTTCGGCCGGGGATGTCTCTGGCGCCCTTCTGGGATCGGTGGTTGCAAGAAAGACCTGGAATGGTTTCTTGGTTAGAAAGTCCAGAAACATTGCCCCGCCTGAAGGGAATATTCCCGACAGGTAGGTCGGTGTCTCGACAACTCTTGTTCGGTAGCGCGGGTTGATCTTCACGATGTTCGTGTTGATGAGTCTGGCGACATGTTGCTTGAGGCCCTTGATGTAACCCACGACCCGGGACGCTTTAAGTGCCTTCTTCTTCGATATCGCATGAGCAACCGCCTCGCCGCTAGCTTCGACCCCCAACTTGGACGCGAACTCCTGAACTTCATGCTTGAAGTCCGGCAGCTCCCTGTTCAGCATAGCGAGGCCCTTCGCCTCGAGTTCTGCGGGGGATTCACTGTAGTCAAAGAGGTTGACTAGCGCGTCCGCATAGTAGTCGCTCCTACCGAGTTCGCATCCTTCCCTTGAACAGATCTCCACGATCTCGTCGAAACCGCTGTTCTTGAAACCAGGCACACCGAATCTCTTCGAGTAGTCGCTAGCCGCGCCGACTAGGCCGTCGAGTGCGGACCTGAGGGGGTTGCTTCTGGTTTGTTTCTTGATAGTATCGGCGGCTTCGATGACGCCTGCGCATCTGATTGATGTCAGGATCTTGATACCAGTCGGACATGTCTTGCTGGTATAGCTCGACACGTATGCGGTCAACGCTTTTGTCGCATGGTTCGCGAGCGATGTGAGGTGGTCTGAGACGATTCCTTCCTTCATGAGATGCGCGAAGAACGCATTAACGGCCGTGTCAGGCACAATGTGTGCTTCTCCCATCAATCCCAATTTCATGTACGCTCTCAAAGATGCAAGAAGTCTCTGCTGGGCTCTCGTCTCGGCCTTGGAGCTTGCATCGTCTATCTTCCGAACTAGGCTTTCCATGTGAGCGGCATCGTGCACCAGCATGTGCCCCGCACACTCGTTCAGTCCTCCAATGAATGCGTCTGAAGGGCTCACTTCTTTCCAAACATCGAAGACCGTTCTCTCGACCGGGCTTTCAGGCTTGAATGCCAAAAATTTCCTCACCTTTTCGGTGCTCGCCTAGTGTCAATACTTCTTTATGTCATCTTTGATCGAACATTCCTTCGGCAGCAAAGATCGAGCCGGACCGAGAGAACGCTTTTATAGATTTGAGTTGGTAGCCGCGGGGCGTTTGCGGTGGGAACAGAAATGAGTGTCAAAGCATCTGAACTGGCAAATCCTGCTCCGCTCGGTTTGATGGGGTTCGGGATGACGACAATCCTGCTGAACCTGCACAACGCAGGCCTCTTTCCAATAAACAGCATGATCTTGGCGATGGGAATATTCTACGGTGGAATCGCCCAAGTAATCGCCGGCATAATGGAGTTCCGAAAAGGAAACACATTTGGAACCACCGCATTCACATCCTACGGCCTCTTCTGGTTGTCGCTGGTTTACCTGATACTGCTCCCAACGGATAAGTCGGGTTTTGCTCCCGACACCGCCGCGATGGCGGCCTACCTCTTCATGTGGGGCCTTTTCACGTTGATAATGTTCTTCGGAACCCTGAAGACCAACAGGGCTCTTCAGTTCGTCTTCATGAGCCTTGCGATACTATTCTTCCTGCTCGCGATCGCACGCGCAATCCCAGCCTTTCTGCCAGTCGCCGGAGTTGAGGGTATCATCTGTGGGTTCAGCGCATTCTACCTGTCACTGGCAGAAGTCCTCAACGAGGCCCACAAGAGGCCGGTCCTGCCAATAGGGCCAGTAAAGCCTGCTTAGGCACGAAGAGACACCGCTCCGGCTTCACAAGACATCTCATGCGAGCCTAGAGTACGTTTTCAGTCGCATGCAGATATGATAGATGCGCGAGTCTATGCCAGCTTGGCTTCTGCGTTTCGCAGTTCCGTGATCGTGTACTCTAGTGCTAGATCGTTGAGTCTCTCTGGAGTTGGGAGTCCAGTTGCCTTGTCCCAACCTCTGAGTTCGTAGTACTCATCGAGCATCTCGTCAAGATATACGACGTGCCCCTTTGCCCTGCCCGAAGGAGACTTCTCTTCAAGTAGCCGGCGAGGTTGCCGATCATCCTTACGTGTGATTCCGTGCCTCACATTGTACATCCGTTGAAGGTTAACGATCCGTTCGCCAACGGTCTTGAGCTTGGTCACAGTCATGTCCATTCCTGTAATCAATGCCACGGCGGTGGAGATTGGTTCCCAGTAGAGCGCCGGCGGGAATAATGTCCCGAACTTGCAGAGGCCCACAGAGTCTATAACGGCGCAGAACTCCTCGCCATCCTTGACCACCATTGACTTGTACTTCGTTTGAATTCCGTCAACAATCTCGGGAAGGTACTCCTTTCCGTAACGGAGAACCGCCTCTGTGGGGTAACCCATTTCGTCTATCGTAGGGAAACCTTTCAGATGGTCTGCCCCGCGGCTTGACGTGGCTTGGGCCAATCCCATGGACTGTTGTGATCGACCGTCTTGGGCGGAGATCTCTTGGCCCTTGATGTGCATCGCATAGTAGTCCGAGCCCTTGCCGATTATCCGTGAGGCTCTCCTTACGCCTTCACAGAGGATGTTGCCGAGTTCTTTCCTGTACGCTATCCTCGAGATGAGTTCTAGTACTGTGTCGGAGTCTCCCCAAGTCAGGTCTAAGTCAGTATCCTTGCTCGTGAGTATTCCTTTCTCGTAGAGTTCCATCGCGAAAGCGATCGAGGCTCCGGTCGATATGGTGTCTAGACCGTAGTCATCACACAAGTAGTCTGCTCTAATGATTGAGGGAAGATCACGGTTCCAAACTCTTGCTCCAAGGGCGTTGACCGTCTCATACTCGAGAATCAGAGTAACGCCTCTGTGCTTTCCCTCTTTCACCTCAACGACGTGGTGGCAGCCTATCGGGCAGGCAAAGCATGACATCCTGCGAACGAAATGGTCCTTCTCAATTCGTTGGGCGCTTGTGTCCTCTACGAACTCGAAGTGACCTTGCTGGTGATTCTTGGTTGGATACCTGCCAACCTCACTCATCGGAACAGAAAGTTGGGGAGTCCCATAGCGTGAGAGCCCCGGAGTGAATGGGTTCTTCAGAATCTCCTTCTGCGCATCTATACAAGCCTTCAGATACTCATTACGCTTCGCAATGGAGATTTCCAGGCTACCCGAAGCGGCGATGGCTTTGAGGTTCTTCGAGCCCATAACGCATCCCATTCCCGCCCTAGCAGCAGCGCAGCCATGAGTCATGACTGACGCAAATCGCACAAGATTCTCACCTGCAGCCCCAATACTGGCGACCTGCACGCGCCTGTCTCCAAGATCACGCTGCAGCATGCTCTCCGTTTCGTGGGTTCCCTTTCCCCAGATATCGGAAGCATCCCGGATCTCCGCCTCCCTGTCGCGCACCCAGAGATAGACTGGCTTGGAGCTTCTTCCTTCGAATACTATCATGTCGAAGCCGCTGCGTTTCAGTTCGGGGGTGAAGTGTCCTCCAGCGTTGGCGTCTCCGTATATGCCGGTTAGGGGCGACTTGCTGATGACCTCCAGTCTCCCAGCCGTGGGGAAGATTGTACCCGTCAAGGGCCCTGATGCAAAGACCAGCTTGTTATCGGGACTCAATGGATCGACATCGCGGCCCACCTCATCCCACAGGATTTTCGTGCCGAAACCATTTCCGCCAAAAAATTCCAAAACTAGGTCTTCTGGAAGCGGTACTTTCGTGATCTTGCCACGGGAGAGGTCTACGCGTAGATAGCGGCCCGCGTAGCCACCGAACCTGTACTCCAATGGGAAATCCTCCGCCCTCGGGGACATCACGAAGTTTCGTAGCCCGGAGTGCGGAACTTCCGGGGGGCCGCATGTAGGCACAACGCCTGCTTTTCTGATTTTTGGTGAAGGACTCAGTCGAAGCTGCTTTCCTGTATCAGCGCTTGTACGCAGTTAACCTGAAATCCGATAGACTAGCCATCCACAGCCATGAGCCGGGATCTAGTCATATGGAACGCTCGATTGCGATCAGGAAAAGTCTGTCAAATCGCGATCAGCGAAGGGCAAGTTGAAGAGATAGGCACTAATGTCCGAGGTTCTTCGCGAAATGAAATTGACGCCCAAGGCAAGCTGGTCACCGAGACTTTCGTCAATGCTCACCTTCACTTGGATAAAGTCATGACAGGTTCGTTGGCAAAGGAAGCAGCGTTACATCAGTATCAGGAATGCACGATGGCCGGCGCGATGAGCGCGATAGAGTTGGCCTCGAAGGTGAAGGAGCACTATGTCGAGTCAGAGATCGTTGACCGCGTTCGAAAGGTCCTGACAGAGGCCGAGTACTACGGTGTCAGCCACATCAGGGCTTTTGCTGACGTGGATACCAAAGCCATGTTGACCGGAGTTCGTGCTCTTCTGAAGGCAAGAGAGGAATTCAAAGATCGCATCAGCATCCAGATCGTGGCATTTCCGCAAGATGGAATTATCAGAGAACCGGGCACGGAGGAGCTTCTCTACAGGTCAATGGAGCTAGGCGCAGATGTAGTTGGGGGCATCCCGTGGATAGAGCATGCAGTTGAAGACTCGAAGAAGCACATTGATATTGCGTTCGAGATCGCCAAGAAATACGACGCAGACATCGCAATGCTGACCGATGACGCGGGAGACCCACAATTGCGGACGACAGAATACCTTGCGACTTCTGCAATCCGAAATGCTTGGATCGGGAGGGTGGCCGCATGCCACGCAAGGGCCACATCACTGTATAATGAAGTGTATCACAGGAAGCTCTGTGCTCTGCTTAGGAAGGCGGACGTTGGTGTAGTCTCTGACCCTCATACTGGACCATTGCATGTGAGGGTGAGGGATCTCGTGAATGCTGGAGTGACGGTCGCGCTCGGCCAGGATGACGTGTATGATGCCTACTACGCTTACGGGAGATGCAACATGCTAGAGGTAGCCTTCCTTGCATCACATCTACTGTGGATGATGACACTCCACGACCGAGAACTACTCTACGACATGATAACCATCAACCCGGCCAAGATAATGAGGATCAAAGGGCACAACCTAGCGGTGGGAAACCCCGCCAACCTTGTCGTACTAAACGCAGAGGATCCCAGAGAAGCCTTCGCGTATCACTCAGAGCCGCTGTACGTGATTAGAAACGGTGCTACTCGCTGTGAGACTCGTGTAGATAGAAAGTGCTACTTTCCATAGTGCTCGATGAACATCTGAACTGTACGCCCGGTAAGGATAGTGGAAGTTGGTCGGGCTGATCTGGTAATGGTCGGCTCATATGGTAGCGTCGCAAGCTGCGCCGATGACTCTCTAACGTCGCCAAGAGGGTCTCATTTCACGCAAACGGGGCTACGAGGTTCCGTTCCGGATCGGACAGGTCGGATCCGAAGCCAGGTAGTCTCCCTCGTAGGCTGCCGCCTTTGCCCTGCAGCCGCCGCAGACGATCGTGAACTTGCATTCCCTACACTTTCCTTTGAGACGTGTCCGATCTCTTAGGGCTTGGAATATCGGACTAGTCCAAATCTCCTCGAACGGTTGGGTCTTCAGGTTCCCAGCAACAGGATACTCTGGCATGAACATGCACGGTGTCACGTCGCCGTTGGGTTGGATATTGCAGTACATCCTTCCGGCAGGACATCCACCTAGATACGGTGCGTACTTCCTGTAGATATTTTGTCGGCCCACGCAGTCGAAGAATGTGCTGACAGTGAACCTTTCAACGGATAGGGATCTCTCAGGATGATTCGAGATAGAGCGTCCATCTGCGGCTGAAGAGTAGACAACGAATTGTGGAAGCTCGGTGAAAACCTCGATCCCGTTTCTTGAAGACTCCTGTTTAACGAGCCCCATGAGGTCGAGCAGCTGGTAACGCGAAAGCCGAAGGCTCTTAATATCTCGTCCTCTTCCAGCCGGGATGAGGTCAAAGAAGACAACTCTGTTCGCTCTATGGTTCCTCGCAAGCGAGATGAGTTCACCACCATCTGCGTAGTTCAAAGCAGTGACAGTGGTGGCAACGGTCGTGAACATTCCCACTCCTGAGCAGATTTCTAGGGCTTCAAGAGTCTTGTTGAAAGCGCCGTCGAGGCCGCGAAATTGATCGTGAGATTCTGCGTTGACCGAGTCGATGCTTAGCTCCACTGATGCGACGCCGGATCGTCTGAGAGACTCCACAACGTTCCTGTCCATCAATACTCCATTCGAGTCAATCGAGATTGCCATCTCGTACTTTCGGATTCGTTCGATGAGCCTACCAAGGTTGGGATTGGTCAAAGGCTCTCCGCCAGAGAGGACAATCGTTGACACCCCAGCTCGCGCCATCTGATCGATAATCTTCAGTTGTTGGTCAAGGGTCAACTCATCCGACGAAGGACGGCTCGCGTTCTGGTAGCAGTGCATGCATCGGAGGTTGCAGCCGTACGAGAGACTCCAGACGACGCTCACCGGCGCCTTGAGCGTCTGAGGAGTCCCAATGCCGTAGTCAGAGATGCTCCTCAAAAGATTCCAGAGCGCCCGTTGTCCGGCTCCCTCCTCAAGAGCGTTCGCGACTTGGAGCGGATCTAACCCCCACATGCGTGCAATCCAACACAACATTTTCTGGATCGGAGAGCCTAGAAGAATTCTTGCTGGGTCCTCTTGTGAGTCGGCGACCGGCGCAATCATCTTGAGCAGCACAGACACCACGCGATCCCTTGCTCGGCTGGTCAGCGGAAGCGAGAAGTTGTCGCGTGACTTGCTCATCAGAGAGCCCGGCTCTCTGAAAGGCTAGAAATTTGCTACTTAACTTCTCTCATGCTGCGTCTCTGTGGGAGGGCCGGAGTCTTCAAAGATATGCGAGCAGTTCCTCTGGCCCTCACCCAGCAAGAGAGTCAACTTCTCTTGTCGAAGGCACAGTACCCTAGTTGATATAGTCGTGTTCAGCTATCTTCGGTCGATTGCAAGATGGAGTATAGGGAACGACGAGGTCCTTCTCCGCGTCTTGTCGGTCTGTTTGGTTGGCTTGTTGTCGCGCTAGTATTCGTTGGCGTGATCGTCTACGGCCTCTCGGTCTACTTGGACTGGATAGTTCTCCAGTCAATGTATGCCTCGAAGGCTGGCCTCAATTGGTTCTCAATAAACTTCTACCACAACAACACATTCATCGTAGCCGCGGTTCTGGCGCTCCTCTTCGTTAACCCGATTCCTAGGAGAAGCCACCTGTTCGAGGCTTTGTCAGCTCTAGGAGGGGCATTCGCGCGCATCAGAGGGGAAGAGCAGGTTGTTTCACTAGGCCCAGGTAGAGTTGTCTGGCTCCTCTGGCAGATAGTCAAGTGGGCTGTCGCTTTCTGGATAATCGCAACAGCTAATGGAATGCCGGGATTTGGCAATCTGGCAATCGTTGTGACCATGCTCCAGAGTGGGTTGGGCGACTGGAGTCAGATCTTCAGGATCTTCCAGCTCCCACTGGTTCCAGCTTCAGCCGGCGAGCTTGTTGCGTTGATGCCGACCATGGAGGTTCAGTACCGCCTCATCTACGACATCGTCGGCGCAGTGGGTCTCGTGGCGGTCCTCAGACTCATTCTCATGTTGGTCCATGATTTCGCCCGTCTTAAGACAAACGCTTGGATGAGAGACTTGTTCCTGATTCTGGCCCTCATCGTTCTAGTAATAATCGTCGGCGCACCATACTGGGTGATGAACATTGCGACACCCAACAACTACCTGATCGCGGTGGTCGTATTCATCAGTTTCATCGTAATCGCGACTTCATTTCAGTTCGGAGTGATTCGTCGAACAATAGGCATGACACGTCGCAAGCGCTGGGTCATATACCTGATGGCTTTCTTTCTTTTGGCGATCCTAGTTGTGAACTTGGGCTTTGTCGTCGGCTACTCACTCAACTGGAACAACAACTGGACCGACTACGAGTGGAAACCAATGACGATGAAGGAGATCCAGGTCACGCGATGGGCGGCGGGCTTGGAGAACGTTGTAACGCAGCCTCTCTCAACCCTTCCTGCAGGAAACACCAGCATGATAGTCTCGTTGGTGAGGCAGTGGGATCACGATGCATCGTATACGAAGATGAAGAACCAGATAGGGGTAAACTGGATGAGACTGAGCGAGTCGCACATAATCTACCTCAACGGCCACGAATATTGGGCAGCCCCTACAACAATCAACTACCCGGCCGAGGATTGGATTAGCCATCACCTGATTTACACTCATGCGGCTAGAATCATCGTCATCGACAGTCACACTGGCGAATATGTCACAGTCCAGCAGGCATTTGGAGTCAGGAACGAACCCTCGATCTACTACGGTGAGGAATTGGCCGATGATGTCTATGTTCGTGTTAGAGGATTCGAGGAGATTGGAAACGCTTCATACACGGGAGAACCCGACTATGTTCTTTCGGGCTGGCAGAGGATGTTGTGGTTCCTAGTCAGGGAGGGCCAAGTCGGGTTTGCGTTCAGTCCTCCTCAGGATGATGTCATGATGCTGTACAACCGAGACGTTCAACGAAGGGTCCAGAATGTTCTCATTGGCGGGCTGACTACGGATCGTGCAAGCTATCTTGTCTCAGATGGGAGCCGGATCTACTACCTGGTGCAGGTCTACTCAAACTACCCCATCCACTCTGGTTTCTCAAGCAGCAACTATCTTCGATTCTTCGGCATAGTTCTCGTCGATATTGAAGACGGACGCATGTACCCCTACGTGATCGCCAAACCAGACGGTTTCCTAATCGATTTCTACAGAAACTACTACTCTTCTTGGAAGGCGCCTCCGGATTGGGTCGTAGCGCAGCTGCGCTATCCTGAAGATCTACTCGGAACTCACACCAACCCCGGTCAGCTCGATGTGGGTTTCCGATTTCACGTGAGCGACCCGTTCGTCTGGAGATCCGGCTCCGATTTCTATGAGCGGCCAGAGGCTACGGAAGTGCTCTATATCCTAGTGACTGTTGGAAACCGAGCTGACTTCGTAGGAATACAGCTGGTAGAATATCAGGCATCTCCTGGCAGGAACCTCGCCGGACTATTCATAGCCTACGGTAGCGAACAGCTAGGAAAGTTGAATCTTTACAGGATATCCAACTCGACAACCCAACTCATCGGACCGTCTGCCGCTTTACAAGCGGTTGAGACCGACGACTACGTGCGTACACAGCTAACCCTCTTGCCAAACTACAGACTTGGAAACATCCTGTTGTACCTGATCGGTGATCGCCTCTACTACTTTATCCCCGTCTACATCAATACACAGGTTCAGAACGCTGTTATCACGAAGATGGCCTTCGTCACCGTAGTCGACGCAGCTACTGGGGCGAAGGTGGCGGTTGGAGGAGACTCGTCTCAGGCATATTACGCGATTTCTGGAGAGGTGGTTCCCGCCAAGCTGGGATACACAGAGCGTGTGGAGAAGCTCAAATCTCTATTCACAGACAAGGGTTACTCTCTTGTCAGCCCGACAGCCATCTACGCGAATGTGGAGATTCAGGTAAGCAACTCTACCTATGTTGATGAGTCGCAGTGGGCAACAGTGGGTGCAACCGTCAGCCGTTTCATCTCGGATTACTGCCAGAAGTACAACGTTACGGAGGTCTACTATTGGTTCAACGCGGACGGTAGCATTAACTTTGGGATACTCGTGTCAGCCGGAGGAGTCGTGAAACTCTACTACATTACCGTACAAGTCAAGTAGGTGTTCTCATTGAGCGCCGCTCAGGAAGAGTTCGATCTGTGGCTGACGAGCAAGTACCCGAGCCCCTTCTGGGTCGGGCGCCATCGATTCGAAAAGACCCTGACCGGGGAGATCAGAGTAGACAACGGGCTCTTCAATAGAGAAGAGTCAATCGTTCTGTTTAGAATGCTAAGATCACGCGATCCTTTCACTCGGCTAAACGCAAACTTTGTGATCTGGGAAAGAAACAGAAGCCTACTGGTGCTCCTCCTAGTTGTGACGCTGATACTGCTCGCGTTGGTCGTCATAAGAATCCGAAGATGACAGGTGGGGGCAAGCCATCCAATTCCTATCGACCGAAAGCCCTAGGATAAGGCGGAGAGCTAGACCTTTGGGCGAGGCGTCTTTCCAGAACGGCCCTTAAAGCGCTCTTCCTCCCAAATGTTTCCGCGTTCGTGATAGGAAAATGTCTCCCAGTACCCATCCTTGTAGTCTTTGAGGAATTCAATTTTTGTGAGCCATTTGGCGCTCTTCCAGGCGTAGAGGTGTGGAATGAAAGGTCGGGCGGGGAATCCTTGTTCTTTTAGAATTAAATTGCCATTCATCTTCAAGGCAATCAAGGAGTCTTCGACCATAGCGTCTTCCAGAGGGACGGGTGCGGTGTATCCGTCCGCGCAGTGAAACATTACCCATTTGGATTCAGGCTTGACTGCAGCAAGTTTCGCCAGCTCACGGAAAGCCACCCCTTCCCAAGTAACATCCCTGATTGACCATGCCGTTACGCAATGGAGATCTCTGGTGAACTTTACCTGCGGCAGACTTTGTAGTTCATCGAGAGAGAGGCTCAACTCGTTTTCGACGAGCCCGGTGACGGACAAGCGCCAACTTTCGGGTTTGATTTCTGGAACGCCAAGCGCTGAATAGATGGCCCACTTTTTCGCGTAGAACTGACCCGGGGGTCTGGGATTCTCGCCCGTCATCAATCATTCAACCTCTGATGATCTAGTTTGCCTATCACGTAGCGAGTATGCTATGGCTCGTAGACCGGCCAATCCAGTTTCCCCCAATCTCAGGGCCAGGCGTGCCCGCATTCTGGACAACATACACAATCTTCTAGGGCATTGCCGCATACCCGGCATAACTTCCTCATAGTAGTCTCCTACGTGAGGCGCCGAGCGGATTAGAAAGAGGTTTCGGCTCTCAACTTCAACTCATCTCGTCAACGGCCTTGTCGAGCGCAGAGGTTTTCACTGTGAAAGTTCAATAGAGTAGAATCCACCCGGAGCTTGTCAATATGAGAGCCATCCCACAATTGACTGCAGAGGGAAATGTCCTGCCCGAATCTTGGGAGAAGAGTCTCCTTCTCCTCCGCGAGCAGGGGATCAAGTCACATAAGGAGTCCTACACAAACAAGAGCGGTGTCGACGAGATCTTGGAAGCGTCTATGAAGATAATCGTCAACGAGCCTTTGAGAGAGCCTCGCGTACACGTCGGTTGCGAGGGTCTGATGAGTCTCGCAGACTATGTCGATGAAGTACTTCATGGAACAAAGGATGCTTGGATCGGCCGCGGGTGGGACTACACGTATCATCAACGTCTATTCGCGTACGAACATGCAGAACAGAGGATAGACCAAATCGGCCGCATCGTCGAGAAGCTAAGACCTACATCCTTCTCAAACAGGGCTCAGGCCATTACATGGATGCCTTGGAAAGACTACGACGTCGCTGGACCTCCGTGCCTTCAACGGATCTGGTGCAAGATCATCGACGATGAATGGCTCGAGATGCATACGAGTTGGAGAAGCAGAGACGCCTACAATGCTGCATTCATGAACATGTACGCTATGATCCAGCTTCAGAAGATGATGGCGGATAGCCTGGGAGTCAAAGTGGGCAGATACGTCGATGATAGCGACAGCTATCATGTCTATGACAGGAACTTCAAGAACCTCGAACACTTCATTTCTGCCACAGAAGCCTCGAAGAGAAGCGGCAGGCAGGCATGGATGCCGAGCACTTCGTTGAAGATTTTCTCAAAGAGAAGTAGTATGACAATCGCTCGATAGACCTGCCCTAGAACCACTCGGATGCCCCTTGATCTCATCCTGCAGAGAGCAAGTGTTTGGCGACCAGAAGTAGTCTCGTTTGAATACTCGCGAGACGCTCAGTAGCCTGGGCGAGCGTGGTAGGTTGAGGGACCGACCCTGCGTTGCACACGTTAGCACGCTCGTTCCGAGAGCTTGTGGTATCGCAACTTTCACTCGTGATCTAGCGATTGCGCTCGAACGCGGGAAGGTCGTCTCAAGGAGTTTGTTTGTTGCTGTTGAAGAAGACGGGGTCTCACGCGAGTACGACTTCGAACCTCTCAGCATAGTCTGGCAGAATGACGAGTTCTCGTATCATGAAGCAGCTCGTGTCTTGAACCGATCGGACGCGGACCTTGTGCACCTAGAACACGAGTATGGGATCTATGGAGGAGATTGGGGGGAGTGTGTTGTTCGCTTCGCAAAGGCGTTACAAAAGCCCATAGTCACGACCTTTCATACGGTGATGCTAAATCCGCCAGAAAGAGCCGTCGAGGTCCTTCAGCAACTCGCGAGTCTCGCTGGTGCTGTTGTTGTCACTGTCCCTCAGGCCAGAGACCTATTGTTCAAGATCTATCATGTGCCGAAAGGGAAGATCAAGGTCATACCTCATGGAAGCCCGGAATCCCGCACCGGACAGGACGCGGCGGCGAAGGTGGCTCTTGGGCTTCAAGGTAGGGTAACGGTCACCACGCTCGGCCTAATCAATCCAGGAAAGGGTCTGGAGTACGGAGTTCAAGCAATTCACCGTCTCGCAACCAACTACCCCAATATCCTCTATCTCATCGTTGGCCAGACCCACCCTCTCGTGCGGAAACATCAGGGAGAACACTACAGGGAAGTACTGCAAGATCTCATCCGCAGCCTACGCCTTGAAGCTAACGTCAAATTTGTCAATCGATACCTAAGCGAAGCTGAGAAGGAGCTCTACTATCGAGCGACGGACGTGTACTTGGCTCCGTACGTGGGGCGCGATCAAGTTTCAAGCGGAACCATTACCGAGGCTCTAGCATACGGAAAATCTATTGTTTCCACCCCTACTATTTTCGCACAATCAGCTCTCGCCGATGGGAGAGGCCTCTTCTGCGATTTCAATGATCCAGAATCAATGGTTGACAGGATTCAAGAGATCCTCGACAATCCGACAACAAGACTGAACCTTGAGAAGAGAGCCGCGGATTTCTCTCGAAAACTAACGTGGCGCGAGGTTGCCAAAGCATATGGCAGAACGTACCGGCAAGTGTTAGGCGGAAGGGCTCTTGCAACAACGTACCTGGCCGATTAACCTGGCTCATTTCAGGAATCTGAACGACCAGGTGGGGATAGTCCAGTATGCCCCGTACTCAAAACCTGACCTGACTTGGGGCTACACGACGGATGATGTAGCACGTGCTCTAGTCTTTGTTTGTCGCGGATCGAGAGTAATGGAGGAATCGGAAAGGAGGAAGTTAGCGCGCAAGTATGTCGCTTTCCTCGACAAGATGCGGACCTCGGATGGACGTTGGAGCAACGAAATGAGCAAAGAGCAAAGCGTGGTGGACTTGCCCTCGAACAGAGATCACCTTGGCCGCGCTATCTGGGCGGCAGGCTGCTATTCCGTATCTGATCTTTCTACACAAGGCGAATGGGGACGCACGATCCTACAGCTAGGCCTTCAGCACGTCCTTGACGCCTCATCCCCGAGAGCCAAGGCATATTTTCTGCTCGGGGCCTGTGAGTCGCTCAAGGTAGAGCTGGACTCAAAGCTTGCTGAGGGCACGAAGAAGTTGGCGAGCCAATTGCTCGGTTGGTATCGAGCGATCTGCCGGCCTGATTGGAGATGGTTCGAAGATATCCTCACCTATGATAACGCCAGGCTATCTGAAAGCCTTGCCGCCTACTATGAAGTAACTCAGGACTCGGGCTGCCTGAAAATCGCCTGCGAATCATTGGAATTTCTGATCAGCGCTCAGACAGTTGAAGGCGTTTTCGCTCCGGTCGGGAACAAAGGCTGGTATCAAGTCGGCGGACAGAGGGCGCTGTATGATCAACAGCCCGTCGACGCAGGTGCCACCGTAGAAGCATGCAACAGGCTGCATCGCATCACAGGAGAGAGACGTTACAAAGAGTGGGCGTCTTTTGCTCTTTCTTGGTACAGCGGTTCCAATCTCAAGCGACTGGCTGTGTACGATAACGCAAGTGGCGGATGCTACGACGGACTCACGGAGCAGGGCCTTAATCTCAATCAGGGAGCCGAGTCCATACTTTCATACTTGCTTGCGGTGACAAGCTTCTAACGAGACGGAGGTCGTCTCAGCTACAGGCTTCCAAAGCCTCCATCATCAATTTCACTGGAACGCTTGCTACGCAGCAGACTCTGTCTGCTCCACCATAGAAGACCTTGAGTACATCCTTGATGACGACTGCGCCCTCAGGGAAAACAACATTGGGGACAAGTCCAACTCTTTCGAACTCCTGCTCAGGTTCCAAGATCGGCTCAGGGATTCGAGCGATAAGACGGCGTGGGTTCTCAAGATCGAGCAAGGCCGCTCCTGCACGGTATACAGAATGAGAATCCACGCCGTGATAGATGACTAGCCATCCATCATCGGTTCGGATCGGCGGTGGGCCGATTCCGATCTTCTTCTCTTCCCACTTCCACAGCGGCTTCATTATGGTATTTGCTTCCACATGCCTATGGTAGTCTTTCCAGTACGGGTTTGAGGTATGCATCTGCTCGATGTTCTGGAAGAAGTCTAGCTGGATGTTTGGCGCTACTCGGTGGACCACGGCGACTTCACCCTTAATGGATTGAGGAAATAGGGCGCAGTCCTTATCGTCGAGGTCCGGACCAACTACGCCGTACCGTTCATACGACTTGAAGTCATAAGTCGAGGCCAACGCAATCCGAGGGCCTCTTCGAGAGTACGCTGTGTAGAAAACGTAGTACGTTCCGTCGTAGTCCGTAATACGTGGGTCCTCGCAGCCGAACTCTTCGTGCGGCCCGCCGGGGGAGAACACAGGTTCTTCAGGCCTGCTTAGGATCGTTTCTCCATCTGTCGTTGCTGCATAGCCTAGTGAGGAAATGCCCTTCTCGTTGACTGCCCTATACAGTATGTGAGCAACCCCGCCATCCATTGCTGCTCCTGGGTTGAAGGTTGCTTTGCTTTCCCAATCCAGCTCCGGTCTTGGTTCAATGATGGGATTGCTTGGGCTTCTGACTAACTTGACTCCCATATCCTTCGACCCCTGAGTGTCCTAGTCTGCGTACCCGACCACGCCATGAGGGAGTATCTTTAAGGCTTGTCGCTATCTCTCACAAGCTGCCTACTGACTCTTGACCGATGGTTTCTAGGAAACCATAGCAGTGACGATTCGAATATCCTAGCTCACCCTTCAGATTCGTTAAGACGGACCTCACGATCTCTCGATTCGCCTAGCTTCTGACGAGCTAGGCGTGAACGCGCACCGTTGCCTTCAAACTCTGGAAGAACTCAGTTTCTTTGGCATTCGGTACAGCGTAGACTTGCACGTCTCTGGCGGCCAGCTGCTTTCTGTACCGCATCAGGTCATGTGCACATGCATCTATGATGCCTTGGTCTGTGACGGGGGATTCGGTGAGAACGTTTACTCGAATAAACCGGGCCTTGATGACGTGTGCAACGGCAAGAGCGCCGTTCCTGAGAACGTTCACTCCTATGGGAGGGTTGACCTGTCTTGAGATTTCTCTACCGATCGCGGTCATTGATGCCACGGTTTCAGGATCAGTCGGCGCCGGTTTGAATGGCGAATCACCATAGTTCTCCATCAACAGCCCATTGGCGCCACCATTTTCTAGAGCTTTTGCGTCACGTAAGGCGGCATCTAACACGGGAGAAATTCCGGTGCCATCGTGCCGTGGAGAACCAGGAAGAGGGGGCAGATGGGCCATCCCAATCAGAGGCTTGGGAGTCTCAAAGATCTTCTGGAATGAAGCCGACGCCTCACTTCTGTCCATGTCGCAAGAATTCCTCCAGTTCGTCTATCCATTGAAGACCGGCCCTAGCTCCGATCCTTGTGGTCTTAAGAGCAGCCACAGCGCTTGCGAGCTCCACCGAGCGCTTGAGGTCTTCACGTACGAAAACTCCCCTGCAGCCCATGCTCCAATGTCCATCGCCACGTCTCCGAGTGAGACGATGTCAAGGGATACTACGCCGGATATCAAGACTTCTCACTTCCAAGGGATTTCAGCGCAATTCGAGCTTTGTATGCTGGAATCACCTCTGATGCCAGGTGTTATGAAAACTGTAGTCAGGTGTTGAGCTCATTGCGATTCAAAAGCCTGGAGTTGCTTTAGGGAGATCCTCGCTCTGGCATGCGTGACTTCCTTGGCTTGAGCTCAAACCTGACTCGTTTGCGGTGCATTTGGAGGTTTGGACTTGTTCATTGAAACTTGCCTATCGAACCCAATTTCCGTAGACATAGCGGTGTATGCAATTAATTAATGTTAATCGGGCGGGTTCCTTCGATGTGAAGCTTGTTGCCAAGGGTCTCAGGCGGCGCGGTAGCGGTCGCGCTCGTTCTTCTGATCGCTGGACTGACGTTGGTGCAACCGGCCAGTGGTCAACCGGGCCAATGGAGGGTAATCAATCCTGTTTTCTCAAATCTGAACGATATCTGGATGATCAGTTCTTCATCAGGGTGGGCCGTAGGTGATGGCGGAGTTATTGTTTACTGGGACGGCTCGAAATGGAGCCAAGTTGCCAGCCCAGCAACTGGCGATCTCGAATCTGTATCCTGTTTCTCGGCGACGAACTGCTGGGCTGTTGGGCCTGACGATGCTGACGCCGGCGCGCTTGGTGAGATTTACTATTGGGACGGAACCGGCTGGACAGACAAGTCTGCATCCTTGCCGGCAGCTGTTGGTGACCTACATTCCATCTGGATTCGCTCAGATGGATTGGGCTATGCTGTTGGCGCCAGCTTGGGCGGCTTCAACATAATTCGGCTAAACGTGAATCCCCCGTTCTTGATCGCCGGTGAGGTGAATCTGGGGGCCCCAGCGGTCTTCCGTTCAATACATCTCCTGGCGAGCGGCGGGCCCTCATTTGGCTTCGTGGTTGGAGATGGCGGTGTAACATATTCACTCGACTTGGTAGGCGCGCCCGGAACATGGACACTACGGCCAAGCGGAACTGTCAACGATTTGCTTGGTGTTCACATGATCAGTGGCACGAGTGCTTTCGCAGTTGGCAAATTGGACACACGTCTGACTTGGAGTGGTGGTCCCAATTGGTCGGTCGATGGCGGCGTTGTCGCTGCAGGCAGAGATTGGCGTGGTATATCTTTGGTCAGCTCCTCCGAGGGATGGATTGTGGCAACCGCGCAGCCAGGGCCGATTTCAACCCTTGCTCGTCGAGGAGCCACAGGTTACACCCTGCTATCCAGTAACGTGCCAACAACTGTCGATCTGAACGCAGTCTACATGCTGAGTGCGTCCGATGGTTTTGCTGTCGGAGATGGCGGTGTCATCATCAGATGGAATGGGTCGATGTGGAATGCGCTCGCCAGCCCCGTTGCACCGCTAAACGATATTCGCGGAGTCTGGTTGGCATCCACGGCTGACGGCTGGGCGGTCGGGGATGGGGGCATCATTCTTCGATGGACTGGTGCCGGATGGAACTTCTATCAGACATCACCTGTTGCAGCTCAACTCAACGAGATTCACGGAAGTTCATCGGGGCAGGTATGGGCGGTGGGAAACGACCCCGACGGTGCTGGTGCCATTCCTCCTGTGACCATCCGGTGGACTGGTGGACCGGCGTGGACTGATGTTTCGCCAGTAGGCGTCGCCAACAACGTGGATCTTGAGGCAGTATTCACTATCTCTCCGACTCTGGCCTTCGCAGTTGGCGGGGCCGTCGGCGCTGCTACCCTAATCAAGTGGGATGGCGCGATTTGGGGTTCTATCGCGCCAGGAACGACCAACAAGCTGTTCTCCACTTGGTGGGTCAGCAGCACGGAGGGTTGGGCTGTAGGTGCGTCGGGCACAGTGATCCATTGTACGGGCGCCGGTCCAGTTTGTGCGACTGAGACCTCTGGAGTCAGCGTTCAGTTGAATGGCGTTCAAGCCTTGACGAGCACGAACGTTTGGGCTGTTGGTAACGGTGGTACGATCATTCATCGTGATGGGACCGGATGGAGTTCCGTTCCCAGCGGCCTGGGAGGTGATTTGAACTCACTGTATATGCTTTCCGCTACGGAAGGTTGGGCGGTTGGAGTTGACGACGCAACTTTTTCGCCAATCCTCCTTTTCTGGGATGGATTGACCTGGTCAAGGGTGTTTCCTATTCCTGCGCCCCCTCGCACTGGGGCTGGCAACGATAACCTGGAGGATGTTTGGATGGTTGCCTCTCAGGATGGTTGGGCATTCGGCCAGGACGGATTGATTCTGCGGTTTGGACCTATTCCGGGCGCCGTGACAACAGTAAGTACGGTTTCAGTGACAGCTACTTCCACAACAACGCAGTATGCAACCTCGACCAGTACAGTTGCGACATCGACGGTTTCTACCGTGGTCACGTCAACTCAGACCGTTTCTGGAACTACCACAACATACGCTTCAACAGTTTCGGAGATAACGACCGTAACTGGAACTGTAACGATAATTCCAGGACCTGGACCGATTCCTGGATTCCCAATAGAGTCAATCCTAGCGGGACTTGTCGCCGGCACGGCCGTGTTGTTCGTTTTTCGTAGACGCAGGCGAAGATGACGATGGTAGGTGTTCACGTTGCCAGGTAGGCCGGGTAGGCGTGGTCAAAGGATGGCGAACGTGACAGTCACGTTGCCAGTGAACATATTGGACAAGCTGGATGACCTGGTCGAGAAGCGCAAGATTGCTTCACGTTCGCAAGCCGTTCGTGACGCATTGGAGCGTTTCCTGAAATCCCTCAAGTAACTCATGGTCATAGTGAAATAGGTAGTAAATGGTAATGAGTGAGTGATGGAATGTTGAAAGCAAATCAAAGGTTACTAATCTTCACGGTTATAGTGGTCGCCTTACTAGTTGCATCAGGGTTTGTACCTGCATCCGCACAGCTCTCACAATGGCGTTCCCTAAATCCGACACGCGACGGCACAGCAAGTCGGACTGCACCCGCCCCGTTTCTATACGGGGTGCAGATGCTTGCACCAAACTATGGCTGGGCTGTGGGGGGCACATGCGATATCTACGACAACGATCCGCCTTGCCCGGGAACTGGGTTTGTACTCTATTGGGATGGCGTTAAATGGAGGCAAGCTCTTGTCCCTCCGACTACAGGTACGCTGACATCGGTCTTCATTGTAGCCGCCAACGATGTTTGGGCGGTTGGGATGGGGGCGACGATTATTCATTGGGATGGGATATCCTGGGTCGCTGCTACGGTTCCTGTTGCAACTATCGACATATACTCGGTCTTCATCCTCCCAGGCGGTATGGACGGCTGGGCCGTGGGTTCCGACAGCGCCCTGACGAACAACATTCTGCGGTGGTCAGGAACATGGCCGACAGGCGCGTGGTCTGCATTTCCCCCTCCGGCTGGTGCTGGTGGAAGGAGCCTACGTAGTGTCTTTCTTTCATCACCGACCCACGGATGGGCCGTGGGCACTGCCGGAACCATCTTTCGCTGGGACGGCGCTGGATGGACAGACATCTCGATAACCTCACCTACGCCCAACAATCTGTACTCTGTCTTCATCGTTAGTCCGACTGATGCTTGGGCTGTTGGTGCGTCTGACACGATAATTCGTTGGAATGGCGCCTCGTGGACCGGCCCGATGGTCGCACCCACGTCTGGCGTGAACTACCACTCTATCAGAATGGTCAGTGCAAGCGAGGGGTGGATAGCGGGAACCCTCAACCCAACCTCCCAGGAAGGTTCGCTCCTACGTTGGAACGGGGCTACATGGAACATTGTCCGAAGTTGGGTGACGGTTGACCTGAATAGTCTGTTCATGTTGCCAGGCGGAGGCACAGGCTGTGCTGTCGGCAACGCGGAAACAATCATTCACTGGAACGGCTCGATATGGTTCGCCCAAACTAGCCCGACAGGGACGGACCTCAACGCAGTCAGCATGGTCGCATCGAATAATGGCTGGGCTGTAGGCGACCATGGGAGAATATTCAGCTACGATGGGACATCTTGGTCTCACTATGAAACCCTCCCGAGCGGCGTCAACCTCTATGGCTTGCACATGCGCACCAGTAGCGACGGTTGGGCTGTAGGGGCGGCGCCATCACCAGTTACTTCCCCCATCGGGGGGTTCCCACCCACGATCCTGCACTGGAACGGTGCAGCATGGACGGCGATCACACCCAGTGGCGTCGCGCTAGGTCAAACATTATACGCGGTTGACGTGCTCACTGCAACAGAAAGCTGGGCGGCTGGCGACGGGATCCCACCGATCGCCGCTGCCGCTGTGATGCTGAAATGGGACGGCACCATATGGACATCGGTACCCAGCGGAACGCCCATCGGCGCACGTCTCTACAGCATCGACATGCTCAGCTCCACGGACGGCTGGGCTGTGGGCTGTGCTGTTCCACCGACATGCGCCTCGCCGGTCATTGTACGATGGAACGGCTTGGCTTGGAGCCAAGTTACACCGCCTTCCGGCATCGCGGGGCTCTATGATGTCTTCATGCTCAGCCCAGCAGACGGTTGGGCCATAGGAAACGCTACCGCAGGTCCTTCTCCGCAGGCAACAATAGTCCACTGGGACGGAACACAGTGGAGAAGGGTACCCGGGCCAGCTACTGGCGCTACCGGTTTCTTAAAGTCGGTTCACATGGTGAGTCCAACCGACGGCTGGGCTGTCGGACAAGTCGACATGGTGTCCGCGCCGGATGGTGCCCCTGGGCCTCGGAGCCTGATAGTTCACTGGGACGGTCTGACCTGGGATGTGGTCGCGACACAGCCGCTTCCGCCTACGATGGCGGTCGCCCTTCAGTCAGTCTTCATGGTTGCCGCGCTCGACGGATGGATAGTCAGTGATCAGGGGTTGATCCTCAAGTACGGTCCCGAGTTTGTACCAGGTACGACCACCTCAACCTCAACGACGACCGTAACTGAAACCTCAACACACACTACAACTAGCACCACAAGCACATCAACAAGCACAACGACACCTGGTCCCAGTCCTATTCCGGGCTTCCCAGTTGAATCAATCATAGCAGGCCTCCTCGGCGGCGCAGCCGCACTATCGATAATTCGACGCAGGCGTACCGCCAGATCCTAATCTGGGTTCGACACTCATTCCCGCTCTTCTTCGTCTCGAATAGTGGGATAGCGAGCAGATGCGCCCAGTACGAGCGCATAGTGCTTCAGTAGATCCGAGTCTCAGTTTTCAGTATCCTGCATCACTCACGAGAGGATTTCCAGGACAGAAAGACTCTCAGTCACATAGTCAACTGTTCGCTTGAAGTGAGGTGCTTAACAGCTTCCAATGCAACCTGTAGCGACCTTTGCTCTGCAGTCGCTTTCGCTCTTTCAGATCCAGTGAACGAAACTCCCGGCAAGACCCCCACAATAGCTGACACCATCCCGAAGTGTGCGTTCCTCTCGACGGCTGAGACCGCGATGGCTGAGAGTTCCATTTCGGTGGATCGACAGTTCTGTGTACGGCAAAGGTCGAGGAACATGTCAGCGCTCAGTTCGGCGTAGAGTGAGTCCTTCGTAACGTTTCCGCCCTGATGATAGGCGCCTCTTGCGAGCCGCTGCCCTGCAGTGTCGAGCGCTTCCACGACGTCTCTGCTACACTCGACTCTGGGATGCCCCTCTTCCGTGACGGTGAAGTCCGAGCCGAGGCTCACCCATTTGTTTCGGAATTGTTCGATGGTGTCGGCACGCCAAAAGTCTAGGCGTACGAGAGACTGGATCACCGCTCCGGACGCTCCAACCGAGTGTGTCGCGTTGACAATATCTCCCACCTTGATCGTGGGCATCCCTTCACAATTTATGCCGCCTGCGGTGCCGACTCGGATCACGACCTTCCGCGGCAGGCTGACCCTAAATTTGCCTACACGGTAGTCGGCACTCGTCAGCTCGTCTGATAGGACCTCATTCATGATGATCTGAGTCGCCGGCGCACCCATCTGCGTCTCAACGACGAGAACTGGAACTCGTCCAGAAACCAGCCCAATTGCCATGGCTACCCGACCAAACTCCGGGACAGAGAGCAAGCCTCTCTGGTTGACGTGTTGATGAGACAGCCTAGCAGCTGTCTCCGAAAGGAGAACTGGTTTCCGCAATCTACCTGCTATGCTGTGGACGCGCCGTCGGTCGCCCACAGCCAAAACCAGGGGCGGTGCATGGCCCTCGTTCTCTTTGAGGTAGGGGATGCGTCGCCAAACTCTAGGCCGGCCGATTAGGTAGGATAGAGTTGAGTGTAAACCGAGGAAGTGAGAGCGATCGCGACTCTCTTCGCTCATCCGCTACACCTCAATCTCAATCTGCCTTCTGAGTTGAAATGAATGACGGGCGACTGGACAGGCTCCTGTCAGCAGTGAAGGACGCCCTTTATTGCCGATGAGCTTCAGAGGCTCAATTTGATTCGATTCAGACAGGTAGATGATCATGGCCACATTTCGGCACTTGACGACCGACGACTACGACTCGATTATCCGGCTATGGCAACAGGCGGGGTTGGAGAGTGTGAGATTGAGAGGGCGTGACAGCCGTGAGGCCTTCGCCGCGCAGCTCGCTGCTGGGCAGACCGTCATCGGTCTTGAGGAGGCCGGCCAACTTATCGGGACTGTTGTGGTCACACACGACACCCGTAAGGGGTGGATCAATCGGCTGGTTATCCATCCCGATCATCGTCGCAAAGGATACGCAGCGCAGTTGCTGGCCGTCGCAGAGCAGGAGCTTCAAGCCATGGGGTTACACATCTTTGCGGTGCTGATTGAGGCTGATAACACTGCGTCACGAACGTTCTTTGCTCGACAAGGGTACAGCACACATGATATCTTGTACATGACCAAGCGGGACAGCGATGACGCGTAGGGGCGCTCTCATTTACGGATTGCCGTGAGACGCTAATTGTCTCCATTCCTGAGCCGATGGCATCTGCTGATTCTATCCGCCAACTGCTCGTGGCATTGTGCAGAGCCAGTTCGATTGTTTTCTCAACGTCGTTCTTGTCGAGGAAGATTGGGAGCCCCATCGCGATGTCGCTAGTCGATGATCGCCGTTACGAATCAAATATGCCGCGGGGGCCTCACTGCGATGCTCGCAATCAGCCAAAGAGAACAAGATCGCCTTGAATTATCGGCTAAAGACATTTTGACTGAAATCAGAAACATAAGCATTAGATGGTTATTGTCGTGCGGCGGTACGAGTGCTCATAGAAGTAGAGACGCTATCTATCGAAGGCTTTCTCGACACATTCCATAGAGTAACGGAGATGAAGAGGGCAGCCGGTATTGATGGGATACTGGACAATCCCCCAGACCTTCTTGAAAGAGCAAAAATCTACGGCATTCAAGAACCACCAATAAAGTCAAATGGTGAGACGTAATCGCCATGTTTTGCTCTCGTCGCCTCGAGTCTTTGTTTCTGTTCGTGCAATACATGGAATAGTATTAGAGGCGTATCCAGCACTCTTGTCTTGTATATATCCGTCAGTCTGCTGATCTTGGCCAGATTCTCAGGTATGCGTACTCTGAACTGCCTGACGTAGTCTTCTCTGGGATAGTCTTTGTCGAATGTGTCTTTGAACAGTCTTTTCAGGTCCTCATATCTTGGTATGAAACCAGTAGGTGTTCTGATGCCGCCGACGGCTCCGTTTACTCTTGACTCAATCCATTTCAGCCATATGCGCTTGTCATTCTTGTCGTTCAACCATTTGCCCTCGGAGTCCTTGAGGAAGTAATTGACGGAAAAGATCCGCGGCGGATTGGACACTCTTTTTCCGAAGTCGAGGTTGTCCTGTATGTACTTGCCTATGGGTATTGATAGAAAATCCAAGTTCGACATAGGATTGAAGACTCTGACACCCTCCTTCCCAAGCGTCGCTGCCGTTGTTTCTGACTCCAATCCAGCACCTTTGGTGATGATTCCGTGAACCCAGTCGAACGCCTCGTCCACAGGCACCGAAGTGTCGGAGTTGCGGCCTCCGTAGACGAAAGCACTGACTTCCACTCCGTCCGGATCGTGGAGTCTTGAATCCACATTCTCCAGTATGTCAAGCCTAAAGGTGAACCTGGCATTCTTGTGTGAAGGCAGAATTTCCTTACCATTTGTGTCCTTCTTGCCCTTGTGCCAATCCCCTGAATAGTTTACGCCTTTGTCAGGTATTGCTCCTGGCTTTCCGTTCCAGTAGACTTTCCCGTTGTTGTAGACCAGTACGTTGCTGAAGATGATTTCTGCCTCCGAGCTATTGAGAGCCTTCCATTGCAGCATGTCGTCCTTGTCATTGATGCCTTCGATGATTCCGAAGATACCGCTTTCCACGTTGACTGCTCTGACTTTGTCTCCGACTATGCGCAAGTAGGCTATGTCATCGCCGACGATCGTTTCCCCTTCGATCATAGCAGTGGAAGTCTTACCGCACATGGAGGGGAAAGCGCCTGTGACATAGCTGATCCGTCCGTTTGGACCGTGGATGCCCATTATCAGCATGTGTTCGGTGAGCCATCCTTCTTTGGATGCCCTGTTGATCCCCAGTCGCATGGCAAGTTTTTTCAAGCCTATGGTGTTGCCGCCATACTGGGTGTTGGTGCTGTATATGACCTCGTCCTCGAGGTCAATGTACACTCTGCGCTTGTCGATGTTCTTGCTCACTCCCAGTCCAAGCCCGGCTGGTTCGAGTTCGCCCTGTGAATGCACGAACTTCCAGAATCGCGCTCTCCTCCCTTGTCTGACGAACTCGCTGTATCCTTGTCTATACAGCAGGTCCTCGCTGTGGGCCACATAGGCAGAATCAGTAAGCTGGACGCATGGAATAGAGAACACCGAGTTCGTTGGACCCAAACAGAAGAACTTGATGTGAAGCTCGTGGCCTGCCATAATGTTGGTCAAGATCCTGTGTATCTCTCGTAGGCCTTCTTCACGATCCATTGCGTTTATCTCAGGTCCCAAGTCTTTGCCAAGCGGTAGCAGAAACTTGCTGCTCGCCTTGTCGCGAGCCTGATCGTAGAACCCATCAAAGTGTATCGTGTGATTCTGACTGGCCAGTCTCGCCTCTTCCCTGTTTCGAATGGCTGTTTCTCTGGTCTCCTGAACATCTTCTTCAGAATCAGTATACACGTTGATTTTAGAAGGATTGCAAATCCTGACGTATTTGGCAATGAATTCGTGCAGTTCTGGGTTATCTATCTTCATCAGTTCTTGGAAATCCTGCTTTTCAAGCTTTCCCGTCAGGATCCTCAGTGCGTTTTCTTCCACTGCCATTCCCCATAGTCAACTTGTGTGCCAATCGGCTACAGCGTCTCTCCCGTTTTAAACTCTCACATTAGCTAAAGCAGGACGCTTTCTGAACAAGCATTTCTGCGTGAAACCTAAAAGACGACACGGAGGCGACCGCTTGTGAACTCGCACCGGACTGTCCCATAATACAGCCAACACGAACGGGAACCGTGAAAGAACGAGCACTTGACCAGAAAGAGGGTCGGGCAATGTACAACGCACAGCCTGTTAGGACGCAAACCCCGCCGTGACTTTCAATTCGCCATGGTTTTGCCGCACATTCGGAGGATGGATCCTGATACCCAGAGATGCCGATGGACTCAACCGAGTTCTGGAGCCGCTGAACGTCGCCCACGCGACAAGGAACCACAGATCCGGCCTGAAACTGGACCTGCACCTTGGGATATGCGCAACCGATTCGAGGGGGCTGGTCGGTGTTGCGCGGAGGCGTAAAGAAATGTACCCGAGCTGCATGAGCAGAATATATAGAGACCCGATCGTGCCGTGCTTGTGCGGCCCGCGCCAGCTTGCTGCATGGTCACGGGCGGTTATTTGCTGAGAGACTCTACTCGGTCTCTTGTCGGCGTGCTGTGATGTCATTACAAGTGCTTTCTGATCTGGGCTTCGAGTTCGTCTGGCGAACTGATGTAGACGTTCGGCCCTACGTCGCCCAGGATCTTCTTGGTCTTGTCGCGTAGAGCGGCTGGCACCACAAGCACGACGGGTATGTCAAAGTTCTTGCATGCGAAGAGTATGTCGGCAGGTTTCATACGTTCCTGCTCGGCGGGTATGACTTTGTGCAGGTAGCCCACCACTACGTTCACTTCGCCTTTGTTCAGGTGGTTCACGTACTTCCCGTGGCCGTCCCAGCCGTTGCTGACCGGTAGGGTCTCGATCTCTTCAGCCGCAAGCTTCGCCAATAGCAACGGATCGGTGCCTTCAAAGTACCCAACTCTCGCCATCAGAGTTCGCCTAAGGCAGTGAAACTTTACTAACCCTTGGAAAAGGGTTGCCCTTTCTCATGGCTAGTTCGTGCCTGCTGGCGACGGTGGCTCAAAGTTCTGCGCTGGGATGCAACCAGGCAATCCGGCAGTTCAGGAAGATGGATGCCGCAAACGCCGCTAAGACGATGCTTCTCCTTGGAATTGTGATGGTAGCGGCCGGCACACTGCTGCTGATCGCGGTAGGCCTCGAAGTCCAATAGTAACCCCGCATGGGGCACGCCGGTCAGGGTTCATTCCCAACGGTCTGATGCGAGCCCGCGTGTCCAAGGACTTTCTTGTCGAACCGAAACCTCACTTGAAGTTCAGAGCTACTAGCCGTGTCTGGAAATACTTCCAGTAAACCCCGTGTCTTGGAGTTCCGCTGTGGCCTAGACTTCACTTGCAATGCGCTCGGGGAACATAATGCGGTTCCCGACCTCTTCAGGGCGGTCAGGTTGACTTGGATTCTTCGATCTTGAACCAGATGATGAAGCCGACCGCGATGGCGAGGACCAATGTGAGGATGAAAGGTGCTTTGGGTGATATGTTGTCCCACATCCAGCCTCCTAACGCCGGGCACCCCGCTGACGCAAGGCCGGCGACGAGGCTCATGGTTCCCAGTGTCTGTCCGAACCTCTCACGGCCGAAGTGGTCTACGACGTACGCGTTGATGGCTGGCACCCACAGGCTATAGACTAGGCCCCAGAATACGGCGGAGATGTATGCGAATTCAGGGCGCGTAGCCAAGAGCAACGGTAGAAAGGCCCCGACGGCGCTCCACTCGCCCATGATAAGGAAGAGCTTTCTACCCGCCTTGTCGAGCTTCGAACCCAATGTCAGTCCCGTCAATGCTGGTATGCCGGCGGAGATAGCTAGTGTGATTCCAAGTTGTTCTTGGGTTGCGTTCATCTCCTTGAAGATGTACAGTGTCCAGAACGGGAAAGAGATCCTCCATGCGGCTGCATCGAGTGCCACGACTGCTAGCAGAGGGAGGATTCGTTTCTCGAGTCGGGTGAGTGACCTCCACAGCTCATTTGCTGTCGGCTGTGCCCGGGCTTTGGAGGTTGGCGGTGGCTTGAAGCAGACTGATACTATCAGGATCGCAGCGGCGACGAGGAGGGCCGATATGGTGAAGATGAGCTGTGATGACAGACCTACCGCAGTTGCAGCATATCCGCCGATGAGTGGGGCGATTGTGGCGGCGCTCTCTGTGACGCCGAGGTCGATACTGAAGACCCGGCCCACTGTCCCGGATCTTGCGTTGTCGCCCAACGCCGCGTAGGAGGCTGTCCCTCGAATCGCCATGTCAAGCGCAACGAGCACTATTCCGGCTCCTAGTAGTAGCCAGAATGTGGCGAGGGAGTATGAGACGAAACCAGTCAGCGTCACCAATCCGCCAAGAAGGATGAAGGGCTTTCGGCCGATTCGGTCCATCGCCATGCCCATTGGAAGGCGTAGGAAAGTGACGCCCAAACCCCCGATCGTCTGTGCTTGACCGACGAAGTATATGCTCACGCCTAATGCGACTATCAGTGGAGCCACCGACGGCGAGCTGAATCCAACCGCGAAACCGAAGAGCGCGTCCACGGCGATCAAGAGGAGTATCTGGCTCCCTGCGTCCGAGCTTCCATGCTCGCTCGTCAAGTCCATCGCCGCCTCCGCGTCTCGACAGGTTCGCGTCAAAGGTGCAAGCTGAGCTATTTCTAGCTGCTCGGTCTGTAACGGCCCTCTATGCGAGGATACCGAGCGCGGGAAGCACCCCGCATGCGGCTGCACCTATCAAGATCGCGAGCGTTATCGTCGAAGCCATTATCGCAACCGTGGTCGTTCGTTGCAACGCAGGGAAAGTACGAGGTCACCACGAGCCCGAAGAGAACGGGTCTCGCATTCTAACGCTTCGCTACCTCGGACAAGAACCTGCCTGGACGATGCCCTGGCTGTTCACGCCAGAATCGAACGGCTGCGCGACGAGACCCGTAAACGTATGTAGAAGGCGGGATTCTTCACAATTTTGGCGTAATTTCTACGGCACGCTCAAGCGATCGTTGAGGCTTCGAGGAGTACAGTCTAATGTATGGCACGATAGCTCGGAAGACTTTGCTCTCGGCCTTTCTCACGTGCTCCTCGTAGGTCGTCCTAGGAACCTTGTGCTTCCGAGCTATCTCTTCGGCTGTGATCTTCTTTGGGACTTGATAGTAGCCATAATCTAGCGCAGCTTGGAGAGCGTCGAGTTGCTTATCGGTTAGTTCGGAGAATACGCTACCGAGTGAGATCACAAAGGCATCGCGGACACTTTTCTCACCGGCGACCCTTTTCTGCAGTATCTCAACCGGCCCCAAATCACCCAACGCACGGAATAGGTTCTTGTAGTCAGTTTCTCTGAAGCCAATGACTCTACGCTCCTCCCAGCCGTCATGGTAGGCGATCGGGGGTACCTCCAGGCAACAGCTCTTCTCGACTACTCCGGATATGCTGGTCTTGATCTTGCTGTCACCGCAAGTCTTTACGATGACCTGAAGGTTCCTCTCAAAGAAGTTCTTCCTGAGAACTTTGCCACCCTTCCAAGAAAGCAGATCTTGCAAGTCAGGTCCGATCCGGGTGAAGGTCTCTATGTCTGGGCACGCGATCTCCAGAACATCCGTCCTAAAGTTACACCACTCAAGGATCTTGACTTCCGGATGTTTCATTGAGAACTGCACATACGGACACTCGTGCCTAGCCTTGAAAGATACCTCAAACATGCTCAGTACGCCAGGGGCTCCTTGCTGGTGTTAACGTATAAGCAGGGTGCCGTCGCAAGACTGGGCTAAAGTCCGAGCGGGAGACGGTTCTGCTTGGCCGTCCCAGGACGGTACAAAGTTGTACTTGGACCCTGCCTTCTATCAGTTCGGAGGCGACGTGAATGAATGTCCTTTCAACAATACTGGGGCTGTTCGGATTTGGACACCAGGCTTCGTTGAGTAGCGCGTACGCTCGTTTGAAATTGCGGACGATCCAGTTGAGAGTTGGGCTCGGGCGAACTAGTGCCGGGCGACTTTGGTTCTACACGCTAGAGGCGAAGCAGTTCCGGAGCAAGCACCTTGAACAAAGGGTCTCCAACGAGTCCATGATCAGACTACCGGTAGCGAGATGAACCGATGGCGGCGACAGGTCGCAGTAGGCTAATCGAGCTTCGAAACAAGACTTAACTCAGCTCGATATCAAAGCCGCGGAGAACTCCACCAGGTTAGCCGTGGAGGCAGTACGGCCACGCTCCAAACAGCTAGACAGGATACGAGTTGAACATGACGAACCACAGGTTTGGTGGAGCCTTGCCCCAGCTTGTCTTCGGGTCGCTCTGCTTTGTGTGGGGGTCGACGTGGCTGGCCATCAAGGTAGGGTTGGGCTCAATGCCTCCCTTCCTTTTCGCAGGCATACGATTTGTGATCGCCTGGGGGGTGCTCATGGCGTACGCGCTCGCAACGAGGATCCAGTTTCCAAAGGACAAGGGCAGTTGGCAGGTTATGCTGTTTCTCGGCATTACCCAAATTGCGGTACCTTACGCCCTCACGTTCTGGGGAGAACAATACATGACAGCCGGCTTGACCGCGCTCCTCTTTGCCACGCTGCCCTTCTTTGTTGTGGTGTTCGCTCATTTCCTGATTCCGGGGGAGCATGTGACGGCCTGGAAGCTATCCGGAATGTTGGTGAGTTTTGCTGGTGTCGTAATCATATTCTCCGGAGAACTGATGCTGACAGGTAGTTCCTTCTGGGGCGGACTCGCTGTGATAGGGGCTTCCTGTAGCGCCGCGTGCGCAAATGTCGTCGGTAAGAAATTCTCTCAGCTTATCAATTCCACAGCCAACGTTGTGGTGCAGATGGGTGTCGGTGCCTTTTTCCTGACCTCGGCAGGGCTCACCCTGGAGCGTCAGTTTCCCCCGAACCTTGATCAGACGTCAATCTTCACGATTCTCTATCTTTCCGTGGTTGGTTCGGCCTTCGGTTTCGTTGCCCTATACTGGCTCTTCACTCGCATGGAGGTCACCAGGATCTCCCTCTTTACTTTCATAACGCCAATCGTTGCGGTTGTCTTAGGGTGGCTCATGCTGGGCGAGCGGGTGGACGCAAACGTTGCTGTTGGCGGATCTTTCATCCTAGTTGGCGTGATGCTGGTGAACCGCACGCCCAAAACACGCTAGTAGATAGCTTAGGGCACACCGAGACGACTTGAGCAGGTCTTCTACCTTTCACGAGGGTTGGGATAGTTAGTTTTCCAGTCTAGGGTTTCACAGATGACTTCGCCGATGGAATGCGAATTGGCCTTGTTCTCTTGGACCTCGCTGATTCCGTCTTGTCTCTGATTCTTCTCAGCACTCCCATGATCAGCGAGACCTCCCGTCTGGAGACGACCGACTTCGCTAGGATGTTCCTGAAGGCCCGCTGGGCTAGCCGCTTCCTGTACGTGGCAAGATCAGCTCGATCCGTTAGGTCGGCAAATATGCACGCGAGTCGTTCGACTGCCTGACGTGACGGTTCAAGCGAAGAGGGACGTCTGGATCTGACTTTGAAGAGCTCGTAGAACACGATCGACGCAGCCGTTGCCACGTTGAGGACATTGTAGTCTTCGCTCGCCGGAATAGTGACGACTATGTTACATTGCTGCAGCTCCGCATTTGTAAGTCCAGAACTCTCCCTTCCGAAGAGGAGTGCCACTAAGCCTCGAGTCTGAGTTAGCCTTGAGGAGAGTTGCGACGGATCGATGACGGTTCTGAGAATGTTCCTGGTGCTCGTGCCGGCGATTGCGGTCGTCCCGACGATGTGGTCGACTCCTCTCAGCGCATCGGGAAGCGCGTCGAAGATCTTAGCCTTCTCGAGGATCTCTCTACCGCGGGTGGCGAATCGGTAAGCCTCGTCCCCGATGGGAGTCTTCGGCGAGACCAGACAAAGATCTGCGAGGCCGAAGTTCTTCATCGACCGCGCAATGGAGCCGACGTTACCCTCCTTCTCCGGCTCGACAAGGACGACACGAAGACGCGACTCCAGGCCTGCCCCAAGAGTGAAATGAATCCTCGCGGGGGCAGAGTTACTCAAGACGTTCGCCCCACGTATTGGCGATCTCATTTGAGAGCCGCTCGAAATCGCCGACCGTCAGCTGAAAGACTCTAACGTCAGGCAGGGAAGGAAGAGGCTGACCCTTCATCTGTCCGTCCTTGGAGATTGTCTCGATGTAATGGCGGAGAACCTTTGCGGCCTTCTTCCTTCGTTGGGTGAAGAAGAATCGGACCAGATCACTGAAAACTCTCTCGCTCCTTACGGGCACTTCTGGTTTCTTCCTGCGGATGACGACGACCACGGAGTCGACTCTTGGTACGGGCCTGAATGAATGCCTTGAGATCATTCCGGCCAGTTCGACTAGTGACTTGTGTTGCACCATGACGCTGATTCTACCGTAGTCCGGAGAACCGGGCTTGGAGGCCAGTCGCTCAGCAAACTCCTTCTGGAGGGTGAGCACGGCGCGACGGAACCTCTTGGAAATGAGTAGCAAGACGAGTCGTGAGGAGAGGTAGTATGGAGGACAGGATACGACCTTGTTGAAACTGGGCAGTCTCGCCTTCAGCACATCGCCCTCGATGATGCGTAGTCTTCCGTTTCCAGCATGCTTGCGCTTCAGGAGGCTGACGAGCCTGGGATCCTTTTCGACGGCGATGACCTTGCCCGCGCGGGCGATGAGCGCTTCGGTGAGAAACCCAGTGCCGGGCCCAACCTCAAGCACAGTGTCAGACCTAGACAAGTCAGCAGAGTCTACGATCAAATCCCGTGCGGCCTTGTCGACGAGAAAATTCTGACCTAGCTTTCGGACTGGCGGGCCTTCCAAGAGAAGGCTGGGCGCAAGAGGGCGCATACTCAAACCCACCCGCAAGTGATCACTAGGAACACAGCCATCGGAGCGTACTACCCAAGGCGTATCAGGAAGTTTCGGACCTCTATATCACTTCACCAGATGCGCCCGGATCGGCCTCAGGTCTGCGGACAACAGAGGGGAAGTGAGCGCCTAGACCGTACGCCTCCAGTGCCAGGGCTAGCCTGAATCAAAACTCTGAATTGGCAGTCGGGAATGACTCTAAATTCGAAAGGCCCTCCTCTCCTCCCAACTAGGGGCAGTTTCATCCCGCTGCCAGAATCAAGTGCAAGTTTGTGGACACGAACCAATATCTTACTGTGGCAAAGTGACACGAACTTGGGACGATGGGCGATTCTAGGCGTTTCTGGAGTGACCCTACATGCAGACGCATTGATGCGAGGGTTGCTCAGGGTTCTCGCCTACCGTTCCGTCTGCATCGGGGACAGAGGAAAGGGTAGGATCTGGTCTTCTTCGAGAAGACATACCACTTCAGGCGTGTTTCTAGGGCCTTGTGCTTCTTGAATTGCCTATCGTATCGATCAGCATCGCTCTTTCCCCTAGCAGGATCCGGTACTAGAATTGCAGTGTAGAACCTAGTTTGGACGTGTCTCCTGCGCGGCTGGAGTGAGACCAAGTATTGCTCCAGCTTTTGCTCATCACAGAGAAACCTGTACTCCTGAACATGACTCTTGGCGAACTTGTTAGCTACTTTCAAATCCCCATCTAGGTCGTCGCAAAATGCGCGGGGCTCCAGCGTAGGCCATAGCTATCGCAAAGTCGCGATGTCAAGGTTTTTAGAAGGGCCTCTTCTTCATTTGGTTCGACAGAGGCCGATAGCCGTTGGCATGGAAGGATCGAATAACCGTTGATCCAGATATTCTGGCGGGCAAACCCGTAATCAAGGGGACTAGAATCGCAGTCGAATTCATAGTTGGGCTACTGGCCGACGGCTGGACGTACGAAACGATCTTACGCAACTACCCGCAGCTGAAGAAAGAAGACATACTCGCAGCGCTCAACTACGCCAGCGAGATCTTGAAGGAAGAAAGGGTCTTCCCTTTGGCGTAGCGAAGCGAAATGAAGTTCCTTGCAGACGAGAACATTCCTGAACTCACTCTAGATCTCCTCAGGAAGCAAGAGATAGACCTCGTATCTATCCTCTCTGTTGGAACGGGAGTCAAGGACCGGGACGTGCTACGGATAGCGAACGAACAAGACAGGCTCCTTGTGACATTCGACAAGGACTTTGGCGGCCTAGTCTTTAGTGCGAGGATGGAGACGAAGGGCGTAGTTCTGTTACGGTTCACGCCAACCTCACCGGAACGGGTCGCTCAGAAACTGAAAGCTCTGCTTGACTCTGGAGTCGAACTGGAACACAATTTTGTGGTCCTAGGTGAGGAAAGAATCCGGGTGACCTCCATCAGGAGATAGGCCATCCAAGAGGCCCGCTGACCAATCAGCATCGAGCAGATCACCATCGTTCTGTGTCCAAGCTTTGTGGTGTCTTCAGCGCTCAGAAGATTCTCGATCGTCTCATCCGCTCGCTGTTGAGTAAGCCTGTCAAGACTTTTGTATCCACGTTTGAAAGTTCCAGAGAAGATCGGGATCCAAGTCAAAAATCATGACTGATGGAGCGCGCTCATATGCTGCTTGATAGGTTAGGGGGAATGAAGCCACTCCAAGGCTTCCTCTTTGTTCCTGAATCTCCTGAGCTCGCCTCTCAGGAGTTCGCGCTTGGCCGATTCAATGTCTTGCTGCAAATCTTGACTAGACATGACCTCGAGGGTTGCCCAAACCTCATTCTCGGGTATTCCCTTACGCATTGCATCGATCACGAAACGAATCATCTCTTCGAACATCGCCTTGTCCAGCAACAGGGCTTCCATACGCATCAACAAACAGGGTATGCTCAAGCTATTCCCTAATTATCTTGTCACTTCATGTGTTGTGCTAGCTTCTACTCTCGCCGTATTCCGACGACCTTTCGCGTTGGATTGGCGCTCGCTAGCCCTCCAAAGGCAAAATGAACTGAAACCCGAGAGCGAGAGTTACCACCAACACGGCTAGGGAAGATCCTATGTGTTAACTTTGATCGATCAGGTGTTCGAGGATCTCTTGTCTTGAGAGACGGGATTCTTCAAGACTGCGGGGGCAGATGATTTCAAACCCGTTGCAGCTGAAGCTGCAGGGCGCGAGGATTGGGGTTCTTCATTTGAGAAGCTTCAGGAACTCTTCCTTAGTCAACTTGGACTGTTCCATTATGTCCATGAGCGTGGAATTGTTAACCTCTTCGTGGAGAGTACGACCGTACGTCTACCATCTGTGTGCCTTAGGAAAACGTGACTGCCCTTCTGCTTGGCCGGAACGAAGCCTACCTTGGCCAAGGCCTTGATGATTTCTTTTCCCGATAAGACGGGAAGCTTCTCAGACAACGATAGGTATCAGCTTGCCGCCTTCCTTCTTCGCTTCAGACTCGTATTCCTCAAGCACGAGTTCGAGGGCTTCCCTCACATTCGTGAGGGCCTCTTCCTCGGTCTTGCATTGGCTGATGGCCTCCGGCAACTCGACGCATCTAGCCGCATAGTAGCCTGACTCCTCATCCTTCCTCAGACGAACTGTGAAGGTACGTTGAATCATCCTGATCAGCGCAGGCAACACGGTAAGCAGGCATATTTGGGTGTCGATTGAAGACGGAGCGCGACTCATTATTGGAGGACCATTCCGCCTACTGTTCTCCCCCTTACCGGTCTCGGCCACAGCATCACATGGCGCATTCTTGACTTCACTTTCAAGCGGTTGCAGCGGTTGAAGGATCACTGGACCTTTCAACCGGCAAGACCATCCTCCTGAATCCCGCTCAGAAGACTCGACCGCGAAGATACTATCGCAAGTATGTGGGGTTTTGGGCTTGGATGGACTTGGCTGTGCCAGACTGGGGTGGGGCCACGGGGCTATCCGCTGTCTTTGACCCGCCTACTCCTACGTATCTGTAGTATGGTGGATATGTGTACCTTTGCGAATGGAAACTCTGAATTGTCGGCCATGTGTTTCTCTGTCCCCAAGGGTTCCAATGCCGAGAATATACACTCGAACGGGCGACAAGGGCGAGACTGGACTCTTCTCAGGGGAGAGGGTTCCTAAGGATTCTCTGAGGATTGAGGCATATGGTACAGTTGACGAGCTATCATCATCCATCGGACACGCTCGATCGCTGATCGAAGACAAGGAAGTCGACAACGTCCTCGAGAAAGTTCAGCGAGACCTATTCATCGTCGCGGCAGAACTTGCGACCCGCACAAAGAAAGAAGGGCGGAAGGAAGTCCCTCACGTCACCGAGGCGATGGTCAAAGACCTCGAGGAACAGATCGATAGTCTGGACGCCGAGTTGGCGCGTCTATCAACCTTCATTGTTCCGAGCGGAACGTCAGCTGCGACGGCGCTGCACGTGGCTAGGACGGTTGCGAGGCGCGCGGAACGCAGAACGGTCACATTGGCGCGGAAGGAGCAACTGAACCCTCAGGTCGTTCCCTACTTGAACCGGCTGTCTTCTCTGCTGTTCGTGGTCGCGAGAGTGGTGAACAAGCGTTCTGGTACTGAAGAAAAGAAGTGGACATCACGACTGCAATAGGCTGGACTTAGTTCTCACTGCGTGGAAAAGCTCAGGGCTTCGGCTTCCTTCTTCTGCGAACCACAACCACGATCACAAGGACGACTAGGACCAGTGCTACCGCAATCAACGGAATCGGAAGCTCAGCCGCAGTGACCGAAAGTTCCACTGGGAGAGTGTGGTCGAGATTGTTGTTTGACTGGGTCCAATCAATGCGTAGGTCCATCCTGTACGTCTGGGGCTCTGCCTTCGCGTCCACGTCCAAGGTGAAGTATGCTGTCTTGGTCTCGCCCGGTTGCATCGTTCCAAGAAAGTCTGTCAGCGTTCCTGAAAAGTAGTTGCCGACCCTTAGCTGGGCCCTCACCGAATCCGATCTTACGCTTCCCACGTTCTTGATAGTCACTCTTACGCTGACGCCGGAGTCACCTGCGTGAAGCGTCTTGGGCTCCATCTGAACAAGTTCGAATTTTACCTTCTCGCTTACGTAGAGCGGTACCTGGCCGATCTCTACTTGACCACTGGCGGATCCAGAGTCCGCCATCAGCTTCAGGTTGTAGTTCCCGAACTCGGCTGTGTCGCTAACGTCGAGATAGAAATCAGCCTCACTAACCTGTCCGGGCTGCATGGTTCCAAGAAAGAACACATCTGAGCCGCCCGATGACGGCGAAAATGCAGTTCCCAAGACCAAACGTACCTGAAGGTCGGCGGTTGACCCTGTCCCCGAGTTTACTAGCCACACCCTAGCAGTCACCTGATTGTCACCGGGGTAAACTTTTGCTGGGACCGTGAGGACGTGCTGAACGCGAACGTCACCAGTCCAGACCGGAACGTCGACACTCAGAGTCTTCTCCAAGGGGGAGAGCTCCCTTGCAGTCTTGTAGTTGACGCTAAGTTTGAGCCTGTGAACCCCTGCGGCTGCTTCTGAAGCTACTGTCAGGATGAATTGTGTCGTGAAAGAGAAGCCTGCTTGGATATCGCCTGCGCTCTGGCTGACATTGTCGGCGGAGTATCGAGTACCTGCCACGTAGTAGACGTAGCTGAATGGCGGGGCCAAAAGGAGCTTGGCTTCGACATCGCGGGCTGCGGCGTCTCCCACGTTTGAAAGGACAATCGATAGCGGGATGTTGGTGTCTCCTGGATGCACGGACACGCCTCCCAGCGGATTCGTTCCCCAATACACGCTTGTCACAACAACATCGGGTGCGGTGACGGCCTCCACATTTCCGACAAAATTTCCGAAAATCACAAGGATCATGATAGTTGAGAGGAAGGCTACAGCCCGAATCGGCATCTTATCCGACCACCAACACCCGCAGTGAGGCTTCGGATTCGCGTATATCAATGCTCCCCTCATCTTTCCCGCTCGTTTGAAGGCGGTGTCTCAAAGATGAAGATCATAGCGCCTTCCCGACACAGCGTCTCCAACCATTCGGCTCTACCGCGTACAGTAACAATGTTTGAGCGGAAATCAGGGCATGGTGTTGGCGCGGTCGAATTCTAGATCGTTCGCTTGGACAGCAGAGTCGCAATCGGCAACAGGGCAAGACTAGTCACCAAAAGAACCAACATGTCAATGCCTACCGCGTCAAAGCCCACCCCTAGATAGATAATGCGCCTAAGCGCATCATTTCCATACGTCCATGGCAAGATCCATGCTATCGCACGCCCCCCTGATGCCAATAATTCCGGCGCCTGAACGGCGCCTGAAAGCTGGAAAAGTGGAAACGTTATTGCAATCTCTAGGATGGTCAATGTTGACGAACTCCGAATCCTCGCTGAAAGCACGAGACCTAAAGACATCGTGAAGATAGCCATCAAAGTCGTAGTCAGATAGACTAGCAATATGTTACCTCTTATGACTAGACCGGTCAGGACAAAGATCATGAGCATGAGGGTAGTCCGGACCACGTTGAGAACGATCGTTGCGGAGATCTTTCCATTGTAGATCGAGAAGATACTGGTGGGCGTAAGCACTAAGCGTGAGAATGTGCCTCGCTCGCGTTCCCGAGCTAGTGCATTCACGATGTCGTCGAAGGCTCCCAGTATTGTGATCATGCCCAGCATCCCAGGGAGAAAGGTGTCGCCGGTAGGAGGACGACCTGAAATAGGTCTCAGTATCAGTTCAATCGATGCGCGACTGGCACTCAACTGAGTACCGGTCATCTCCAATACTTCTTGCGTGGCGCGACTCAGAGCTCCTTGAACCAGAGCGCCTGCTACGATTTTCGAGTTGTCGGTTTGCAGAATGATGAAAGCCTGCCGACTATTGAGAAGCGCATCGCCGAAGCCCTTTGGAATAAGGACCGCTCCTGTTGCGACTCCTGATTCAACAGCACGCAAGGCCTGTTCTTGGGTTTGCAGGAACTGATTCACTTGAATTACTGAAGAACTGACTAACCTGTCCACAAGGATCTTTGACACTGAAGAGCCGTCTAGATCTGAGACAACCACCGGTATGTTGTAGCTCGGTGCACTGAACGCTGTAACTATCACCACGAAGATCTGAATCAAGAGTATAGGAAACATTATGGTTAGAGCCAGGGAAACAGGATCGCGGAAGAGCTGTTTCAATTCCTTGATGGCAACGGCGGTCGAGTCTGGAACTACGCGATTCATACGACAAGCCTCTCTCGTGATAATCTAAGAAGAAGATAGGAAAGACCGTAGAACGCCGCGATCGAGCCTGCGACAAACAAGAGCTGTTTGATCAGGCTCAGCAAAGGCTGACCGATCAGAAGAGTTCTTCTAAGCATCTCGATACCATATGCCCAAGGCAGCGAATACGAAATTGTGCTTGAGATTCCTCTCAAGAGTTCCCTATCTATTATGAAGCCGCTGAAGGCGAAGAGGAAAAGCACCAAGAAGAATTCTATGATGATCACGGCTCTTACCCCTGCCCCCAGCGAGGAAATCAGGAAAGCAAAACCGATCGTTAACAGAGCTATGAGCAGGGAAAGTGCTAGAATCGTCCCGAAGTCCGTGTTCGGCCTTGCTCCATATGCGTAGACAGCAAGCCCCACAACCACTAGCGTGCGTACTGTGTTTAGAACCAAGTCATACAGTGTCTTACCTACCATTATGGCCCCAAGGCTGATCGGACTCAGAAGTAGACGGGCATAGGTTCCATCCTCACACTCCTTGGACATGCCCCCAGCAATCTCATAGAAGGTGGCGAAAATTGTCACCAGACCAAGAATAATCGTCAACCCAACGGCGAAACCGGAGAACACAACTCCCTTTCTTACGATTTCGACCTCTGCGGGACGACTCCTAGGAACTGCTCGCAATTCTACGTTGGAGAAGTCTTGAAGGCTCTTCCGCAGACCTGAGATGACTTCTTGGTCAAGACCATTTACGCTGTCGTCGACGTAAACTACTATGCGAGTTGCATAGCTATTTGCAAGCGCGTCCTGAAAGCCTGTGGGTACTATGATGGCTGCATAGATCTTCCCCGTTCCTATCGTACCGATTGCGTTGTGTTCCGTGTACCCTTGGGCCAGGTTGTCAAAGTCGCCTGATCTGGCAAGCGTCTCGTAGAGGTGCCCTGAAGCGGCCGTTAGATCATTGTCAACGAAGGCCATTGGAATGTGAGCTGTTGCTGAGAAACGGGTACCTGCTCCTCCGCTTGCTCCTCCAAGAGATGCAGTGAAGAAAAGCGGTATGATCACTAGCGAGATGATGATTGCTGTGCGATTGCGGCTCAAGACTCGAAATTCGTTCGTCATGACCGCTAGAACATCGCTCGGAAATTCTCGTATTGACATTGCCAGTACTGCCTTCGATCCGCCGAGGCTCGCCCGTGCGTTCAATTCATCTTTGCGCACGTGACTTTTCGAGAAAACGATCGATCTCTTCTTCGCCGCCAGTCAATTTGATGAAGGCTTCCTCGAGCGTGGGTCCTTTTGTGTTGATGGATCTGATCTTGGCGCCTTCAGATAGAAGGATCTTCGTAACATTCTCCGCAAGCTCATCGTTATGAACGCATGTGATCTGAAGGACCGGGTCATCGTAGGAGACGTTGCATACTTCCGCCAGGTTTCGAATCCTTTCAACCTGTTCTCTTGACAGACCCGGGGTTTCGACTTCCATTACAGACAGCTCGCTCACTTTACTTCTCAACTCGTTTGGGGACCCAACCTGGATCAGCCTTCCTGCGAAGACGATTCCCACACGGTTGCAGATCTTTTCAGGTTCCGTCATGTAGTGAGTGGTCCAAACCACTGTGACACCCTGCTTGCAAAGGTTCTTCGTGAAATCCCGAAGGGCCGTGGCCGATTGAGGATCCAGACCGGAAGTTACCTCATCTAGGAAGAGGATCTTTGGGTTGTGAAGAAGGGCCGCTGATATCAGAGCTTTCTTCGCCCAACCCGAAGAGAGGGCGCTCACAGGCCGCTTTGCTTTCTCTTCAAATCTAAACATCTCAAGCAAATCCGCCATCCTTTTCTCAGCCTCTCCCTTCGGAAGACTGTACAGTTTGCTGAGAAAACGTAGATTCTCTTCAATCGTCAGCTCCTTGTAGAGCATTACACCTTCCGAAACAACGCCGATCTGACGCCTAACCTCGGCGGGTTCCCGTAGGAGATCGTGACCTGCCACAATCGCCGTGCCGCGCGTTGGTTCAATCAAGGTACAGAGCATGCGCACTGTCGTCGTCTTCCCGGCACCGTTAGGGCCAAGCAAACCAAACAATTCGCCCTCTCTGACATCTAGGTTTAGACCATCCACGGCAGTAAAATGCCCGAAGACTTTCGTCAGCCCTCTTGTGGTGATCGCATTTTCCGGCATGTAATGCTCCCTCGTGTTTCAGAGTGTGTTCAATTGAGCGGTTAAGCTTTTGCGCACCATTTCACATGCTTCGGAGTGATACTGAATAGGGTGTGAAAGTCTTCCCGGGGGGCAGCTGAGTTCTCAGTGTTCCCTAGGGGCCTTCGGGTAGTCTTCGCCCTCCAGTTGAATTGTAGTATGGTCGATCCCAAATTCTTCTTTCAGCATTTGAATCAATTTCGTGAGTAGTTCCCTTCTGTCTATCCCCTCTTCTGCAACTATGTGAGCACTCATGCAGCACATCTTTGTGTCTGAGATGGACCACACATGAAGGTCATGGACATTCTTTACGCCCTTTGTTCCAACGATCCTACGCTCCACCTGGACCATGTCGATGTGAGGAGGGACTCCCTCCAAGAGAACATTCACAGAGTCTCGGACCAGTGTTCCGGAACTGTAGAAAACCAGCACACCTATCATGATGCTAGCTATTGGGTCGGCTTGATACCATCCCGTGAACAGCATGATTAGCCCAGCGGAAATTGCGCCGACTGAGCCGAGGATGTCAGCCAGTACGTGGAGGAACGCTCCTTTGACGTTCATGTTCTGATTTCTTGATCTTGAAAGGGTCAGTGCAACCAGCCCATTGGCCATGAGGCCAAGAAACGCTATTATCAGCATGTTGAGGCTCTGCACGCTCGCGGGTTGTTGAATCCGCCGAAGAGCTTCATAGATTATGAAAATTGTAATCGCCCAAAGAAAGATACCGTTCAAGAAGGCTGACAGGATCTCCACACGGTAGTAGCCATAGGTTCTCCTCAAAGTCACAGGCCGATGGACAAGCCAAGCGGCCACCAGAGCGTAGCTCAGGGCTGAGACGTCGGTCAACATGTGAAATGCGTCGGTTTGAAGGGCTAGACTGTTTGTCAGAATCCCCCCGATCAATTCAATGACGAAGAAAGACGCGGTAATGGCCAGGGCTAGTGCCAAAGGTCTCGCAGTTCTTGATCCACGGAGATGTGCCTGCATCGAAAGGTCCGCGCTCAGTGTATGACCCGGTCAACATTCGCTGTCAAATTCTTATACCTTGACGTTTTCAAGACTAAAGTCGCCAACAAGCAAGAGCGTTGAATCAAGCAGAGCGACGCCGACTTGGGTCGATCTGCGCTATCTTGAGCGTCAGGGTGGTCATCGCGGTTTCGCTGGTCAGGATCCTTCACCTAGCTGAGGAAGCCCTTGGCCAGAAGGCTTTTTGTCTTCTTTGCCTATTCGCGGGTACTAGGTTTGGCACAGACTGTCCTGATTTATTATGCGATCAAGATGAGGACGAAGTGAGTGTACCTACGAGAGGGCATGGGGGAGACGGCGATGGGGAAAGGGATCAGACCACTCTTCGAGGCTGCGTCTCTGCGAATCTACAATGCGGATATTCTAGAGATCGATGCGATCGAGGATGAGAGCGTGGATCTTGTGGTGACTTCGCCTCCGTATGACGTAGATATCAGGTATCAGAACTACGACGACAATTTGCCCTACGGCGAGTATCTGGAATTCACGAGCAAGTGGTTGTCGAAGATCCACAGTCTAGCAAAGCCTGATGGGCGTCTGTGCCTCAACATTCCGCTGGATAAGAACAAGGGCGGCCAACAGAGCGTGTGCGCCGACATCACGACCATCGCGAAAGAGGTCGGATGGAAATATCACTCAACAATCATCTGGAACGAACAGAACATCTCGAGACGCACGGCATGGGGTTCGTGGATGAGTGCTTCTGCGCCCTATGTGATTGCGCCCGTGGAAGCGATATTGATCATGTACAAGGCCAGATGGGAGAAGCTGCAAAGAGGAAGGTCAGACATAACGCGAGATGAGTTCATCGAGTGGACCAATGGCGTGTGGAACTTCAGCGGTGAGAGCAAGAGCAGGGTCGGACATCCAGCCCCGTTTCCGATCGAACTTCCCAAACGCTGTGTCAAACTATTCAGCTTCCCGGGAAATGTTGTGTTGGATCCTTTCCTTGGTAGCGGGACTACGCTGATCGCTTGCCTACAGACAGAGAGGGTTGGAATAGGGGTAGAGATCAACGAAGCATATTGCCGATTGGCAGCTAAGAGGCTTGAAGAACATGGAATATATCAAAGAAACTTGGAGCACGCCTTCTAGTCTTCGGATCGGAAATCTGACGAGGCGTCTGAGCTTCGCCCTCCTCACAAGGTATACTGCAACTAACGGAAGTGAAAGCAGGACTACCTGTACGGTCGGGTTCGCATCTGCCGCTTAGGGCGCATTGTTCCCGAGTAATTCCAATCATGTCCGCCCTTGTGGCCGACAGACACGTCATACTCACTGGTTCGACATTTGGAAGTGAAAAGAGAGGTTGGATGCGCTCATCCCTACCGCACCTCAAAGTGCTGGATGGTCTTCTTCTCGTCGCGGAAGATTGTCGTGATAGGCACGCGCACCATGAACGTCTCGATCCGCCCTACGGGCCGCACATGCAGCCAGATGCTCTCTCCCCAGATCCCTATGTCCGCTCTTTCGATGAGACGGCGAGAAACTCGGCGGATCCCCCATGGCGCCTGGGCCAGCGCCTCGTTCGCATTAGCATCCTTTATTGATAGTATCTCGGCGGTGCCCCGGAACTGTATACTTCGGGGCGGAGCCGGGATCAGAGGCTAGGGAATGGGAATTTGCACCGCGACGTGTGAATTGCGGCGTACATTGCGGGCTTTGGTGGTCTTGCTGCTGGTTGGAATGTAAATGTCCAATCCCCAAGCGAAATAGCCGACGCCGGCGAGATGCGGACCGCGGACGCCCTGAGTAGCCAGTACACAGAAATGACGCTTGGCGATTAGACGGACGAGGTCTTGTAGGCTGTAGGTCATGGATGACTCCTCCTGCCCTCTGTGCGCCATTGTTCTTCGAGGCTGTGGCCCGCGATTTGCAGCTAGACGACGGATCCTAGCTGTGTGTCAATCTTTGATTGCTTCGAGCAAGCTTACAGCGTTCCACAGTTTTACTCTTGTGTAGGGCGGCATGTTAGGGTCTTGGCTAATCTCGTCGAGAATAGATATCGCGTTTGCGGCACGCACGCCCAAGCTGAGATCCCCGCTTTGGAGCGAGTCCATGGCGGTCTTTGCGGCTCTCCTTATGTTGCGCGGGGTGGTTGTGTCCTGAGAAACTTCATTGAGCACGACCATGGCCTGCCTCGTTCGCTCTTCGTACTCTTCCTTGCGCTTCGCCTTCGACAATCGAGGCCGCCCCGCATTTCCAAATCGCTGAGTCACGCATTTTATAGGTCCCTCCTAAAATCTTTCCCATATTGAGGCGAGCGCTAATGGGCTCTGAAGTGAAGCGAATGGCGGATCTTCTAAGATCAGGTGCTGTGATGTTGAAAGAGACGTGCCCAGTGTGCGCGACTCCACTCTTCAGACTTGGAAAGGACACGTTCTGTGCGAAGTGCAATCGTCCCGTGGCAATTGTCAAATCAGCTGAAGAAGAAGCGAGACTCGTAAGCCAACAGGTGCTGGACAGCCTTGAGCAGGTAATTCTTGACAAGTTAAGTGAGCTGAACATCGCGATCAAGAATGAGCGCGAGCGATCGCAACTTCGCGATCTCGGGGAAGCCGTCAGGACCTGGCTTGCCGCGCTGGAACAACTTAGAAAGCTAAAGTCCGGTTAGCTCGTTCCTCGACATAGTTCTCTGAGAGCGATCGATTCGAGTCTACGGCCTACAAGTTTTCGGCGCTGAGCTCGCGGTTGATTGCCGCGAAGAGCTCGTCAACTCTTCCGAGGGGAACTCGAGCACCGCAGGCGTGTGCGTGGCCCCCTCCCGTTGCGCCCAAGGGCGGCGCGACTTTTCTAAGGATCATGTTCAAGTCGATGGATCGGTCGATGACTCGAAAAGAAATATCGGCTATGCCACGACCTGTGTCCCTGTCAACGTACGCCCCGATGCTCATGCCGGTGGCCGCTGCTGCGTATGTTGCGCCTTTCCCGGCTGGTCCATCCAAGTCGCAAGCAACGCCTATCTTTCCCGCCTTCTGAGCACTTTTCTCCACCCTTCGTCTAAACTCCTCTTCCAATTCGCTTCTCTTGACGGCAGAGGTTACGATTCGACTATCATCCGAGGGAGGTCTACAGCTAGCTAGGAGGTCTACGATCTGTCGATGGAACTCGTGATCTGGCCTCGTGACCTCCAAGGTTCCACATAGGAAGCCAGCTTGGAGGAATATGGAACGCTTGTCCCACCGGTTCAGACGATCGATGCAAAGTGGCGTCAAGTCGGCATAATCACCGATTGCACCCATCAGCATTACCCGTTCAGCTTCTCTCCTAAACCTTGAATTCAGATGGCTGAACGTCAGCTCCGACGATGAGACGTTCCCAGATACTACTTTGACGCTCGGATGACCAGAGAAGGAGGCCGCAGTGACGGGATGATGGTCGATGTAGAGGACCTCACCGCCCCACCGCGACAGCTTGCTCACGACCAGTTCCTTAGTAAGCTCGCAGAGTGCTATGTCCAACACCGCAAGGTCTCTTCCCGGATCCACCAGATCGAGATCTCGCATCAAGCTGCAGGGCTTACTGAAGACGACCCTTGAAGTAGGGTCGGTCATTCTTAGAAGTGAGGCGCTACAGATTCCATCGGCGTCTTCATGTGCTATGATCTGCATATGCGTTCTCGGGTCATGAGGGACACCTCAAGTATTTCAGGCAGTGCGTCCCTCAACTACTGATTTGGCAATTCTTAATTCGTCCCGTATCACGCTCTGAGTGGATAGACTTGGCTCATCCCAGCCTCTTCGATCACCCTCTGGTCAACGTGGAGTCGGTCGAGAGGCGGACCTATCAGGATAGGGTAGCCGAGAGCGCACTGCGTGGTAACACTCTCGTTTCGATACCGACAGGATTGGGTAAATCTTTGATCGCGGCTCTGGTCGCCGCCAAGAGGCTGGAACAGTATCCTGACAAACACGTTGTGGTCTTGGCGCCGACGCGCCCTCTCGTCGAGCAGCACTACAAGACTTTCAAACGATTGCTCCGACTTGACCCGCGAGATTTTGCCTGCGTAACCGGGCAAGCTTCCCCAGATGCCAGGACCGAGTCTTGGGGGAAGAGAATGATAGTTTCAACACCTCAAGTCTTTGTGAACGATCTCATATCCGGGAAGATCGAGCTTGATGGCATATCTCTGCTAGTCTTTGATGAGGCGCATAGAGCCGTTGGCGACTACGCCTACACGTTCATTGGAGAAAGATACAGCAAGGTTCCGCGCGGCCTTGTGCTAGGGCTGACAGCGTCTCCAGGATCCAGCAAGGAAGCCATACAGCAGGTTTGCAAGAGCCTCCACATCAAGCGAATCGAGTCTCGCACGATATCAGATGAGGACGTGAAACCGTTCGTAGGAGGAATAAGCGTCGAATGGGTCCCGGTGGAATTACCGCCGATCTTCCGGGAGGTGAAACGGATCCTAGATGACTACGTAAGAGAGATGCTGAAAGAAGGAAGAGATTACGGATATCTTCCGAGCGCCGACGCCGACAGGATTCGGCTACGCGACATCCTACAGGCGAGAGAGAAGATACGACGCGACATGGTCAATGAACCCGCCGCGAAGGATCTGCTTAGAAGGATCTCATTCGGCCTCTATTCATCGATTCATGCACTCAAGGCCATGGAGCTGCTTGAGACTCAGGGTTTCTCCCCGCTCAAAGCCTACGTTGATGGCTTGCAAGAACGACTGAAGAAGCGTGCGATGCCATGGCTTCGCGCATTTCTGCAAGATTCGAGAATCGTGAAAGTCTCGCGTATAGGATCAAGCGAAGCGGAAAAGAGGAACGAGCATCCGAAGATGCAGGTCCTCATCTCAAGAGTCAGGGATACATTGACTCTCGGCTCACGGCGGGTCATGATCTTCACAAACTACAGGGCCACCGCCGCTAGGCTAGTTGAGGAGCTGAGCAGGGAGCCCGGAATCTCCCCGGTTCGACTTGTCGGACAGCAGACAAAGAGTGCCGACAAAGGCCTCTCTCAGAAACAGCAGACGATGCTCCTCGAGGACTTCAAGGCAGGCCAGTACAACGTGCTGGTCGCCACCCAGATCGGCGAGGAGGGCCTCGACATAGTCGAATGCGATGAAGTGATATTCTACGACACAGTGCCGAGCGCGATACGGTATATCCAACGGAGAGGAAGGACGGGAAGAAAAGGCCCAGGAAAGGCAACGGTTCTTATGGCCATCGGAACCAGAGACGAAGCCTACTACTACATTTCACGACGAAGAGAACGAATGATGGCTGTCGCGTTAAAGCAGGTCGCCTCAGAGGCCGCAAAGACGGAGCCCGACCAGCCCGGCCTTGAGGAGTTTCTGAAGGAACAGAGGACGAGCGAGATCTCGCGGAAACCCATGATAATTGTTGATTCACGTGAATTGGGCTCGCCTACAACAAGAGAGCTCTCGAAGTATGACGTTCTCATCACACAGGAAACCCTGAGCATAGGAGACTTCATCATCTCTGACCGAACAGCGGTGGAGAGAAAGACTGTGGATGATTTCGTCGCCTCTATCATCGACGGAAGGCTGTTTGAACAGGTCTCCAACCTGAAATCTGCATATCAAATGCCTATCCTGATCATTGAAGGAGAAAGCTTCCAAACCTCACGCAATATCGCACCAGAGGCAGTCATGGGGGCAGTTGCGAGCGTGATAGTGGACTTCGGTGTGGCGATAGTTTGGACTAGAAGTCCATCAGAGACGGCTCTGCTGCTGCTCTCGATCGCGAGGCGAGAACAGGCGAAAGGAGAACGACGGCCCCGTATAAGAATGGAACGAAAACCTGAACCACTTGCGCGCGAGCAAGAGTTTGTTGTTGCAGGCCTACCCCTAGTCGACACGGTTCTTGCGAGGAGGTTGCTGAAAGCATTCGGGACGGTCGAGAAGGTCTTCCTAGCGGCGGATAAGGAACTGCAGAACGTAGAGGGTATAGGCAAGAAGATCTCCGAGCGAATCAGAAAGGTGATCTCCACCCCGTATCGAGAAGAAGACGCGAGGCCCGGGGGCTAGTTATCGGAAGCACGGCCTTCGCAAAGACATATGCTCTCTTGGCTCGTATCTATTCTGTGGCGTCGAGGATACATGAAGGAGCTTAATTCCACCCTCGAAAAGTACGGGGCAATGGTGAATCGACAGATCGAGAAGTACATTCCGAGGACTAGTGAACCAGTTACGCTCCACCAACCGATTTGGGAGCTTCTTGATCGCGGCGGAAAGCGCTTCAGGCCGGCCCTCACACTCCTGTTCTGCGAGGCGGTTGGAGGTCGAGCGCGCAAGGCCCTCGCTGCGGCCACTGCAGTCGAGATCCTTCATAACATGACGCTGATTCACGACGACATTGAGGATCAAAGCGAGCTCCGAAGAGGGAAACCATGTATCCACGTAATGTTCGGGGTGCCAGCCGCAATCAACTCGGGCGACGCGATGCTCATCAAAGTTTTCGAAGCTGTCTCCGACGGACCGCTCGGCGCCACGACCAAGAATGAGCTTATTCGACGATTTGCAGAGAGAGCGTTTCAGATAACGAGGGGGCAAGCGCTCGAATTCGAACTGAACAATCGAGAAGTTTTCACCGATAAGGATGTCATCAAGGTCCTCCAGAACAAGACGAGCGCCCTAGTTGCCCTAGCTTGTGAAGCCGGTGCGGTTGTCGGCGGAGCCAAGAAGAGTCAGCTCTCAGCCGCGACCAAATTCGGGGAATCCATGGGTGTGGGATTCCAGATTGTCGACGATCTTCTGAACGTCGTTGGCGACGTTCGCAAATATGGAAAAGAGATTGGCGGCGACATCAGAGAAGGCAAGAGGACCGTTATGGTCGCTCACCTCATCAAGTCAGCGTCGGCGGAAGACAGAGACCGATTCATGGCCCTGCTCGGAAAGCCAACGATCTCGAAAGAGGAGATCTCTCAAGCTATCAACATGTATAGGAAATATGGGTCCTTGGACTATGCGAAGAAGATTGCGGACGGATACGTTGAGGAGGGCCTTCGAGCGCTCAGGAAGCTACCAAAGTCAAACGCTAGAGAAGCGCTTGACGGGATCGCTCGTTTTCTGGTTCAAAGGGAATTCTAGCAAGGCAGACTAGGCGAGGAATCACTTGACCATATGTGAATTCGAAGGACGAGTTCCGTCAATTTCCCCAACGGCATACATTGACGAAGACGCAAAGGTCGTGGGCGATGTTAGGATCGGAGACCAATGTTACGTCGGCGCAGGCGCCAGAGTCAGGGGAGACTACGGAACCATCATGATAGATGACAAGACAAGCATTCAGGAAAACTTCGTTCTGCATGCGCGTATCAACGAGAAATGTGAGGTTGGAAGCTATGTTCAGATCGGGCATGGTGCCCTGCTTCACAATTGTACCGTCAAAGACTACGCTGTCATAGGCGTCGGTGCGATTGTGAGCGATTACGCGACAATTGGGGTCTGGAGTATTGTGGGCGAAGGCGCCGTGGTCACCAGCGGGACGCAGATCCAGGATGGAAAGGTTGCTGTCGGTGTTCCAGCGAAGATAATCCGGGATATTTCAGACTCTGACAAAGAACTCTGGACCAAATACAAGGACGTATACGCTGACTTGGCGTTGAGATACCCGAAAGGCCTGAAACGAATTCGATAGGAAGAGTTTCTTTTGATTGCCTTGCTATGCTGGGGAGGCATCTGCTGATCGTATGGCGATTGAATCCTTTGCTCTAGAGCTAGACGGTGGTTCGCTTGGACCGAAATTCTTTTCCCGCTAATCAGAAAACGCGTGCGCGACTGTCAATGCCACAGAACGCCACGTTCTGCAGCAGGTGCGGAGCTCCTCTTGGCGAAGATGCTACATTCTGTTCGAAGTGCGGTGCACCTGCAAGCGGAACGTTTCAGCAAGTACCGAGAGGCCCGAAACACACAGCTCGCGGGCTTGCTGCTGGCCTCATACTGGTATTGATCGGCATCTTCTTTTACCTCTCGCAAACAGTTGTGATGCCTACACAGTTTTGGTGGGCGTACTTCATAGCTGGCTTAGGCCTCGTCCTCGTAGCCGTGGGGCTAGTTCCCTACATCAAAAGTGGCGCCTTGACGCGAGAAAGCCGCGCAGCTGAAGTCAAAGGGCATCCTGAGCCCGCGAGCAAAGGAAACTTCTCGGGACAGTTGGGTATTGAACATAGCAGACTGACGGGGAGGAAGATCCTGTTTGAGTTTGATCCATCCATGCCTTACCAAAGGGTTGTGAGGGACTTCGCGCTAGAATGCGTCTTCAATAAAGAGAAGGTTATCGTTCTCACGCCAGCCGGTAGCGTCATCCAGCAAGCCCTTGAGGATGAAGAAGGCGTGAAAATAATCAACCTCACGCCAGACACGATGCTGTTCGATCTTGGAACAGCATCCGGAAAGGCCACTGAACCTAGTCTATGACAGCCTAACCGACCTTGCTCTGTCGGCCGAGGCTAGGACCGCCTACAGGTTCGCGATGAACTCACTTAGGCAGCTGTCTGATGCGAAGATAACCGCCATCTTTCTCCTGAATCCCTCTGCTCATGAAGCGAAAGATGTTAGCAGCCTGAGGGGGCTCTTCAGCAATCAGGTGGTCTACGGAAAAGAGGGAATGACTAGCGTCAAGTTCGCATAACACAACCTGCCTTGATCTAACATCTGAAGAATCCATCGATCGCTTCCGATCGGGACGCGTTATCTGTCGGTCGTCGGGGCTCCCAGAGCTTGGTTCTTCAACTACGCCTACGAGGGCGGACGAAATCCCCGAAGTAGGCGAGATAGCAGGAACAGTGCTCCGCGCGGGGTGCGGAACCCGGGAGAATGCCCTCTATCTTGCCAGTCTCGGACACGAGGTGTGGGGCATCGACTCGTCACCACTCGCAATCGAGAGGGCAAGTAACAAACCGCTACAGCGCGGAATGAAGGGAATTTGATCGTCCGGGATGCACTCAAACTCTTTGGTGTCGGCGGGGTGTTCGATACCGTTATCGACTCAGGACTATTCCATGCATTCTTGCAGGTGAGGGCGGATGCTGCAGTCCCAGGTCTCGGAGCCGGCGCGTAACCAAGGCCAAGACATCCTCGCTTACCCTCTTGATGGGCCGGGTCGAGTCGACGAGGACAAGCTCTCTCGCCTGAACGAGTTTCAAGTACTCTTCCCTGACTCGACGTTGGAGATCCAGCTTCTCTAGGACGCTCTTCTTTCTCGCTATTCTCCCCAGGGCCATTTCAGCTGGGACATCCAGGTATATCGCAAGGTCCGGCTTCTCCGCGAACCGGTTGATCTCCCGAAGCCACTTCATGTCCACTCCTTGCGCGCCTTGGTATGCGAAGCTAGCGTACATGTAGCGATCACAAACGACGATTCTTCCTGCAATGAGCGCAGGGCGGACCTCGGACTTCAAGTGCAGGAACCTATCAGCGGCGAAGAGAAGCGCTTCGACCTCGGGAGATATCTTTTCCCTCTGAAGGAAATTTCGTCGAATCAGTCTGCCGACAGCGCTTCGGCTAGGCTCAGATGTGGAATGAACCTTGTACCGCTGCCGTCGCAGGGCCGAGCGGAGGGCTTTCGCCTGGATTGTCTTTCCCGCGCCGTCGCCGCCTTCCAGGACGATGAAAGCCGCCCGGGGATGCTCCCGCACCATCCGACGCCCCTACCATTCCGGAGTGTCCGCGCCAGGCAGATAGAAAATTGTGTCGGTGAAACTTTGATCTCTCACTCGGTCGTCTCTCTCCGCTTGCCTCTAAACTGAGGCCTAATCACGATCTTGTGTTCGATCCCTGGGATCATCTTATGATCGTTCAGTATGCGGACTTTGTTTCTCCGATAGAGTTCGATGAGGTTCCTCTCTACCCAATCCTCTATCCCCCACCCCTTCAGGATCGAACCTACAAGCTCAAAATTCAAGGATCGTCTGTTCTCTCGAATGAAGCTATTCAGACGCATCGCGTTGAGGCGTGTGATACCTTCTGGTTGTCTGAACGCGAGGCGAACTGCGACTATGGCTTCGCGTACTGGCGACCAGACTTCCAAGCCCCAACGTTTTCGTGGTTCGACGTACGGTTGGAGGATGGAGAGAGGTCGTCCATCTAGAATGCTGTCGAATAATTCAACGAAGAACGGCTTACGGGCGACTCGGAGTTCTGTCGCGTATGTCGTCATTTTCCTATCGTCAAATCTCTTGGTCTGAACAGTGGTTGTTCTGTACTCGACCTGTTCGATCTCGGAGAGCTTCTCCGCCAACGCTTCGATTTGACGCAAACTGACCTGACCTGAGAGAAAGTCAAGATTCTTGCTGCGCAAAGGGTTCTTCATGTACACGGACATGGCTTGAGACCCGTACAGTAGAACGTCCCCGGCCTGTTGCCGCAGAAATGGGTATGCGACGCGAAGAAGTGCTATCCACTCCCTCGGAGCGGCTCGAATCTCTTGTGGCCTCTTCAATCAGCCGGTCACTCCGAGTTGCTTCCCAGCGGCCATTATGATGTCGTGTTCGGTTAGGTTCCTGACCATCCCAATTCCTAGGTTGCCAACGCCTCTCTCATCAACGAGTTTCCAGAAACCAGATTGGGAATATTGCCTGGCGATCTTCAAGAATCTGGCCCGTACTGCCAAGAATACTGACGCGGCTACTTCGGTCTCCCTCGAAGATACGATCTCCAAGATGCGGCTGAACAATAGACGCGTGGCTCTGCCAACATGCATCTGATCGGCCCGCTTGAGCAAATACGGAAGATCTAGTCTCCTTGTGGATATTATCGCGATGACGAATGAGATTGTGCCTGTGTTCCTTGTTGAGTCCTCATACAGCTCGTGAATCAGAGAATCTTCCAAGGACGCCATGAGGATAGACTCGGAAAGCTTCGAACGCGCAAGCCCTTCAAAATCGGTTGAGACGATTCGTATCTCCGTTATTGGAACATCCCAGTTTAGGCCGTGTGTTCGAAGGACCGCAAGACCTACCGAAACCTTGGCCGTAGACGAGCTCACGCTGTATAGCTGCTGGAGGCGTACAGACCCTACGTCACGAGTCCTTACCATAAGGACCTTGCTCGCAACTAGAACGTCAAGATACAGTCTCAACGTCTCGTTGTCTCTGAGAACACTCGCCCGCGCAGCCTCTCTCAGTATACTCCTGAAGGAGGCAGTGCCCCCCAACGCCGTCACTATCTTGGTCAGTTGTCTTGCCCTTCCGGCGTCGAGGGTCCTGGGCAAGGGTAACGCCTGTACGGTTAATCGTACAGGGATAGCTTAACCATTGCGGCGCCCGTCTTGGCTAGCCCCCCAGATTCCTCTTCCCGGCCTTACTTGCAGTACCATCGGTCGCGATGTCGTTCTTGTTCGGCTTTGCCGTGGCAAGCAAGGCAAAGTTATTCTAATCAAGCTGAGGGAAGTTGCTAAAGATTCTCTGAATCTCGTCGTTGAAGCCTTGCGGGCATGGTGGGAATGAATGGACAGGACGTACAGAACCCCTGATAGATACTGGGGATTTGTGAAGGATCCGATTCACGGCTACGTCAGGCTCACAGAAACCGAAAGGAAGGTACTGGACACCGGGCCGGTTCAGCGGCTGAGAAGGATCAAGCAGCTCTGCGGAGCCGAGTACGTGTATCCGGCTGCAACGCATACTCGCTTTGAACACGCCCTCGGAACAATGTACTTGGCGGGTGTGGTAGCTGGGAATCTTCCAGCTGATCTCGACGAAAACGAAAGGACAGGCCTGAAGGTCGCGGCGCTACTGCATGATGTGGGCCACGCGCCGTTCTCACACCTTTTCGAGCCGATGTTGATGAGGTATCTTGGAAAGACGCATGAGGACATGTCCACGAGGATCATCGTAGAGTCAGAACTTTCTGAGGTACTCGCGGGCGAGGGTTTGGATCCCAAAATCATCAGCAAATTGTGTGTCGGAAAACTGGAACACCCGAAAGGCGCCTTTCTTGATCAAATCATTCGAAGCTCAGTCGACGTTGACAAGATGGATTTTGTTCTTCGTGACTCGTACCATACCGGCGCCGGGTACGGCGATGTTGACATCTTCCGTCTGATCTACACGATGGACATTCTCAACGGCAACTTAGCAGTGGACGTGACCGCGCTCTCCGCTCTCGAGAGTTTCATTTTGGCGAGGTTGGAGTCGTTCAGAACGATCTATTTTCACAGGACCTCCCGGGCGGCCCAGATCATGCTCCTAAAGGCACTGGACTACGCGAAAGATGACCTGGGTCTCTCTCGGCTTGAATCGGTTGATGAGTACCTAGCGCTTGACGACGATGTTGTCTGGGCGGTGCTCCGCAGAAACGGAAAGTCCAGGGCAATCGTCAACGACCTCAACCGGCGAAAGCTGCTGAAATGTGCGTACGAGAGGACCTTCTTTGTGAAGGACGAATTCCTCTCCAATCTCTTCACCAAGGACGCAGTTCGAATCAAGATGGAAGAAGAGATCGCGCACAAGGCGAACGTTGACATCGCCGATGTGAGCATAGACCTGCCGTCGCTTCCGTCGGTCCCATATCACTCTGCGGCGGACTTGGAACCCATGGATATTCCAGTCTTCTACAGAGGTCCTAGTGGCGAGAAGGTGCCGCAACGTGTCTCCGAGGTTTCGAAGGTGGTTGACGTGCTGATGGCTTACATGAATATCATCCGAGTGTACACGCCTGAGCAGCACAGGGAGCAGGTTCGCAGAGCCGCAGTGAACGTGTTTGGAGAATCAGCGCTCTCGAGCCTTGTCTCCTACTAGGGAGCTGAACTGGACTTCCTGAGGTCGTCTAGCAGCTTGGCGTAGATTCGGAGGGCCTCAGGTTCCTCAATGGACGTGTTCATTGACACGAGAGCGATCTTTCCAAAGGATCCAGCTCCCCTCTCAGCGAGCGCCCTGCTGGCCATCAAATACTTACCGCCTAGGAGGACAGATGATCTGCCGGCCTTCTCTTCGCCAATTCCGGGCATGGCCAGCGCCACAGTGCCGAGCTTGCTGGTTCCCTCATAGAAGAAGATGATAACTGCATTCTCAAGTCTGACGAGGTTAGCATGGAACGTCACGTTACTACGCTCAAACTTTGCATCGACCGATTCCAACGCAGGCATCGAGCTTTTTCTCCTTCCCCATCCGGCACGAAAGACTCACATTTCAATATGTGCATTCGCTCGTATCGGGTGTACTCATCTCAAGGGAAAGAGCGTGTCAGCACAGTGCGGATCGCGGTGCTCTCAGACATCCACTCAAACTACGACGCCCTACAAGCGGTTCTGTCAGCAGTAGGCACCTATGACGCCCTAGTCTGTGTTGGAGATCTCGTCGGGTACGGCGCGCAACCGAACGAAGTAGTGTCGGAGATGCGGTCCCTGAAGCCAGAGGCCATAGTCATGGGGAACCATGACTACGCGGTCTCAACCGGTGACACGTCAGGCTTCGTACATCATGCGGTCCAAGCTGTCGAATGGACACGCAAGGAGATCACACCGGAAAACCTAGAGTACATATCGAGCCTACGCTCGAAAGCAATGTTGACAGCGAATGGAGTCACCATTGCTCTGGTGCACGGAAGCCCAAGGGACCCCCTGAACGAATACATCTATCCAGGCACTCCGGACTTCATCTTGAAGAGCCTATTTGATGAGTCCCAACAGAGGGTGCTCCTGCTCGGGCACACCCATGTTCCTTTCAGTCAGGGTTTCAACTCAAACCTGATCGGAAACCCCGGAAGTGTAGGTCAGCCCAGGGACGAGGACCCTCGAGCAAGCTTTGCCATCCTTGAACTATCAGCCGGGATCAAGTTCCAGATACATAGGGTTGACTACGACATCGACGCGGCGGCGAGCAAGATAACCATAAGAGGACTTCCAAGAATTCTTGCCGATCGCCTCTACGTGGGATTCTGAGAATTCTGTCGCTCGCCACTCTGTACTCCCCAGGAGAATGAGTAGAGCAAATGATGTCCATGAATTGGCGCAGATCAGGAACTGATCCTTCAGTCTGGCAAGAAAGTCCGCCGGTCGCAGTATTTACGACCGTATACTACGAGGCAGACAATGTGATATGCGAGAGTGTGAGGGAAGACACGTTCGGAAATCCTCAAGAGATCAGGAATCGATCACGTTAGCTTTCAAATTGAAACACCAAGAGCAATACTCCGCCTTCTACGGACTGCTAGGTTGGCGAGATTGTGCTAACAGCGAGGGCCCACATCACAAGCACATCCGAGAGCATTTGAAGTATCCGCCTGCGAAGAGTGAGCTCATAGCTGCATGCGCCGGACTGCCGGATGTGCCAAAGGTCGACAGGGAATGGTTCGAAAAGAGCATTCCGGATAGAACATACTATGCGGCTGATGAGGTAATTGGAGCGCTAAATCTCTACTTGCCTCACCTCCGTCTTTTTCCTCATTCTCATGGCGCTGATGTTTTCGCGAGTTTTCTGTTGCCTGAACAGTGGCTCAGATTGCACTCTTCCAGATACTTGCGAAAGTAAGCGGCCGAATGCTACTCTTTGCGCAGCGCGACGACCGGGTCAAGCCTAGACGCTCTCCATGCAGGATACGCTCCTGCTAGCATGCTCAAGCCGACGGAGAATGCTAGAATGAAGAGGAAGTTCTCCGGCGTGAAGGCGGGAGGGACGTAGTCGATCGTGGCTTGCCCGGCGGCCATTTCGCTCGTGAATTGTGATCTAATATTTCCTGCAATAATTGCCATGCCGTAGCCGAGTCCGACTCCGATTGCATTGCCGAGGAGCCCACCTATGACGCCTATGAGAGTGGCTTCACTGAGGAAGACGCCAAGGATCCCGCGTTTCTTGAATCCGATCGCCTTGAGCAGCCCGATCTCTCTCGTTCTCTCCATCACAGATGTGTAGAGGCCCGCGAAGATTCCGACGGATGCCACTATCAAGGAGACGGATGCAATGCTGCCTATGAAGACGGAGAATGCGCCGAGTATGTTCTGGATCAGTTGAATGATCGTCTTGGACGTGTAGACCTCGAAGGATCTACCGTACAGGCGGCGAATCTGGGTCGCGGCCTGCTCAGCCTTCTCAGGGCCTGCAGTTATGACGTTTATTCCGCTGTAGTTGCCTGCCGTGTCCAAGAGTGAGGTTGCAGCTGGAAGGGACAAGAACGCCATCCGGTCGACAGGAACAAACATGCCGGACGTTCCCATCTCTCCCAAGATGCCTCTGACAATGAAGCTCCGCTTCACGGTTTCGGGCTCCTTCTCCTTGACGACTGTGAATGAGATGCTCACAACGCTTCCAACTCGCGCAAACGGTGTCGGCTTGTCGGGAGGATACGCGACTGAGTGTCCCAGTACAATCCCTATCGAATCCTGTGGCGCCACGAGGCTGCCTTCAGCGACTATGAGACTTGGGAAGATCTCTCTCAGGTACCTTTGATCTGACCCTGTGAGCACCACTGATCCTGATGTTCCGGCTGACTCCGCTGTAGCTAACTGCTGCACATACGGAACGGCGATCTTCACCCCGTCTATCTGCTTTATGACGGAGACGGTTTGCTCCGTGATTCGTGTAGTTGACTCCATGCCCGGCATGACTATGACAACGTTGGCGCCAAGTGTTCCGAACTGGGAGCCCATGTACTGGTACATGCCCGTGGTGAGGCCGTTGAGTGCTGTCATCAACCCTGCACCGATGATGACCATCGTGATCGTCAGGATGGCGCGTAGCTTTCGCTCCTTCATGGCACCTATAGAGTAGCCCAGCAGATCATTCAGCCTCAACCGGGAATCCGCTCCACTTTGCTGATCCGTCCGTCCCTGAGATGTATTACACGCTCTGTCTCGTTGGCGACTTCTGGGTTGTGAGTGACCAAGATGAAGACGGTGCCCCGCTCCTTGTTGATGCGTCTCAAGAGAGCAACGATCTCCGCGCCTGTCTTTGAGTCTAGGTTCCCTGTGGGCTCGTCGCCGAGAACGATCAAAGGCTCGTTCATCAACGCGCGTGCGACAGCGACTCTCTGCTGTTCACCTCCGCTCAGCTCGGTTGGCTTCCGCGTCGTCTTGTCCCCCAAACCAACACTTGCGAGAAGCTCGCGTGCCCGTTTCGTCCGCCTCGCTCCACCCTCGCCCAAGATCACTGCCGGGAGTGCGACGTTGGCGAGAACAGATGTCCGCATGAGTAGGTTATGTGCTTGAAAGATGAAGCCAAGCTTCCTATTCCTGAACTCGGCGAGCTGGTTCTCGTTCCTGCGAAATAGATTGGAGCCTTCAATGAAGACGCGGCCCGATGTGGGTCTGTCCAAGGCACCTAGGAGGTTAAGGAGGGTAGACTTGCCGCTTCCTGAAGGCCCAACGATCGAGGTGAACTCGCCCGCCTCGATCTCAAGGTTGACGCCATTCAGCGCGGGGAAATCCACAGAGCCAATTCTGTAGGTCTTGGTCAGATTCTCGGCCCGTATCAGAGGCTGGCTTGGCATGTTTCGCGCGCTTCCCCGCAAGCGTTCTCTCAGAGTCTCGAACTCGCCTGCCGACGGTGATCTGGAATCGGCCGCTTAAGGATTACCGCTCGCGTCGGTTCGGGAATCAAGGAAAGCCTGAAGAGTCCCTAGCTTGAAAGAAAGCCGATTTGCGTAGCAAGATGCGGCCTCCTCGCACAGGATCACCTTCGATCCAAACGAGTTCCTACTTGGCATACGCGGAAGGAAGTCTATGGAATACAAGTGGGTCGTCCTAACGGTCACCGCTGTGGGCATGCTGATGTCGGGCATCAACTTGCGTGTCGTCATAATCGGCCTACCAACCATTGCAGCTGCCCTCGGAGCTGATCTTGAGACGATGCTTTGGGTGACGCAGGCGTATCAGTTCGTCGTCACCGTCGGATTGCTCGTGGTTGGTCGATTAACAGACATGTTTGGACGAGTCAAGGTGTACAACCTTGGCTTCGCCGTCTTTACACTCGGATCCGCGCTCTCCAGCCTTTCACAGAATGGCGAGCAACTGATCATTTTCCGATTCATTCAAGGCTCGGGCGCAGCAATGCTCGTCGCAAACAGTATCGCATTGATTACGGATGCAACCCCGCTCACGCAGCTCGGATTCGCGATCGGCATCAACCAAATTCTGTTCCGGGTCGGCTCTGTAGTCGGGTTGACGCTGGGAGGTGCCCTTATCCAATTTGCCGGGTGGCGATCCATATTCTACATGAATGTTCCAGTCGGCATCTTTGGAACGGTCTGGGCATACGTGAGGTTGAAGGAAGTCTCGAATCCTTTGACTCATGAGAAATTCGATCCTTGGGGCTTCCTCACGTTCACCATAGCCCTAACCGCCCTGCTTCTCTCGGCAACGTTTGGGACAATGGATCCCGCCTTTCTTCCATTTGCAGCTGTCTTGGCAGCAGCTAGTGCGACTTCGTTTGGATTCTTCGTGCTTCAAGAAAGGCGAACCAGTAACCCGATCCTTGACCCTGGGCTCTTTTCGGAGAGATTGTTCGCCGCTGGGAATGTGAGTTTGCTTCTCATGGCGCTCTCGATGGGCGCGGTTACGTTGATTGGAAGCGTCTACCTGCAAGTAGTCCAAGGGTACGATGCGCTTGAAGCAGGGCTTACGTTCATACCGATGGAAGTGACCTTTGCAACGGTAGGGCCCGTAAGTGGTGCTCTTTCAGATCGATATGGATCCAGAGGCTTAACTACGATAGGCTTGGGCGTTCTCGCAGTGAGCCTCTTTCTGTTTTCAGGGATTTCGACCACAGCTTCGTATTGGGAGATCGCGGCGATACTAGCTCTCGTTGGTGTAGGGCTGGGCCTCTTCGCTGCCCCAAACATGAGTTCGATCATGCGATCCTCACCACCTGAAAGGCGGGGCGTCGCTTCAGCGGTCAGATCAACCATTTTCAACTCAGGTGCGGTGATCAGCATAAGCCTAGTCGCCGCGATCCTTGTAACAGAGCTTCCATACCCAACCGCCTCCGCTATGCTGTCCGGCAAACTCGTCTCGATCAGCACTGCAGACCAACTTGGCTTCCTCAGCGGAATAAGGAAGGCTCTCCTAATCTCAGCAGTCCTGAGCCTGATAGGAATGATCCCGTCTGCCCTCGCAAGTTCGGAAAGGGGAGTCACAGGATCAACTGGAGTCACGGGCTAGCAATAGAAATCGAATCGAGAGATCCGTTGACACAGATTGGAATCTGCCTAAGCCATCGATTAAGCGAGAGCAGGCGGTGGCCGACTAAATGTCGCTCAAATGCTCATCATCGCAATTCTTTTTGGATGATTGTCGCTATTTCTCTGGGGTTATTGGCGATTAGGGCACCAGCATGTCTCAGAGCCAAAATCTTGTCTTGGGCAGACCCCTTGCCTTGTTGAATTATCGCGCCTGCGTGACCCATCTTCTGGCCTGGCGGAGCTGTACGTCCCACTATCAGCGCCACCACAGGCTTTGGATATCCTTTGCTTATGTACTCAGCTGCGTCTTCTTCCATATCGCCGCCTATCTCTCCAAGCAGCACCAGAGCATCTGTGTCCTTGTCATCCCGAAACAGTTGAAGTCCATCGCGATAGGTGAACCCCCACACAGGTCCTCCGCCGAGGGCTATGACTGTGGACTGTCCTATCCCATTCTCCGTCAACGTTTTCGCCGTTTCGTATGAAAGCGCACCACTTCTTGAGATAATCCCGACATGTCCTTCAACGAACAGCCGATGTGGTTGAACGCCAAGTTTGGATCTTCCCGGGGATATGAGACCTGCGGTGTCAGGTCCCAAGACGACGGCTTTTCGTTCCGAGGCAAGCGCAAGCATCCCAACAGCGTCGGACAAAGGCACAGCCTCGGCCACCACAACAACCAAGCGGAGCCCGGCATCTATGGCCTCCATTGCAGCGTCTGCCGCATAAGGACCTGGAACAAAGCATATTGACACTTCCGGATCGGTCTCCTTGACGGCTTCGTAGACCGAATCGAATATCGGGACTCCGCTCATGGATTGGCCGCCTCTTCCAGGAGTCACGCCGGCAACCACATTGGTTCCATACTCGATCATCAGCTGCGTCTGGAATGAACCGATTTTCCCAGTAATTCCTTGTACTAGTGCTCTAGTTCCTCTGTCTATCAGAATCGCCATGTTAACTACCTCATGAGGGGATTGCTTGTTCGGCAAGCTTACAAATATTTTCGAAGAACTCCATACCTTCCGCCTTCTGTATTCCTTGCCCTCCGTCCCATTGGCCGTTCCCGCTAACATAGTACTAGGGATTGCGCCTTCTCTGCGGAACTCAGAGTTTTTCTCAATCGTCTGAAATACAGGCATCGGATAGAAAGTGCTGAAGGCCGTGTACAAGTAGAAAAGCAACCACATCATCGCTGAGATCGCAAGGGGGCGCCCGGGTTAACCGGGAGAATAGGTTCCGGTGAATCCTTCGATGCATAGTTTTCCCGCACTATCTGTTGTTCTGCTTCATTCAGTCGAGGAACTGTTTCGAGTTCGAACGAAGAATGCTATATATCGCGCTCGCTCATAACCAAGCTGAACATTCTTCAACGCCTGTTGTGGGAAAAAGTTTCATGCAGCTCTATGAGTTCCAAGCGAAACAGGTCTTCCGAGAGTATGGAATTCCCATTCCCAAGGGTCGTATCGTCAGAACTGCTGAGGAAGCTGTTCAAGTTGCAGAGGAACTCGGAGGACCGGTTGCTGTCAAGGCGCAAGTTCTCACCGGCGGACGAGGTTTGGCCGGTGGAGTACGGTTTGGGCGGGACGCTGAGGAAGTAGGGAAGGTTGCCACTCTAGTGCTTGGTATGAGAGTACGAGGAGAAAAGCCGAAGGCACTAGTGGTCGAGGAGAAGCTCGAGGTTGCACGAGAGCTCTACGCAGCAGTGACATGGGACTACCAGCTCAAATGCCCAGTTGCAATCGCATCTTCACGAGGAGGCGTCGACATCGAAACCATTGCGAAGGAGCGCCCTAGCGACATAGCTAGAAAGCGCATCGACCCTTTCAGGGGATTCAGCGCTTATCAGGGAAGGGAGCTTGCTACGGAGATTGGCCTCAAGAACAGCATCGTCATCGAATACGCCAAAGTAATGAGCGCGCTTTGGACCATTTTCCATAAGCACGATGCAGAACTCGTCGAGGCAAACCCTTTGGCTGTCTTAGCGAATGGGAACTTGGTGGCGCTCGATGCGAAGCTGAACCTTGACGACAAGAGCATCTTCAGACAGTCAAGCTTTCTCAATGGCATTGAGCAAATGCCGGCTGGTCGATCTGACGAAGTGGAATATCGGCGGGCTCGGGCAAGAGAACTAGGAATTTCTACCTACGTCGAAATGGATGGTAACATAGGAGTCGTGGCCGACGGTGCAGGTTCGGGGATGTTGACGCTTGACCTGGTTTCGGACTTTGGCGGCAAGACTCAGGTATACTGTGAAATGGGAGGCGAGGCGAACCCTCAGCTGATGGAGAATGCGATGCTGGCTACGATGACCGTTGAAAGCGTCAAGGTCGTTCTCATCAACCTGATCGGAGGACTGAACCGTATGGACGAGATGGCAAAGGGAATCACGAGCTACATCACAAAGCATCCGTCCAAGGTTCCAATTGTTGTCAGGATGAGCGGCACCATGCAGGAAGAGGGTCGGAGAATACTGACTGCAAGTGGGATTCAATTCTTCGACAGTCTCTACGAGGCGGTCGAAGAGGCAGTAACTATTTCAAGAGCGAACTGATAGGCGGCCTCATGACTCCGGCAGCTATGAGCTCTGCGACTCCCGACTCTTTCGTGTCGGATACGACTAGGAATTGTCTTCCCGGCTTAAGAGTCGGACAGGCGTCCACAAGAATTCTTGCGCCGCGTATCGCTTCAAACTTCATCCTTTCCAGCTCCCTGACATACCAAGACATGGATTACGTTAGATACCGTTCGATGCTATGACTTATCGGTATCGCGCTTACTGCAATCTCCTCTCGATACGCTCAAGTGATTTGTCTATCAGTTTCACGGCGCTGTCAACGTGCTGTTGTTCTGCTGTTAGAGGCGGCAGTATTCTTAGTGTGGATTCATTCAGTACAACCAGTAGACCATTCTCTCTCAGATAATTCTTCATTTCGAGTGCCTCCTTGTAAGCCGGTTCTTTCGTCTTCTGGTCTCTCACAAGTTCTACGCCGATGATGAAACCCTTCCCTCGAACTTCGCCTACAGAACTATGCTTTCGTCCCAACTCGATGAGTCTCCTTATGAAGTCGTCTGCCACGGTTTTCGTTTGCTCTATCAGGCCATGATCCTCTATTGTCTTGATCATTTCGAGTCCGGCTGCACAGGCGACAGCGTTTCCTCCGCTTGTGGACCCGAAGTCAAGGTATTCAAATGAGGATGAAACCGTCTCGGTTGCAACGTACGCGCCCAATGGTAGACCGCCACCCATGGCTTTGCCCAAGATCGCAATGTCCGGCTTCAAGTTCCAATGTTGGAACGCGAAGGCCTTTCCCGTTCTTCCGAAACCTGTCTGCACTTCGTCAACTACGAGGAGCAATTCTCGCTCTTTGCAGATTCTCCTGATTTTTTCGAAATACTCATCAGGGGGCACAATCACAACATCAGTCATCACTGGTTCTATGAAAAGGCAGCCTACGTCATTGCTCGTTGCGTGGTCTATGAGGTCGTTGATGAATTCGGCGCAAGCAATTCCACATTCTCGATAGGTCTGCCTGAGACTGCAGCGATAGCAGTACGGGGCGGGGGCGTGAACTATCCCTGGGACGTATGGTCCCATACCATTCTTCTCTTTCCAATTCCCAGTCAATGTAGCAGCGCCCATGCTTCTCCCGTGGTGACTCCTGAAAAGTGCCACTATCTCGTGTCTCTTGGTGTGCTTCCTCGCTAGGCGCATCGTGCCCTCAACGGCTTCAGTGCCGCTGTTACAGAAGAGGGTCTTCTTCAGGCCGGCGCCAAGAATCTCAGATAACTTTTCGGCGAGCAACGAAGCAGCGATAGAATAGTACTGATAGTAGCAACAGTGAACCAACTTTCCTATCTGTGCGACCATGCTATCGGCTACTCTTCTGTTACCGTATCCTAGCGCCATGACAGAGAAGCCGGTCGAGAAGTCTAGATACCTCTTCCCATGGTTATCGATGAGATAGACACCTTCTCCTCCGGTCAACACGAGGGGATCGGAGACCGATTTCATTATGTATTTTGAGTAGCGATCGATAACTTCCGCTGAGCCGACCATCAAATAATCCGCTCTTTATCAAGGTCGAGCGATGTGCTAATAAGACTTAAGTGCCGTCGGCGTCCTTCAGTAATCCAATTTTGTTGGCCAGTTCCTTACGAAAGACAACGACTCCAATAGTTGTGAGGTCGCCAACGGACCAGAAGCGGATCAAAGTTATCATGAGTTGCACGGCGTTCAGAACGGCTCGCGTCTTGGAGGCTCTCGAAGGTGAGGTGCAGAAATCGCTCGTGACCGCGAATGGAGCTCTAATCTGGTATTCGATGCGACTTTCAGACCTCGGATCGCCTGTGGTTGGGTGGCGGAAGTCGTTGACTGCCTACGACGCTCTCAAGAGAGAGCTATGAACTGGTGAACCGCAGGCATGGATCCTAGACGTATCGCCTTACATCTAATCAACGATGTTGGATCGGAGCGACGAAATGTCTAACCACGGCTTGGTCAGGTGTAACAACGATAGGATCAAGCTTTGCCACTGTCGGTTTCTTGAGTAGACGAACAAATCTGAGCATAAAAGGAACTAGAATCACCCACGATTCAACAAGAAGGGGTCATGAACCTCTGTTCCTAGACCAAGTTCTTTCGCCTTGACGTAGACCTTGTATGCTGCTGCGGCATCTTGCAGGGTCGCGCCGGGAGAATGAAAGATGGTAATTTCACTCTCGCACTCTCTTCCGGGCTTGATCCCTGCGATGATCTCTCCAATGGTTCCATAGACATCTTTCTCGCTTATGATACCTTCCGCTAGTGGTATCCGGAGTTGTCCCGCTAAGAAACAGTCTTCTGCAGAGATCACCAGTTTGTCGGCCCTCTTAAGAGCCGCTCCCTCAACCTCGATCTTAGGCGGATCATCTGCACCGATGATGTTGATGTGAAGACCGGGCATGAGCCACTCTGCTTTGATGATGGGACTCATGGAGGGCGTTGCTGTCGCTAGGATATCAGCATTCTTGACAACCTGTTCGATGGTCTCTGAAGGCAGCACATCGATTCCAAGTTCTGCTGTCATTTCTTCGGAGAACTCGTCTGTTTCTGATGGAACAAGCGAGTATCCATAGGCCTTCTCGATAGGCCTAACTTGCAAGAGAAATCTGAGCTGAATTCTGCCCTGACGGCCAGTTCCGACTATGCCTGCCACATCACTGCCTTTTCTTGAGAGGTACTTTGCGCCGACGGCACCAGAAGCTCCAGTACGCATTCCAATGATACCTACTGAGTCAATTATGGCTATGACGTGCCCGTCATCCGCATCGATGAGATGCTTCACATTCCTCATCGGCGGAGTTCTACGATCCGGGAAACTGAAGATGTGGTCGATCATTACGATCCCTGACTCTTCCAAGAAAGCCAGCCCCTGCGCAACCCTAACCATCCTGGGATCAGCATGGGGCAAGTGCTTATTTCGTATGCGAACTTCTCGGCGGGGTTGAGTCTGACCCAGAGCTAGTCCGTGTTGTCGAAAACCGTCCTCCACAGCCTCGATGATGTCGCCGAGTGAAACAGCTCTAGTTACATCCTCCTCTCTTATCAGAAGCGGCATTAGGACACCAAGAATTGTTTCATGTATGCGATACGATCATCTCTCCCCGGAACCGAGCACACTGCTGCGTAGAACTGCCCTGCACGTGAATGAAACGTGCCTTTGCTCCGCGTGTTTTGCTCAATGGAGTGAAGTGTGCTGTGCATTGTAAGCCTACAGTTGTGTGTCCCAAGCGAATTTGAGATAAGGGCAGGTATCTCGGCATTATTCAGCACTTCGAGGATTTTTCTAACGGGTTTTCTATCCCTCATTGCCGCGAATTCCATCTGCTGTATGATCCTCGACATCTGCTGCCATTCTTTCAACTTGGGCTGCGAACGCGTAGGGCATCAGCCACCTTGCCCGATGCATTCTTATCGAAAATGTGATACGGTTCAAATCCCATCCCGAGTTCGTAGGTCAGCTCGACCACGCATCAGGCAGCTCCTGTGCCCTAGCGGCTATTTATTCTCTTGGCAGCCGGGCCTCGAGAAGAATCCGTTCCAAGCCGTAGCAGGAAATTGGTCAAGAACAACAGTGACTTTCCGCCCTCCAAAACGTGCAATCGTGATGGGCGATTAAGGGAGGGCCATCGTCACGCTTGGGGACCCTTTCCAATGGTGTTGTCCGGAAAGAGTTGACACTAAAGAAATGGTGACTTCGGATGTCATGAAGCCACACACATATGTGGAATGTTCTAAGTACGAGAGCCAAAACGCAGCAGCCAAGAGCTAAATATGTCCTACTCTGACTCGTCCGCGGGTCGGACACACATGCGTAGCCGCATAGCTCTCGGTATTGAAGTCCTCTCACACGATGACCTATACAATATACATGAAGCTACTCTTGAAGTTCTGGAAAGAACTGGCGTGAGAGTAGACAGCGAAGAAGCAAGGCTGATGTTGCAGAAGGCTGGTGCCAATGTTGACCTCAAGAATCGCGTAGTGAAGATACCTTCTCACCTAGTCAAGTGGGCCCTAGGAAAAGCCCCCAGATCTATGTTTCTCGCAGGCAGAAGTGGAAACAAGAAGTATGACATGAGATTGGAGAGGAACCGTGTTTACTTCACCATGGGAGAGGCAAACCTGTACGCATTCGACGTTGAAACGAATGAGAGAAGGCCATCAACCAAGAAGGATATTGCTGACGCAGCTAGACTCGCTGACGCCCTTCCAAGCATCGACCACGTACACCCCATGTTTGCTTACCGCACTACCAACATAGGCTTGCATGAGCTGGATGCCATGCTAAGAAACACAGAGAAACCGGTGACTTGCCAAGACTACGGCGAGATGGACGTGGCCCACTACACAAGGCTGGCAGCTGCAGTCGCCGGAGGAGAAGACGAACTGCGAGCCAGACCCAACATCTTGTTGTATTGCGAACCCGTTTCCCCATTGACGCATGCTGACTCACACATTAGAGGGCTGTTGACTTTTGCAAAAGCACGGGTTCCCGTGGTGTATATACCGTGCCCGAGTTCTGGAGCAACAACGCCCGTAACCTTGGCGGGAGCGCTGACCCAGTCCAACGCGGAGGTTCTAAGCGGAATCGTGATAGCTCAGCTAGCATCTCCCGGAGCTCCCATGATGTATGGGAGCATCGTTGCTCCTTTTGACATGAGAACACTGAACCGATGCGTGTCCACGCCACAGTATCTACTCAATACACTGGCGATAGCCGAACTGGGTCGATACTACGAACTGCCCATCTTCAGTCAGGGAGGAGCAACGCTATCGAAAGTGCTTGACTTTCAGGCTATGATCGAAGCATCTCTTTCCCTTACGTTTGCTTTCTTGAGCGGAGCAAACCTAGTGCATGACTCTGGAAACATGGAATTTGGCTTAACTGGAAGCCTAGAACTGGTCACGATAGCGGACGAAATAGTGTCAATGATACGCCATACACTGTCAGGATTTGAGATTACAGACGAAACATTAGCCCTTGATGTTATATCAAAGGTTGGTCCAGGAGGAAACTACCTCAATCAGATACACACGAAGCAATGGTTCAAGCGGGAACAGTGGTATTCTGACCTGATGGATAGATGGGGCAGAGATACGTGGGTCTCCAAGGGTTCGAAGACTTACCAGCAAAGAGTCAGAGAAAAGACCTTGCAAATCCTGAAGGACCACATCCCTGAACCCCTACCAAAAGGTGTTATTTCGGAGATGGACAAGATAATTAGAGAAGCGGAGAAGAATCCTGGAGGGGTCAAGCATGTCTGAAGAAATTGTGTTGGAGAAGTTGACCAAGGCCGTAATGGATGGGGATGCATCAACTGCTGAATCTGTTGCCAGAGAAGTTGTCAAGGCAGGATTCGATCCAGTGAAGGCTATTCAAGAGGGCATATCCAGAGGACTCAAGAAAGTCGGCGATGAGTTTGGCCAAGGAATACTGTTCCTGCCAGATCTCATGTTGGCGGCTGACGCAACAAAGGCGGCTATGAACATACTCTTGCCAGAGGTCGAGAAAAAGGGTGCTGGAACGAAGGAGGCCTTCTTGGGAAGAGTGGTATTGGGAACGGTTGCCGGAGACATTCATTCCATCGGAAAGAGCCTGGTGGGAGCGTTCATGGCTGCGAATAGCTTTGAAGTGATCGACCTGGGTGAAGACGTCGCGGATCAAGCGTTCATCGAAAGGGCCAAAGAGTCCGACATCGTCGGACTATCTGCACTATTGACTACAACCATGATGAAACAACGGGATGTCATCGAGGCTCTGAAAAGAGCGGGGCTTAGAGAAAAGCTCAGGGTCATGGTCGGCGGTTCAGTCATAAGCGCAAGTTGGGCCGCAGAGATAGGGGCAGACGCGTACGGCGCTGACGCTGCAGAAGCCGTTGTAAGAGCCAAGGAACTCGTCAAGAAGTCTGACTCGCCGCTTCGCTCGAAGTAAGACCAAACACGGCCAAAGCCGGCGTCGAAAGGGCGGCCTCTCTTGACTTTGATTAGAAGGGAGGTAGAATTCGCGAGACTGAGAAAAAAGACTTGACACTGTCAGGACCGTAATGAAGTAAGAGATCAATAATCCAAACGTGAAAGTCTTCTCTGTTCTTCCGAAATCTCGCTAACTACTCAAGAAGGGTCACCGGTCAAAGGGTAACAACACGATCTTCAAGCCCTAGAACGAAGCGATCAACTCTCTATTTGTTCAAGTGTCGATTTGCCTTGGTTAGAAGTTCGTGGCCTGATTCATTAACCAGAATCACATCTTCTATTCCGACCCCAGCGACCTTGTCCCGATAGGTTCTCGGCTCGAGACAGAGTACCATTCCCTGCCGGAGTTCCATGTCAAAGGGTCCCGCTTCATCTCTTCTAGCTACCCAAGGAAATTCTGTCACCCTCATTCCTATGCCGTGCCCACTAGAGGTGGGATAGTCAGGATAACCCCGCTCCAGGAGCCCATGACGCATTGTTTCATCAATCACAGACCCTTTGACGCCAGGCCTGACCTTAGCAACACCTTCAAAGTAGGAGTCGTAGAGAGCATCATAGAGATCCCCAAGTTCTTTGCTAGGTGTACCGACAACCCCTGTCCTGGCGCCGTCACCGTAGTATCCGTCACTCATGACACCAATATCAAAAACGACTGGGTCGCCCCTCCTGAGTTTTCTTCCATTAGAGAAGATGCTGGTTAGCGTTCTACTTCCTGACCTAAAGTTCAGCCAGGGCAAGGATTCGGCTCCAGCTTCCATCATTGCGCTTTCCATCTTTGCCATTACTTCGAATTCGCTGCATCCTGATCTTGCGAATTCGAGACCTGCCGTCATTCCCTTGTCAAGAATTCCAGCAGTCTTCTTCAGCAAAGTGATTTCCTCCGGGGTCTTAACTGACCTCACGTCGAGAAGATCATACATTGCAGGGACCAACGTTGCACCCGGAACTTTGTCTCTGAGGGCTTGGTATACTGTATATGGAAAGTAATCAAAGCCAATCCGGCCATCTTTTGAATTATGGCTCTTGAGCGCATCCGCAAAGAGACTTGCCCACTTTTCAGCGGCGAGCGGGGACGCTATGTAGCTTGGAGGAGAAACTTCCGAGAACCCCATCGGCGCTCCTTCAACCCAAGGAGCGAACAGTGTCGGGAGGCCATCTGCTGGAAGAACCACCGCATACAAGTCGATGAAGTAGTCGATTATCGGCACGTACCTGCAATCGCTTATGTAGCGAACCGTATCAAAAGTGGTCCCTATGAAGAAATCGAGACCTTTGTCTTTCATCATGCGTTGAAGTTTTGAAATTCTGTCTTTCACCAGCTTCTCTCTATCGAAGCGCCTAGAAACCAAAGAGACATCCGGATGATGCAAGAGCCGCAGCATGACTTAAATCTATGGCCTGCGTTCTGCGAAGAAAATCACATGAAGTTGAGAGATGATTTGTTGGATCCTTGCAACACTCGGAAATTCGGCCATAGTTGGCTATGCATCACCCATGGTAACAGATGCGAAGACAATTATGATAGATGCACCAGCAAGTAATGTGAGAATAGACAGAATTGGAAAAGAGCCCTGAATCCTGTCTGGCGAGTTCAACACGTCGCATTATCATGATGCCTGAGCTTTGCACGGGTTGTCGCGCTTGCGAGCTTCTATGTTCATATCACCATGAAAGGGTGTTCGGTCGACGATCTTCCAGCATCCAGGTCAGGAGGATTGAGAAACATGGAGAAATGGAGATCACCATAGGCGGCGATGGATCAAGCCGTCCGGCTTGTGATCTGTGCCACAGAGAGACAATGCCGCTGTGTGTGAGATTTTGTGCCCCCGAAGCCCTGCGCGTGGAAGTGACGTGAAGGTTGGTCAACCAAATCGATTCCTATGCTGGGCAGATACTGAGAGTGGATCTCTCCAACAAGGACACAACAACAGAACCAACGACCAACTACACGCATTCGTTTCTAGGCGGTAGAGGAATCAACGTCTGGCTACTGTACAATGAAGTGAAGCCCTGGATTTGGCCATTCGATCCTGCGAACCGACTCTACTTTGGCGCGGGGGTCCTGACTGGGCTTCCTATTCCAGGGGCTTGTAGACTTGCTCTGGAAAGCAGAAGCCCGTTAAGCGCGTTGGGTGGTCTTGGATCCGCCAACGCCGGTGGCCATTTTGCTCCCGAGCTGAAATTTGCTGGATATGACGCTATTGTGATCCAAGGTCGCAGTCGTACCCCCTGCTACCTGTGGATTCAAGACGATACTGTGGAGATCAGAGAGAATGAAAGTCTGTGGGGCAAAACGACTTGGGAGACCGACGATATCATCAAAGAGCAAGTTGGAGAGAAGGATCTGCAGACCGCTGCAATCGGACCGGCTGGAGAAAATCTCGTTAGAGCTGCGTGCGTGATCGTCAACCGCGGCAGGGCTGCCGCAAAATGCGGACTCGGAGCCGTAATGGGTTCTAAAAACCTCAAGGCGGTTGCGGTCAAGGGAACAGAAGCCCTCACTGTGGCCAAACCCAACGAATTCATGCGACTGGCTGAAGAGATATGGAACAAAGTAGACGGCAACGAGTACATTGAGAAGGAGCTTAGGCCCTTCGGGACATCATATGTCGAACGCGGGAACGAACTTGGCGACAATCCTGTTCGCAACTTTCAGGACGGATTTTGGGATCCCGAAAAGGTCCAGAGAGTCGGCAAGAACGAGATAGTGCGGCACTCTTCAAGAAGGTTAGGCTGCTTTTCTTGTCCGGTGGCTTGCAGTTTCTACCTGAGAGTCGAAGAGGGAGAATTTCAGGGCATAGAAGGTGAGGGAATCGAAGGGAACACGCAGAGAAACTTCGGATGCAGACTTGACATTGACGACATATCGGCAGTCATACAGATGCATTTTCTTTGCAACCAATACGGGCTCGGCGAAGATGAAACCGCAGGCGCTATCGCTTGGGCAACGGAATGCTATGAAAGGGGCATGATTACAAAAAGAGATACCGACGGCTACAAGCTCGGATGGGGCGAGATAGAGACCATACTGGCACTGATAAGAAAGATAGCGTTTAGAGAAGGATTCGGTGAGCTTCTAGGAGAAGGAAGCTGGAGAGCATCGAAAATACTGGGCAGAGGCTCAGAAAAATATTCCATGAGCATTAAGGGTCATGATCTTTACGAGCCGTTAAGAGTGGTCAAAGCGTATGCACTTGGGTCGATCGTTTCGCCCAGGGGGCCCTGCCACCTAAGGGGGTCAATATCAGCCCCGGTAAGCGTGGGAGACGAGGAGCGTCTGCAACCTGTCTCAGATGCGAGAAACATACGATCTTATGAAAACAAGGCAAGACTAGTTGCGTATCAAGAGAACTTCAAGGCTGTCATAGATAGCCTAGGTCTCTGCCTGATGGTAACTCAAACTCAAAATCCGAATTTGATTAACTATGAAGATATTTCTCAGATTTTGTCGGCTGCCACAGGTTGGGACGTACGTGTCGCGGAACTCGTTGAGATTGGAGAGCGAATACATAATGTTGAGAAGGCCTTCAACGCCAGAGCAGGAATGGCGAGAAGAGATGACTATCCGCCTTGGAGATTCTTTGAGCCAATACCATCCGGACCCAGCAGAGGCGAATCCCTAGACAGAAAAAGATTCGAGAAGCTATTGGACGAATACTACCGAGCTAGGGGTTGGGACGTTACATCAGGTCTACCGAGCAAGTCAAAACTTGAGACACTGGGGCTTTCCGAATTAACAAGAGAACCAGTCTTCCGTTGACGAGTCTTGTACCATCAATCTCATGGGAAGAGGTATCGGTGGTCTGGTTGCGAGCGAGCGGGCATTTTCAGTTTCTTGTACCAACGAAGGAACCTTGCGACCTGTTGCACGCTGAGTTCGACAGCCGGGATGCCCTTCTCCTTCGTTCCTAGTGTCGCCCGACCTATCGACCCAGCTTCTGCTACCTGTGGACCTCTTTCTTTGAATCGCGGGAATGGCCATGTGGCGAATGGGTTCAACTTCCTGAACCAATTCCAGTCCGTGTCACTCGGGAGGCCTACCCACTCTCGTTTTACATCCGTGTCAACAGCTTCCCTCATGTTCACATCGGGATTTCCCCATGCCATACTTGTGGAGGTTTCGCTCTCTCCAGCATGCTCTGTCATCCACTCCTTAGGTTTCAGGTTCATTTTCTTCGTTAGCAACTCAACTTCCTCGGCTGTTGCAAATGCACCTCCAATCCCACCGCTCCATGCTAGGACGCCGCTCCAGACGAAGAGTATGATCTCAGGCCCGAACTCTTCGTAAAGCTCAAGCGCTGCCACCTGCATTGCCAGCCCAGGCCCTTGACCATCACAACCTGGAACAAGTGCAAATTTTCTGAAACCCGAGCCGAGATAGAGACTGCGAACTATTTCTTTAGCAATCCGAGTCATTGTTTCACGCGTCAGAGTTATCGTTCCTGGATAGCCCATGTGTTCCCATGCAACATCAAAAGGCACCAGGGGAGTTAGTAGAGGTTTGGCTTCCTCTGCGACCAACTCCGCGGCCGTAACCCAGAGTTTCTTGGTCGCGAAAGCATCAGTATTGAGAGGCAGGTGTCTGCCATGTTGCTCTGTCGAAGAGAACAAGACAACAACAGGTGTCAATGGATCCTCTCTCGCTCTCTCCGCGACCTCCGGCCAAGTCATCTTCTCAAGCTCAACTTTGACCAAGATCCAACACCTGGGCACCAATAACCTATGACGTACCCTAAAGCTTGAGCCCTTGGTTTCGAATTGCCAACTATCCATGCTGTAGCTAGATGCTCTACTAGTTCAATCGAGCTTCGGTCCGGGTCGTCGAACCAGAGGGGCCGTGGCACAATGAGGGCCGCCCCAAGTTCCACCCTTCCCTCGCTCCACCCCCGGTTTATTCCCTCCACCCGCTATCTCGCCAAGTTCCACCTCAATAGTATCTACGCCTGCTTTTCTGAGCTTCTTTGCTGTCTCAGGATAACCAGCGACCGAGACTACCTTCCCCGCTTCTAAAGTCAGCACATTGCAAGCTGCGTACTCATCTATCGGTACCTCTATGAGGTTTATGTCCTTGTCCTCTAGATAGTTGATGAATGAGAAAGGCACTGCCGACGCGACTATGAGTGCAAGGCCATCATCAATGTACATGAAGACAGAATCAAGGTGGGTCCATCCTCCGGAAGGATACTTGTACTCGGCGAGGTAGCCAGCGAGAGGTACCACCCTGATTTCCTCCACCCCGGCCCTCTTCAGTATCCAGGTAACTTGTTCAATGCCTTCCATGTTGGTCCTTATACTCTCGCCGATGCACACGTGTGTCTGATCAAGCCAGACCACGTTTCCTCCTTCGAAGATTCCAGACCCATGTACAGTATAGAGGATGGGACACCCAGACTTCATCACACTCTTGGACCATAACACTTCCTCACCCCGTCGCATAGGCAGAGCCATCCTTCCGACGACAGCGCCCCCATTTATGACGAGACCCGGGTCCCTCGTTCCCCAGAGCCTGTAGAGAGAGCTATAGGGACCACGGGGATTTCTTGCGGTAAGGTCGAGGAAATGCACTCTGACCCCTTCCTGCCGAAACACCTCGATTAAGCGCTCATGCTGCTCTATGGCTAGTTTAGCATCGACTGGCCCAGAAGCCGCATGCCAAATCAGATCTTCATCCGGTATCGAGCCAAGCTCACCGCTTTCCTTATGGACCATAACTTCCTCGAGTCTGCCGATCTCAGACTGCGCCCCCCACCGCTTTCCCCAGAGTTTCTCCAAATCTTCCATGTAAGTTGTCGGCAAGGGGAGTGCGGGCTTCGACTTATCCTTCAGAATCTCCTCGATTCTCTTTTGGCGCCTCTTCTCATTCCTATCGATGATCGTCTTTTCAGAGGATGTCATGGCTATTTCTGCCTCGAACCCACACAGATAAAGTGTGGGGAGGATTTCCAGTACTCGAAAGGGACAGCTCTGGTGGGTTGGTGGTCCAGAGCCGTGACTGTCGTTTCGTTCAAACCGATGTCAGTTCAAGGAATCCTTCACTTCCTCACACCTGCATTCAGGAGGGCTTCTTGACGGTTTCGGGCAAAGCTGCAGACTTCCTGTTGTGTGCATAACGTAACTCAACTGCCACTCGATTAAACTTGTCCGTGAAGAAAAGGACCGCCCCTGCGAGCAAGAAAAAATCACAGTATCATTAGGACAAGACAGGTGCCCAACGCGAAGGGACTGTCCGATATTCCGGTTCTCGCCGAAGTCACCTCGAATATGCTGCTGCAAACCGTAGCAACAATCACTCTGATGCGATTGGAATGGGGTGAATGGATCGAGACATTGTTGCGCGTTAGCGTATCTACACAAGCCTTATCCAGAGCATCCATGAAGCAGGCCACATTCGACGTAGAAATACGACGATTCACGGTTGTAGCTTGTCTTGGGTGTACCCAGAAAAATCGTAGACTTGACGAGACTGAAAAAGAAAAGAGTTCAAACGATCAGAACCGTTATGGCCAAGAGTGGAGTCGACGCCGTGATCCTGACAAACGTCGACAACATCAGATACCTAACCGATGTGCGGTGCCTCTTACATGTGGATGGCCAAGCTGCAGTGATGGTTCGTGATAGAGATCCGGAAGTGATAGCGCCCTTTGTGGAAGGAGCACCATTGGGTTACGCGGAGGTCATGCCCCCTCAAAGCATTCCTAGGGAAGTAGTGTCAAAGCGATGGGCGACCATCTTCAGAAGATTCTTGGGCGATCTTTCGAGTGGAACTGTGGGCGTGGACTCTTTGTCTCTTTGCTTGCATCAAGCAGCAGAGGAAGAGCTACCTAATTTGAAGTTCAAGTCGGTTTGTGACGACCTTATGAGAGCTAGAGCGATCAAGCACGACGAAGAGATTGAATTGTTGGAAGAAGCTGCATCGATCACCGACCTTGGTGCCGAAACTGCCTATCAGACTGTGAAGGAAGGAAAGACGGAACACAGAATCGTAGCAGAGATTGTATCTACGATGGCCGAGGCCGGGATTGAGGCACTCCCCTGGTACCCCAACTTGAGATCCGGCGAAAGGTCCTTGCAGACTATCTTCCCGAGCGATCGAAAGGTCAGAAAGGGTGATTCCGTGGTCTTCGACATAGGATGCGTAGGCAGAGGCGGATACTGGGGAGACATGAGCCGGACTGTGTTTGTTGATGAACCTCGAGACGAGTTAGAGGAAGCATACGCTGCCTTGTTTGAAGCCTACATGGAAACCGTAAAGGCGATTAGGCCTGGAATGATGGCGTCGGAGATCCATGTCTCCATTAAGAGCAAGCTTAGAGAGGCAGGCTACCCGTACATGACGGCACCCACCGGCCATGGGCTGGGAGTTGGTATGGACTACCCGTGGATAACAGATGAGGCAGCAGAGAAAGATATGAGACTCGAAACCAACATGGTGCTGAGCGTTGAGCCGGTCACCTACACAAAGACGGGGTCCGTGAAGGTGGAAGACGCCATTCTAGTTACTGACACCGGAAGCGAAATCCTGAACAAGGCTAGGTACTACTAGGCAGAGGTCGTGTTGCAGATTCGAGGGTTTCCTAGGGAGACTGGCGCCTCAGTCTCGACTAAGCCGAAATTGTGCCCGACTAAGCCGAAGTTGTCACTGACCTGTCAGCCTTTTCGCTTTGACAACAGCATCCATAGCATCTGCGCCGCAGGCATCAGCATTTCTTGACCCCAAGACTCGTCGACAGGTGCGCTGCCTACCATGACTTTCACTTTTTCTAAGGCCCTCCCTCTTTAGAGCTTCAATAACATGTTTCACCATAGTTGTTGTAGGCAAAAGGAGCTTGAGCGTGAGTCATCGCTGAAACTGGACTACGAGAAGTGATCGATGCCCTGTTCCCGGTTCAGATGACGGGCGTGGTAGTTGCGGGGCGATTGTGGACTAGCCTTCAAGCCCTTGTGTAGCAAGAAGCATCCTGGGAACTTGCCTGGCTCTCGTCAGGTCGGAGAAGTGCTATAAGCAACCTCATTGGTAGCTTCGATGAGGAAATTTGAGCAAATCAGATGAAATGTCTAGGAGAACATACGTCAAGACTGTGGGTACAGCCGTGGCCGGCCTCGCGGTCGGCTCAATCATTGGCTATGGAGCTTCAGAAGCACTCAGACCCCCAGTTACACCTGCACCAGGTGTGACCCAGACCGTAACTGAGACTCGAACTCAAACTGCTGGACCTGCCGGACCTGCCATCAAGGAGATCAAGATTGCACTTCTCGATATGATGACTGGTGGCGGAGGAGCAGCTGGAGAGGAGGCGAAGAGGATCTTTGACCAGTACATCGAGGACTACAACGCCGCTGGCGGCGTGAGGAGAGGCCCACTGAAGGGTGCGAAGATCACGGTCGTCTACGCAGACACTCAGACCAGAACCGAAGTTGCCAGAAGTGAAGCTGAGAGGCTGGTAACTTCAGGTGAGGTGTGTCTAATCATGGGAGCTCTATGGACCTCCCAAACCATACCCATCAAGGAAGTTTGTGACAGGTATGAGTTCCCGTTGCTTAACACCGGCGCATCAAATATCGCACTGACTCTGGGAGCAAACAACAAGTGGTTCTGGAGGACCATGGATCATGACGCGATGTTCAATCAAAGAATCTTCAGGTTTCAGAAGGATCTGCAGCAGAAGACAGGCGTTCAAGTCAAGAGCTTGGGGCTAATCTATGCCAACGATAGCTATGGGATCGGCTGGAGAGACTACGTCGTAAATGAAATCAACAAAGACAAAGAACTTGGTGGATACAATATTGCATGCGACGTTCCCGTGGTGGTAGGCACCCCGTCCGTTGATAGCGAGGTTTTGGCCATCAAGAAGGCGGCTCCGGATATTCTGCACATGGCCACCCATCGTCCTGAATCGATCCTCATAACGAAGGCTCTGAGACAATACGATGTCAACCCGAAGTTGATCATTGAGCAATCATCCGAGATCCTTGACACGCGATACGGAGATGCGGTAGGCAAAATCGCCGACGGCCAATGCAGCAGGGCTGTCTCCGCATCCGATCTCAATAAGCCCAACACCAAGGCGTTCAGTGAGAAATACAAGGCGAAATGGGGATACGACGTGGGAGATTGGTCCTCCTCTGCCTGCATACAGGCAGCCACAGGGATGCTCGAGAACGTTCAAGAACCGTCTGTTGAGCCTAAGGTGATCCAGCGGTCATTCAACTCGCTTTACATACCAGCAGAGGAACTGTTCGTTCCGTGGGGCATCAAGTTCTATCCACCGGGAATGCTTGATGCTGGTCAGAACATGCTTGCTTCATGTGTCGTCGAGCAGTACACCGGAGCCTATGAGCTCCACACGGTTTGGCCGTGGGACGTAGCTTCAAAAGAAATCGTCTTTCCAGTACCGAGCTATTCAGAGAGAGGCCTCTAACTCCATCGGAGTCGCAGTAATGAGAAACCGCGAGTCTTGATCCGCCGCTATTTTCCTTTTTTTTTGGAAGTAACTATATCCCAGCTCTGCCTGTAGACTTCCCAAAAGACCGAGGGCATCAGATCCAAGACTTGATTAGTTCTGGCATTTCGGCCCTATACTTGTCCGATGATCCCTCCTCTTTTATGCGGCCTAGCCCTATCACGTATATGTGATCCGATAATAGGATGGCTTGCCTAACGTTTTGGTCCACCAGCAAAGTCGTAATCTTCTGCTCCCTGAGGTTTTCGAGTGTCACGTATACTTCGTGGGCGACTTTCGGCGCCAATCCAGCAGTGGGCTCATCAATCAAGATCGTTTGAGGATTCAGGATCATGGCTCTTCCAAGCTCAAGCATCTTCTGTTCGCCTCCGCTTAGGTTTCCGGCTTTGACTTTCTTCCTCTCTCCGAGTCTCGGAAACATCTCAATGACGTTGTCGATCGAATCCTGAACGCGTTTCGAGTCTTTTCGGATGAGCCAAGCGCCTGCCCTCAAATTTTGATCGACCGTTAGGTAAGGGAATATGCTTCTTTCTTGAGGGACATAAGCGATCCCTCTCGCGAGCAACTGGTGCGGTTTTAGACCCGTCACGTCACTATGGTTGACGGTAACTGTACCCGACCTTGGCTTAATAACTCCGTAGATTGCTTTCAGGATGGTTGATTTGCCTGACCCATTGGGTCCTATGATCGCAGTCACTCGTTGCGGCTTTGCCTGTAGGGAGATGTCCTGAATTATGTCTATGCCTCCCCCATAGCCTGCCCGCAGAGCTTGCACATTCATCGACATGCTTATACTCCCAAATATGCCTGTATAACCTTCGGATCCCTTCGGACCTCTTCGGTCCTGCCTTCTGCGATCAAGGAACCAGCGTTCATAACGATGAGTCTCTTGGCAAGTTTCATGATTTCAGGGATATCGTGGCTTACTACTAGGAAGGTCTTGCCTTGCTCTTTATTCAACTGAAGAGTATTCTCGACGATTTTGTTTTTCAATTCGGGATGCACGCCATGGAACGGCTCATCCAAGAGTATGAGGTCCGGATCCAACATCATCATCCTCGCCATGTCCAAGAGCTTCTTCTGCCCGCCCGACAAATTCGCTGCCAACTCATACGTGAGATGATCCAGCAGAAAAAACTTCAACAGTTCTTCGCCCCTCTTGACGATATCGTCTCTGTCCTTGCGTAGCCCTAGGCCCGGCACCATGACATTATCTAAGCAAGTCATGGCGCCAAACCCTCTTGGAATTTGAAAAGTCCGTCCTATCCCCTTACGGGCTATCACGTGAGCCCTCATCCGGTCGATCCGTTCACCTCTGAAAAAGATTCTTCCTTGACCTCGAAAGATGCCGCTGATAAGGTTAATTAGGGTGGTCTTTCCGGCTCCGTTGGGGCCTATCAAGCCCACGATCGAGTTCTCTTCTATGTCTAGTGTTAGGTTGTTTACCGCCGTCAATCCGCCAAACTTCATTGTCAGATCGGAGATCTGCAAGAACTTCACATGTTCAATAGGCCCTTGCACCTCAACTCCCTCTCTGACTCGAGCTCATGGGTCGTGGAAGTCCTCGCAAACCCCCTTGAGGGATTCCCACCGGTGCTGATCGCGATAGAATGTCTCCAATTCTTCTTTTAGAACGCTTGAAAACCGTGCCGACTAGACCCTTAGGCATAACAGTGGCAACCAAAATCAGAACTATGCCATATACTACCAAGTGTAAGCCTTGAATGCCGAATGTTGTAGAAAAGTAGATTCGCACAATCTCGCCCAAAGGAATAAGGATGAAGGCTCCTAAGGCTGGCCCCATCAGTGTGCCAAGGCCTCCGAGTGCCGTAGGCAAGAATATTTTGGTCATGACATCGAGAGAAAAGACTGTGTCGGGGTCGATGAAAAGGAAGAACTGAACGTAGAACACACCAGCTAACGCTGTCAAAATAGCACTTAGTGCACAGCTTATCAACTTGTATTTGATGACGTTTATCCCGCTCGCTGCAGTTGCAATTTCATCTTCTCTGATGGCCATGAAATAGTAGCCCCATTTTGACCTTCTCAACTTGTAGACGACCAGGAGACTCAGAATGAGCATGGCCAACATGATATAGTAGTACGGCGTCCTGTCGGTGTTGAATTGGAACGCTTCCAATGAATAGGGAATCACGTGATATGCTATGCCCCCGGCTCCCCCAGCGAATTCATGCCATTGGATAAACGTGATTCTCAATATCTCACTGAAACCTAGCGTTATCATGACAAAGTAGCTCTTCTTCAACCGTAGAGAGGGCAAACCTACTGCCAACGACGCGAATGCCGCGATTGTTGCAGCAATTATCATGCCGATCCAAGGTGACACTCCGAGGACAGTCCATAACATTGCGACAGTGTATGCCCCTATGCCGAAAAAAGCGGCGTGGCCAAAAGAGGTTTGTCCTGTGAAGCCTGCCAGAATGTTCCAAGCTCCAGACAAGTAGGCAAACAGGAAGCACAGTATTAGCGTGTTGAATAGGAAGGTGTTGTAGTAAGGATTCCATACTAGCGGTTCAACTAACAGAAACGCCAATGCTATGAGAAGAATCACGAAGGACAAAACCGGCGTCCTTTGCCCGATGTGTTTTGCGTTATCCACCCCTTATCTCTCTCCGGCCCATCAGCCCCTGAGGTCTAACAGCCAAGATAGCCATGAACACGAAGAGGTAGGCAATTTGCTTGAATTGGGGACCCAACACGACTCCAAAGAAACCTTCAATGAAGCCTATAATGAGGCCTCCGAACATTGCTCCCGCGTAATTGCCCAGTCCTCCGAGCACGGCCACAACGAACGCGATGACGAGGAAATAGAGTCCTACATAAGGCGTGATAGGGAAGAATGTAGCTAGAAGTACCCCAGCAACCGATACCATAGCTATTCCGATCGCCATGGCCAATGCGAACATGTCTCGCACGTTCATCCCCACGATTTCTGCTGAGTCACGATTCTGCGCTGTCGCGCTGAGAGCCAAGCCCGTCCAGCTTCTGGTCATGAATAGATGGAAAAAGACCGACAGGACAAGCGTGATGCAGAAGGCCAGTACCATTGGCAACGTTACAAAAATCCCTCCGATATCAAAGGTCAGGGGCGCACCTTGGAAAACTGATCTGGGATCATGGTGCCAAAAGATTACCGCAGTGTTTTCTATCAAGAGCCATAGGCCGAAGGTTATGATGAATTGGCTCAGCATGTAGCCTCCCTCCACAACTCGTTGTACAAGGGCCTTCTGTATCACCCATCCAATGAGAAAGAATAGAATTGGAACGAAGATAAGTGATAGATACGGACTGATTCCCCACAGGAAGGACAACCAGAACGCGGAGTACATACCCAACATTAGAAAGCTGCCATGCGCGAAGTTGACAAGATCCATGACACCATAGATCATCGTCAGGCCGACACTGATTAGGATATATATGCCGCCCATCAAAATGCCGCTCACTATGCCCTGAAGTAGAAGCGTCTCTTCAGGCATCACAAGTTCGACCTCCGTAGTCTCTAACGAGTCGTCTCAAGCCTGCGAGACCTTCGCATAGACACGACCGTCTAACGGTATAAGGATTTCCGGGCAATTATCAAGAACGTCGAGTCGGTGAAAGAGAATGAGAATTCACTATTCGCAAAGAGAGAGATATCCGGGAAGGGATAGAGAATGTTTTGCGGTAGCTCCAAGAGCTTTCAAAGGGATCCAGGTTTTGTTGCTGTAGAGGGGCATCGTACAGTCGTCAAGGATATTGAAGGCGAAGAGTACCTAGGCTTTTGGACACCTTCCGCCATGGTCCTACACCACCATCCTAGAGTTGTAGAAGCGATCAAAAACAGATGGAGAAACTAACTTGGTTTGGAGAGGAAAGACCTGTGAAGCGATATCCTACAACAAGGAGGAGGTCTGCCTCACGAAGAACCCGCGTTGGCATCGGAAGTAAGTACTCACCGGCCCTTCCCAAAGCCTTCTCCATCTCTTCCGCTATCGCTCCCCTGCCATTGTAACTCGTAACCACGGGGATGTGAAGCGTCCTACCAATGTTGTGAGTTGACAAATTGCATTTGGTCCAATGACACCACCACCGGCCGGAACTACAGGCCGTTTGCTAGTAGCCAGCATCGAAGTGACTTTTTTGACTGAATCCGTTGGCGGCATAACTGATGGAAAAGACGCCGGTATCATGTCCTCAGGTTCCAGCTCCGCATTTCCAACTTGACGTCTTTTGGGATATCCGGGTGGACAGGGCCGGGGCGGCCTTCAAAGGATGTGTAGAAGGCCTTCCTCATGATCATGGGAAGTGTCTCGGTTCGTAGCACCAAGGTGGACCATTCTGTGATAGGTCTGAACAGGCTAACATAGTCGGTCTCTTCTTGGTAGCCTCTCCCTAGCGCCGCAATACTCAGTTGCCCTGTAATCGCTAGGAGACGGATAGAGTCAGATTGAGCCGTTGCAACTCCAATTGTCATGTTCTCTGCAGCGGGACCTATGGTGGACATGCAGACGCCGATCTTGCCTGTGGCCCTCAAGTACGCATCAGCCATCAAAGAGCGCCATCATGCTGACCAATACATTTCGTACAGCGCTGCTCTTGCTGAGGCTGTCGTATATCGGCAGGATCAGTCCGGCGGGAAGGCTGAGGATGTACTTCACGCCATTCTCTTCAAAGGCCCGCGTGATGATCTCCGCCCCGAGGAGATGAGCATGCGTCTGCCAGTCTTGGTGCCCAGAAACAATCGGATACTCAAAAGATAGGAGCTATCGGGCATGACCAAAAAATGTCATCAATCAATCCTTTGACGGTCTTGCTAGAAGTGTCCCGTACCCCGTTATGGGTTCCCTGATGCTGACCTGCCTCAGCATCATCCACATCGTCGCTTGGTTGCTGGAGACCACTGGCCTGCTCAAGTCGTGTTCCAGTGCTTCAAGAATGTCCAGAGTTCTGAGGTCTGTGCAACTTATGAAGACGCCATCTGCCTTCGGCCTGAAAACCTCTTTGGCAAGGTCGTAGACGCATTTGGCCGGAACATCGGCAATTTCTGGCCCTCGACGACCTAGTCCTTTCATGCTTATTACATCGTACCCGTGCCACTCGAGGAACTCTTTCTCTTTTATGTTCAGTTCCTCTTGATACGGGGTCGCCACACAGACGGTCTTGATTCCAAGTTCTTTGAGGGCACGGACGACAGCCGTCGAGGTTGTGATCGCTGGGACATGGGCGGTCTCTTGGATTCTTCTTATCAGCTCTTCATCATAACCGACTCCGCCTATCAGGCTGCCGGTCGTGCAACCAAATGCTATGATATTGACTTCAGCATCCGCCAGTTCAGCCGCAGCCCTCGGAATATCGTCAGCCATTTTTCGCAGTTCTTCGATCGTATCTTCCTTTTCTCTGATCCTTGAGAAGTGCACGGACACTCCTGCAGGGGCCATTCTGTAGAGCTCCGGTTCCATCGTCTTGTTCACTGAAGGGACTAGCACACCTAACCTTGCTCTCCAACCGGCCAAACTAACCATCCGAGCTAGCCGACGGCCCACTTGCCTTATTAACCTCTCGTTAAGAAGAGCTTAGAGGTTGAGCTCGATGGCCGTGAGCTCAGATTCTTCATCGACCATTGAATCCGGAAAGTCGTTAGCGCAACGGAATTTCTCGCCGCAACCGATCTCTGCCCCAATGTATCAGACCCATTATTCCGCCAGGGACATAGATAGCGAACACCATTATCAGTGACCCAAATATTATCAGGTTGTATATTACTGCGGCGTAGGCCCTCAAAACCTCAGACGTCGTTACCACAAGAAACGCGCCTATAACCGATCCTACTATCGTACCCCTTCCGCCTATTACCACAATTCCTATTGCCAAAGACGTAACGGCCGGCGAAAGGACATCTTCGGGCGTCAAAAGCAATATGTGATGAGCGTACACGGCTCCAGCCAACCCCGCAAAAAGTGCGCTTATCGCCGCGCATAGGATCTTGTATACGGTCACGTTGATCCCCCGGTGTTCAGCTACCACCTCGTTGTCCTTAATGGCCCGAAAAACTCGTCCGACATGCGTGTAGTTCACTAAGACATACAAAGTGAATATGGATATCAGCATAAAAGCTAATGCTAAGTAGTAGTAACTTATCCTTGACGAGAGACCCGGGAAGGTGGGGTATCCCCAGAAGCCCAGCACACCGCGGGTTAGATCAACCCAGTTTCTGCACACCATCCTGACGGTCTCAGCGAAGCCCAGTGTGCATATAGCGAAATAGACCCTTGCCGCGAATCTGAGAGATAGGATTCCAATTAAGAACCCGAAGAGCATTGCGCCTGCTCCTCCGAGAATGAAAGAGATGTATGGGGATAGCCTCAGGTAGAGCGACACTAGAGCAGAAGTATATGCGCCTATACCAAAAAAAGCTGCATGTCCGAAATCTATGAGTCCCATGTATCCGCCCAGTAGGTCCCAACTCGCCCCATAGACGCTGAATATGAAGGCCATTATCAGGATGTGAAGTATGTATGCCTCCTGTGCAATGAAAAGAGGCAGAATGAATAGAGGGATAACGAGAGCTATGCACATACTCAACATGCCCGGAACGGTCCTCATTCCATTATTCACCGCCTACACAAGTCTCTCTTCTCCGAAGATACCTGTTGGTCTGATCAATAGGACTGCACTCATGGCCAAGAAGAATACGACAAGGGACCACTGTTGGCCAAATAGGAAGACCGAGATCGACTCAACGAGTCCAAGGATGAGGGATGCAACTAAAGCACCGCGAACGCTTCCCATTCCTCCAAGTATCACGATTGCAAATAGCTTCTCCGTCAGCTCAACTCCTGCCGTCGGGCTGAGCCAGAATATGGGGCTGACAAGCGCGCCTCCAAGTGCTGCCAAACTCATAGCTATGCCAGAATTCAGTGCATAGAGCCTGTCAGTTTTCACCCCCATCGCCTTGGTTGTCTGGACGTCTTGGCTGAGCGCTCGAAGCGCGAGACCCGCCTTTGTCTTGAACAGGAACAGGAAAAGAAGCGCAATTGTGCCAATGGCGAAGACGACCACCAGGAATCGTTGTTGATACATGGTTATCCCGATAACGTTCAGCGTTCCGGAGAGGAAAAGCGCTGCTCTCAAGGGAAAACTGCCCCAAATGAGCAAGATCAAGTTTTGGAGGAATATGGAAAGACCAAAAGTGCTGACTATGAAGAGCATGTGCTTGTCGGCCTCAGGTATTTTCAAACGCTCAACGGGAGAGTACAATGACTTCACAACTACCATACCCGTTAGAAATCCAACCAGCGGGGAGGAGAGCAGAGCTAGGTAGGGATTTAGGATGCTTGATATGGTGTAGGCCGCATATCCTCCAATTAGGTAGATCTCACCGTGTGCCAAGTTGATCACCTTCGTCACTCCGAAAAGGAGAACCAGACCTACGCTTGTCAGCGCATATAGGCTGCCGAGTAGGAGTCCGTGAACAACATACTCGAGCATCTGACTCTCCTCAAGTGCCCAAGTATAGGGCCCGAATTTTCGGGACGTCCAAAACATCCTTCTTTGTGCCCTGTAATGCAACGCGGCCCATGTCAAGAACGTATACGTACTCTGCAATATCTATGGCTTTAACAACATTTTGCTCCACTATGATAAAGGATATCCTCTCCTCAGTTGCTAGCCTGTCTACCTCCTTGAATACTGCATCGACCATTATTGGTGCTAGGTTGGCTGATGGCTCATCTAGCAGTATCAGCTTGGGATGCATCATCAGGGCTCTTGCTATTTCTAGCATTCGTTGCTCTCCACCGCTGAGACTGGACGCTATCTGATCTCTTCTCCCTTTCAAGAACGGGAAAATGCTGCAGACCCTTTGAATCGCGGTCGCGAATCCCTCTTTGTTGAGAAGGTAGCCTCCCAGCTTGAGATTGTCCAACACGGTAAGATACTTGAAGACGGTTCTTTCTTGGGGGACATAAGCCATGCCTCTCGAGAGCATCGTCTCCGGAGCAAGTCCAGTTATATCTTTGTCATCAAAGACAATCTTACCGCGCTTAGGCTTAAGAAAGCCAAATATGGTTTTGAGAAGTGTGGACTTGCCTGAGCCGTTTGGACCTAGTAGTGCCACGATCTGCGATTCTTGTACCGAGATGGATGCTCCATGCAAGATCTCCAAATCTTGGTAGCCCGATACAATATCGTGTGCTTCCAGTCTCATATTCGGGTCACACCCAGATATGCTTGCAGAACGCGTTCACTCTGTTGTACCCTGTCAGGCACGTCATCTGCGATTATCCTTCCTTGATCTAGGGCGATTACCCTAGTGCACAATTTGCATAGACTCCTGACGTTATGCTCTACTATCAAGAACGTTACTCCTTGCTCATTCAGCCGTCTGATGCGAGCGTCTATGTCAGCTATCATGTCGGGGTGTATTCCCCCATACGGCTCGTCCAAGAGGAGTAGTTCAGGTCGCAACGCGAGCACTTGTGCCAGTTCTAAGAGTCTGTGCTGGCCTCCTGACATTTCATAGGCGCGTCCATCTCGGAGATCGAATAGGCCGACGAACCTCAACAATTCTTCTATTCTGTCTTTGTTTGGTTCGACTATTCTCATGTTGTCAAGAACTGTCATGTTTTCGAAGACTTGGCAGACCTGGAATGTTCTTCCTATCCCAGACCGCACTATTTGATGAGGCTTCATCCTGTTGAGGCAGAGATCCTTGAAGTAGACATCTCCAGCATCTCTTCTTATGGTGTTAGCTACTAGGTTGAGGATGGTGGTTTTTCCCGAGCCATTTGGCCCTATCATTCCCACTATCTCGTTCTTTGCTATGGCAAAGCTGACGTCATCTACTGCGACGACTCCTTTGAATCTCTTCTTGAGATGCTCGACTCGAAGCAACTCCTATCGTCCTGCCGGTACGAGTTACGGCGCACGGCGATTAGAAAAAAGTAGAAAAAATGGGGGCGAGGCACTATGCCGGCGGCGGCCAGACGTACTCTTGTTCCTTTTGGGTCTGTGGCCAGACGACGGGGAGCAGTAGAGGACTACCTTTTGGCATGTACTGCATAACCATGTGCGATACGGCACGAACGTGTCCTTCGCTCAATGGAGAGAATTTGATCGTTCCACTCACTCCGACAATGTCTATTTGTTCTATTGCGGTTGCGATCTTGGTCCCATCGGTAAAAGTGCCTGCTTTCTCAATGGCCCACAGCATAGCTGTTGCTGCATCGTAAGCTTGTGCATCGTGCTCCGCCGGATAGTATTTGAACTTGTCCTGGAATTTCTTCGCCCAATCGGTTTTCTGAAACTTCTCTGCAGCCAGAAGAACGGTTCCAGTCATGTACGTTATCTTGCCCCAATCCGCTTCTGGTATGATGCTTTGGATTTCCCCGCCAAAGTCATGGAGTCTTATGCTGTCTTTCAAGCCAAGCTCTGACCAGGCCTGAACTAGCGAAACCGCTTGCAGTCCGGTTACAGTGAAGCCGACCCACGTCGCTCCGGTCGCCTTGATCTTCGTGAGAACAGGTATCCAATCGATCATCCCAGCTGTGGGAACATATTCTTCTGCAACTACTTGTATGTCCGGCGCATGGTCAGATAGCCATTTCTTGAAGTATTCAGAGTCGCCTCTTCCATAGTCCGAGTCTTGGGTTATCAGTGCAACTTTGCTGTTTGGTGCCCATCTTAATTCTACCAAGGCTTGTGCCACGGAAGCGCCCTCGCTGGCTACTGTCTTGGAGAGCTGAAAGACCAATGGTAGCGGAGTATCCCTTATCTTCTGAGCAATTTTTATTGACATGGCTCCGCTGTCAATAAAGGGAATGCCATATTTCTGAGGAACTTCGCAGCTGGCTACGGTTATGGAGCTGTGATAAGCACCGACAATGGCATGCACTTTGTTTATTGTGGCGAGTATCTCCATAGCTGTTATGCCTTTTTCGACTTTGCTTTCATCGTCGGCCAGAAATATCTGTACTTGATATCTCTTCCCGGCTACGAGTAGGCCTCCCTCATCGTTTACCTCGTCGACCCGCATTCTGACGCCGTTGGCGATGAATTTTCCGAAGTCTGCGTTCGGACCAGTGAGAGGTCCGGTGACGCCCAGCCTGATGATCTCCTCTGCTGGTGGAGGCTTCGGTTGCATTGTAGTATAGACGTAGGCACCGATCGCTGCCGCCAAGAGCACGACAACTATTATGACAGCCGCAACTATCCTAGTATTCTTCTGCAAGTGAACCACGAATCATTGTATGCGCCGGGCGTTTCGCATATAAGCTTTTCCTGCGTGTGCTGAGACTGTGGTTGACGAGAAGTCAGAGCAATGCGAATGGATGAGGTTTGATCGAGGCTGGGGGACAATGCCTCACGAATATTGTTCGCTTGAGAATGGTATAGGATGCACGATATGGTGCACGTGATCGAGCAGAATAGTAAGGAGGTCTGATGATTCTGTCGTTTAAGGATGCCGCGACCGAGAGCGATTCTCTTTATTCCTGAGCAAATGGCGTTCGCAGACTCGACTAGCCGATTGCTTGTAACCTGCTCAACTGGCAGTTCGACTATCTTCTCAAGGCTATTCTTGCTTTTGCCTCCACGCACCTGCGTCGTTGCTGGCCATGACATGCTATGCCCACCAATTGTCTGCTTCGCCATCTACACAGCAGCTTTCCAAGCTCAGAGGCCACTGGTCTGTTGTTTCTATTTCGGGGCGCTGTTATGCCGAGGCGAAGTTCTCTCTTTATGTCTCCTCCAAGAGCCTTCTCAGTTGATCGATTGAAGGATAGATTTCGGTAGATCGTCGTACGGAGTCTGAATAGGTTTCAATCGTTTTCAGTCCTGTGCCTCTCAAAATGCATACGACTCTTTCCTCGGGGTCGATTTTTCCTTCTTCAAGTAGGCGACGGAGGCCTGCGATCGACGCTGCCGATGATGGTTCAACGAAAAGCCCCTCCGACTTTGCTAGAAGCTTGGCGGCGTCAACTATTTCATCATCACTGACGGATCTTGCGAAACCCTTAGTTTCGTTTAGGGCTCGAAGAACGATCTTTCCCTTCAGAGGGTGGCCGATCATAAGAGCTTCTGCAGCGGTTTTCGGTTTATCAACAGCCTCTATCTGTCCGGAGCCCTGTTCGTGAGCTCTTACGATCGGAGAGCAGCCTTCGGGTCGGATGCAGCCAAGAGATGAGAGTTTTTCTATCCAGCCTAACTGCTTTAGCACTCTTAGCCCCATCCAACAACCAACTATTCCGCTACCGGTCCCAACTGGAAACACTATTCGGTCCGGTGCACTCCATCCCATCTGCTCACAGACCTCGAAAGCAATCGTCTTCATCCCCTCCGAGGCGAAGGGATTGGTTTGGAAGCCGCAATAATACCAGCCTAGCTCCCTACACGCTTTCGTCGCGATTTCAAAGACGTCTCTTCTCGTTCCGTTTATCCTGATGACTTTAGCATTGTACATGCCCGCCTGGACTAACTTGCCAATACTGGCATATGAAGGTGTGAAGACATAGCAGCGCAGGCTCGTCTTGGCTGAATAGGCTGCGACCGATGTAGGAATTCAGAGTAGGAGGAATTCAGAGTAGCGCCACATGCTGTAGATCTTTCTGCCGGTCAGATTCGATGGGCTAGTTGTCTCTCCTATCGACTCCAGATCGTACTCTACTTCAGGCAGGCCGCCGCATTTCTTGCACTGGTACACGATCTCGCGAAGGTTGAATGTCTTCCCACATTCCAAGCACCTTAGCGATTTTTCATACGTGGGCTTTCACCTTAGTGGAAGATCGTAGAATCGAAGGCCCCAGTTATTTCTTAGTTTTTCTTTTGTCTATGTTGCGAGTCTGGGTGCGTACTTCTGACAGCTTGGGAGTACAGACTTGCGATGTTGGATGCTTGAGAGATCGCACTCTCATTTGCCGGCGAGCTTTTTTCCTTCTTGAGCAGCTCTGATGTTGAGGTCTATGGTCTTCGGTGGAACGTACTCTTTTATCGCCTCGTGCAAGGCCTTTTCAGAGACAACATTGGTCTTGGCCTGCAGGGCACCCAACATCACCATATTCGCGGTGATTTTGTAGCCCAAGCTCTCCGCGATTTTCGTGGCGGCAACCCGGATGATATTGATATCGTCTCTACTCGGGGTCTTAGGCGCCATATCCGGATCAACAAGCAACGTACCGGCAGACTCAAGATCGTCTATGTACTTGGACAAAGCAGGCTGAGACATTACAACTAGTGTCTCTACCTTGTCGACTAGAGGGTAATCTATCTGATTCTCGGAGATTGCGACCTCAGACTTGCACTCGCCTCCTCTCGACTCGGAACCGTAGGAGGCTGTTTGTGTTGAGTACTTTCCATCTAGAATAGCTGCTCGGCCAAGGATGATTGATGCTAGAACTACTCCCTGCCCTCCGAAGCCCGCGATCTTAATGGTTCTTCTCTTGGGAGCCTTGTTCACGCTACCTCCCTCTTCCAACGGCCTTCTCCAATTCCTGATATCTGTCTTCAAGAGTTGGAAGCTGCTTTTCCACGAACTCTCCCACAACGATCTTCCCAACCAATTCCTCCGCGGACAACTTCGAGGCCCGTTCTCGCGTGACGGAGTTCTGTTGAAGATACTCGATGTTTTTCACGGGATCCAGCATGCCCAGTGTGTATCGACCGTAGATCGTGGGACACTGACACACGACTTCGACGAATGAGAAACCCCGTCTCGACAGTCCTTTCTTGATAGAGCGTATCAAGGCAGCTGGTTGTGCAGTAGTCCATCTGGCTACGTATGTTCCGCCAGTGGTCTCAACT